>TARA_R110002012_G_scaffold5664_8_pt1 | contig 36487 bp, 62 predicted proteins | sample TARA_R110002012 | Tara Oceans TARA_R110002012 (sample SAMEA4396515) | marine metagenome | biome: Westerlies Biome; feature: [DCM] deep chlorophyll maximum layer (ENVO:01000326); material: water (ENVO:00002006), including particulate matter (ENVO:01000060) such as... | depth 40 m
TCCCGTCTCTCTTTGCTTGAACCTCATCAGGCATGGCACTCTTCTTTCCTGTAGTGAAGGGCTTGTCCGGTATGTCGGAGAAGCATGTTCTAATTGCACTGTAAAGGGCGGTTCTCTTAGCAGGTTTCTTATCCCCAGCAATAACCAAATTAGGCACGGAAAGAAGTTCAAAACTCTTATCTTCCCATCCTTCATGGTTATCGAACCATAGCCCTATCTTCGTCTTAATTGCGTTCCATCTATCATCTGTCATTTCAGCCATGTACCTATCCGGTGAAAAATCACATATAAGGTGAGTCCGACAAAGTGTCCTTACCATATGGATGTAGAACTTTGGGGATATCCCCATGAGAGAAAAAACCGTCTAAGGTGGCTTGTCATGCCCCGATAGGTATCACCATGGTAAATGATACTTATCCGGTTATTCACAACTTCGTGCCGATATCCTCCGACTTTTCTCTTTGAGTGTAATGAAGGGTCAGGAGCAGAGGTAAATTTCCATCGTGGGTTTGACTTGTTACACTACGGATTTACGGCATAGTATTCGTTGGCGGCCATCTCGACTACTAACTATGGCTAACAACCGGGATTCAAAAGAAATCCGTCACTGTTTAACTTACTTGTCTCCATTCCCTCCGGGGAGTGGGATAACTAGGAGACGGTTTTTCGCTTATGAGGTATCATTCCAAAGTATTGCTTACCATATGGTAGGGTACTTTGTCACCCGACCCTGAAGGGTTTTTACGCCCAACATCACATATGTCCCATTGGTATGAACCATGTCGGTTCTTTGCCCCAATCAACACACCATTTCTTTAAATCGTCTGTATGGTTGTAATAACAGATACGATTGATATCATGTTTGTGCCTATGGTGTGTATGTGCCGCATTAATCGTATTAACGACTACATCCTCACTGTGACTCTTATCACCATATTGAAACGGTATGACAAATAGCAACTCCATTGTTAAATCATATACTCTAGCACTAAAATATGAATTACCGTTAATTCTATCCCACCAGTGCTTAACCTCTACTATGCGTTCTTTCTGTGGCCTCATTCTTCTTCACTTCCTGCATATTTTCCTCTGTTCTCCATCCAAGCCACGAAATCATATTTATGAGTCTCGTATAGTCTTCTTTTAATCTCAGAGTTGTATTCTCTCTTTGAAGAGTAACCTACATTGCAAGACCACTCAGCACCTTTCATCTTCTCAACAAATTCTACCGTTAGTTTGCTTCTTAGTTTATCCTTATCATATATCTCATTCATGAAATTCGCTTCTAGTGTCCTGTGTATAAACTCGTCAACATCGTCAATTTTACCTGTACCAGTGACCATCATTATCATACCAAAAGGAAACCCGTTTATTAAATCCAAATCGTTCTCGGTGAATCCCTTGTCTTTTCCATTAACTACTCCAATTACTAGAGGCATCTAAAGAGTCAACTCCGTAAATGCTCTAAGAGCCGCTTTCAACTCAGCAAGTGCTTCTCCCAAGTCATCACCACGAACCTTTAGGCTCTTGATAACAACTACATGCTCCGAACCACTCTTAGAGTGGCCTACTTCTAACGTATACTTGTATGGCTTCAATTGTTGTTCTACTTCTTGGTTCATTCTTCTTCACTTCCATGTTTCATTCTTTCTTCTCTTACTCTCTGTATAATATCGGGCGTACATTCGCTTCTACTTTCTGACACTGTATCAAAATGACAATCTATTGTAGCGTTCTGTATTGCCTCCTTTGACATCCCCGCTTCAATAAGCACTGATTCCACTAATGCTTGTATTCTACCCATTGGTTCTAGTGGTAACTCTACACAGTTTCTTTCAATTGCGGCTTTTCTTGCTACTTTAGGAGCACGCCAATAAGTAGTAAACGATAAAGAGGAATCACGATATCCTGCTTCCAGTTTAACCACTAAAGAAACGTCATCGTTTAACATTACACAAGGACTACCTGATAGTGAGGGTGTCATAGAACCATCAATTAGGATTTGTCCTCTCATATCCATCTCTTTATCGGATTTGGTTGTTACTTCTTGTTCGTATCTTCTAATGTTCTTATCAGGGAAAGCGGTTGTTAGTTGTTCAATTACTTTATTACAATCACTGTTATATTGAAAAGATAAACAATCACTCACGCCATCAAAATCAAGATGATATGTTGTAATTGTTTCTTCAACGGGTTGAATACCGTAATTAGTCGGTTCAATAGCACTGTCCCATTTAGCAACAGAGAATAAGTTTCTATAACTGAGTAAGGAATTTACTCTAGGGGTGTTCTCTATTATCGCATCGTATGTCAATTTGTATGTTCTGATGTAGGTTATCATATGTCTATGATATGCTCGCATGCTTATGAGGTGTTGCTGACAAAGTAGCCCCTACCATATGGTAAGAGAACTTTGAGGTTTACCTTATATGTGAAAATCGAATGTATGGTTGTCTCGTAGGGAGACACAACAACACACAAATGGAGAGTGAATAATATGGCAACAATGGACACATGGAATGAATTTAAAACAACGGTGACTAACTTTCTACCTTCGGTAGATAGTGCAGAGGCTTCAACAGTTGAAGCACTGCTCATTAAGGGAGACAACAACGCATCGGCACAGACAAAGGTAACTTCAGCAATCAAGTTAATGCTAGAAGACTATGACGGATGCCCAATAGTTGGTAGGAGACAGGCAATAAGCGGTTCTGCTCTCGTTACCTTCAACGAAGCGGTTTCAACTATCTCGGCTTTCGCTGATATATTTGATAGCAACCCTTCACTAAGGGGATTACTTCTTCCTCACGGTAGAAGTCAAGAGTCCGTATTCGAGGACGGGGAGGCATTCGTGTCTTTCCTTCGTGCTCAAATGCGCCGAAACGCTGTTTCAGCCGCTAAAGCAGGTTGGGACGGTTCAGCAGACTCAATAGTTGACCACCAAATGGAGGCCAACTGAGTCTGTTGATGTTGTCTCCCTACGGCACATCAGGTAATCCTCAAAGTTCTATTACCATATGGTTTTAGATTAGAACTATTCAATTCGGATGTGCTATCCGTGGGAGACGGGTTTATATGCAAATCTCGGATTTTTGGATGTAGGAATCTAATGCCATTGAGTGCATGTTATTCCTAATGTATATTTAATCAATTCAATTCAACTGAGTAAAATAATTGCTACCAATATAGAGAGACTTACTCTCCCTCTCTATGTTGGTATGCATATTAATATAATATTATATATGTAATATCATATAATATAATAATATATAATTATCAATATAATAGTTGTAAAACTCAGCACAGAAAAAATTCCCTTATGTTTCTCACGTTTATCATTTGATGATAAATATAGAAACATGGCGTAGACATAGTAGAGAGTAATTATTTTACTATGTTTATCATTTATCATTATTATCATAACTTCTCTCTCTCTCTCTCTCTCTCTCTCTCTTGCTAGGGAGGCATGATAAACGTGAGAAATGAGAAACGTATGCCAAAACTTGGGGTAGGCATATCAGGAGAGGCAGATTTTTATTATCATCGATATGAGAAAGGAATGAGAAACATGGCTTGGAAGACAAAGGACAGATATGCAAAGGACATAACAGAGGAAGTAGATTTAGTGAAGAATGATTTGCTAAAGCAAGAAGTAAAAAATTCAGATTATGTTGAATTCACTCCTTCTGAGGAGATTATAGAATTCCCAAGTAGTTTTAAGGAAATAGATTCAAAACCATTCAAAGAAATGGTCAAACAAAGTGAGAAGTGGAAGAATATGACAAACAAAGAAACAGAAAAAATGACTGGTTCAAGCCAGCAAGAAATAGAAACAATAATGGATGAAATTAGAGTTATGCTATTAGCGAAGAATGAGCAGTATGGAGACTCAGCATTGAGTCCAACTCGTATCTTTTCTAAGGCATCAGCAGATGAGCAAATCAAGGTCAGGATTGACGACAAATTGAGCCGCCTAATGTTAGGCAATGACTCAATGGAAAGTGATGAGGATGTTATCAAGGATTTGATAGGATATCTCGTATTACTCCTAGTCTCTCAAGGGAGACAGGATTAACATCTTAGGATGTGACTCAAGCAAGTGTGGTGGTCAAGTTATTAGTAGCCTTAGCGGGTGAAAGTTAATTTGCACAGTTGTTTGTTAAAACTGAGTTTAACTAAATAAAAAGTAAGAAGAGAAAGGAGTCTGCTACTTGTAGGTGTATTAATTTACATCCTGTGAGAAACACATCTAACGACATGAAGCATCGTTAGGCTTTGCGCTATAAATAAAGAAGCAGGTTATGTGGGCAATAATAGTAAAGACTTTCGACCATAGATTGTGGCTTCTCTCCGATAGGATGACGGCATAGAACGTTTACTTCTCAGTATTACACTCGAAAGAGTGAGGGTTTAACAACGATTAAAAAAGAATAAAAACTGTTTTGCAACATTACCTAGTTGTTAGAGGAGGTTCGTTCCCTTCTCATTCTTTCCCTCACTAAACAAAGGATATGATAATATGAATGAAGAAATAAAACTAGAAGAGAAATTAGAAAAACTACAGTATCACTATAATCAATTCGTGGATGTCTACGAGACATTGCCACCATTGTCCTCGATGAGGAAGGTGATATTAGATGATGCAATATCTACAATAGGAACAACCATGAATGGTATTCTTAATGAGATTAATGATATGAAGTTCCAAATGGAACAAGAGAAAATATACTCTGCTACAAGAGATGTAAGCAGTAAAAGGTGGTTAGAATTAGAACCACACAATGAAGAAGAATAAGACTAAATTCGGTTTTGTTACGGTAATGAAAGCAACTCCATAATGTAACAGTGGACACTCTCCCCACTGCTTTCCCCGAAAATAAAAATAACAATGAGGAATATAAATGACAGATAAAAATTGGAAAGAAGACGAATGGAATCAGGTTAAGCATTGTGCTTGCTGTTTAGAACCCATGTTAATGTCTGATTGGTTAAAGACAGGCTCTAGGAGTAGTCGTTATTCTAAAGCATGGGCAAACAGAACAGTTTGTGCTGAATGTATTAGAATTAATGCTTACAGATATATTAAGGAAGAAGAAAGTAGACAACGATTAGATTTTAACCATCTGAAACTTCTACTTAGTAATGTTCGTGAGGCTCTAGGTCTTAAGAAGGCTGATAATGATTCAACTTTCGATGGGTGGGAAACCTGTGCTCTTATCGCTACTAACGTAGGGGTTGGTGCAAGGAAAGGAGTAGACTCAGATATTATACTTAGGTGTAATGAACTAACGGAGTTGTATGAGTACTGTCTTTCTCTGAAGAGAGACGAGGGGTTCTACGATACTAAACTCACTCAACATAGTAGAATGGGAATTGCTATGCTTATCTCTATAGTTAACAGGGCGTTCCCTAATGAGATTAGAGATTGGCCTTTGTGGTGTTTGCCACATCAGACGAGGGTAGGACTAGAATCAGCAGGTCTGAAAGGAATTCATGAGATAAAATATCCAATGTTATTCGATAGGATGATGGAAGAGATTTATGTTGGCAACCCTACATTTGACGATATCAAGAACCTTTGTAGCGTTTACTACTATAGATATGAACTGAAACCCAATTACCCTTGGATGCCGTCCTTTCAACATATAACTTGTTTGTGGGACTTCGCTTATGCGTTTCAAATGCACTATTGCAATGATGAGCCTGTTTTCAAGCATGAGGACTACAAGTTACAACTAAACGATGCTAGTGGAGTAAGAGGATTGACTCTTGAAGATTGTAGATGGTGGTTCTTCAACTATCTTTGCAAAGACTATGACATTCAGTTGAATCAAGATACTTTCCCATATGACGCTACGAATGATGAACTTCAGCAAGTAATCAATCTAAGCATTAATGACATAAAGACAGTATCTGCATCATCTAAGATACAGACTAGACTATACGATGGAAAGACGCAGAAGGGAATCAGGAGTATGGTTGAGGTATTGTGGCCTGACTATGAGATGGACAATAATCTTTGGAACAGAATGCTAGTTAGTGAAAAGAGAATGAGTGACTTGCTTGAAAGAGTAATTACTCATTTTGGAATGGACTATCACTACAACGAGTCAGTCTACATACCAACAAGAACTGGTAAGGTAGCAAGATATGCACACTCAAAGAAGATTATGAGAGTGGATGGTATCTCTCACCTACTCAATCTAATTGTAGAAGGTCAGGGAGATTACCACTATATCGATAAGACTAATGCTAGGTCTAGATGGTTTGATGGGTGCAATTGGGATTCTAGAATACCCTCTTCCTATAACGGTAAGGCTACCACAGGACTAGAATATAGACAAGAGCAGGATGCTAAGTGTAGAAGAGCAATAAAGAGACATGGGTTCTCTCCAGTGTATGTGATTCTTAGTAAGTATGCTAGGCCGACAAGAGGAGTGCATAGTAACATCCCTACATGGAATAGGAAGTATGTGACTGGTAGTCATACTAAGACAATAGGACTGGCAGAAACATTCGATATGCAAGGAAGAGAAGACGTTGGTGATATGATTAGAAAGTATCACAACGATGTTGTCATGAGAGCGACGGCAAGCAGTTAAGGAGGAATAAAAATGGAAGAAGAAATTAGAGCAAAAAGAGAACTAGGAAATGGTAGATGGGATAGAGCCTTGAAGAACAAGATGGTTGAATTATCTACTGCTGATACATATGATGAAGCAAAGCACGAATGGATAGCAACTGGTCAGGTATGGTGGAGAACACTAGGAGCACAACCCTCTTGGGTTGACCGATTGAACTACTGTATGTGTGGACATCACATCGTATACCATTTTGAGATACATAACACTCAGACTGATTATAGAACGGCAGTTGGTTCAGACCACATAAACTCCTATCTAATCATGAGAGCGATTCGTGAGGAAACAGGATTGAATGATGGTGAGATTACAGAGGCCATGATTCAAGAGTGGATTGACGTAAGAGTAGAATCGTTGAAGGTTACTGCTTGGTGGAATGTTCATGGTGATGATTTCACAGAGATGTTTAACGAGGTCAAGGAATTAGACTTGAGAATAAACGTTAGACAGACTAGGAAGAATAACTATAATCGTGACACTATGAGATATGAGCCTGTTACTGCTATTCGTAAGGTAGGCAGTGGTAAGTATGGAAAGCCTGACTATGAAATGGCTTCAATCGTATGGAGATGGAATCATCCTGACAACCCCAAGGCACAAGCGAATACAAGAGGATACCCGAATGATAAGTTATGGGGAGACTTGGTTCTGTTTTGGACATTCGTTGACGAGCACCAAACTAGGATTGACCAAGAGGATTCTGAAGTATCTAATAGACTAGCAGAATTAACAGAAGAGCAACAGCGTCTAGAAAGACAACGGCTTCTTGTTAGAGCGGCTAGAAAGGAAAAGGAACAGAATAGTTTTGAAGAGTCCTGTTTGTATCTTGGTTTCCGAGTCTTCGATGAAACAGATGCTTGGAATGATTGGGAGCGTAATTTCCTTAGAGATATGAGGTCTATGTTCATGAGAGACAAGAGGCTAACGGAAAACCAAACGAAGAGTTTAACTAAAATAATCAAGCGGAACGATAAGCCGATAACGGAGGCACAGTCGTCTTATCTTGTTGCGCTTGGATACGAAGGAGAAATACCCAATACGAATAGGAAGATATCAATATTAATTGACGAATGGAAAATAAAAAGAGGAAGTGAAATGAATGAGTAAAAAAACAAATAAGAAGAATGAGGAAGTACCAGTGAAAGAAGATGTAGTCGAGGAGGCGATAGATAATATTGAAAAAGCAGTTGTTGATGTTGAGGCATTGACTCGTAATGCTTTACAATTGCAGCAAACTGCTCAGAACCTTGCGAATCAGTTGCAACAGTACATGCAACTATGCAAGCACTATGAGAAGACTATCAACATCTTAACAGGCAGGTTGGAAGAGCAAGAGAGGCTAGTACAACAATTGTCGGCAAACGCACAGAAGGAGGCTCTATAAGCCAACATACTATGGGATAGACAGGAGGAATTAAAATGAAATTAAGAATAATGAATGATACAGGACACACAGAATTAGAAGTTTCAGCATCTGAGATGATTGAACAGATTAATGACCACCCAACACATTGGGTTTTCGTAAACGGAGACATGGTTTCTAGAGAGACTATTTCTTCAGTAAACTGGGAAGAGGTTGACAATGTTAACCTAATCCCTGCTTTAGTTGGAGGCGCACTCTAAGAGAGTGTGTCTTCCCCTATAGTACATGCTTATAGCCAACTCTCAATTATTGGCCTAAGCATTATATGTCTGCCGACATACCCCTAGAATCCTAGCAACGGGAGAAGTTGCCAGTCGGGTGAGAAGCCCGAATATTACTAACAGGAGAGAGAGGAAAATGGAACTACAACAAGAGATATTATCAGAGATAACAGTATACATGAAGTATGCAAAATGGAAAGAAAACGAGCAAAGAAAAGAAACGTGGGAAGAAATTTGCAATAGAAATATGCAAATGCATATTGACAAGGTTTCAACCCTAGAAGACACATTAATGGCTAATGCCATTAGCAATCAGATTCAAGAAGTCTACAGAGATTTCGTCATACCAAGGAAGGTTCTGCCTTCAATGCGTTCTATGCAGTTCGCAGGAAAACCAATTGAATTGTCTCCGAACAGAATATACAACTGTGCATACATGGCTATTGATTCGACAGAAGCCTTTTCTGAAGCCATGTTCCTGTTGCTGGGCGGCACAGGTGTTGGGTATTCTGTTCAGAGACACCATGTAGCATTAATGCCATCAGTATTGAAACCCAATGCGGATAGAACGTATCGACACAAGATTGCCGACTCTATTGAAGGGTGGGCAGATGCAGTTAAAGTGCTTATGGAAGCATATACGGGTATTAGAAGAACTACACCAAGATTCGACTATTCAGATATTAGACTGAAAGGAGCACCATTGAAGACTAGTGGTGGACAAGCACCCGGTCCTGCTCCATTGAGAAAGTGTCTAGTAACCATAGAGAATATGTTACTGAACATGAAAGATGGTCATGACATACAACCAATAGAAGCACATGATATAATGTGTCACATTGCGGATGCTGTCCTTGCTGGTGGTATTAGAAGAGCGGCTATGATTAGTCTGTTCAATGCTGATGATAATGAAATGATTAATTCAAAGAATGGTCATTACTGGGAAGAGAACCCTCAAAGAGCAAGAGCAAACAATTCAGCCGTTTTAATTAGAGACAAGTGCGAGAAGAGTTTCTTCGATGACTTGTGGAATAGAACTAGGGCAAACAATTCAGGTGAACCCGGTATATTCTTTTCCAATGACAAAGATTGGGGAACAAATCCCTGTGCTGAAATATCACTGAGAAACCATCAGTTCTGTAACCTCTGTGAGATTAACGTGTCAAGCGTTGTCAATGAAGAGGATTTAATGCAGAGAGTTTGGGCGGCTACCTTTCTAGGAACACTACAAGCCGCTTACACTGACTTCCATTATCTAAGACAATCATGGAAGAACACAACTGAGAAGGAAGCATTGATTGGTATATCTATGACTGGTATTGCAAGTAATGCTATCAAAGGTATGGATTTAGTTGCTGCTTCAGAGTTAGTTAAAACTACCAATGTAGCAGTTGCTGAGATGTTGGGGATAAACCCAGCCGCAAGAACAACATGTGTGAAACCTGCGGGAACAACTAGTTGCGTACTAGGTACTTCTTCAGGAATACATGCGTGGTACGATGACTATTACATTCGTAGAATTCGTGTGTTGAAAACAGAGCCTATTTATCGTTATCTAAAGGAACAACTACCTGAACTAGTAGAAGATGAACATCTTAATACTAACGAGGCAGTTATTAGTATACCACAAAAACCCCCTAATGGTAATGTGGTAACAAGAGAAGAAACTGCATTGCAGATGTTAAACAGAGTGAAGAAATATTCTGTTAATTGGGTCAGAGCAGGACACAACAAAGGAGTAAACACTCACAATGTTTCTGCTACGGTAAACGTAAGAGAAAACGAATGGGAACAAGTGAAGGAGTGGATGTGGGACAACCGAGAACACTACAATGGTCTATCGGTTCTACCCTTCGATAACGGTGTATATGTTCAAGCACCGTTTGAAGCAATTGACGAAGAGAAATACACGGAGTTATTCTCTAAACTTGAGCAAATCAACTTGAAGGACATAGTTGAAATGGATGACAACACAAATCTGCAAGGTGAGATAGCATGTGCAGGTGGCGTTTGTGAGATATAAGCCGGATAAACTGCTTTTTATTGAAGAAGAGATAATGCAATCTCTAACTAATGCTGGGTCGAAGGCGACTGTTAGCATGGCATTCAAGCGATACAAGAAAGAGGCAACATCTTATCGTGAGTTATACTTCACTGTCTTGAGACAAATCAAGGCTGGTAAGTCCTCTTTCACGACACAACAAGAATTACAAGAAGTATTTGATAGAAAAGAATACTATAAAACAAATCAAAATATATATGGTGATTACTATGAAAATAAAATTTTTAATACCGACAGTAGATGATAGTGACGGAACACATAATACTAGTTTTCTAATGAGAAGTTCGATTGACAAACGACAGTTTAGATATCCAAGACCAAATCGCATTGGTGAAATAGTAATCAAGGTGGATAAGCCTAACATTGCTAGTAGGTCTAGCAAGAAACTCGACCCTATGGCTGAATCAATAGCCAGTACGATATCAGAGAGACTAATACCAAGAATGCCTAAAGGCCGGAGCCAGTGGGCCTATAGGGATTCTAAAAAATTCGATAAGTTTACTCTGTTCATAACCTTCAGGAACAATGATGGGGATAGCATTATTTGGATTCAAAAGAACAACGGTTCTTTCTCCTTAAACAGTGAGAAGATGAACAAAAGTGATGTGTGTAAGGCAGTTGGTAAGATAATATACAAGAGTTGTTTTACGAGAAGTTCAGAAGAACTAGATAGTTATATTGAAAAATGTGTTAAACTACCTTCTAACATTACTTATGTTCTAGAGAACAGAACACCCTATGATTTCTATGAGTTCGGTGGTAAGATAGAAGTTAGAATCAATACTAAGTTGATTAGCGAAACACATGCCGCTCTTGAGATTTCAGAGGGCATTTGGGCTAAGATATCAATAAAGGACTTGAATACATTCGTGAATACTTATGCTAACAAGTCTAGCCGTTCCAAGAAGTGGCATAGGATAGCACCACCAACATTGTGGGCCACCTTACTGGGAGAAGACCCATCAGAAAGCCAACTCAAACTTATGATTGCTTGGCTTAAGCAGAATAGGACTTCTAAGATGGTCGAAGAAAGAGCCAAGGAACTACTGTTTGACTTAGAGAAAGAATACAAGAACATGTTTGTCGTTGAACATGAGAATTACATGGCTCTTTTCGTTAGAGGAGAACAGGCTGATTGGCTCATTGCTGATTCTAATAGAGGAGTGAATGCTAGACATCAGAAGGTAAACACCTTCTATTGGTCAGGTGTTGAGCATGGTTGGCACGGGCCAATATGCATAGACAACCTACATAGCAACTCAAGTATTGGCGACCAGTTAGCGGCTAGAGGTTTAATGTTGAAGAACGACACAGATGCCGCTAAAATGATTTACACACTTCGTACTCTAGCACCTATTAAGGAAGATTGGTTGGGGAAGATAAGGTTCGATGTTCAGAAGTTAAACAGGATTGACAAGGATTGGGTTAGGAGGCCGGACTTCTGATATCTTCCTCATGTAAAGAATGTGGGGAAACGGAGTATCATTATGATGAAAGACTGGGAGAACAAGTATGTTCATCCTGCGGTCTAGTAATCCTACTCAATCCATTTGAGGAAACAGTTAGCATCTTGGGTAAGGGGGAGACTTCCCCTCGCAGAACTAACTTCGGAAAGAGAAACGAACTAGGCTCATACATAATGAGAGAGGAAGCAACTAGAATGAACAAGCGTTCCTTTTACAGGGAACAATCTAGGAGTAAGCCCGATACTGAAACAGACAGGTCAATGATGCTTTTGCTTAAGATGTACTTATCATACTATAATGTAAGTTGGGAGATAAAGGATATGTCTTGGAGTTATTACAAGACTATGGAACACTTGTTCCGAGGATGGGCAGTAGAGAAAAGAGCGGCAAGTTTGACGTATTACATATTGAGAGAACAAGGCATAGTCTGCCATATTGGTAATCATGCTAAACTTACGAAAGTTCCGAAGAGTGATATATCAAAGTTGGCTAGAAGAGTTGCTATGTTTCAAAAGAAATCAAATGTGTTTGCTATAACAAATCACTTGAACCAATTGGATGCATTGTTAGGTAGACTAGAAAGAGATATACCACATAAAGTAAGATATGGTATCACTAGAGTGGTGGAGTACTGCTCAAGAGAAGTAGAAAGATTCGATTTACGCTATAGCAATAACATGTTGACAGGTTCAGTTTGGATGGCATCAGAGATGTTAGGGTATGATATTAGACAAGAAGAGTTGACAGGAGTTTGGGCTGGTTCTTCCCCCGGACTAAGAGCATCAGTCAAAACAATGTGTGAATTATTTAAGATTGATAGGAAGAAGTTATCTGATATAGACTTAGACGAGTTCGTATTGGGTGTTAGGCCTGAGTAAGGATTTACAACGAGGTGAGATGAATGGGGAGAGTCAAAGACCTATTTATTGAGATGAAGGAAAGAGGATTAGATTTGACAATTGAAGAATATATGGAGATGAAAACAAATGAAAATAAAAATAAAGACAACAACTGGAGAAACGACAATTGATACTGATAAGATATCGGCCATAAGCCAAACAACAGAGAAGGGTGGGTTTCTAAAAACACCTACTCTAATGTTGGACATACATATGGATAGCGGTACTATCTTTGAAACGATGGTAACAGATGCTGAGATGGCAATTCTATTCCATGCATGGGGAGTTGATTCTAATGAATGAGCGTAAGATAATGATAATAGGAGCAGGTGGGATAGGTAGTTACCTCATCCATAATCTGAATAGGATAAACCAAAGATGTAGAACGGATAAACCCGGAGTACATTTGTATAACATAACTGTCTTCGATGATGATAAGGTCGAGAAGAGCAACCTCGGTAATCAAATGTACAGTGACCATGATGTTGGTGAGTTGAAGGTAGACACATGGTCTGCTAGTTGTGATACACAACCATACCAAGTTCTAGTCGAAGACCAACTGAAGGGATATGACTTGGTAATCTGTTGTGCAGATAACCTAGCAGTAAGACGTTTACTGTATCGTCAAGGATATGGTGATGATGCTGAGATTAAGTGGTTAGATTTGAGAGCACAAGGTCGTAATGCGGCATTGATTTCATACAAGGTAGATAAGAACTTAGTAGATTCTCTATTGAGTGGGCCTGATGGGTCATTCTCCTGTCAAGGGGAAGACTGGGATGGTTCTGCTTCTAGTATGAATACGATGCATATGGCAGTTGCTGGCATTGCAACACAATGGATTCAGAGATGGTGGAATAACCATGATGATGTGGCTGATAAGATAATAATGAATGTGTGATATATATGCCAAACGGAAGTGGAAGAAATTTTAATCTGACGAAAGTGAAAAAAACCCTTGGTGCGTTTTTTGATAACATGAATGTTGGTGATATGGTTAGTAATGAAGAGATATTAGATTACTTGTCTAACGTTCCTATAATTGAATTAAAGGATGTTAAGTCAGATAAAAAGATGTATTGGAATCGTAGATTAAGTAAAAGTCAGTTATACACATCTCTGCCATATTTTATGGAAATTGTTAATAGTTTACCACATGTACTGCGAGGGCCACTATACAGTATAAGTAGCAACTACATGAGGCCGATAATGTTAGCAGTAAAGACAAATGAGAATAGAGATGTTATCTGTTTTAACTGTGATAAATATGTTGTTAATGGGGCTAAGGAATACCATAAGTGTATCTCTCGTTATAAGAGAACAAAGCGAGAAAATCTTAGGCCTCTTGCTAGGCATATAATGTGTGCAGAATGCTACAAATATGAAGTGAAGATGTTCAGTCCTTTCAACAAGGCCTTTGCGGATGGCATGGCAAAAGGATATGACAAATGGGACAACAAAAGAAATTGGAGTGAAGAAAAATGAGTAAAGAAGATGCAAATATAGATGATTTAACAGAGGAAGACCTAGCCCAAATAATGGATGTGATTTCCACGGATGGGTATTATAAACAAGCAGAGATAGTACAGGTTTCCTGTCCTGCTTGTGGTGAAGAGTTCTTGGGTACTAAGAGACATGCTGGTGGTTTCATTGCGGGACACCAAGCATATCATGAGTTCTTAAATGCTCAAGACTTGATAATTACACAACTAGGAGGTCAATAGAATGGGATTCTTGAAGACATTAGTTGGTGTAACGGTTGGTGGCTTAGTGGGTGGGCCACTTGGTATGGTTGCAGGAGCGGCTATAGCAAATGACCCCAGTGTAAACTGGGATAACTCAAGAGATAGTGTAGACGATAGTTAAGGAGGAAATAAAAATGATAACGAATGAAACAAATGTAGAATTTAGGTTGGTAAATGATGAAGAAATGCCGCCTATTGTAATAACGATGAATGAGAGAGATGCACCAAAGGTGGTTCTAAACGCAGAACACAATATTTGGTTGGCACTACACCGTAAGACTATAGGTGGATGTGCAGAGGCACTCTTTGAGAAGATTGACGAACTGCTAACTGCTCACCTAAAAGAACAAAGGTCATACGAGCAATTAGACAAAGGAGATGGATTTGAATGAGAATGATAGTGAATGAAGAAAATATAGAAGTTAAGGATACAGAATGGCAAGAGAAGATAGAGAAGTGTTGGGAGGAACTATATGACGACATAGATTTCCTATATCCTAATAACGCTGGAGAAACATTCTTCTCTGTAATTTGGTCTATGTCTAAGAACGCTTTTGATATGGATAGGGAAGTGCAAGTAGTAATAGACAGTAAGAACGAATTATACATCAGCGTAGGTACACCCGGATTCGTTTCCTTTGCTGACCAAGAGGGACAATTGCCCGGAATGAAACTACCATTGAGATGTTGGATACACACCCATCCCTTCGGTACTGCGTTTTGGAGTGGCACTGATTGGAAGACAATAAAGACATGGAGGCCTGTACTTCAGTCTGCTATAGTCTTAGGAGACAACGAGTATCTCGCTATGAATGTAGAGAACTACGTTGGCAAGAAAGTATACTATGGAATCATGGAAGAGCCTGATACTATTGTTGAGTATAAGACCGAAGAAGAGGAACTATCTCGCATACAAGAGTCTCAATCAGAAATGAGCACAGAAGAAGCGATGAAGGTAATGAACGGGGATGATGAGGAATGAGTCAGAAATTCTACACGATAGCGTTGCAGTATGATATTAGTGGCGACCCATGTGGCCCACCAAATCATATTGAAGATAGGATGGTTATGTTGATGCAACTAATGCATGAGACAGGATTCGGTATGGATGTATCCTACGGATATGCTGACAAGAAGATAATGAAAACAATCGAGGAAGGTGCTAAGAAATGACTGTACAAACAAGACTACTAGGAAAGCAGATGTTGCATGCGTTATATGATGATGGCGGTGTAGAAGCCGTGTACGATTGTGTTGGTGAACTACAGGAAAGACTGCTTTTACTAGAGAGAAGAATGGAAAATGCAGAAAAGCAAATAGTCAAGTTGTTAGCGGGGGATAGTGAATGAGAGTACTAGTAGCACTACTACTTGTTAGCACATCACTAGCGGGTTGTGCGGAAATGATACCTGACCCACCAGTTGAGGGGAATGACCCTGTGTGGATTACAGAGTATCACAACTTCACATATGAAGACACTAACAACAGTACAATGCCTACTATTTCATTTGGTAGCAATAACACGTTGGTAGATATATTCTCAGCAAATGTGATAATGTACAATGAGACAGTTAACTTAACTGTAGAGAAGAAGCCCTACTTCTTGATAGGAGATATGTGGTTTCAAACAGGATTCGCACCTGATATGGGCAATGTCACACTAGGTCTGCTAGAACTAAAGGGGTATGACTACAACTGCACTGTAATGTACAGGTTGTGGGAACTCTGAAGAAGGCAGTAACAATTAGATTCCCTGCTCCGTTACCAGCAGAGATACCCTGTCCGATTTGTGAAGGAAACAAATGTAGGGTATGTGAAATGAGCGGTAAGATAGAAGTAACAGTAGACGCTAAAGTACCAATACAACGAGCATTGATTATTCAGTATATTGCTGAGAACTTAGATGATATATCGTCTGAGTTATCCAAGAACTATGGGTTAACCCCTGATGTTCAAACGGAAGACATGTTTGATACTGGTGGTAAGACCTATGAGTTGGTAAAGATTAGCAGTCTTGGTGGCGTAGTTTGGGTAGCCAATAGAGTTGATGAGTTAGAATCTCCTCGTTGGTTTAAGTCATACAAAGCAATTAAGCATTTTAAGGAAGGTTGGTTAGATGAATAATGATAAATGGAATATTATAGCAAGAGTGCCTAGAGACACTAACAATGAACTCATCATCAAAGAAGGTGAGTATTGGAATGTCAAGGTCGTAGACATGAGATGGTTCAACAATGGTAAGCCTACTAAGAAAGGTGTGCGTGTAAACACAGAAGAACTCAAGGTGTTATCACAGGCATTGAATAAAATTGTGGATGGGATATCGGATGAATCTGATTAACTTCTGTAGAATGTGTGAATTGATAGAAAGACAAACCCCTACCCAAGCCAAAACAACATTGGCTCAATCGTTCTCATCGTTTAGTGAGGATGGTGAAACAGTAATTCGTATAATATGCGAAGAATATGCTTCTAATAATATTGGGGTAAAGAAGGCTCGTAAGTGGATAGCACTGGCCTTTGGTATATTTGATGAAGAAGTAGAGGAAGCCGAATATGCATGGATGGACTTAGCGGAAGGAATTTCTAAGTTTGTTGGAGAAGACAAGGAAGACGCTCCTATTACTATTAGAGAATTCTATCGTCTTTTGACTATGGATTGTTCTTCTATTGATGGAGCGGGATACGTCATGTTTCAAGAAAACATTAGAATGATGTCAGCCTTACAAGTGAAATGGTTCCTGAGATACTGGTTGAGAACTCCTAGAAATGGAGTGTCTTGTTCAACAGTTGGTAAGGCTATGGCTGACTACTTTTCTGATACTGAAATAGATAACTATCTTAAGTTTCATAAGCATTCTATTGTATATCGCTATCTATATTCATCTCAGAAACCACCATGCAATATGCAACACGGAGGATACATAAAATGCTCACTAGCAAAAAACTTCAAGGGTGTATTTCCTGAGAAGTATGTTATAGATATCAAGTACGATGGTAATAGATATCAGATACATAGGTTAGAAAAAAGTGTAATAATATTCAATCGTAAAGGCAATGTTGTTACTGAGCAATATCCTGATGTGGTTAACATTGTTCAAGGATTTGATGCACATCAGTTTATACTAGATGTGGAAATATATCCAGTAGATGTTGATGGAAATCCGGCTGAGCATAAACTCCTAGCGAAGAGAGTACACTCTAAGGACAAGGAAAGAGCAGTCAGGGAATGTCCAGTTAAATTGGTTGTGTTTGATGTATTGAATTACATGGGTGAACCTATGATAGAATGGACATACCAAATGAGGTTGGCTCACCTGAAAGATATACCTCTTGAATACAGAGCAGATATGTTCGAGGAAGGATATCAATTAGAAGCCGCATACAATAGAGCAATTAGTCTAGGTTTTGAAGGAGTAATGATTAAAGATTTAGATGAGCCTTATCCGGTTGGTAAAAGACATAAATCTCTTTTGAAATATAAACCACCTAGAATAGAACTAGACGTTGTTATTACTTCAGCCAAATATGGTGAAGGTAAAAGAGCAGATGTATTTGGTTCATATGGTATCTCAGTTAAGAGCGAAGAAGGATACCAACAGATAGGTTCAGTAGGCACTGGTTTTTCAGATGGCGACTTAATTATGTTAACAACAGAACTGAAGAAGGTAGTGGATATGTATGAAAAGGAAACGTTTTACTTTCTACCTAGAATAGTATTGGAAGTTACTGGGGATTTAATTAGTAAGGATGCTGAAGAAAACTGGGCATTGCGTTTTCCTAGAGTGAAAAGAATCAGACGGGATAAGTATGCAGTTGATTGCAATACAATACAAGATGTTATTGAAATGGCTTAAAATTTAACTACCATACTAGGTACGGCTACACATGTTTAGCAAACATCAGATGGAAGGTATTCTCCTTTCTATGCCTACAACCGAGATAATAATAGCCAAAGAAAAGAACATTCAGATTGGTTATCGTGTTAGGTTGAGGGTTTGTTTTAGGGGTAAGGATGAGTTTCTTCTAGCAATACAAAGGACTCTATTACAATATGAGATTGATGCTAGTTACAAAGAAAGGGAATCGAAGGTAAGACCTAGACCCATTCTATCTATTTCAGGTAAGGATAATTTAAACAGAGTAATGGATATGCTTCCAGTGTTACCGAGTAACGCAGAGTGGGAAGACTTTGAAGATGCACTAGAACTTTGCAATGCTGGAAAACACCTAACACAAAAGGGGTTTGATTCAATACTAAAGATGAAAGGCCACTAAGAAGAGGAAGAAGCATGAGCCTCTGCCCCCTGTGTAATATGAGAGAAGCGCATAACTCAGAGTTATGCCCTATATGTCAGATAAACGCAACATATAACAAACCGTTAGCAGAGAACATGGCTGATGAAGACGTTCTACAACACCATATCTTTGATAGGGTTAGAAGAGGTTGTAGAGAATGTGGTAGTCGAGAGTTTGGATACTTCGGCGGAATCAAAATAGAAAATAAATTAAAATGGTATGTCTTACAAGTTGCTTGTGAAGAGTGCAACAAAACGTATGACGATATATTGGAAGTGAGGGTTATAAATGAGCCTAAAGAAAAAAGTAAATCAAAATAGAGCAATAATAGTAGTAGGTAGAACAGAGACAGAAAAAATGGCGAAGGCCATGTCCTTCGTATCAGAGAACCCTATTGTGCAGTATGCTAATGAATATAATATAGAAGACAATCATAGCATTCCGATAGACAGGGGAATAATAATCGATGAAGTACACTATCGACCAAACATAGAACTGGTAAGAAAAACAATACTTGAGTATCAAGGTCAGGTTGTGTTGTTATCTGATAACCAAAAGGATGTCTCTAAGAAACTGTTTAACTTATGCCAATTGAAGAGAGCAACAAAGAAGACAATATCTGAAGATATCAAAGAGTTAGCACCAAGGTCGGAAGATGCAGTTAACTATGATATAGACACGTTCTCTATGGTAAGGGAATATCTAAAGAACCCTAACAGGGAAGAAGTTAGAGACACTCTCTCCATAAGTAAACCACCTGATGTTCAGATAATGACATGGTTAGCACCTAATGTTCATCCTAACAAACTGTCCTTTGTGGATTCAGTGGTGAAGAGAAGATGGTCTAACGAGTACTTCTATGACATGCTTGCCTATTCTCATGCAGGGAGATTACAACGCAAAATGGAAATGCCAAAGCGTAAGGCATATTCACAGATTCCTAAGATTTGTAGGAAACTAAAACTAAAAAAATCGCAAACATACTTACTAAGAGACTTGCTGAAAGACGATAAGTTCAGGGAGTTTGCTAAGTCTAAGTTAGACAATACCGAATGTAGAATTTTAAAGTTGGGTGAAAAGAAGAGGAGAAAAAGATATGCTCCTGTTGAAGCCCAAGCATCACTAGAAACGTGGTTATGATGGCTGGGCCAATTAAGCATACCTATAAGAAAAGAGCAATGGTAAAATTTGGTAAAACAAAGAAAAGAGAACCATTCTACCTCTCAGAGATGAGACATTACATGAACACCTATGTTGGTGTGAGCGGTAGAATAAGTCAACAGGCTAGTACTACTGCCATACAACTAACTAGTCTAATAAGAATACATCCTGACTTTCGGTTTCATCCGTCAGAAACAAAACAAACAGGACAATGGCAGTACATAGGAAAAATAAATGAGGAGGAATAATAATGAATATATTTGTATTAGATAAAGAACCAACGATAGCCGCCAAACATGTGTTAGATAAACACGCAGTAAAAATGCCCTTGGAAAGTTTACAGATGATGAGCACTATTGCTGACCATCTAGGGTTTGATAGTCCTTACAGACCAGTGATGCTAAACCATCCCTGTACTATTTGGGCAAGGAAATCACGACAAAACTTTCTATGGTTATGGGAACATGCTGGTTCACTGTGCGAAGAGTATACCAGTAGATACGGTAAGACTCACAAATGCGAACTAACCATGAATGACTACAATCATGTTTGGATAGAAGTAGTAGACTCGTTACCCGATACTGGCTTGACACCATTCGCAATAGCAATTGCGGATAACATGTTTTGTAGACAAGTAGAGGGATTTGATAAGATGAGCACTGTAGACAAGTACCGCCAGTATTACATTCACGATAAGAAAAGAATAGCAACATGGAGAAAGAATAAACCCTCATGGTACGGGGTTGCATAGGATAGTGATTAACATGAAAATAATAGATAAAATAGAATTAGATAATAACAAGCAGGGAAAAAGGTATGTCTACTATGCAAGGCGTAATGGTAATACTCATGAAATAGTTATGTGTATAGAAAATGAAGAGGGGTATAGACCAGTACAATCTGAATTTTGTATAAACTTAGAAGAAGAAGAAGCGAAGGATATGGCGTATGCTATGAACTCGAATATGGGTATGGACAATAAGAAAGAAAATGCAATGATTGTTGGAACTACAATGAGAGCGAGGCGAACATAATGTTATGGACAGAGAAATATAGACCAAAGAAACTTAACGAACTAGTAGGACAATTAGACTTCACTCTAGATGCAGAGCATTGGGTGATGAATAAGGAAATGCCTAATGTGTTATTGTATGGTATAGCAGGAGTAGGTAAGACTGCGGGTGCTCTGTCACTAGCAAATGACATGTTGAACGGCAACGTGTCTGCTAACTTCTTTGAGATTAATGCTTCTGATGATAGGAAACTTGAGACAGTTAGAACTAGGATAAAGGAGATTGCTTCCACTGGAAAGGTAGGTGATGTCCCGTTCAAGATAATACTCCTAGACGAGATGGATGGGATGACTAGAGATGCACAAAATGCGTTGAAAAGAATAATGGAGAGGTATGCAGATAATTGTAGGTTTATCATAACGTGTAATGATAGGCACAAGATAATACATCCTTTAATTTCAAGGTGTGCTAATTACCCTTTCAAGAAACTAAACAATAGTCACATTCATTCTATTTTGGTGAAGGTGTTAGAATTAGAAGAGATACATCACATTTCCGACAATGACCTAGAAACCTTCATAGGTACACTACATGGAGACTTAAGACGAGGACTGACCGAGTTACAAGCGGCGGTTTCCAGTAAATCGAGTCTCTCAAAACAAATAGATAAACAACTGTTACCTTATACAGAAATATTAGAATTAGTCAATCAAAATAATTATACGAATACATTAGAGAAGGTGCATGGTTTGATATATGATTCAGTAGAGATGAAAACAATCTGTATTGGTTTGCATGATACTATTATAAAAACCGATATGGCTAGTACTGAAAAGTTCAAACTACTTCGTGTTGTCGGAGAAGCCGAGTGGAGGAGCAGTAATATGACTCCCAAGGTATTGGCTTCTTGGATGGTAGGACAGATGATATGAGTGGTATTGAGGTATTGTTGATATTTATAATAATGAGAACACTGTATAAGATGGTGGATAATAATAGAAGAAGATGGTAAGATTGAGTAAATTAGATTTAAATGACGATGGTGTCGTAGACCATAGAGATGTAGCACATCTCTTATTGCGATATGAGATAATAGTGTTAGGTGGTGCGTTGCTAATCGTGCTACCAATATTAAACACTTTAAATTACATTAGCGTAGATTCTAACTTCTTTTGGATATTATGTGGCTTAGTCATGTTTACCGAAGGATTAGTAGAAATAAAACAAATGAAGAAAAAGGAGAAATAAAAATGAATGATGAAATAAAAAATGAAATAGAAAAAGCGGCAGAAATACTAGGAATGTCTGTAGAGGAGGTCATGAATAAGTTCGATGACATCTGTAAACAGAATAGTCTAGATATGAGTGAAGAACCCCAACTTGCAAGGGGATTGTTCCGACAATGGTTTAGTGGTAGGAGACTAGCACAACAAAGAGCACCAACAACATCAGATGATGGGTTCTTTAAATCAGCAGTTGGTTTCTTCGTATCTCTTGATGAAGCAAGAGACATGATGGCAATTCAAAGAGAAAGGATAGTAGCGGATTATCATAGGGATAACGATACAACATACCACATGGGTAAGGTTGCACTCTTTACTAACAGTAAGAGCGATTTCGGAACAGATAAGTTCACTGGTAGAATGATGAAAGACGGTGACGAAGTAGTAAGGGAGTTTACTAAGATACCTGATAACCACGTTGAATTGGATAACGGAGAATACCTTGTCCCACTAGACGCTACTGAGAAATACGGAACTTATGTGAATAAGAACTATGGTAAGCCTTTACCTAAGTCAGAGTTCAGAAGAGCAGGAGTTTTCATTGGGCAAGTTGATGGAAACATGGGTAAGTACTACTTCAACTACAAGGGAGTAAATTCTGTAGAGTTTAATCCTAAGACCTTTGAGTTTGTACACTTTACTTGTATAGTAAACTCTAACGATTCTAAGAAGATTCATGGTGTAACGGATAAGACTAGTGCTTCACTAGTGTACAATCATGAGATGACCAGTGGTCAAATAGACACTTCTGATATCTCTATACAAGATGAATTGATGAGCCACTCAGAAGGTAACTTCAGTCCTCTGATTGATTTGGATAGATATCATACATCTGTATCGCAGAAGACATATGCAGATAGGTTTGTATTCACAGATGGTAGTGTGACTAGTATCAATATGACCCCAACGAAGAACGGTAACAGAATAGTCACTCTTGATGATTTGAACACTGACTTCGATTTTGATAATGATGGTTGGAGCGGTACAACTTGTTGGATTCCTGCACATATAGAAATTGATTTCGGAATAGGCTCAAATGTTATAGTGGTAGGAAGAACGTCACAATCTAGAGACAACGAAGGAAACTTACAGAATGTTTCTATTAACGTGACTGGACTATACGCTCTAAAGGTTAGAGGTGGAAGCCCTGAAAACATCGACTTTGTAGAAGAAGACGATACGGATTGGTTTTTCTCATGAGTGGAAAGGGGTATTACAAATCCTACTCTATTAGTTCTTACAATGACGGTGACTCTGTGATTCATGGGGGCAGTTATTCTGTCCCTGTGAGAAACATTGACTTTGTTACTTGGAAGAAGAACATAGAGCGTGGTGAATTTTGGGTTAAACTTCATACCATGTCAGGTAAGGAGATTAGGCTCAAAGTATCTTATGATAATTTAAATGAAATATTACGAATTTGTGGAAACGAATTAGTACATTATGAAAATGGTGATGACGATGGCATGGACAACGAATAAAAATGAAAATAAAGCAATAACGACAGATGAAAAAACAAAGGGAACTTTCGCATTAGGAAGAGAAGCATACCTTGCAAAGCGCAAGGCGGCTCAAGACAGGAACAAGAACTTCTTGTGTTGTGGTATTTGGGGAGCACCCAAAACTGCAAAGTCTGCTTTAGCGGCTGATATCCTTACAGAAGAAGACTTAGCAAACGGTATGCATGTCTTTGTGTGGGACTATGATAATAGGTTCATTGATGTGAAGAGAAACCACTATGACAATATAGAGAACCTAGTGGTATTCAATCCTATTGAGAGACACCCCGATACTCTTGTTGACATTAAGGCTACTAAGCATAATGCAGAAATGCACTATGAAGAAGCCATGTCATTCTTAGAGCAAGGTAAACTGAAAGCAGTGATAGTTGATGGAGCGGATAAGTTCCTCACTGATGTATGTGAAACGTATATGAGGATAAAGCATAATCTAGATGCTGACACTGTAATCAAGCAGTTGCCCTTCGTGTGGGGAGATAGGAATACGCCCTACAAGAACTTCCTTCATAAGAAGATTCTAGAGATGGAATGTCATAGAATAGTGATAGCACACTCTAAGGAGAAGTATGTTGATGGTAGCCCTGTTGGTATTGTTGCTAACTGGCATGATTCAACAGAGGATATTTTCACTTCTACCGTAAGAATGGAAAGGAAGATTGGTAAAAATGATACTGTCTTTACGGCTTTAATTGAAGCAAGTGCAGTCAAGCCGGAACTAATTGGTACTAGACATACAGTGTTGACTATCAAAAATGGTGCGGTAAACTGGACAGGTCTTCCTGTTTTGATGGAAGGAGAACTATGAAGTTCTCTATGGATGCTAAGAAACTTCTTCATTATTTAGATGATATCTCATTGAAGGGTAAGTACTACAGTGGTAACTCTGTATCCAGTGCTAAGAATGCTTCATTATCTGACTATGCATTGTTTAGTATAGACTCAGAACAGAGCATATCTATAGCAAATGCTAGTATGTCAGTGGCCTGTAAAATAGACCACTGGTTTGCGATAGGAACTGAAGGTATAGAACCGGGAATGTGTGTCATTGACATACCTTCCATGGTTCAACACCTGAAAGTGTTTAGTGGTGAAGTGACATTTAACAGTGCAGACTTCATCACTCTTACTCAGGATAGTAAGAAAGCATCTATGTCAAAGGTATTGAATCATCCTCATATGGAGATGGTAACAAGAGTACTGAATTATGACATGAGTTCCTTAACTGGGAATACCATTATTGGTGAGCCAACTATGCCATCAGTTAAGTTTGGTAATGTGGAATATGAATGTAAGTTGAGTACTTTGGACAGTGATATGTTAGAAGTGAGCAAGGTTTGCGATGTGATTAACAATGCTAAGTATAAGTTTGAATACAACGGTGGAGATAAATTAACCGTTAGTTCAACGAAGAGCGACATTGACTATGTTTCACTTGACATAGAGTTGATTGAAGCCCTTGGTGATTCTGCTACTGTAGAGTTTACTGGCCCATTCAGCAAGTTCATGAGTGGCCCAGTGACGATATACATGAAGGATGATAGCCCCATAATGTTCAGTTCAAATAACCGGATGCTGATTAAAGCACCATATCTTTCGAGGTGATTCAATGGTTAAATGTGTAATATGTAAGAAGGAAATAGAAGAGACGGCATATGGCTGGAAAGAAGGAAACAATGCTTCCCCTGTAGCAGAGGGGAGGTGTTGTGACTGGTGTAACATAAACAAGGTGATACCTCTTAGGATATCACTACTTAGGAAATGATAAAATGATAATTTGTAAATTGGATAAAGGCATAGGGTTGAGGAGTAGAAACCCCGATACTCTTGAGATAGAGGAAAGGGAAGTTTCGTTCAATGAGTTCAGACCCTATTTCTTTGTAAGGAAGAATGATAGGAATCTAAGTAATGAGTATTTCGTTATCAAGGACAAGTGGGGAAATTGTAGAATTACAATTACCTCAGAAGAAGGGGACTATAGGAATCTTGACGGAGAAGAACTAGTGAAGGTTTCATGGACACCTAACCATCCTAGATATGGATACAAGTTACGAGATATGTTTGAAGAGTCCTATGAAGCCGATGTCCAAATGCACTATCGTTATGCTATTGATGAGATAGAGGAGATTGTCGAATACAAGATGCGTAAGTGGTATTGGGACATGGAATGGATGCAAGGCGGTGAGCATGATGGTGCTATCACTTGTATCTCCATGTACGATAACTACGATGAGGAATATACAACTTATGCTTGGTATCCTGACGAAACTTACAAGCAAATATCGAGTGAGAATACACCGGAGGCAACATTGTTTTCTTCTGAGAAGAAGATGTTAGTTGCGTTTCTATCTGATGTAATAGACAAAGACCCCGACATGTTAATCTCTTGGTTCGGTTGGAAGTTCGACCTACCTAAGTTGATAGAAAGAATGGTTTGGAATGTTATAGACCCTAGATTACTCTCCCCGTTTAATGAGTTAACTGGTGTGTCTTGGCGTAACGGCTCTCCTACTTACTCTCCTAATATCTATGAATACTCTCCTGTTAATCAGCCAATCAAAGGAAGAATATGTGTTCCTTTAGATATGGCATTTGAAAGACAGTGGAATGATTCTCAACGGGGAACACTACCATCAATGGCTTTAGATTATGTAGCCGAGATGGTTTTAGGTGAGAAGAAACTAACGAGTGAAAAGTTTCCTGATAAGAACGAATTCTTTGCTAGAGGTTGGCTTGAGGATGCAGAGACATATCTTGAATATGCTAGAATTGACGTTGAATTATTAGTCCGAATAGATGAAATGCAACACACAACAGAAGCAATACTATCACTCCAAAGACTTCTGCGAGCACCCTTCGATGCTTGCTTCTATGCAAGTAACATGGGTGGGATATATTTCATGCGTAATGCCTCATGGAAAGCCCCTACGGGCAGGAAAGGCGAGAGGGCTAGTTATGACGGTGCAATGGTATATGACCCTCTCAGCGAAGGCACAAATGGGCTTCATTTGGGAGTTGCCGCTTTTGATTTTGCTGGTCTATATCCCTCAATGGCAGTGGCTCGTAACATTAGTTGGGAAACTAAATCTGAAGAACCAACAGAGTTTGCGGTCAATGTCAAAACACCAAAGGACTTCTCTGATGTAACTCAAGAGCAGATGAGATATTTCAAGACTGATGAATTAGGGCTATTACCTAAAGCAGTATTAGAGTTGAAGCAATTGAGAAACGAATACAAGAAGAGAATGAAAGAGGCTACTAGTGAATCTGAGTATACTAAGTGGAATAATAACCAATTAGCAGTGAAGCGTTTATCTGCTTCTTTCTATGGTATCGTAGCATATCAGGGCTTCGGCTGGGCTGATGTAGAATTAGCAGAGTGTATTACTGCTAGTGCTAGAGAAGCAATCAGAAGTGCCGCATTCAAAGCGAGGGAACTATAATGAAATGGTTGAGAAAGTTGTGGGAATGGTTTCAGCAGGAAGAAGGCATGACATGGGAAAGATATGCTAGAAACATAGAGAATGACAAGAGGAGAAGAAAAAATGGGAAACAGTAGTCGATGTAAAGTGTGCAAGGTAATGTGGGAAACACAGAAAGGTTGTATGACTGAGCATGGCTTTGTTTGTCAGAAATGCGTTGGGCATTGGTTACAAGATTACATTAGAATGGTTAATCCATTCGTACATTTACAAGGAGATAACCAAAATGATTCCTAAGAGAATAAGGTGTAAGATGTGTAAGAAAATGTTTGCTAATCCTGTTGCTAGAAAATCAGGAATAGTTCTTGTCAACTGCAAGAAATGTAGGGAGGAGATGAAATGATTAATTCTGATTTATATTGGACATTACACTCTAGATTAAATTCTAAGATAAACACAAAACAATTACAAAAACAATTAGGAGGAGAAGAAGAATGAAAGTAGTTTACGGACACACAGATTCAATTTATTGTAAAGTAGATTCAGTGGAAGAAGCCAAGAAGAATATGAATATCATCAATGAACATGTTAGACAGTTGTTTCCAAATGTAATGGGCTTGAATGAACACCCAGTATCTCTTGAGTTTGAGAAATACTTTGAATCTCTTGGTGTTGGTTGTGTAAAGAACCGAAATGCTGGATTAATTACTTGGAAGGATGGGGAATATCTAACTGAGAAACAATTTACCATGACTGGTTTCACAGCAAAGAGAGTTTCAATTACCAAATTAGCAAAGGAAACACAGTTAAAGGTTTTACATATGTGGGTAGAAAACAAATCGGAAGCAGAAATAGTGGATTTTTTGAGTGATAAATATAATGAAGTTATATCAGGCCACATTAAGATTAATGAAATTTTGAAGCGTAGTAGATATAGAGAAGAAAGATTCAAAGTGAAATGTACTAATTGTAAAAGAAAGAATACATTTGGTTCTTTGATATCACACGGAGCATGTTGTAATGCAATGAACATACAAACACTAGCAGGAAAGAGGCCAACTATTGGTGCAGGAATAGAAGGGGTTGTGTATTATAATTCTAAGAATGTGAATAAGATTGACGATTCGTATTTGTATTGTAGGATTGCTGACTGTAAAGATACATACTTACACCCTATCAAACAAGAAGCAACTATTCCTAATTACGTTTCAGGACTAACAGAAGAGGACTTCACCGATTACACGCCGGATTGGAAACACTATGCTGAATCGGTAGTCAAGAAAGCAGAGCCTGTCTTCAAGGCTATGGGATGGAATGTCCAACAAATAATGAGAGACACAAATGAAAGGAGTTTGACAGAATGGTTCTAGATAATATGAAAGAATATACCTACCAATGGAATGCAGATAAATATGAAGATGAAGAGATGCCAATATTGAAGATAACTAAATCTTCTTTCGGTTCATTTCAGTGGTGTCCTAAGAAATATCAATTCAGTTATATTGAAAGATTACCACAAGACCAAACGGAAGCAATGAGAAAGGGTACTATTATCCATAACTCTAGAGAAGACTTCTTCAACACCTTTGACATTAAGAAAGCAGAAACTATGTCTCATTCAGAACTTGTGAATTACTGTATGAGCCTACACCCAATTGATGATTATACTGAGATGTATGAGGTTATGTCAATATTTGAGGCTAATAGATTCATAGAGGCTAAACAGGAAGGACTGTCTGATGATTTTATTCCTGTTGTCAATGAGATATGTTTAGATGCAGAGATAGTGATAGACAGGAATACCAATGAGAAGTTTCCATTAGATAGAGACTACAAGGTACACCTACAGGGAATAATAGACAGAATGTTCTACGAAGAAGGGTCTTACATTCCATTTGAGTTGAAGACCGGATTATGGAAAGACTACAAGACTACAATGATGAGAAAGGAAATGGCCTTCTATCAATTGTTATTTGAGAACACACCGGAAGAAGTTCTTAGAGAACACAATCTAGATAGGAGCATACCGATAACCCATTGGGGTTGGTATTACCCAGCATCTAACTATGTGCATATAGAGCAGATAAAGAAAAGCAGTATGACTTCAGTGATGAAGGGGATTGCTCAATTGATATTTGCATATGAAGAGGGTATATTTCCTGCCAAGTACTTTGCAAAAACCTGTGCATCCTGTAGTTTTTATGGGATATGTGATGCGGCAAACACGGAGAGTTGGTTATGAACGGAGACGACATAGAACATTGGGGACAAGACCATTTCGCTACGATGGCCTTGTTTAGAACAGTAGCGGCAGGACTGAACATATTCCTGTCGTTAGTGTTGATAGCGAAAGTATTTGAGTTGATATAATGAATGAATATAAGAAAAGAATAGAGGAAATGCTACAGGAAAAACAATGGACATTTGCAGATATGCAAGACATGACAGGAATAGTGGATGAATTCGCAGGTAGGTTATACAATGAAATGTCTGCTAAAGAAAAACTAGGTTATGTTTGGGAAGAGATAGGTGCTGATTTCCAGCGAATTCTCTCAACTAAACTGAAAGAAGAAGTAGTAGTACAAGTAAAGGAACTACTAATGAATGCAAATATAAATTTTAATGGAGATGATAATAATGAAGTTCCCAAGGGAAGTGTGGGCGGGAAGCCATCTGAGAAACGCACCACAAATGAAAAGAAAGATAGTGAAGAATAAGAAAGAGTTCGTTGATTGGATTAACATCTATAATGGAAAGATGAACTGTTATACGACAGTCTATGACTATGATGATTTCACTGATAACGCTAAGGTAGATTCTTCTGTTATCATAGACAGAATGTTTCTAGATTTTGATGCTCACGGTGAACCGCTTGAAAATGCATATGAGGATTTTAGAGCAGTTCACGAATACTTCCGTACTTACAATATCAAACACGATACAATCTTTTCAGGTAAGGGATTTCACATTATTGCCTACGGCGAGTTGGCTGATGATATCCGAAGTGTTCAACGATACTACACTGAACTGGCTAAAGATTACCCAACGTTAGATAGAACTGGAATACAAACCAATAGGCTTCGTAGGATTCCTAACACAATGAATCTAAGCACTGATGGTTTTTACTGTATGCCAGTAAATCCTAGAGAGTGGAAAGTAGGTTTAGTTTGGGAAGGACATGAAACGAAGAAAAGTTTCGGTGACAAGTTGATTCAGTGGCCTAAAGTTAAACCTATTGAGTTGTCTGATGTAGAGATAGAAGTCCCTAAACCACTAGGTAAAATACCCATCCTACCCTGTTTACAAAACGCAATAACAGTAGAAAACCCAAGTCACTATGCTAGGGTTTACCTTGTACAATGGTATAGGGACTTATTGAGTATGGGTGTCAGAGAGATTGATGAGAGTTCTAAAAGAGAAGTAACCGATACAATAATGGCTGAATTAAACAGCATTGCTTCTCAAGATGATATTTGGTTAGACTGGGATGAAAGCACAACTAAGAAGCACGTTGATTTCATAGTAAGTCGTGGGTATCATGCACCTAGTTGTAAGAACGTGTTGATACCACAGGGCTATTGCGTAGGTAAATGTTGGAGGTATGATGATGAATAAATTAGTAATTGACAGTAGAGAGAACTCAGAATTAACAGAGGCTGTAATTAGTAAGGCAGAAAACATGAACATTCAATATGAAAAGGAATGGTTGGAGATAGGAGACTATGTTTTCAATGACGTTTGTTTTGAAGCCAAGTCTTCATTTGATTTCCTGCAATCTATAATGAACAATAGACTATGGAATCAATTAGATAACATGGATAGGGCTTTTGATAATAACATAGTAATAGTGTATGGTGACTTTAATACCGCATTCATAGGATACAAGAATTACGGCAAAGCCCACTTCAATACTATATCAAATAAGTTTCATGGAGCAATGGGTAAAATAATGTTAGATATGGATGCTAGTTTACTATGGGTAAAGGATGCACAGAAAGCAGCACACATGATTGCAGTTGTATGTAAAATGCAACCAATAGATAGAGAGGTATACAAACCTAGACTGGTTAAACAGAAAAGAATCAGTACTAGTGATTTAAGATTAGATGTTCTTACTACAATAAAGGGTATTAGTGAGACAAAGGCGAAACTACTAATCAAGGAGTTTGGTTCTCTAATGGAGATAGGAGAAACTGAACCACAGGAGATAGCCATGTTAGATGGCTTTGGCAAGGTACTGGCCGAAAGAGTACATGGAGTATTAAACTCCGAAGAACCACAGGTGATATAAATGGAAATATATGATGATAATAATGAAGAACAAGATAGACTATACTTTGAGCAACAGGAGAATCACACTCCAATAAACCATGTAAGAAATAGAAACAAGAGCGTGTTGCCAGCAGTAGTAGAGAGTTACATGAGAAGTGCAGAAGCAGTATCTAGATACAACCCTGTACCATCAGCCGTTTCTTTCTATGTATTGTTAGGCCAATTATGTAAGGACATGGTTTCTATTCCTCATGGGAGAAGAGTGGATGATACTAGAGTTCAGTTTTTATGGATGCAAACTTCAGGAACAGGTAAATCAACACTGTATGATTTCTTTGGGCCAGTTACAAGGTTAACGTATGACCTAATTAATGACAAGCATGGTACTAATTTTGACATATTCTCTGTGAAAGATACAACTGATGCCGCTTTAGTTGGTTCAATGGGACAGGAGATACAACCAATATTCAATGATGATGGAGAACAAACTGGAACAGAACAAGTTCCCATTCAGATTTACGGAGCATTGGAGGGAGACGGGTTGGCCGCTTATGACGAATTTGAGTATTCAGGTGTGTTCAAACAATCACAACATAAAGAGAATGTAGTAATGTATCTCAATACTTTCATGAATTCTCTACATGGTGAAAACTGGATAATCACTAAGAAGTTGAAAGACGGTGATGCTATTGAATGTAGATGCCAACGTTCTTTGTTCGCTACTACTTACATACCAAAGACTCTAACAGGAGTAATTGCAGAGAAAGGAGTAATACAAAGATGTCTGATATATATCAGAGAAGTTCCACAACAAACACAAGACGAGTTAAGAGATGCTATCATTGATGAAGTGGGAACGATAGTCAATCGAGATTTACCAATCACTAGATACGCAAATAACTTCGTAAGCATTTATGATTCTTTGAAAGAGCACTATGATGCTAGTGGGCAAAACCCGTTGACTACAGTTAAGTTTGGTCATGGGTTCAATGATGCACTGAAGAATGAATCTTGGAAAATGAGAAACTATGTTACCAGTAGTAGACCAGCAGTGTTTGAAATAGCCAGCAACTTCATTACTAGGTTGAATGGTACGCTAGTCAGAATGGCAGTACTCTCAGCAATAGCGGAAGCACCAAGTATCCAAGACCCATCAAAGAGATACATCGTGACAGAAAGACACGTTAGACAAGCGGCTTTCTTAGTGAGACAATGTTACAAGTCATTGGTATCATGGTTAGATACTGCGTTGAAGGTGAAGCAGTCTTCCTTGGAAGATAAAGCAAACATTGCAGTCTTTAAGAAGTTATATCGAGAAATGCGTAAGAAAAATGACGAGTGGGTGAATAAAACGGCACTTCTAGAGGAAGTTAGAAAAACCACCCGCAAGGGTCAGGCAACTGTATACCGTTGGTATAAGGATGTATCAGACCACTTTGAAGAGAAGGTAATCGGTAAAAGAGTTTACATAAAAGAAAAAGGAGGAAATAAAAATGAGTGAAATATATGAACACAAATATTTGGTGTTTAGCGTAAGTGACGGCCCTAAAGTAATCAATGAATCATTGAATACCTATGGTCAAGAAGGGTGGAGATTGACAACCATGATAACGGTTGGAGAAGGACACCTAGTTGCATGGGTTGTTAAAGGCGCGGCAATAGAAGCCCCCGACCCTAAGACGACAACAGAAAGTAAAATTTCTGAATTGTGGTCAGGCGAAGACAAACCAAATAAAGGTGGAAAGAAAGAATGAGCATGCTAGCGATTGATTTGGAAACTAAGAATATGTCTCACGACATAGGCGGTTGGGGTAATACCCACATGTTCCAAGTATCTACTGTTTGTACATGGGATGGGGATGTAGGAAACATTTACATTGATAAGGCAGTAGATGATTTAAAGAAGAGCAATATCAACATCAAACCTCTTTCACAATTAAAGTTTGATTTAGATGACCACTTTGCAAAGGGTGGTAAACTACTAGGACACAATATAGTTGGTTTTGATTTACCCGTTCTGAAGAATGCTATGGACATATACTGTATCAAGAAATATTTAGATGCTGAAGCGTATGTCGATACTAGTTATAAAATAAATAAAGAACACGGTGAAAGATATTCACTATCAAATTTAGTACAACACACATTAGGCAGTGATAAACTAATGGATAGTGCTAGTGCTCCTGAAGTATGGAAGTCAGGTGGATATAGCGAAGTTGCAGAATATTGTTTAAAAGATTGTGAACTAGTGTTTGATTTATGGAAACACGGCCAAAACAATAAAATGGTTAAAGGCTTCTCGATAGAACAAGAGGAAGTCCTCGATTTAGGAGTTGAGTGGTAATGGCAACAGCATTAGAATGGATAGCATGGACAATATTTACAATAATAATCAGTTTACTTTTCTTTGCCGCGTTTGGTGGTTCTAAGTATACTGAGAGTAACATCGAGGATTATATGGACAAACTAATTGCAGAGGAAATGGAACGTGGCTCTTCAGGAAAGATGTAGTTTCTGTGGAAAACAAACTATACCTATTAGAATAAAAGGGAAGGTTGTTGGTTCTACAGAGTTAATTAGAATTTGGCAATGTAGAGAATGTAAAGCGTTGTGGTCAGATGGATAGTATGGACAAAACCATCATCGGCTTTGGGTTATTTTTAATAATCCTAGAGTCGATAGAGTGGGTTTGGAATCTTATCTTCTGACTGCAATGCCCTTTTTTTATCGCAAAATTTTTTGACCTTAGCATTTCTATAAAATTATATTATTCTAGATTAAAACTAATAAAATTATATTTATTCTAATTCTGTTTAATTAAGTTTTTTTAGTTTGTGAGCGGTTCTTATTTTTTTCACTAAGAACAAACCGCCGATTTTTCTGATAAACTTTAACTGTATTAGTGGAAAAATATGTTATTCCATATAGGTGTATTATTCACACTAATAGACAAAAGTAAAGTAGTTACTCATGATGTGTCCCGAATATAGATGTCAAGCGGGGTAGATGCATTAGAGTTTGGGAGAGTGATGACATGGCTACTAAGAAAAATAGGCGTAATCATAAACTAAGCAAAGCCAAAGATAAATATCCTGACTGGAACTGGGACTACTGGGTACACCAATTTGAAGAATAACATTGAGGGATATTATGAAACAGTGGATAATTAAAAGGCTACTTGCTTTTATGGGAAATACCTATGTTTGGTTAGATACAATGTTAGTACATGAGACAGGGCCAGTTTTAGGATTAGATATAGATGAGGATTTTGAGGGTATGACTCGTAAAAAACTATGCGAATACATTGAAGAAAAATTCAAAGTGGAAGAAAACCATTTTTGGAAATTACATTCTACACAGAAAATAAGATTCTGTTGTCAGATAATAAGAAACAATAAATTAGGGAATTGATAAAATGAGTGAATACATAAATTATAGCGAAAGTAGCGAAAGATTAGTGGACAATATAATGGGTAGTAGTATAGGTATGGGGAATTCTTTAATTCCTACATTGACAATACTAATAGTGGTAGGATTGTTTAGCATGTTTGCATACAAAATACACTTAGAAGGCAGATGGCTGAATCAATTTGATGCCGAGTAAAAACGTGTGCTTCTACCCCCACCTTGACGGGTCATCTAGGGTAAAAACTGCCCATAGACTATTTAAAGAAATGAATAAATCTTGCTGTGAGAGATTATATGGAAAAAAACTTGCCACTCAAAAAAATTAAAACCAGTCGAAGATTTAACTGGTGGCGTTGCAAGTTAATTTAACCAATCAGGTTTGGTTGGTATGTTTATCATCGCCTCAGCAGGGTCATCATAATCGCTGGTCAAATCCAATAATGATTGTCTGTATGTAGCCAATTCTTCTTGTTGTGTTTCGGTCAACGTAGCATAGAGCAATACCCCTTGGTATTTGTCCACCTTCTTCAAAAACAATTTTCTCCTGTTTCGCAACTCTTCCCAAGCATACTCAACCGCCCCGTTGGGATTATACAATTCATGTCCCGGCCCTACGTTGTATGATACAGTCACATTGCTTGGTGCTTCTTCTTCTTCTATTTCGTGTTCGACCATATTATCACCTATGCGTTATCCATGCTAAAATAAATATCCACTACTACATCACCCATATCAACTGCTCCTGAATTTCTTCTAACTCCCAATGTGTCACCAGCATTGTATGATGCACTTAACCCCGTTACTGTGTAAAGATAGGTTAATGCGTTAGCGTTCTCTGAGTTCTGCCTTGTGAAGTTGCCAGCGTTAAGGCTAATGTCAGTTAATGTTCCTGACCCTGCATTCCCATTTGCGAATATCCTCCAAACCTGTGCGGTTGTTCCACTCAGGGCTACTCCGTTGGTTCTAAATTGTACTGCTCTAATTGTGATGTCTTTAGGTATGCCAATATTACCAAGCCCTGCTTCGTCATCATCGAACGTAAGAGATTTAAGTCCTGCACCATCACTGTTTAACGTACCATAATCCAACTTACCGAATGTTAGTTTATGCCAAAGGTTCCAACCATTATCACTTGATACTGCTTCGATACCTCCAACGTTGTTTATCTTGACCCTCTGAGAACCATTCGTCATCAATGCTAGAGTGTGGTTAGTAGAAGTTCCAAACACCCCAGTTGCTGATTGTGCTTGTGTCTTTATTCCTGCACCACTAGCCCTCTCAACAAATAACTCTCCATTGCCACCATCTATTCCCTCTATGTGAACTAGGTGGTCAGGAGCAGTACCTGCATCTCCGATTCCTATCCGTTGGGTGTTCGCATTGATGTAGAAGAAATTATCTGTAGCGTCTGAATTGTAACATAGGTCTATGTCATCCTTAGCGGTATTCAACTCAATCTGTCTAGAACCACCACGAAGTCTCATAAATTCTTGTTCATTTGCGCTTGCTTCTGTTAGTTTGAATATCATTTCGCCATCTTCACTACCATCAGAGGCATCACTATACTCCATTACTATCCTACCAAACTCATGCTTGTTTCCTGCATCAGTTTGCATTGTCCATACAATAGCACCAGTATCATCACCATCTGCGGG
>TARA_R110002012_G_scaffold49804_5_pt1 | contig 36447 bp, 70 predicted proteins | sample TARA_R110002012 | Tara Oceans TARA_R110002012 (sample SAMEA4396515) | marine metagenome | biome: Westerlies Biome; feature: [DCM] deep chlorophyll maximum layer (ENVO:01000326); material: water (ENVO:00002006), including particulate matter (ENVO:01000060) such as... | depth 40 m
TTCTTGAAGTATACTAGCTGTTTCCTCTGAAACAACAGGAATTTCCTTTGCAGCAGGTTGTTCCTGTGAGAAATAGTCTTCCAGTTGAGATGAGATCTTATCAAACACTTCACGTTCAGCAACAGGGATTTGCAAGGCAGCCAGAGCTTCTTCTACCATAGCGTCCTCCTCAGCAAACTGCTGAGTGTAAGAGTCCTCTAGTGCTTGGTTGTGCTTAGTTTGGTGATAGTCTTGGTACGCTTGTAAGCGTTTAGATGTTTCTGGTGCATCAAACCAATACTCTTTACCAGAATCTATCATTGCAACCAATTCTTCTTCTGTCAAGAAACCCTCATAGTCTCTACGTAAAGTGTCAGAGTTCCATTTATCCATAAACTTCATATGGTCGCGTACTTTTTCAGCACTACCACCACCTCCGTAGGCATTGCTATGTATCATAAATGCTAAGTCATCACCGATAATCCAATCATCACAATTTAGTGCAATAGTAGTACCAGCACTAGCACAAAGGCCACTAAGATTACCAGTGATACGTGCTTGACACTGGCGCATTGCAGCAACAAAAACACTAGCGGTAAAACTAGCACCACCTTCTGTATTAAAGATAATCTCTACTGTGTCATCAGGGGCTGCACTTTTCAAAGTTAGGATAGCACTTCGGTAATACGAAGAATCCGACACCACCTCATCTAAAAATATAACATTGTTAAATGATTTAGGGTATGTTGCAACCTTCAGTGTATCTAGCACGTGTGTATCTTGCATATTGTTCTCCTCTCTAATTATAATCTATTGTGTCATACCAAGGTATTGCCAAGTCGCGGAGTTACCGTCGTTATAAAGTTCATACGCTTCATAAGGAGGTTTACCGTCAACAGAAGATATACCGTAGACAGTGGTGTTAGGTCGCATAGGTCGTAATTGTACAACAACGTTTCCGTCCTCCAGTTTGTCTAGGGCAGCCTGTAGTTTTGGTATTACTTGAGTGTTCAAGCCTATAAATTCTTTTGCGTTCATAGTTGTCCTCCTACCAAGTACCATCTTCTTCAAATACACGAGTAAGGTGTTTAGAAATACCGTACCTACAACAATCCTCAGGAGTAAATTGAACCACTTGTGCTTCTTTATGTGGATTTTCTTTCAACTTACGTTCGAGGTAATCCAACCCATTCTCTTGTCCCTTAATTGGGGTCTGTGTAGAGTCTCCTGTGATTAATATTTGACATCCTTCCTCAGCCCTTGTTGCTAACGCTTTTACTTGAGCTATTGTAGCAGATTGAACTTCGTCAGCAATGACGATAGTCTTATCAGAGAAAGACATACCGCCTAACTTAGCCATAGAAACTATCTGGATACCTTTAGCCTCTTTAAATAGAACATCTACATCTTCTAGTTGAAGATTATTCCTCAGAATACCTGTACCTAGGTATTTCTTCATTTTCAACAAGAGAGGGTACAAGAACGTTAATATTTTAGCCGCATCATTCCCCGGAACTGGGTAAGTCTCCCCTAAACCTTTATCAGGTCTAGTAATAACAATGTTATCACAAGCTCCAGTCAACCATTGATGGCAAGCCCACCAAACACAAAGCTCGGATTTACCAGTACCAGCGCTCTTAGAGAGTATTACTAATTGCTTTTCTCTTAGTGCTTTAAGAGCGATCTTCTGGTTTTCAGTTTTAGCTACCAGAGGTGCGATCTTCCTAGATTCCTCAAATTTCTCTTTGATGACACGACCCTTCTCCTCTTTCTTCTCCCATCGATCCTGTACTACAGTTTCTTTATTACGCTTCCCACCTTTACGGTTTGAGTGTCGAGTTACTTGTTGACCTTGATTGTTATTTCTTTTACGCGCCATTCTTATTACCTCTCAACCATAATTAATATGAAAACTACTTACTACCGTTACTTCTTTTAATCTCCTTGATAATATTATCAGCGACTCTCTCTATTGTTGAAGTAAGAATCCCAAACAATGCATACAAAGTACCTATTGTATAAATGGTATCTCCACTTGTATTAGTAACATACCACTGTAAGTCATACCCCGCCATAAACAAAATACCTATCACTATTAAAACCATAACACCTCCCCTAGAACGGTTGATAATCCACGCGATGCAATAGTTGCCCATATACAAAGGTTTCATCTTTTTCACGTTTTTCCGCTAGTTCTATATAATGAACAGATTGCATCGCATTAAGTCCATTGTACACTACATTCTCTGCTGCAGCATTACCTCTCTTATAACAAAGACCTCTGTAAGCATTAATAGTATCACTTCCTAGGTATCCGTCAACCTCTATATCAGAATAATACTCACCTTTATTGTTGAGCACATTCAGGATACGTTGTATCCACTTGATAGGTGTTCGGCTACCAGTGTTAACGCCTGTATCAAATAACTCTTTCGCTAACAAAGAAGACTCTTCTGCCACCAAGTAGATTTTCGGTCGGTAGTAGTATTCGTATGCGTAAACATCCTGTGCGAATGCCAACGGCATTGATGTGATGTCACCATTCCAATTATAGTGTACCCACTCGTAGCCAAAGTTCATAGCCGTTTGGTATGTAATACCATAGTTGGTTTCACCACCAGAATCGTCCTTATTATTAACGTAACCCCCTTCTGCCTTGATAGTTTGGTCAATAAAAGTCTGTACGTAATCAGGTGATTCCTTGTAAGCGTTTAGTATTTTACTACTCATATAATTTAATCCACCCTATATCAACCATATTCTTAATAAAAGTTTTATTCCTGTACTCTTTAGGTAACACTTTTACCATTAGGTTTACTGTTATCAGGAATATCTTTATCCTAGTTGTGTCACTCATCTACTTTAACCTCAACACCTTCCACGATAACTGGCATAATCAAGCCTAAACTCTCTACGTGCTCCTTAGCTGCTTGGTACAAAGATAAAAACTCTGTAGCAAATCCATCCTCATTCTTAACAATAAACACACTCTGGGATAATCCACTTTCGGTAACTTTATCATTCCACAAATTACGTAGCTTAACTGCTTCTTCATCTACAACTTCTTGTGTCAACTCGGGTTGTTCGTAATCACAATGACCTTCTGTGCCAACGTTTGTATATTCTTCACTCATAACTCAACTCCTTTCATACTCTATCAACTTTACTGAACATTGTGTAACAAACTTTAACACTTACTACCAGTAATCACAATATCCTCATTCTTAATTGTTATATAACAAGTGATTCAACGAAGACTCGCTACGCTCACTTGTTAACAAAGCGTTATACGTTTCACACGTTCAGAGTAGTGTGATACTCTTGGTACTCTATAAACAACCCCTGATCTAATAAGGATATTAAAAATGAACACCCGAGAATATAAGCTGTATAGACAATACGAACCGAGAATAGATGAAATCAATTCACGTTTAGATATTGTGGATGAGGAAATACCTAAATTACAAAAGAAGTATCGTACTTCTGGTTACAAAGCTTCTGCCCTAGATGAACTTTTATCTTACGAGAAAGAGTCTAGCGAACTTCACCAAGAAAAGTTTCAAATTTGGAATAAGATAAAAACTGGTCTATAGCTTCTGAGACGTTCAATGCAAACTCCTCTGTATCTAACACTTTAGTATCAAGGGCTTTTCCTTGTTTTTGGGCGGATAATATTAATTTATTTATCTCGTAGCGGTTTTCTAAAGTATTTTCCATTTGAGACACAATATCTTTAAACATCTTCAAATCAAAAAGGGCTTTATCTGTTACATCATTCATATTATTTTCCTTCTATATTATTTAAAATTAAACTTGCTCACTATTGAACATAAACGGATAACAAGTTGCTAAAACGGACTCACTACGTTCGCCGCTTAGCAAGGCGTTATATGCTCCTCTAATCCTGAGAATACGTCTCATTCAAGAGGTTTTTCACACTTTTTCAGTAAATCCATTAAGTGGGAATGATCCTCTAAGTTAGTCCCCTTATCATACTTCTTTTGGTAGAGTTTAAAAGCTTCTGAAGTATTGGATATAAAAGGGAACCGTTTAAGTTCTTTACTCTCGTCATTGTTAGTCCCAAACTTCCCAAAATTATACATAACCTCCATACAATAGAAGTGGTTTATTGCTAAGTTCTCAACCTTCTTTATAGCTTCGTCTACGGGTATTTCAAATATATCTCCCATATCTACGAAAGAGTTCTCAAATTTTAAAAACATCCGCAAAGCTTCTTTGTCTTTTGTCCCATAAGAAAACAAGGAAAATTTGACCCATCCCCGTAAGTCATCCCAGCAAAACTGACCTGCATACTCATAACTACAAACGGCAGTGTCACCACAAGGGTTGTATTTATTCCAACATAAAGTGTTGTATAGGTTTTGTATGCTAGTTAAACTATCCTCTTTCCTTTTAAATTCTTTCCTAAATCGGTACCTACTTAGTAACCCTACGAACACTGCGCCTCCTATAACAGGTAGTATTATCCAGACTATTTTATTAAACACTTCTTTAATTAAATCTTCCACTTAACAATTCCATTTTAGAAAATTGCATAATACCCTGTAATAACTGCTAAATAAAATTAAGTCTTGGTAGCTTTATTTAAAAAGCATATAACAAGACAATTAAGAAGGACACGTAACAGCTCGCTACGCTCCTTCACCGTGCCTCTTATTGAGGCGTTATCTAAATACTAACAAACCTCAATCTCGATGTCAACACCCCCCCTGTTAAAATAGAACATCCTTGTTCAATATATAATTCCGATCTAATGAAACCTTACGCACCAGTGAATTCACTACCTAAGTAGTCTAGTCCTTGGTCATCGCCAATAAAACCCCAATCTTCTTCACCGACACCCAGTATTGGCGGATGAGTGTCTAACGGTTCATAGTCATCTTTCATATTATTATACCTTTTATTGTATTATTCAAAACTACGTTTAAGTAGTCGCTGAGCTTTCCTACGTTTCTTATCGGAAAGACGTTTACTTTTACCAGAATCCTTTTTGAGGAATTTAGAATCATCTTCTTCATCAAAATCACCTTTACGTTTACTACTTCGATTTACCATACTTCTCCAGTTTAGTTTTAAGTTCATCTTTAGTGTACTTGATAAGCTTCCCTTCTGCATAAAGTCTTTCTAACCACTTCTTACCTTCGTCAACAATAGTAGCCTTACTTTTAGTAGACACTATCATCAAAGGTTCTTCTGGTCGAATAGTTTCTATGTTGAAAGAGTTAAACCAATTAGCAGTCTTAACTCTATCAAAGGATTTACTACTTATCATATTGCTCATTTGCACCTTTAGTGAACTCCACTGTAACATACGCCCTGTTCTGTTGTCAACATTGTTTTTATATTTCTCACTAGAGATAATATCCTCATAAGGTTGACAGAAATCTAACAGTTGTGTAATCACTATGTCATCTTGTTCGTCACAAAGAGGTGGTAGCTGTATAACAAAAGTCATTATATTAGTTTTATTCCAATCCACATCGATACCACACGTACCCAGTAGATGTAAAACCTTAAACATATTCATTCTGCTATGACAGCGTATCACTCCTGATAAAGGGAAATACTTAAAGTACGCAAAAGAATCATTGTGAGTGTAACACTCACGTAAATCTCCTACACAAGTTAAGGTGTTCATTTCACAATAGCCTCAAAGTTACCGATAGCTGTTTTTAATCCTGCAATAGCTATTTTACTCTTAACTAGTTTCCGTTTGTCAGACAAAGCTTCTTCCTCTGCAATACAGACATCCTGCCACAGAGGTTCTATTAGGTCACGTGTAGATAACCCCACTGCCACAACAAAGTTTTCCAGTTTAGCATAGGTTTCCTCATCCAAGGATAGTTCCTCTTTTAACGAAGTTAACAAATCGTCATGCTGCTTCTCAATAGCTTCTAGTTGTGGCAGGTATCTATTAGTTACCGTGGAGGCTGCTTCTTGTGCTAGTGTTTCTTTGGTCATTAGTGTTCTCCTATCCATAAGTGTTTATAATAGAGGTGCAATCACCTAAGTAATTACCCTCTTGTGAGAACACTTGAGGTACAGTTGTGAACCCTTTCGAGATTAAGGTATCTTTGCCCGAAACATCAGTATTAACATCAACTTCCTCAATAGCTATGTTTCTATCTACCAAGAAAACTTTAACTCTTTCACAAAAAGGACAATCTTCTTTGGAATAAACTACCACACTGTCAGGCAAAGTTTTATCACGACTACCAAAGTCAAAAACTAGCTCATCCTTAACATCATCAATAACAGAATTCAATCTATAATTATTTAAGCTTTGCTCTTGCGCGGCCTGTTGATTAGAGTCAATATCCTCCCACTTATCCATCCACTTTAAAGGGTTATCTTCAACCTCTTTAAACGGTTTAACTAAATCTAATTTGTCATAAATGCTTGCAGCTTTGTAGGTTACCCAATCTTTTAATAAAGGCGTTGTTAAGCCTAATATACTACGCCCATCTTCAAATATGTACTCTGACCAAGATAGCTCTTGTCGGTACACACTATCAACTAACTCTTGTACCTCTGGTTTAATTTCTTCGTAAACCTGTAACCACTCGTCTTCTACTAGTAATATATCTAGAATAGCCTCATCCATTTTAGTATGTACTGTCTCATCAATCATAATCTTTTGTACAAGACTAGCTACCCCTTCAAACAAGTCTCGCTCCGCCAGAGAGAACGTACAACTGAAAGATGCCATGAACTCTAAAGCCTCTAGGCAATACAAAGCTGATAAACTCAGCAGTATAGTTTTCTGGACTTCTTTACGGTCAACAGAGCTTTTATCTAATGTATATTGAGCACCTAGTGTCTTAAGCTTAGAAAAACTCTCTGCTATAATACGTGAACGATCGGTGATGTTCTTATCAGCGAGTATCTCCTCGAAAACGTCATCTGGTACGGGTATACATTGCCTAATAATCTCTGAATAAGTGAGTGCATGTAAAGCTTCATTCTCGCTCCACTTCATCATCATTTGACTAAGATCGCTGTTAGATATAAAAGGTGCAAACAGTGATATGATAGAGCGTGATGCTAGGCTATCTGCCTCGTATTGAAAAGACAAAGTCTTAATCATAACATCATAACTGTTTTTATCACAGCTCAAGAAATCTAATCGTGATTTTTCTAACTCAATTTCATCTTCTGCCCAATCAAGGCTTTTTAGACGTTTAAATAAATCAAATAGTTGAGGGTAAGGTCTATTCATTGAGTCATGTAAACCTAAGTCTTCTCCTAAGAATAAGTCGTACTTACCAGTTTTCCAACCATTATTATCTAAATTCATTACATTCTTATAATCCAAGAATAATCTCCTAATTGTTTTAAGTAGAGGAGGGGATTAACCTCTCCTCATAAAGTAACTACATCTTACAAGCTTCACAGTCTTCGTCTTCTTCCTCTGAGACTGGAATCACTACCTTACTCACATCATCTACAATACTGCTACCTTCTTTTATACCACCCTTACTGTTTTGATAGTAAAGACTCTTCAATCCCATCTTAACACAATAGAAGTATAAATCCATCATAACAGACAGCGGCACTTTTTCGTTAGGGTACTTACTGTAATCTGTGTATAAGTCTCCACTAATACCTTGCCCATGAAACTTCTGGAATATAGCATAACAGTCTACCAAATCTTTAGATGGTACATCATAAGCTAACTCATAATACTTACGTACCTCTGGGATGTCAATATCTGGTGCAGCAAATATATTAACAATACTTCCTGAGCGTTTAGTAGTGTAATACTCCCGTATAGGATATAAGCCGTTCGTAGTTTCACTAGCCTGAGAAGAACTCTCCGCAGGTGGTGTTGCTTCTAACACTGAGTTACGAATACCTCCATTAGCAACAATGGCTTTACGCAAGCCTTCCCAATCAAAACGAAGCTTCTGTGTATGTACTCCATCAACATTTTTATTGTATGTGTCAATAGGTAACCAACCGTCAGGGTATTTAGTTCTACTTATTAACGCACAATTACCTTTTTCTTTAGCTAAGCGTAAACTAGCTTTGTGTAAGTAGTAACTGTGCATTTCAGCCAAACTGTGCATATAATTCTTACCGTCTAGACTTGAATAGCTTAAACCCTTAGAAGCTAAATCATGTGCTAAGTTAGTAATACCAATACCCACACTTCGTCTACCTTTAGCTGTGTTTTCTACCTGAGGGAAAGGGTATTCCATTAGGTCAATAACGTTATCAACTGCCAGTAAACTATAGTATGCTACATCTTCGTACTCATCTTCAGAAATTCTGCCTGCAACAAGGCAACTCAGGAAGCACAAAGCTATCTCCCCTGCATCAACACCTTTTGTTGAGTCATACATATCTGTTATATTTAAAAATCCTTTAGTAGGTAGGAATATCTCCTGACCGTTTTTACCCATCACTTTAGTGTGGTGTGGACTATATCATCATCCGTTCTGGATGTTGGGCGCTAATGTGGTTATTAAGTTCTCAAACTCCACTAGTCTCTGAACGTTCCTCTTTCCTTGAGGCTTCGCTGCTGATTGGCATAGGATTACTCCCTTAGCTTTCCAGACAATTCACCCAATTTTTCAATACGTATTCCTACGTAAAGCTGCGTCATTTCACAGATTACTACTATAAATAGGATCTTTAAAAGAAGTATGAGTGTTCATCTCATCCAACCAAGTGTGGTACATACGACCAGTATCACTTCTCTGTACTAAGAATAACTTTAACACTTCAAATGCACTTATGTACTTACGTGGTGCTTCACTCATCTCATAAGCTTCATAAGCTTTCTTAAACTCATGGTAACCTTTAAAATGAGCTTCATATAATTCAGGAGAATCGTAGTATGAAACTAACATCCACTGTTTCTTCAATGAAGCTTTCTCTGCTAACAGTTTGGTAGCACCTAAAGAATAATCTAAACCTCGTATTCGTCTATCTTCTACTGTAGTAGGGTGTTTTAGTCGTAAGAGAGTTTCAATCTCTGGATCTAATACTGTAAAATGGACAGTAGCACCACCACCACGAACTTCCTGCTTAGTAGACTTCACCGCGCCTTGTAAATAACGATAATAAGGTATCTTACCCGTGTGTTGGCTAGGTTGGTTACGTATAGAGTCTTTTACCGATCTTGTAGTAAGTGTGCCTCCAATACCAGAATTAGCTGTTGTAAACTTATAAGCCGCATGTACCATGTTTTCAATAGAATCCGCAGTATCATCAGATTTAATAACACAACAGGAAGCAAAACCTTTAAAAGATGTACGTAATCCTGCTAAAAAAGGTGTCGGCATATTAATCTTAAGATCACTAAGGTAAGTGTAGAGTTTAGTTACGTCCTCTAACCTGCGGTCTTCAGGTTGTGCTTCCATAGCTTTCATAGCTATACCCATAAAAGTGTACTGAGGTGTTTCACAAACTTCACCAGCAAATTTCTTTGAGTACTTTGAACTAATTTGTTTAATGGTAGATAACTTATAGTTTAAGTCTTTGTCATTATCTAATACATCATTTAGAAATTCAAGTTCAGTATCATCGTAATCCAACTTCTCCCAAACCCCTTTAGCTTGCATGTCATAATAGAAATCTACTAAGCTCGGTCGTGTCTCAAAACCACCGTGTACAGTTTTATATAACGAACCTAGGTACAAGCGACCTGCCATATCCATATGTTCTTGTGTCTGCTTCTCTGCACAGGCATCAATCAACGCTTGCTGTAAATCTTTTGTGGTACAGTTGTCCGTAACTTTCTTTAACGCATCGAATACTAACTCTGACCAACACACACCTACAGTATTACCCCACTCTGCCATACGGTTAAGCTTACTAGGATCAAAAGGTACTACGTCACCATTACTTTTAATTATTGTAGTAATATTCACCAATCACACCTTCCCTTGCATAAATAAAACATCTTCTTCGTGAATTAGTACATAGTTATCAACAGAGTTCTCCAGTTTACTAAGTAAATCCTTTGCTTCACGAATCTCCCCTGTCATAATGAAACTTCCTGATGGAGTAACCTTCTGGTTTGTTTCGATGAAACAAGTGACTAAATTATGCAATTGGTTGATTTCTTCTTCACCATTAAGTTCTACTGGAAAATTACACTGCTTCATATATTACTCCTACTTCTGATTGTTGTTCTTTGTTAATCTGACCAAACTCTGGGTTATTAGACATTATCTCATCTGCCGCAGTTTCTTCTCCGTTCATGAATTTCCAACCCATGTACTCATAAACACTCTGGAAGCCTAAGACCTCCCAATATTGCTTCATAATATCTCCTTCTACTACATTGTTGGTTATTACTTCTGAAATCTTATACACTACTATGGTTCTCTTTATTTCCAAAGGGTAGCTATTATTTCACGTATACTACCATTTGTCAATAGGTTTTTGTGGTTAATGGTCACTTACTCTTCAAACCCATTTCTACTCATCCATTCTCGTATACAATCTTCACACTCTTGTTCCTCAGTATTCACTCCTCTCCCACAGGATGTACACGTAGGAAACTCTTCAAAGGCTTCCATCACACCACCTTAAACTTTAACCCAGTGAAACATATCGTTTCTTCCTGAGTACCATTTGTGAAAATTAAACCCTTCATGTCAGAATAACTACTCTTCTTATGTTTGTTCACATAATCTAGGATGGCTTCCTTTAATTCATCTTCAGTCAGGGTAACCGTTTCTTCAATAATCATTGTTTTTCTCCTCCAAGTACCTCTTAATACTTAATAACCAAACTATTCAATTTATCCCTCCAATTATTGATATCGTTTTGGTCATAGATAACAACTTTAGTATCTTCTCTCTCTCGGTTATACACGTCACCCCCTGTCTCTAACTTACTAACTTCACCTTCTAGTAATATATTAAACTTGTCCAAAGCATCCCAATAATTGAATGCATCATTATAGTCAGGTTTCAGAATAGGGAAATCTTCTTCACAAACACGTTTGTAATTCTCATTATTATTTCTCAAATCTCCGTTATACTGGATGTAAACTTGTTCAGGAAAATTGTCTTCTGAGTAGTAACCCCAAACAACATCTCCCTCTATCTCAAATAATTTCTTCCAAGTAATAACCTTCATCGTTTTCTCCTATAAACACTAACGGTTGCATCAATATCCCCGTTACCTACATCTGTGTATTGTAAAGTATCCTCGAAGTTTGTCAAGTCTACTTTAAAGAAAGTATCCGCTTCTGGATAGATGTTATCTATCGTTGTTATGTGCCACTCATCAATTATGTCAGCGAACTGTTCGTAGATAGATGCACCACCCACAACCCAAGTATCTTCACCTTGGTCAGAACAAACATTCATGTGGTGTTTTATTGTTTCAAAATCTTCAAACCAATTATACAAGTCTAATGCTTCTGAGTAGTAATCTAAATCCCACAAATCTTCCTTGCTTGTAACAACATTGTTACTTCTATCAGGAAACACACCACCTTTGAAAGGTAAACTCTCACTGGTCTTACGACCAAAAGTTAACATTTGTCCAAGCGTAACCTTCTTAAAATACTCTAAATCTTTCGGGAAACTTCGTCCCCAAGGCATGTCACCATTCTGACCGATAGCACCTTGTTTGTCAACACATAATATTGCTTTAATCATAACAATGCTTCCAGTTGAATCAAATGGGCTAGGTCTTGTATTTGTACTTCGTATCCCTCTCCAAAATACTTCCCTGATAACCTTAGTGTATTCTCCTCTGGGAAATATGTCATACCACCTGAGGAATTTACTATATAAAAATAGTAGTTATCCTCTTCAGTGTAAGTTTTCTTCTCCCAGTGATCCTCTAGCCAGTCAATTATATCTTGGTTCATAAATACCTCTATTCGCTAAATGGAAAAATAATCTTACCAAGGTGTTCGTAGTTTGTCAAGGTAAACTTATCTGTGTTTTCCAGTTCCATTATGTCTTCCCAAGTTTGAATACTCTCACAAATAGTTAGCTTGGGTTTACACTCAACATACCCTCGTTCCATCTGCATTATAAAATTACCTATCTGGTCTTCATAGATATGAGGTTGATTTATGACATGAGTTACCTTACCAACCTTGTTACCTGTAATACGAGCCATCAACTCTAACATAATCCAACACTCTTGAGTATTTGCTACCAACCCAAGTGGTACATCACACGACCTCTGTGTTGCTGTCATATGCAGTTCTTCTCCTAGCAGATTGAACTGAATAGAGTGTAAGCAAGGGCGCAAGCAACCTTCATCAAATTGGTCAGGCTTCCAGTAAGTAATAATCTCTCCTCGATCATCGATACCATCCTTTAAGTTATTATATACTTTTAAGAATTGATTTACTCCTCCAAAGTTATGACCAAAGTAACCATACACTTTACCTAACGAATCTTCACCTTCACGATTAGGGTTCTCTAACCAAGACTTATTAAGGTTAGCATTAGCATCCCAACTCTTTGTGCCAAGCTTTCGGAAATCTGCAGCGCTAGTCTTACCTTGCCAATAACCAAGTATTTCAGCTACCCCTAGTTTGAAAGGTGCTTGTCTAGATGTAATAATAGGAAAATTATCTGTACGTAAATCGTAGGTAAATATTACTGTTTCTCCAGTAAGGCACTTTTTACCAGTACGTTTATTCTCAACCCAAGTACCATCTTCTAATAAAGACTTACCTAAATCGTTATATTGCTTATCTACACTATTAATCAATACCAATCTCCTTTAATCAAAACTACTTGAGCTGCCTGAGTCATAACTAGACGATGAAGAACTTGAACTGTAAGAATCGTAGTCACTACTGCTACTAGAACTCCTATAGCTACTGTACCCCTCTGATGAAGATGTTCTACTGTTTCTACTAGCGTTATCTTCCATGATAGTCTCTATTGCGGACTTATAACTATCTGTTGAAGTATATCTTTGTGCCCCTTCAATAACCTCCTGTGAGGTGAAACCTTCATTCTTGAAATCCAAATCCTTTCGTTCATCAAAAGTCTCCAAACTAATAAGGTTATCTTCTTCATCAGTAACTAAATCTACTAGTAAATACCAGTACAGCCACTCATTAGTTTGTTCACAATAATACTCTCGTTGTCCTTTACGATAACGATACTTTGTGAAGTCACTCTTCTTATAAGTTTTCTTTTTAGGTTTCTTCTTGAATAATTTTAAAATCCAATCAAACATGTTAATCGCCCAGTCCTCTTAAAACAATCATGGCTTCCTCTTCGTAACTACTTACACCGTACAGAGGATGTCCTTTAAACTCAAAACTTCTTGGTAAGCGTAGGATCATCTCTGCCTCAGAGGCATTCAGGTACTCACAGATGTCTTTCCAATAGTACCAAGTATCTTCTGTTTCAGAATATAACACCGTTTCACCACAGTGAACAGCATACGAAATGAAATCTCTAGGTGACATTAGTTTACCTCTACTACACCTGCATTTTCTGCCTCAGCTAGAAATAAAGCTACTAAATCAATAGCCTCCTGTATTTTCCTAGCCTCCTGATCATCTTCAATAAGTTTAAAAGGGCAAATATACCCTCCGTCAAATATATCATAGTACGGGTCTGATGTACAAACAATATCATCCTCTAGAAAAGTTTTAAATTTCATACCTAATCTCCATTTCGAACAGTGTTTTGTCGTGTGTGAATAAAGTTATCTTTACCACCGTATTGACTACTAGCGACAACACCACTTCGGTTCCAATGGTAGTTGCTGAATCCACAAGAGCTAAGACGTTCTTCCTCAGTATAACCATTAATCCATGCAGCAGATGAGTTTGCCTTGTAAGATTCTTGATTACGGTAAGCTAATTCACCTTGTTTAAATTGTTCACATCGTTCCATATTATTCTCCTTTCTTAATTAAAACTAAACCTTCATCTACAATGTATTGTGCCACAGCGGTACTACTTTTGCAACGTTTAATTACCTTGTTGCTTGCAACAGAGATGATTTCTGTCAGTCCAAGAGTACTCTTCTTGAGGTAGATTTCTTTGTTCATTGTATTCTCCTATTTAAACGGTTTAATCTTTCCAGACAATTTACCTTGTTTGAAGCTATTGTACAAGTAGTTTTTACCTAAACTCTTATAATAACCCAACGCTTCATCATAATTCTCCCAAGCAAAGTCTCTCCACCAACCAGATGTTATACTTGTACACACCTTCATTAAAGCATAACGGAACATCTTATCTGCATCAGGGTTAAACTTGTTTGGGATAAGACTACGCTCTAAAGTCAAAACCATAGCTTCCTCTACCACACTTAGAAGTTGTATGTAATAAGGTTGCTGGTAGAACATCTCCTTAGAGCAGTAAACTTCTTTATCGTCAGGTTTAAAATACGTGTAAGCAGGTTTACCTAGAATACGAATAGCTTCGTGTAAAGAATCGTGGTCATACTCATAAGGTATCCCGTCATCCGCAAAGAAAGCATCCTTACTGACATCTAAACTAGGGTGGTTGTAATCGTAAGTTTCCTTTACACGCAAGTCGTAGAACTCCTGTAAGTACTCAGGTATCTCGTCAGAACACAGATACTCCCGTAGCGCTTTTATATGATCCATGGTTTTACGGAAGTGCGGTGAGTTCTTTTTGAACCTATGTGACATCTTTAAAGTATACAATACTTCTGGTGGAGCCATAACCTTCCCGTTTAAACTATTTAACACCTTTTGTAACAAATGACCACTACTTCCTTCCCAAGAGATCTCCCACTCTACCTTAGATTTATCTTGTAAAATAATAAGATTACTATTGGCAGACGTAGGTGTAACACTGATAACCTTGTTATTCTCTATGTAACGTTGCATTTCTTCATATGAACCAATAATATCGGTATCAGATGGTTTATAGTCATCTCCAAACACTCCATGAACCATTGCTGATACACTACCAATAATAATCATAATTCACTCCTTTATTAACAGCGACTCTCGTACCATTCATCAAGATCTTCTGGGGTATCTAATAACACTACCTCAGAAACATACCCTGATAACACAGTACCTTTTGCAAGAGCATTAACCTTTGTCACGTGAGCATTTAACTCTTTGACAGCATCATTCCACTCAACCAAGGCTTCTTCTAGTTCAGCAGGTACTTCACCTACTTTGAAGTATTCTTCTATTTCATCATACTCTAATGCCATGGTATCGTTATCATTATCTTTGATTCTCACTTCCCATTTATCAAAAGACAACACTTGGTACTTCTCACCTACAGTAAGGTAGTTCTTAGGTTTAACTAATTCTAACTCAACACCTTGTAAAATCTTATTCATAACAATTCTCCTATACTAAGAAACAGAAAATCCCGTCTCCATGAAGTGAATAATACCCTCATAGAAACGGGTTGTCAACTAACTATTTAAACTATTTACATAAGCCTGCGTGTACAACTGTACAAGCTCTCTTTTATCACCTTGAGAATCTATACCATAATCGGATAACAACATCACACGGATATCCTCCTTAAGCAAACGGTTGACCTTCTTACGGAAGTCTTCCATAAACTTATGGTGGTACTTCTGGTCAGAGTTATCCTGTTTTAGGTAGGCTCCCATATTAATAAGGAAATCTTCAAAGGTGATATTGTACTTCTCACCAACCTTCATCCTTTTGAACAAAGATAAAAACCTACCTTCTAAAGTATTAGCCTCTGAGCACAAGACACCCCTCACCTTACCGTTAGTATGACAGTGGTCGAGACAACCTGTATCAATAGGATACTTTGTGATAGCACACAAGCCTTGCTGCAGGACTAACATCTCCTCACGGAAAGCTTTAACCTGTGCAGCATTACGTAACCACTTATCATCCAAGGTTACCCCTTTAGCAGGAGTTTTCCTCTTCTTACGTTTCCTCATAGTTTACCTATGTAGGATTTACCAATATAATAGGCATCAGGGATATCATGAGCACCAGTGTGGACTCTCTTGGATGAAGTGGTATAACCTTCTAGTAACCAAGAATGTTCAGTGTTCTCCAGTGCTTTCTTAATCCACTTCTTCTCCTTCATCGGATTGAGCTTAGCCTTTTTAGATTTAAGATAAATAACTTCACCTTGTTTATCACGAGCAACTTGGTCACCCTCAGGTAAATCCTTCCTTGCTATAGCTTTCACTTCTGTAGGTGTAACCGTGATAATATCCTCTGACGATAAAAAGCCTTCTTCACACAGAGAGGTTGTTATGTGATAAAACAACCCACCTAACTGAAACACCCTATCACCCTTTGCACCAAAAGCCAAGCCTTCGAATACAAGCTTATCTGGTTGGTGTTTCAGGAAGAAATCCTTGTAACCTTGTTTCACATACATCAATTGGTCTTGGACGGTATCGAAATACTTACCGAATAGTTTACCCTTGTTGGAATCGTTGTTTGCGCCTGTGTGCAATACTAACCTATCCACGGGAATGCCATCTTCAAAAACCACTATTGCGAAATTAGAGTAAGATTGATCGTTAGCAAATATCTTCAAATTAACCCTCTCCAAATTCATGATTGGTGATATTTGCTACTACTAGCTGGTCACTACTATAATAGAACAGGGTACCTTCTTCCAATGATATTGGATAAATACACTCCCCGTCCATATAGATAGTCTTACGTAACTCAATAGCTTCTGTTATAAGTTGTTCTTTGTTATTCATAGTGTTTCCCTTTATAGTATAAGTTGCGGCTCTTTAAAGAAACCTTTTGGTTTAACTACCTTTGCTACAGGGTAAGCTTTCTTGTTCTCAACATCATATCCCGCTGTGAACACGTAAACCTCTTTTCCACAAGTCATCTTTGCCACAGAGTATTCAATCTCTGAGTAACGACCTTGTGATTCAATATCAAATGCAATGGTATCAGGATCATCTACTAACTCAACAGGTACATACTTTGATAGATTACTCTCTGAGATGTTGTACAAGTTGTGGATAGTATCACCTTCCATTAAGTAAGCTAAATCCTCCAGTGTACCCAATAGGTTAAGGTAATCCTCATTAAGAAGGTAAGTCACTGCATCCCCAACAAGGGTATTCTGGGACTTGTTATCGTGGTTTATGTACTTAGGTGCGTCTTGTAACAGAGTGGTATCCCCATCTTGACACATAACCGCAAAGCTGGAGACTATAATACCATCTATAACACCATCCACAAATTCAATACTATCAGAGGTAATCTTCGCAATAATCATCTCTTTAACTTCTTCGGTAACTAAACCCTTCTGTGAGTCAAGAGATTCTGATGATAAAGTTTTACCTGCAATAGTGTTAAACTCATAAGTAGACTTATATAGTGATAATAACGCTGCTGATAATTGCTCTTTGTTAGGTCGTTTCATAAATTCATTTCCTTCTCTAAAATAGTTAACATATAATCTTTCAACTCTTGTACGTTAATTGTTGTTAATTGAGAGCAATGTTTCCTCTCACCAAAATCAGCTAAGCTTTCATTAGTGTTATCATTCTTCTCCTTGAAATGTTCCAGCATCTTCTTGAGAGCTTTGTACTCAGATAAACCTTCTTGTTTAGGTGGTTTACATGGTGGCATAGGTGTGCCTGTTGAAGATGGAGGTAAACCTAGACACGGCATATAACCACCACAGTTATCTGTTAGTCTACAGTTTCTGCAACCACATTTATCTTTCTTCATAAACCACCCACCATAACAGTGGACCCTATCAACCTACCAATAAATTCTTTTTCCGAAATTAACTCTTCATTAAAAGAATACTCGTAGTTAGAGCGATCCCATCCATCTGGATCAAGTATGACTAGTTCAGGACACAGGCTTTCTTTCCAATCAGCACTGGTCTTCAATAGCGGACGTTTTAAGTGGTAATTTATGCAAGGTTTAACTTCCTTACCTTGGATAGTGACTATTACGCCCTCAGGTGAGTATAACTTACTCATAAATCACCTTAACCACTTCACGAGGAAACACCTCTTCTACATCAGACAACTTCGGCATACCTAAGTCCATATCAGCAGCACAATTATCTCCCGTGATGTGGTAGTCAAACGTCTTAAAGTGGCGCTCCTCGTTATCGATAGTTACCTTGTGTACATAACTACGTACATCATACCCACGATGTTCTGATTCTGTATCAGATTGTACAACACCTTCTGATAAGCATTCAATAAACGTTTCGTGCAAGTCTTCTTGGTCATCAGTAGAGTAACCATGCTTATCAGCGTAGTCTACCGTGTGATCCAGTAGTGTTCGTTTAGTCATTGGTGTTCTCCTTTGTTACAGTACGTATTTCGCCAGTCTTTTTGTTTCGTTGAACAGTGATGTACATCTTATCAAGTAAAACTTCTTTAATCAACTTAAGATTATCTTCTGCCGAAGAGTGTTTACCTACAACGTCATCTTTCTTAAGCGACTTATAAGCTTTAAAATCTTCTGCTAGTGTATCATCTAGAGAGTTGACCACAGACTTAGTGAGTTCTTCTGCACCTTCGGTATTAAACACTTCATAAGGTGGTGTCCATTCATTATTGTTAACAATGGCAGAAGTGTCTACTTTAAAAGCTTTACATAGCTTATAGAAGTCCATCTTGTCATTAGCTGATCGTGTCATATAGGCCACCAAGAAGTATGTATTCATATACGTCATAGTATCTACGTCTAAATCTTCTCCTTTGTGAGAGGTGTACTGTATACCGTAAGGGAAGAATTCCGAGTACAAATCAACAGATTTCTGTAAAACCTCTTTAGGTGTTTTTAGCTCTGAAAAATCCTTGTAAGCCTGTACATCACCGTAATTAGTTTTATAATCTTTAAGATGTTTTAGTGCAAAGTACGAATCTGCGCTGTCTCCGATTAAAAAAGCCTGTGAAATCAACCACTTAAGACCATGTCCACGAAGTTCTTTCTTACTTGTAACTATTAAATCTAAACCCCCTACACTTGTGGATGTATCCTCTACAACCCAAGCCTGAGGGTATTTGAATTTACCTCGGTTCGGATTATCTTTACCTGAGTGTACCCCAAAGGATGTAAGAATTTTCGGGTTTGAAAAAGCATCTTTATCTTCGCAGCAAAGAATATAAGGAGCGACCCCTGTTTTCTTATAAACCTTCCACGATTCGTTTGCATACCATTCAACCCAATCATCATTTTCATAACCTTCTGGTGCCAATTCTCCTCCTAATACATCTAAAACCCACTGTCTAGCTCGTTTAAGTAGAATAGGTCGTAAAGGGGAGCGAGTACCTTTGTAAGGTTTAACTAAGTCCAGATCGTCCCTAAAGGATTTACCTTCACCGATACAAAACTTTATCTTATCAATACCAAATTGTTGACGTAAAGATTTAAGCTTTGTTCTTATAATTATTTGTACCTGCTCAAAGGCTTTTTCTTCTGTATGGTAATTAAGACGACTGCACTGAGTTACCTCAAAATCCTCTGCTGTAAATAAAGGTAAACCTTTGGCCTCCCGTTTTACGTTCTCTACCCCTAACCAACTATCTACAGATATATTCTTACCAGCCCCTTTAAATTTAGTTATACCATCTAACTCAACTTCAAAATCTTCCTCCTTGTGTTTACATACAATATAGAGGCTTTCTACAGAAGAACAAGATTTCCATACAACACCATCACCGTCCAGTACTAATTGTGTATTCTTATCTGTTATTGTAGCTAAATCTTTAACCTGTATCTCAGGGAATAGTTTATTATCTGAATCATCTCGTACAAAAACCTTTTCTTGTACCTCGTTATCTTCTTCTACTTTAGATGTACGACCTACGTACACATCACCAAATGCGTTTTCAAAACTCATAATTCCTCCTCATAATCTTCTGGGAAGTTTAACTTTGCAAATTCACCAAACTCCTTATACACCATTTTGTCATAAAACTTTGCTGCTTCGACCGCGCTACCGAAACCGCTCTCCTTGCAACCACTATCGTTTATAGTCCAAGAAGCTGAGTAACAATTACCTTTATGTATCACACCTTTGTAACCTGACTCTGCCCATTTAATAGTATTGCGGGCGTTCTCTTGTGGTGTTGCTAATCTTAAGTTATTAATACGGTTGTCACTACGGTCACCATTTATATGGTCAATACCATAAGGGGGATCTTCTCCATAAACCATCTTCCAAATAACCCTGTGTGCCTTCATTAACCTTTTATCTATACGAAGATCAGTGTAACCGTTGCCAGCTAAGTGTCCTGCTAATACACCCTCGTATCTAGTTTTAAAGTATGAGTAGGATCTCTTAGAATCGAAGGCAGATTCCTCCCTTGGTTTCCAGAACAAACACCCTGTTTCAGGTTCGTATTTTAATATAGATTTTAAATACTCTACGGAAGGCAAGGGCTTACCTTTATTATAAGTTTCATTGTACTTATCTTTGTCAGGTCTTTTTCTCCAAGCTCTTGTCCTCTCCCGCTTACAACTTAGACACTGCCCAGAATTAGTCTCCCTCTCGTCAACGTGGCCTTTAATACAAAGAGCTCCAGTAAAATATCTAATTAAACCTGCCTCTAAAGCCTCTTTCCTCTCTATAATCTCCACAAATCAATCACCTCCAATCTCACCAAAAACATAATCCCCTGCACGTTTCAACTTCTCCCATTGAGACTTACTCAGAGCAGGTAACTCTACCTTGTAACCTTCTTCCTTATAGGATATCGAAAGTCCTGTGATACAATCACTCTCTTCTACCAAAATAACCCCGTCCTCTAAGGGTAGTTTTACGCTAACCATAAATTCAAAACTCATAACACCTCCTCTCATTCAAAATAATCCTCTACACCCAAACTATTTAGTTCTTCCTGTGTAGAACTTATATCACTACGTAAATCCTTAACGTCATCCAACAACCACTCTAACCTAGATTCCATTTCTTCAAGAGATTCCTCTAGTGCTACTTTGTCTCTCAAATAATCTTCATAAGCATCTTCGTTCACAACAACTCCTCTCGCAAAATAGAAACCATCTTCTCCTTAAAATTACTTGCTACTATAGACTCCTCTAGAGTAAGGTAACAACTAAGACAAGTAGGGTAACTCTCCAACCTTGCTATCACCTGCTTAATACGAGCTTCCTGTTCATCCCAAGCATCTTGGGCAGCTAGGTATTTCTCTTGATAGCAACCATCATAGTCAGCGTAATCTTGTTCATCAAACCACTCATCAAAGCTCACGATACCACTCCTTAGTGTAGTTATCACTGCTGTGATAGTAGTTGTTCATTAGTAATATAAAATTCTTCATAATTAGTTATCCTTGTAATCGATAGGTTTACACAATAAAGACAGTTTCCGTGTTAATGGGTTTTCTGTTAACATAGTAAACATCTTCTTTAACATAGGCACTACTTTTGAGAATACGCCTTTCTTACTTAACCAGCCCAATATAAGTGTGATAATTAAAAGAGGTATGACTACAAACACGATTACCATTGTAGCCACCATCCCAAACATAATAATTAAACTTAAAACAGAAGGTAAGTTAGTGGTGTGCACAAACAAGTCGATATCACTGATTAAAAAGGTTAAAGCAAAACCAACTCCTGTTAAAAATAAACCTATTATGAAAGTGTACGCTACATGCCACAGACCACTCACCACACCAGCTAAGAACAACCCGCATGAAGTAGTTGGTTTTGGTACAATATTCTTTTCTATGAACCAGAAACTATTCTGAATCATCTTAACTATTAAACTATTAGATTTTATTTTCATATTAAACCTCCGTAGCAGAGAAATCATCTTGTTGCACATTGTAACAACTCTCATCACAGTGTGCAACCTTTATTTTAAACTATTAACCTATCATTAGATAGATACTTTACCCAACTCACCTTGAAGAATACCCACCGCTGCATAGATAGCTGCTAGTTTATCGGTGTACTCTGTCATAAAGTTAACACTTTCGGCAACATCAGGATCATCCTTATGATTAAGACTTTCGAAGTACTTAACACCTTTGATGAAGAATGTATTATCTAGTTGCAAAGATAAAATACCATCATAATCCAGCTCAATCAACTTAACGTATTTACCTGCTGATGTGTGAGTTAACACTTCATCACTAGCACAATACTCCTTAGTAATACTCACTGTTGCAGACTTAGGTGCTTTATCTAACTCAGACTTCTTACCAAGTTTAGTAACCTCTCCAAGCATAAAGGGTTCTGGTACCGTAGATTCTTTCACCACATACTGGGTTAACAGTTTCTCCATCAGAACAGCTTCTTGTTTGAATAATTCAAACTCACAGTCACTACTGTTACCGATAACATTCTGCAGGATAAAAGAAATACCTTCATCAGCAACGTTTCGTGGTGCATCAATAAGAATCTGTTTTGTGTCAAAGTTTACAAATGCTAAACAGGTTTTATTTGTCACACCAGACAGACGCTTTGCTTGAAGGTAGACTTCTTCTTCTATACGTGCAATCTGCTCCTCAGTTTCATCACCCTTCAAGCGAGTTGCTACTTCTTCATCAATAACATCCTGCTTAGGTTCCTTTCGAACAGAGTGTTTAATCTTTAACGCTAATGTGTTATTATCAGCCAGAGAGATTTCTTGCAGGGTTTTACCCTCAAATAATTCCACTAGGCCAATACTAAAGTCCTGTTGCTGCGTTAAAGGTTGGTACAAGGCAGCAGGTGATACTTCGATTACAGGAGTAGCTTTTGCTGTATAGATAGTGATTTGTTTCATAGTGTTCTCCTTTGTTAATAAGTGTGCTCCATTTTACAGGAGCGGTTTTAGTTGTCAAGGATTATTTCTTTTCTAGTAAGTAATATCCTACTACCAATAAAACAATAGATAAAGCCATGTGTAACAGCCAGTACCCTAAGTTTGATAGTACAATAGTAAAGAACCCTGCATCAGTTTTTATTAATTCATAGATAGCGTGTCCTATCCAGAATAGGTTGCCTGAGATAAGTCCTAACCAGCCTAATAACATCATCAAATATTTCATAGTATTCTCCTTATTCGTCAAACATACCTGTCTCTGCAATAGCTACTAGCATACCCATACTTTTTAACATAGCGATGTCATCTCCGTCAGCAAGTAGTTCTTTTACCGCAGAATAGCCTTCGTCGTAGTGTGCTTTCTCCTCGTCTGATGCTTCAGACAAGATACCCTTTATTATATAGATATATTCGTTCATAGTATTCCCCTTTAATAATTAATCATTACTAGAGTAAGATGACTTGAACAGAACAGATGATAGGATGGAAATCCAGATACTATCTGCAAAAGTAACATCCTGTAATCCGAAAAACTTCACCATAACATCATCCCATAAGCAGTAGATGATTGTCGGTGCAATAAGTAAAACTACCAGTATATATAAAAGTATTCCAATGTATTTCATAATGTTCTCCTTTGTAATGTAATTACAACGAGGGGGTTCCCTCGCTGATGTAGTGTATATTATAGTGGATGGGGGTGTGAGTCAAGGGTTAATTCGTAATTATTGCAGGTTTCTGTTTTCTTCCGTGGTTCTTGTGGAAACCGTACTTAACTTCTGCCTCCTCCCTAACTTTGACTGCATCCTCTAGTAGATCAAATACCCCAAGATGTATCTTTTTATAATCAACTGTTATAGCCGAAACGTACTTACCATTAGGCATAATCTCTACTCCAACATAACCTGTGGTGTTGTTTTTACCTATACTACTATTCTTGTTGTTATCTTTCTTAGTTACTATCCTAAGATTTACTTTGGTATTGTCATACACCTCCCCAGATATGTGATCAACAAATTCCCCATCTTTTGCGTTCATAATCTTTCTATGCAGTGCTTGCTGCTTATACTCATTTAATCTTGTGTACACATAACCTTGTTCAGATATATACCAGAAAAGGCCTTTTACCTTAGTATGATAGTCTTCTTCGTCGACTAGTATAGTGAATGATTTATTTCTGGAGTGTATAGTTACTTTAGCCACACCCTTAGAAAATACTACATCCATAGGCGGACATTGGCAAGGTCTAATATTACCATACAATGCCTGTCTGTTTGACTCGAATATAGTCTCGCAATCTAAGCACAATACCTCATAGTAACTATGACTTTTATAAATATACTGGTGTTCACCCACAAGTACATTACCTATCTGTTTTCCTTGTAAGTTATCTACGCATCTGCATAAACCCTTTGCTTGATTCAGTGCTGCGGTACTTAGAACCCTCTGACCTCCACAAGTACACTTTACATTCCAATGGTTTCTTCCGTTGTTGAAGGCTAGAGACAGAACCTCTAACCCATTAACAACAGTACCAACTTCAATACTGCATTTTCCCACGAATTCTCCTAGCTATATTTATTCTTTAAGTAGTCTAGATTAACAAACATTGGATTAAATGACCCCTTTTTCACGTTATGTTGGATAACAATACCTCTCCAATGGAAATTTCCTTGATATCCTTTATAACCTTCATCGTGCTCATAGTATGCTCCTGCAATAATAGCCCACTGTTGCGAACCTGAAGATGGTAAAAATCTAGTAGCTACATCTAATGTCTGTTTATGTCCCATACAGAAACTCTCACCTACATTTTTTAATACGTTTAGGGCTGCACCGCCATAAGGCTTTCCTGACATCGGGTTCGCCATAAAATGGCAATAACTTACACCATTTATGATGGCGGGTTTAAGATAATCATAAACTTCCCAACCAAAATCTTCATAGCGTAGATTATCGTAACTTAAGAAACCTTGTAATTCAGGGTTGTCATTAACATGACGCATAATACGTTCTTCATGATTTCCTAATGTAATTAACATCTTAGGTTTGTACTTAACTTCCCCGTAAATCTCTAATTCTTGTTGTTGCAAGTCGTATAATGGTTTAAGTAATACATTCATACCCTCTATAGAAGCCTCAATATCCTTTCGTACACGTTTACCTTCAGCTTTACCCTTACCTTTGTCATAGGAAGATAAGCTTGGCATATCGGCATGGTCACCTATATGCACTATTACCTCAGGTTTCTTATCTACAATGTACTCACCCAACCATCGTAAGTAGCTCATATCGATATCAGGTTTACATTGTGTATCAGGGATCATAAGGTGGGTAACGTCTTCACCTACTTCGGTTACTGTTTGTATAGGGTAGATATCCTTCTTGATGTCAAACATGTTGCTTTCAGGTTTTTTATAAGTAAAATCTTGCATTGGCTCGGTAACCTCTACCTCATTCTTTACTTCACCAACCACTACATCCCCGCGCTTAATCGCATATCGAATAGTACTCTCTCGGCTTTCACTACCTAACACCTCACGGGCTGCCCCACGCACACTATCACCTGCATTCAATGCTGCTTCAATTGCCGCTACTAACTCTGGGTTGTTCTTTAACTTAATATTGCTCAAATCTCTTCTCCTCAATTAATAAAACTTACTTACCTGCGTAATCAATACCTTGGTTGTCCATAAACTCAATCACTTTATCAAACTCCTCCTGTAACTCATAAATTTCCTTTTGTAATTTCATGTATGTTGTATCAAAATTGTACCACTCACTTGTACCACAACCACAACTTGCAAAAGGTTCATCCATATGGTGTTCCCAATGCAATCCTCAGCTTGAACAGATACCGTTATCTCTACAGATCTTTAGCAATCTTGTTACTTCTTCTCTCATACCCTACTCAAATATATCCAAGCACACTACATCCCAATAAATTAAGGACTCTTCACAAGCATCTTCTGCTGGCAAGGAAACATACTCTGGTTCAATAAGCCAATCATATTTCTCAAGTATAACTTCTGCCACTACACTATCTGATGGCTCAAAACTCCACGCACCTACCTGAAAATTATCTCCGCTCTCAGTCTTACCGTATGCAAACCAAACTGTTTTACTCATAAACCACCTCCAACTGTTCAACCCATTTACTTACAATACTCTCAATTTCACCGAGAAGCTCTCTCTTATCCCAATCTTCCTTATAAATATCATAATCCCCTGTGCCAAGGATATCCTCTGCGATACCCTGTAACTCTTCCTCAGTAAACTTAACCTTTGCTATTTCTCTCATAAACTACCCTCCTCATAATAAAAATTCTTTAGCTAATCTCTCATCTTCTTCCGTACACCCATTACATGAGATCACCTCTGAGAAACGCATACCTTTTATATCATCAAAACTTCTACGTTTTAAGTTCAAATATACAGTGTCCTCTGGAAATAAATACTTCATCTGCGATTTTGTACCAATTCTATGGATAACTAATTTACTCACACTCTACCCTCCCACATGTATAATCAAACCACTCCATTGTGTGTTTATGATGTTCAAGGTTTTTCTTGGCCTCCTCAAACTCCCTATGAAGCCTTTCAAACTCTAGTTCGTCCAGAAGATCTCTTAGTCGCTCATATTCTTGCTGGGCTTCATTTAAAGCTTCTACTAGGCTTCGGTGCAACTCTTGTATTTCTGGATCATCTGTCTCTCTGTTAGTCACATTGTTTTGCCTCCAAATTTACGCATAATCCACATTGCCAAATAGCACCCTAGAGCGCCTCCCACTCCTGTTGATAATACTAACACAATCTTCGGCAGAGTGCTAGCACTTATCATTTGTATCACGTACACTTCACACAGAGCTATACATAGGCTGGTAGGGAGTATCCACCAATATTGTGATTTTGTTATGTTGATGGTTTGCATAGCTCTGAAGGTTACAAAGCCCCCAGAGGCTAACATCTGCAAAAAGAATATGCTAATCACGGTTGAACACTTCTAGTTGCTTATCAACATAATACTTAACCTTGGTTGCATCATATTCTAAAGTGTTACCTTTCTTACCCATACCTCGTTGCATCTCGTACATACGCTTTTGTGCTTTAAAAACATTAGTGTAATTAAAATCATTACCGTACATAACCTCGGCTAAATCCTCTAGCATAATATAACCTTCTTCTTGCTGTCGATCCAATAACCACTGAGGCAACACTATCTTGTAATACTCACTCTTACCTCCGTCAGAGGTTATACCTTCTTTGTCAATACAAACACTAGCATCTGCCGAAGAAACCTCTACCTCGCCCTTAGAAGACTCCTGCTGCTCGATATCTTTGTTATCAACAGGAACACTAAACGATGCCAGAATATCTTCTTTAACAACCATACCTTTTGCTTCTGGTGAATATGCTTTTACTAAAGAAGAATCCTTGTTCTCACGAACGAAATACCAACCATCGTGAACACTTTGAGCTACACTGCAACTAATATATGTATGTTTGCCTTGATGGTATTTGTGGTAGTAGAAAGTATCGTTTTTCATATCTAAGTAGCCGTTTATATCACCAATAACACAAAATACTACACAAGGGTTTTCTATGCAACGTTGGAATTTACCCTTGCCAATATCTTTCTTCCAATTCTCGAAGGGTCTATCTTCAACAGATGGTTGTTCTGGTTGATTGGAGAATCTTGTGATCTCCCACCCATTCTGTTTGATAACTCCGATTGCGATACCTATCCTATAATCGTTATAGTAAGTATCCGTTCCTACTAGAAAGTTATTTTTAAAAGAGTAATCTTCATATAAGCTAGTTTTAAACTCAAACCCTTTATCAAAATCTACCGTCCAGAAGTCTTCATCTAAATCAGAGAGTGACCATATGTGTGCCATACCTTCTTCATTTTTGAATTGTAAATCTGCCTTACTACTAGAGATAACCTCATACCACCCACCCTTTTTGCAGAATGGTTTTTGATCAGGAAAACTATCCTCCCAGTAGATATCTTCTTTTGCTTGTAATAATTTAATCATAAAACTCTCCTTTGCTGGTTAACTATATTTGACTTATAAAACTCATATTATCATAGTGGTTCTATAAGTCAACAAGTGTTTACTTTTATTCTACAGGATTACCTTGTGAGTCACATTCACGGAAGTATAAACCTCGTGCAAAAGTAGGTTTACCTAGTTCAGTGTAATCTTGGTATTGGAAGTTAACCCACTCACCTGTACGATTACTTAACTTTTCATAAGTGTTTTCTTCGTGAGAACCATTCATCGATAGTTCGAACTGAACAAACTCATTGTTGTAAGGTGATTTCCATTCCATTGTAAACAAACCTTGTCCATTTTTATCGCACTCACAATTTATAACTTTTGCTTCACTATCAAGCATAACTTTATACTTAAGGAGATCATTAGATCTTTTGTTTTGAAATAAATAGTTCCCTTTTTTGTTTCGTAAAATCAACCCCTCATAACCTCTTATAAGTGCGTCAGAAAGTAGATCCTTTAGGTTATCCTTGCAAGCCAAGTCTTGATCAATCACATAAACACCACTTTCTTTAGTTGTAAAATTACTTATGAGATTTAGTTCGTCTAACCTCTGTTCCCACTCCATATCTAACATAGGTATATCAAATATAATATACTCAACTCTAGGTGTTAATTCATTAGGCTTTTTAACGCAAGACTGTATACGCTGCAACTTTTCTCCGTGGACATAAGCTTCTCCGTCTAACATAGACACTGCAGTGTTATTATGTAAATCCTTAAGAGGCTCGACTAAGTGTGTTGGTACAGGGTATCTTTTCCCTCCACGAGAGTGCCACTCAGGTTCTCCATTCACGAATACCGTTTTACAGCGTAATCCATCAAGTTTCATACTTACATAGAATTCATCTTCCAAGAAATGTGGTTTCTTAGTGTAATCCTGTGCAAGCATAACACCTTCTGTCAATAGTTCTCGTGCTTCTTCAACAGTCTCACGGTAATACTTGTCGTATTGTTTATTCCACTTTGATTGTGCTTCTAATATTGCCTGCTGCTCTGGTGTTGTCTCGTTTGCACGACCTTGATTCTTTGGCGTACATACAGTTTCTTTACGCTGCAATTTACCATCCAACTTACCGTGTTCAACTATAACAGTGTCACCCTCTGTCCAAACAGACCACTGCTGTACACCACCTGATTTATTCACACAATACAATGTTTTCTTATCACTCATAACATCTCCTCCAACTCTACCCAACCATCACCTACACGAACATCAAAACTATTGGATAATATAAACAAATCCTTGATGTCCATTCTAATCTTCACCTCTTTAACATCTATTGTGTATTCGTCACAATCCTTTCGTTGACTGAACAACCTTGAGTCCACATAAACTTCTAGTTGACGTTTAGCATCTCCTTCGATAATACCTAACCTATGTAACTGTAAATCTACTATGATCATACTAACCCTCCGTACCCCATGTTTTAACTACTTCATCAGAATGATATACTCTTATGTACTCTTTACAGTCACTATCAGCCTGTCTTAAATCCTTGTATAAGTTTAAGATCTTTGGTCCGTATTGAATACAACTATAACCTACAAATCTGTTTCTGAAAAATACCTCTCCAAACTCTCTTGTACTAACTAAGAAGAAGGTCTCCCACTCATACCCGCTTTCAGAAAACCATCTTGTTTTCCATACTCGTTTTTGGGGGTAGTAATATGTCCCGTCTAATTTTTCTACTTTCTTTATTCTTACAATATCTGTGATTTCACTCATAATCAATCTCCTATATTAACACAATACGTCATACTAGGTAGTACGAAACCATAACTGCTTTGTAATCCTCTTTGAATGCAAAGTCAACCACCACTATAATTAACCAAACTGTGCACAGCCATACCACTCCGTTTAGCGTAAGTAACAAACTCCTACTTACCTCAGTCGTAAGATCCCAAGAAACCAGCATACATAAACTTTAAGAAATCTTTCATAACCACTCCACCTTAATATTAAACCTATCCATAAACATAAGTAACTCATCTTCATAATGATTCTCATATGGATTATCTTCGTAACACTCACCACCAGTTACATAGTGGAATAGTACATCCTTGTAAAGTTGTTCTTTGCTGCAAGCACTACCATTTTGGTACCAATCAACTGCATTGTAACACTCAAACTTTAGTCCGCTGCAACAAGGACAATCCTCACTACCATCCCACCAACTGTCATCGGAAACTTTATAAACTGTGGTCATCTTCTGTCTCCATTAAAACTCTCTTGACAACCTCTACTATTCTGCAAAGGTAGTTGTATTGGTGATTAGGTTCATACTGGAACTCAATATTATCCCATAGCTACTGGTTGAACTCTTCTAGGTCGTATACATCTCTGCTGTAGAATAGTTTACTCCAAGCATTGTAATCTACCGACCAATGATCCATACCCCAATTAAAGCACTCGTGATCGTGCTCAGGGATTATACTCTCGAGATCTAGGGTGTCAATGGCGTTCCATAGTAGTCTTGCCTCGTCTTTGGTAACCCGTTCGTTATAACGTTCTTCTTTAATCTTAGATTTAATCTTATATTCAAATACTTCTTTCATTGCGGACTTATCTACGTTTTCAGAAGTTTTTCTAATACCACGATCAAAACAATTCACCAGATATGGAACATTTGTACGAGTAAAGAAATCTTTAACACTTCCTCCCATACTCCCCCAGTAAGATGTCCACGATTCGCCATAAATCTTGATAGTCACCTCTGCTCTCCCTCCCCCGAAGTCTTCTACCATAATAGTGAGAGGGTCTAGGCTATCTAGTTCTGTAACTTTGTAACTTTTGATACTTGATTCAACTATTTTCATATTCACCTCGTAATCTCATATTGACCGACTCAACTATATAATCCAACACATCTTCATCAAATCGGAAATCTTTGTCATTACCTGACCTCTCGCTGCAGAAACAATCATGAGCTAATAGATATTTGAATTTGGTTTTACCTACTTCTGTTGCAAGTTCACACAGTTTAATGACAACTTCTTCCCTACCTAATGTCATAAAACCTCTCCTTCATTCATCCTTAAAAACACAATCATAGCTGCTCGTAGTGGGTTTTTGTCATCCCAATCAATATCTTTTTTGTTAAACTTTGGGTAAAACTTAGATGCCATCCATTTTTTATCCAACCCACAAGATATGGGATCTACTATACTTATTTCATTTTCAATAATTATAGGCCATGCATCCGATGGATTTCCGCAAGGATTAAATTCACAGACAGGAAAAATTGAGTCTATACCATCCTTTTCGCAAAGATAAACAACCTCCCTTTCCTCATTACCAAAAACAAACTCATCAAGCATAAATTTAGCATCAAGTAAATTCGCCACCTCTTTATTTACTTCAAAATCACTCATTGATTCGTAATTCATAAAACCTCCACTTGAATATCTACATCCACTTCACCATAATAATCTTTGGTGTACTGTGAACTTACTTTTAACTTAAACTCTCCTATGCCCTCAGAAGACATACCTAGGTCGGGGTATTTATCGTACTCCAATTCCTGTAATACCAGACTTCTGACTTCCTCGTCGTACCATATTTCATCAACCATGTAATCCAAGACCTCGTACTCTCCTCCTATATCTGAAACGATACAGGTTATAATGAAGTCACCTTTTAACTTTGGTTCCTCCTGCTCGTGTTCGAGTATACTACTTAGTTTAAGATTCATACTCTAATTCCAATCACTATAAACGTAATCACAACTGTCACCGTAGAACGCACTGTTAACGTGAACACTCTCACTATCAGATAGACCATCTGTTAAATAGTAGTCATCCACAACATCGCTGACACCTTCTTCACGTAAAGCCATTGTTGTGCTACGGTAAAAATCCTTCGATGTTGTAATATACCCTGTTTCAATATTGTTGTACTGCTGCATAATCCTTCCTTTTATAATTTATTTCTTCTGCATCAATAGTGCCATCTCTTGTCCGCTAAGGATACCACTTTTATAACCGCCTGTCTCTATCTCATTCAAATATAATTGCAATGCACAGAGTTGGTATATCTTGTAGTCGTTCCATTTGCGTGTGTATTGTACCGTGTGATCGAGTCTAAGCCGCAACCATTCACAGGACACCTTGTGTTTATACTCTACCTCTTTAGGTACAGGAGATCCACCGTTATCATCCAATCTAGTTCTCTTTACAAACCTAGAATGCATCTTTGATATAGGAGCATCTCCTTCGTAAAAGGGGTGGTCTTTCCATGCAAGTTTCCACCCGTTCTCCCTTAAGTGTTCATACTTTTCCATAAACTAACCCGTCACACGGTCAGGGTTAACTGAGTAATCCCAATCTTCTAGGCGTAACCCTACCACATAATCATGAAAACACTCTGGTAACAGTTGGATTCCTTTTTGGTAGTAGGTTTCTGGTTCATCTTGTACACTCTTTAGATGGAAATCATCTGCACGATAGAAGCATGTGTCTTCAAAAATAACCACTTCAATATAACATTTTGCTTGTTCAATGAATAGTTCTACATTCCAATTTAGGTTGTGTACTTGGTAACAAATCCCCCACCATTCAGTGAGTTTATCTGATAACGTAACGTTATAAGCTAAAGTTATAACGATAGCAGAGTTACCGTACTCCAGCACACCTAGATTCTTACTGCAAGGCTTACGTCTACGTTTAGAAAGTTTACGAATCTTATCAGGGTAAACCTCTTTGTGTGCTGGGATGTCGAATTCTACCTTGGTTAAATCAATCATAATAATTCTCCTATAATTCGTATTCACGTTTAACACAGAAACTCTGTATCTTGTTGTAGTCTTTGTATTCATCAGGGAACTCTATTTTAGCAGCCTCATAGTACGCTCGTTCTTTTATCTGCTCGTATGATAACGGATAGTATACTTGAATGTCAACAACTATTCTGAAACTACCCTTACAAACATCACCTTGCTTTGTGAAAACAAACTCACACTCATAAATCTTCATCGGTTTCATCTCCCTCCAACTCTTTCATAGACTCCAATAGGTTAATAAAGTCTTGTTGGATAATAAAATCCTCTTCCATTGCTATCATTGTCTGTGAGTTATAAGAAGTGTATTCATCCAAATCCACAACTAAACTTTGATCCTCGTTTTGTTTATCCTTCCACACTAAGTCTACACATTGATAGTTTTCGTATTCATACTGAAGCATCTCCAGAGCAATAACCTTTTCACGTAACAAAGCGAGTTGTTCAGGGACACCTTTCTTTATATCGGCTTTCACCTTTAACCAATTGTAATCTTTCTCAATATCATACTTCTTAGGTGAGTACACCATCCAAAAGAAACCTTTTAGTCCTATCAGGACAGGAACATCCTCGTCATAAGAAGTCTTCACGATACCACGGTAGCTTATTGTTCTAGTGATACCTCTTATAATAAAGAACAACAACATTGTAACTGGAATACTCCACCATTCAAAATTCATAACCTTTCTCCTGTAAGATAAATAATATGTTAGAGGTTACACTGTGCAATTCCTCTTGTAAAGCTTTAATTGTTAGTTCAAGCATAAAAGTTTTATGTTGGTAGTCAAATGATGCAGCTAGAGAGCCGTCAGAGTATCGTAGCGGCTTTTCTGAGTCGTAGTAGAGCATTCCTTCGAATTGTGCTAATGATGCCGACAGAAAGGCTCTCTGCTTGATTAAAGGGTATGGTATTAGGTCAAGGACGTCTTTTCCAAACAGGTTAGCTAGTTCGACGAGTTGTTCTTGTTCATCATATTGTAAAGAATCCGTATTAAGGAAGTTAATTTTGTTCATAATGGTAGCCTTCTGGTGATGTATTTTGTTTCGATGAGGGTATATTATAGTAAGGTATTGTGGGAGTCAAGGGTTATTTTCGTTGAGGGGTAAATTTTAGGTAATAAAAAAGCTCTCACCTGTTTGATTAGGTGAGAGCTTAAAGTTTTTTTTTTTATGAATTGTTAGTATGACAACTCACATTGGCGCAGAAAACCTAGCAACACTCGCAGTAGCGCGGATAAAAGTAAATTGAGATTAACTTATAAACTGCTTATATACGTTTAGATTGTAAGTCTTATCAAAAGATATTTTTTTATCAGTTATATTGATTGAGCGAATCTGCCCGCCATTTATCATAACTGTAACATCTCCCGACTCTGTGTTTGCATCTATTAAAGAAACACCTCTAACCGCTTCAAACTCTGGTGGTCGAAGTGTAACAGGCATGGCCTCGGTGACATTTAATGGAGCATTACTAACATTTGTTGGCTCTGTGAATGTCCCGAACACCCTCGCCACCCCAAAACCAACAGTACCAACGTATATATCTGCATTGGTGTACGCAGGCTGGAAGTTATTAGTAGTTACTGGATTGGTCAAATAGTTTAATTTAACTAGCACATCAGTATGCATGTATCTCCAATCTACCGCATCTTTACTAAACGCAGGAACATTTACACCTTTCCCGTTCCTGAACCACTCTATCTGTATGTTTGACATTGTAGCCCCGTTAACATCTAATAACACGTTCTGAGTTGGCAGACCGCCAAAATCTCTCAGCGTGTTGTTTCTAAATGTAAGTGAGTGACCTCCTCCATTACTGGCTATGAACTCTACAATCCCCGCCCTAGATGTACTCTCTGTGCTGAAATAGTTATTTTCAAAAACTACCCCGTAAAAATTACCTGCGCCAGTCTTATTCCATGTAACATTACCAAGAGAATTACCCTCTATATAACACCCGTCATTAAATATTATACCTTTAGATCCACCACTACCTTGGAACACAACCCCTCGGTTATTCCCCTCTATTCTTGAGTTTCTAAAATGAATACCATCCCCCCCAGTCTCTATTACAACACCCATGTCAGACATGGCAAAGTAACATCCGTCAAAAATTGCAGTATTAACGACATTAAACTGCTCTGATATATCATACTCCATATATAGTGCCTTACTCCCTGGAGTTTTACTTTGATTTCTGAATGCACAATCTACCCAGCGTGTATTCCAAGAACTAGAAATCCTTAAGCAGACTGCACCACCTAAGCAGTTGAAGTTTTTAAACTCACTAAACCTTACTCTTCTCGCATCAAATAATAACTTATCACTTGCACCTTTTAATGTTATGTTTTCAAAATAGTTAGTATAACTGCCATTAGAATTTACAGGGGTCATAGCGTAAACCAAACTTGAGCCTGTCCACGTTATTGTTATAGGTTTCACAGAAGTGAAGTTGAATCCGCTCTCTGGTAGCAAGAGTTGCTGATCAAAGCTGAAGTTTATATCACCTATCGCTCCACCATACTCATCCGCAGCATGTTGCAATACCACTGCATTTTCAGTATCTGATTTTGATTGTGACACACCAAGCCCAACAAGTGATGGGTAATCATTAAAAGTTATTTTAGCAACAAGTCCAGCCCCTGCATCCAGATTACCAAAACCATCAGGAGAACCTACATCTATATCAAAAACTATCCCGCCTCTATCTACAATTGAAACTTTATCGCCAACTGTTAATGAAGATTCAGAAAGCTCTGAAATTGACATGTTCCTTGTTGTTTTTTTGTAAATCGAGAGGCGATTACTGTAAGTACCAACCTTAACATAATATTCACCATCAGCAATATAAAATACAGCCTCCGCATCGCCACCTGATACATTACTAGTACCATTTTGCACAATCTCAGTTGTGCCAGCAGTATCACTATAAATAGTAGCTAATGAATCATCAGAAGTTTTACGCACTTCGTACACTTCATTCGCATTAACTGTGCGGGTTTGTATTTCGGTTAATCCACCATCAGTAGGTGATTGGAATATTTTACCAACTAGGCCTTGATTTGCAACTTTTTTCAACGCACCAACAAAATCACTGGCTCCAACTCTATCTGCCTGACCACTAGGCTCTATGCCAGCTTCATCAAACAATGCCTGGCGACCACCCTCATAATCTTGGAACAACTTCTCTTCAAAAGGAGTTCCCGTACCTTGCACACCACCTTGGATGTTACGAGGTTTCCCGTCAGGCCAACCAGCATCACCTGTAGTAGTTTGACTAGGGTAAATATCTTTAATCTTATACGCCATTTTTACTTCCTTTATTATAGTTAAGCTATTCTTTTCCAAATATGGTATGTTTCATACGGAGGTAGAGTCTTAGTGGATTGCACACCACCTGTCATGTTATGTTTGTGGGCACCACCACCACCAAAGGTACTACTGCCTGTAGTAGAATCGTAGTATAACCACTGCGTGTTATCAGTATCTGTACTGTTACTACCATAACCGCCATTGTACCCAGAAGGCATTGCCACTTTATTAGTAGCTCCTGATAAACTAGCAGACTTCTCTGCATAATAGCGGTCTCTGTATTCATGAGTGTGTACATAGGTAGGTACTTCTGCTTCTGAAAGTGTATGGTTAGATACAGAAAAAGTACTACTGTGAGTATGAGTCTTGCTACCACCTTGAACACCAGCACCATTGAAATCAGTATCTGATTCGCTGCTACCTACCACATACCTACCTTGTTGCTTTTCCCATGTACCGAAACCAAATCTATCAGTAGGGTTATCTTCTGTTTGTGTCATCCAAACATCACCAACTCGCCAGATAGTTTGTAACAATGCAGCGTTATCTCCACTAACCGACAAAGTGTTTATCTGTGCTTGTA
>TARA_R110002012_G_scaffold69372_4_pt1 | contig 36215 bp, 42 predicted proteins | sample TARA_R110002012 | Tara Oceans TARA_R110002012 (sample SAMEA4396515) | marine metagenome | biome: Westerlies Biome; feature: [DCM] deep chlorophyll maximum layer (ENVO:01000326); material: water (ENVO:00002006), including particulate matter (ENVO:01000060) such as... | depth 40 m
ATCCAAACACGCCTCCATATCTTCGGGAATGGGGCTTTCAAAGCGCATAAACGCTCCCGTAGTTGGATGTACAAAACCTAAAGTTCTGGCGTGCAATGCCTGACGCGGCAGCACTTTAAAACAGTTTTCAACGAACTGTTTGTATTTGCTAAAAGTAGTTCCTTTTAAAATCTTTTCACCACCGTAACGCTCATCATTAAATAATGTGTGGCCTATATATTTCATATGCACCCTGATTTGGTGCGTACGTCCAGTTTCCAACTTACAAGAAACAAGGGTCACATAACCCAAACGCTCCAATACTTTATAATGGGTAACCGCGGGTTTGCCCTTTTCCTCTTCATCGTTTTCGTAAACGGTGTTTTGTAAGCGGTTTTTGGGATGGCGGCCGATATTTCCTTCAATGGTACCTTCCTCTTCTTCCACATTCCCCCACACAAGGGCAACATATTCGCGCTCGGTGCTTTTGTCAAAAAACTGTTTGGCAAGGTGCGTCATTGCTTCCTCCGTTTTTGCAATCACCAACAAGCCACTGGTGTCTTTATCTATTCTATGAACCAAACCAGGTCTGTTACTCGAATTATTGGGAAGGTTTTCGAAATGATACGTTAACGCATTTATAAGTGTACCACTGTAATTCCCATGTCCTGGATGTACAACCATTCCCGCGGGTTTGTTTACCACAAGTACGGCATCATCTTCATATACAATATCCAAGGGAATATTTTCGGGCACCAAAAGAAACTCATACGGTGGATGCTCAAAAAGCACCGTAACCACATCATTTCCTTTTACTTTATAATTTGATTTTACGGGAACGCCGTTTACGTATATGTTCCCAGCGGTTGCTGCCTTCTGTATTTTATTACGCGTAGCTTTTTCAATCAGGTTCATCAGGTATTTATCAACCCGCAGGGGCCGCTGCCCTTTGTCTGCAGTAAAGCGGTAATGCTCATAAAGATCATCACTGCCGTCGGTATCTTCAATTTCTTCTTCGTTAAAATTCGCCATTGTTCTCTTCTTCATTATTTATTGGCGCCTCTGTATCTTCTTCGGTAGCATCATCTTCCGATTGGATTCTATTTAAAGATTCATCTCCCACAATTAAATCAATTATCGATGTTTTCTGAAGCGGCGTGCCTGGGCTTAACTTTTCACCTTTATAGCGCATTTCCAAAACATTATCGCTAATATGTGGACGGTAACTTATTTTTCCTATTTTGAAACCCATGGCCAGTAGCGTAGGTTCAGCTTGTCGGCGAGTTCGCCCCAATATATTAGGCACTTCAATTTTTCGGTAGCCAGAAGGGTTCAGCGTTAAATACAACTTTCGGTCTTCCTTCACAAACTTTCCCGGTTTTGGAATCTGCTCTATCACGGAATACTTTGGATAATCGGGATTGTAGTTCGCCGAATCCAAAATTTCATACCGTAGATCCATCTCATCCAACTTCTCCTCTACTTTGTCCAATGACATCTTGGCCAGATTGGGCACTTCAATCTTTTCATTATGGTTGGTACTGATTCGCAGCCACCATAGTATCAAAAATACTAAAACGAGCAAGGCTACAATAGCCAACAACAATTGCTTTAAAAATGCCTTGGAAAATACGAACTGGAGAAAAGTCATATGTTTGTTTGTTAATGCGCAAAAATATAAAACCCAAAGTTAGTATCTTTCTATGGATAAGTGATATTTTTGTTTTACCAGATATTTAACGCAGGTTTTAATCATTTGTTATGGGTAAAAAACATATTGCCGTTGCTATGGGCGGCTATTCCAGCGAGTTCGAGATTTCGATAAACAGTGGCGGCGTGGTATGCAATGCCCTTGATAAAAATAAGTATGAGGTTTATCCAGTCCATATTTTGGAAGAAGGCTGGTACTTTGTAGCAAAAAACGGTTGCAAACATCCCATAAACAAAGCCGATTTCAGTTTTGACAATGGCACGGAAACCATCAGGCCCGATGCTATTTTTAACACAATACACGGCACGCCCGGTGAAGATGGTTATCTGCAAGCGTATTGGGAATTACTGAAAATTCCGCACACCAGCACTGATTATTATTCTGCCGCACTCAGCTTCAACAAACGCGACTGTCTTTCGGTATTGAAAAATTTTGGCATCCGCGCCGCCAATTCCTATTACATAAACGAAGGAGGGGAAATCAATGTTGAGGAAATAGTAAGGAAAACTGGGCTGCCCTGTTTCGTGAAACCAAATCGCTCTGGCTCCAGTTTCGGCATCAGCAAAGTGAATGAAATGGACGGAATGATGCCCGCAATAGAAAAAGCATTTACAGAAGATTCTGAAATAATAATTGAGACCGCCTTGGTTGGTACCGAAGTTTCTGTTGGGGTTTATAACAATGGCGAGGAGATAATTGCACTTCCGGTAACTGAAATTGTTTCTGAGAATGAATTCTTTGATTATGAAGCGAAATATCTCGGTAAATCCCAAGAAATAACCCCTGCCAGAATTTCTGAAGAAGAAACCGAAATGGTTCAAAAAGAAGCCGTGCGTATTTATAAGTTATTAAATATGAAAGGCATTACCCGCAGTGAGTTCATCATTCAAAAAGGAAAACCATATTTTCTGGAAATAAATACCAATCCAGGCCTTTCAACCGAAAGCATTGTGCCCAAACAAGCCCGCGAGGCGGGAATGACGCTCACCCAATTTTTTGATATATTGATACAGAATGTATTAAAATAGAATAAAGAAAAGTGAATGAAGAGTAAAGACGAGTTTGCTACCCTCAGCTTGTCGAAGATGAAACCAGAAAACAATTAAATGAAATATTACCTCATAGCAGGCGAAGCTTCCGGAGATTTACACGGAGCCAATTTAATGAAAGCCTTGAAAAAGGAAGATCCCGAGGCGGATTTTCGCTTTTGGGGCGGCGATTTAATGCGTGAGGTTGGCGGCACCGAAGTAAAACATTATCGGGAACTTGCCTTTATGGGTTTTGCAGAAGTAGTGATGAACCTGCGAACTATTTTTAAAAACATCAAATTCTGTAAAGAGGATATTGAACACTTTAACCCAGATGTGATAATTTTTATAGACTACCCGGGCTTTAATTTCCGTATTATGAAATGGGCTCGAAAGAAGGGGTATAAAACGCATTACTATATTTCCCCACAAATCTGGGCTTGGAAGGAAGGTCGCATAAAAGACATAAAACGCGATGTAGATGAGATGTATGTTATCCTTCCCTTTGAAAAGGATTTTTTTGAAAAAAAACACGAATTTCCGGTTCATTTTGTGGGTCACCCACTAATTGACGCCATTTACAACAGACCCCAAGTTGACCCCGAAACCTTTAAAAAAGAAAACGGTTTGGATGATCGACCGGTGGTAGCATTGCTTCCCGGCAGCAGAAAACAGGAAATAAAGAAAATGCTGGAAATAATGATTTCGGTAGCGAAAGATTTTAAAGATTATCAATTTGTTATTGCCGGTGCGCCAAGTCAGGAAAAATCATTTTACGAAAGTTTTCTCAGTACTAAAAACGTGCATTTTGTAGCAAATAAAACCTACGATCTTTTAAGTATTTCCGAAGCTGCCTTGGTTACTTCTGGCACCGCTACTTTAGAAACCGCTCTTTTCAAAGTACCACAAGTGGTTTGCTATAAAGGCAGTAAAATTAGTTATGAAATTGCCAAACGGGTCATTAAGTTGGATTATATTTCCCTAGTAAATTTAATCCTCAATAAAACGGCTGTTACCGAACTTATACAAGCCGACTTCAACAAAAAAAGACTGAAAGAAGAACTGACCAAAATTCTGGATCCTTACAACCGTGCTGCTATGTTTTTGGATTATTACGATCTTGAAAAAGCGCTTGGCGGAAGGGGCGCAAGCGAAAGTACAGCCAAACTTATTTATTCCGCCGTAAAAAGAAATTGAATTAATTTTTATATTTTTAAGCATTCATTACTATTCCCAATCGATGCGTAAACTACTTTTTCTTTCTTTTTTTGCTTTATTCCTCATATCCTGCGGAAGCACCAAAAACACTGGCAAGATTCCCGAGGCTATTATAGGAAAAAACGAAACAAAAACGAAAAATACTCGAAAGGTAAGTCCGCACAGAAACAATAAAATTGTCGCAAAAAGAGATGATGAAAACACTTCGGAAGCCTCTGAAGAATCTCCAAAAGAAATTAAGAAGGGAATTATAAACTACGCCAAAACCTTTCAGGGTACCCGTTATAAATTTGGCGGCACTACAGATGCCGGGATGGACTGTTCCGGCTTGGTATATACTGCCTTCCAAAAGGAAAACATAACACTGCCGCGCATATCGCGAGATATGGCTAAAAAGGGGATACTTATTTCTTTTAAGGATATCGAGGAAGGCGATCTCGTTTTCTTTAAAACCAGCAGCAGAAACACCATAAACCACGTAGGTTTGGTAGTTGAGGCAAAACACGGCGAAGTAAAGTTTATCCATTCCACAACTCGTGCCGGGGTTATAATTTCATCGCTAGATGAAGATTATTGGAAAAAGGCTTTTGTAGAAGTAAGAAGGGTTATTTAATTTTCGCTCGCTGCAACTTTGGTTTTCAAGAATTTATTTTTTAATTTTAAATTCATTCTCCCCAATAAATTTTAAGTAAAACACTTAAATTTTTGGGGCATGAAATTCATCAACTTTGCGATAGTAAAGTTTTCGGCTTTTCTTGTGCTGGGGATTCTCGCAGCACATTACCTCCCCTCTAATTCTTTTTTTCTCTCTTATCTTGTCATAATCCTAGCAATAGTTGCCGTATTATGGTTTTGGTCACGGAAACAACTGGTTCAGCAGGTTTATTTCGGCATAGCTACATATTGCTGCTTTTTTAGTATCGGTTATTTTGCATATCAAATACAGCAACCACAATTTCAGCCAAACCATTATTCGCACTTTATTTCAGAAAACAAAGCCGATTTAGTACAGTTGAAAATAAACCAGAGCTTAAAACCCGACAACTTTTATCTAAAGTATTTTGCAACGATAACCGCAATAAACAACAATCCCGCAGCAGGAAAAATCTTACTGAATATTTCAAAAAAATCTATAAAACAATCTTTTTCGCCCGATGAAATATTACTTGTATATGCCCCAATTGCCGAAATTCAAAAACCACTGAACCCGTACCAATTTGATTACTCAAAATATATGAAATCACTAGGGGTTTATGGACAGCTACGACTTTCATCCTCAGCTATTCTAAAAACACAAACAGCTTCCAAAACTTTGATGGGTATTGCGCAAAACATACGCGCGCATATAATTACAAAACTTCAAAACACCAACCTAACAACTGATGAACGCGCCATTATACAAGCACTTGTCTTGGGCGAAAAGAAAGATATTGACAAAAACCTGTACAATGAATATGCCGCTGCAGGAGCCGTGCATATTCTAGCTGTTTCTGGGCTACACATAGGAATTTTATATATTATTCTAGCATTTCTTTTTAAACCCTTTTTAAGATGGAAATATGGTGTATACTTTCAAGCTGTATTAATTGTTACTCTCTTATGGGGTTTTGCCCTGTTATCGGGATTATCTCCTTCAGTTTCGCGGGCGGTAACAATGTTCAGCTTCTTTGCAATTGCCAAACTTTTTGACCGAGAGACAAATTCCGTAAACACCTTATTCCTTTCATTTTTCACACTATTAATCATCAATCCACTTTGGTTGTTTCAGGTTGGTTTTCAACTTAGCTATCTTGCAGTTTTCTTTATCGTTTGGCTACAACCGCTTTTTTATAAAGTAGGCTATTCACAATATTGGATTGTGCGGAAAACTTGGGGAATCGTTTCCGTTACTATTTGTGCACAAATTGGGGTTTTACCGATAAGTTTATACTATTTCCATCAATTTCCAGGATTATTTTTGCTCACCAATATTGTTGTACTTCCATTTTTAACCATTTTGATGTGTGGAGGAATATTAATTGTTCTTTTGGCGAGTTTTGACAGCTTGCCAAATTGGTTGGCAGACAGCTATAATTTTTTGATTGAAGGTCTTAATAGGTTTATTCATTGGGTAGCAGTCCAAGACGAATTCCTCTTTAAGGAAATCCATTTTTCTGTATTAAAAGTCTTGGGAACCTATTTACTAATTATTGCCATTGCACTACTTCTTAAAAAGATGAACTATCATAGGCTGGTAATTTCCTTATTGGCAATTTCAGTATTAATTTCAATCTACATTTATGATGAATTCAGCTATTCTGGAAATCAATTGGTGATATTTCAAAAGAGTAAACAGACATTAATCGCTTATAAAAACGGAAAGCACCTTACGGTTTTTAAAAGTGATAGTATTTCAAATACTTCTGAAACATACCCTCTTAAGTCGTATAAAATTGCAGTAAATACTAATTCCTATTCGGAAAAAAGAATTCCGAGATTATTTAATTATAATAATAGAAATGTTCTCGTTTTAGATAGTTTGGGGGTCTTTCCCAACGCAACGAATGTGCATACAATTCTGCTCATTAGCAGTCCAAAAATAAACCTCAACCGACTAATCGATAGTTTACAGCCTCTAAAGATTATTGCCGATGGCAGTAACTATTCATCCTATGTAAAACGCTGGGAAAAAACCTGCAAACTAAAAAAGCTCCCGTTCCGCCATACTGCAAAACAAGGAGCTTTCCCAATAGAATAGCCCGAATATGAAACCGAAGTGGCTATACTAAAATGTGGGTTTAAAATTCTTCTGATACGCTTCCCAAGCTTCGGTAGTTGTTATTTTTAGATAATCGTCCGTATGTATCATTTTTAGGAAAATCTCAAGTTGAGGAGGCGTTCTGTAACCGGGCACCGCTTGAATTAACTTGCCTTCTTCCGTAAAAAAAACAACACTTGGATAGGCGTTAACCTTTAATGCGTGCGCAAATAAGTGTTGTGAATTTCTACCTTTTCTGGCGGGATCATAATTAGGATTTGTATAGGTAAAGTCATTAAAAGTTACCTCTTCAGTCCCTTCTGCGTTAAATTTAACCGCATAGTAGTTTTTGTTCAAATACTCAATTACGTCCGCATCACTGAAAGTATTTTTATCGAGCATCTTGCAGGGACCACACCACGTGGTATAAACGTCCATAAAAATCTTTTTGGGTTCTTTCTTTTGCGCAGCAAGCGCTTCGTTCATGGTCATCCAATTGATTTTATCCTGTGAATGGACCGTAGCTGCGGAAACAATAAGAAAAAAAAGTAATAAATATTTCATTATAAATGCTTTAGTGATTTTAAATATTTGAAACAAAAAGCGTTCCATAAAAAGGAACGCTTTTATATTATAAAGTATTGTGTTTTAACGAATGCCGTGCATTAATTTTTTTAGAATTGGGTTAAGAATCATCGCAATAACTCCTACGCCAATTGGTATTAATGCAAAAATTAAAAAGAAGGTTCCTAAGGAATACTCCGCAGAAATCTTATCAATCATCCCGCCCATTGTATTTGCAGCCTTTTGGCCTACGGCAATTGCAAGGTACCACACCCCGAACATAAACCCAATCATTCTTGCCGGAACAAGTTTACTTAAATATGAAAGTCCTACTGGTGAAATACATAGTTCTCCCATAGTGTGCAGCAAATAAGCCAAAATTAGAAATATCATACTCACAGAAGCTGTCATTGCCCCTGAAGGAATATCTGACGCGCCGTAAGAAAGTACCGCAAATCCTAGACCCAGTAATATCAAACCAATACCGTATTTCATACCTGCACTTGGATTGTATTTGCTCTCCCACCATCTGGAAAAAAGTGGTGCGAGGGTAATAATGAAAAAGGAGTTTAAAATACCAAACCAAGTAGCATCCACTTCGTTGCCCTCTTGTGAAAACTTATCGTATAAACGGTAAAGCACCAATCCCCAAACTCCAATAAAAGCAATTGCCAGTACTATGTTTGAAGCGCCAATTCTGGTGAATGTTTTCTTAAATAGCAAATAGATTACCCAAGTAATTATTATTAAAGGAACAGTAGTTAAAAGTGCATCCACGATTTTAAATATCATAGCTGAATCGCCTACCAATGTTCTATCGGTATAATCTCTTGCGAAAAGGGTCATGGACCCTAACGATTGCTCGAAGAATGAAAAGAAGAAAACGGTTAAAAGACCAAATATGGAAACCGCGATAATTCTATCGCGAACTACAGGCAAGTATCTTACAATACGGGTAATCAATAATATTAAAAATAAAAACAATGCTGTTAAAACTACAAAATTGGTTCCGCTCAACCCGCCTACTTCAAAAGGAACTAAGGATGTACCTCCAATCTTCTCCAAAGGGTCATTAAAAAGATAGAGCAAACCACCCACAGATGAAAGAACTACCAAGATTTTGTCAAACATCGTGAATGGGTTTAACTTGATAGGTGCCTCTTCTGCTTGGTCATTTCGCAATTCAGGTCTTTCTTCGTTTATATTCTGTGGAATTTCAACTTCGTGAATTTTGGTAGGTTTGGCGCCTACACTTCCGAATAGATTTTTCGCCAAAAGGAACTGTAGCATCCCTAAAAACATAAAAATACCCGCAAGTCCAAAGCCCCAAGACCAGCCATAATTTTCAGCTAAATAACCGCACAGCATCATTCCAAAGAAAGCTCCGGCATTTACACCCATATAGAAGATTGTATAAGCACCGTCTTTTTTAGACTCCTTGCCTTTATACATTTCAGAAATGATGGAAGTAATATTCGGCTTAAAAAAACCTGTCCCGATAACTAAAAGTGCAAGACCCAAGTAAAAGGAAGCAGTAGTTTCCAGCGCCATAGAAGCGTGGCCCAGGGTCATAATAATGCAACCCAAAACCACTGCCATTCGGTAACCTGTAATCTTATCTGCAATCCAGCCACCAATAATAGGCGTTAGATACAAAAGTGATGCATAGGTACCTATCAGTGCAAGCGCATGCTCACGCGGCCATTCCCAGCCCGGGTTGTCGCTTAAAATTGGAGCTGTAAGGAACAGCACCAAAAGGATTCGCATTCCATAAAAGGAAAAACGCTCCCACATTTCAGTAAAAAAGAGTATAAACAATCCTGCGGGATGCCCTAAAACTTTGTCTTTAAACAGATTTTCTATATCGGTGTTCATCGGTAAATGTTTTGGTTATGTTGCTGAAAAATTAGTTTGTCTTGTTGATTTCTGGATCTGCAAGTTCAAAAGGCTCGTTGTCGTGAAGTTCACGCTCATTATCCTCAGCGCCGTGCGTAAGTTTTTCAAGTTTCTTTCTTATTAATAAAACTAATAATCCAAAGGCAACACAGAATACCGCAATTCCCGTAAACACAGTGTATTCACCTAAATCAGAAGCAGATTCTCCCAAAAGTCCAGCAACCTTATTTCCAAAACCAGTCATCGCAAAATATACTCCCATCATCAAGGAAGCATATTTCAATGGAGCTAATTTTGTAATATAAGAAAGCGCAACTGGCGATAAACATAATTCTCCCACGGTATGGAACAGATAAGCCAATACTAACCAGTACATAGCTGATGCGCCATCACTGTTAAACTGTGCGGCTGCAGCGGTCATGAAGAAAAAACCCGTCCCCATTATTATCAAACCAATACACATTTTAAAAAGTGAGGTGGAAACTTTTCCTTTCAATTTTCTATGCGCCCAATAGGCAGCTACGGAAGTTCCCAAAATAATTATAAACATGGCGTTAAGGGACTGAAACCAAGATGCTGGCACTTCCCAACCCATTAACATACGATCAGTTTTTTCAGAAGCGTAAATATTCATCAAACCTCCCGCTTGTTCAAAAGCTCCCCAAAATACTATAACCAATATAAAAGAAATGAAAAGAACTATCATTCTATCTTTTTCAACTTTAGAAAGCGGTCTCTTCATAGCTGCTTTTTCTTCGGGATCGATAGATTTGTTGGTGTTGTTACCTACGTACTTCAAATGCTTCTGCCCTACCAAATATTGAATAAGCCCTAAGGCCATACCTATCGCCGCTAGACCAAAACCGTAGTGCCATCCATAAACTTCCCCAACATATCCTACAATTAAACTGGATAAGAAAGCACCTATATTAATACCAATATAAAAGATTGTAAAACCCTTATCCCTTCTAATGTCACCTGTTTTATACAGACCACCAACCATAGTTGAAATATTTGGCTTTAGCATACCTACACCCGCTATAATCAATCCAAGTCCAGTGTAAAAGGCCCACATTTCTTCTATTGAAAGAATACCATGCCCTGCCACCAAAAGAATACCACCTACAAGTACGGATTGCTTCTGGCCCATAAATTTATCGGCAATCCATCCTCCTGGAATGGAAGCAACGTAAACAAGCATGGTGTAAGTTCCGTATAATGAAAGCGCTTCGGCATTTGTCCACCCTAATCCTGGATTATCACTGGTAGCCTCTGCAACCAAATAAAGTACCAAAATAGCCCGCATTCCATAATAGGAGAAACGTTCCCACATTTCGGTAAAGAACAAAATATAAAGACCTACTGGGTGTCCAAATAGTTCTTTTTGCTTTTGATATTGAAGTGCTTCTGACATAAGATTAATTATTAGTTAGTGTTGATTTTTATAAATTGTTTTTGATATAATTGGTCATTAAAGTATAAAGATGCAAGCGGGTATTTCCACCATAAATTCCATGGTTTTTATCTGGATAGATTCTCCAGTCAAACTGCTTATTGGCTTGCACCAATGCTTCTATTAAACGCATTGTATTTTGTACGTGTACGTTGTCATCGGCACTTCCGTGTACTAATAAGAACTTTCCTTTCAGCTTATCTACGTGTGAAAGGGGAGAGTTATTATCGTAGCCTGAAGCATTTTCCTGCGGGGTTTGCATATAGCGCTCTGTATAGATACTGTCATAAAATCTCCAACTGGTTACTGGGGCAACAGCAATTGCCATTTCAAAGGTATCGGGTGCTTGGAAAAGACAATTTGAAGACATAAAACCACCATAGCTCCAGCCCCAAATACCTGTGCGCGAAGCATCAATATAGGGTAGCTCGCTCAATTTTTTGGCAACAGCCGTTTGGTCTTCAACTTCATATTTGCCCAATTCCTTTTGGGTCATTTTTTTGAAATCTCTTCCTTTAAAGCCAGTTCCGCGACCGTCCACGCAGGCTATGATAATTCCATATTCATTGGCAAGCATTTCATGCCAATAATCGTTAGAGGACATCCAACTATTGGAAACATTCTGTGAGCCAGGGCCTGAATATTGATACAAAAACAATGGGTATTGTTTGCTTTCATCAAAATCCAATGGTTTTATCATATACATATTCAAATCTTCACCATTAATGTTTATAGTTGAATACTCTTTAGGTGAAATTTTATAAGAAGCCAGACGATTTTTTAAATCGCTATTGTTTTTTATTTCGCGAAGCAGCTTACCAGTCTTGGCCTCACGAAGTGTAAAAACATAAGGCGTTGTTGCATCGGAAAAAGTATTTATGAAATAGGTATAGTCTGCGCTAAAATCAGCATCGTTGGTTCCTGTTTGTTGTGTTAAGCGTACTTTATTTTTGCCGGAAGGAAGTATGGAGTACACATCACGATTGATGCTTCCATTTTCAGTACTTTGATAGTAAACACGGCCCGTATTTTGATCAAAACCGTAATAAGCGGTCACTTCCCAAGGCCCTTTAGTTACCTGATTTAGCAGCTTTCCATCTTTATCGTATTGGTAAATGTGGTTCCAACCATCCCGTTCACTGGTCCAGAAAAAACTGTTGTTGTTTAAAAAGGTAAGGTTATCGGTAACGTCAACGTATGCGTCATCCTTTTCAGCCAATATCAATTTTGAAGTGTTATTTGAAGCATCCACAAAAACCAAATCTATTTCATTTTGATGACGATTGGTGAGCTGCACACTCAAAAGGTTGTTGTCTTGCGTCCAAAGTAATCGTGGAATATAATAGCTATTGTATTTTGAAAGGTTTATTTCAGAAGTTTTTTCGCTAGCAAGATCATATAAATGCAATGAAACCTTGGAGTTTGCCTCTCCAGCTTTTGGATATTTGAAGGTGTCTGCAGAAGGGTAGAGTTCGTTGCCGTAAAGATCCATATTGAACTGTGGCACCTCGGTTTCATCAAATTTAATGTAAGCTAGCCTATCGCCGTCCTTGCTCCATTCAAATGCCCGCACAAACGCGAATTCTTCCTCATAAACCCAATCGGTAATTCCATTTATAATACTGTTCTTTTTACCGTCTGTGGTAATCTGTTTAGTTTCTCCAGATTTCAAATCCTTTATATATAGATTGTTTTGATATCCGTAAGCTACCTTACTGCCATCATTGCTAAAAGTAGGCTCTTGAATTTTATGTGTGGAAACCAAACCGAACTGTTTTGAAGCAATATCGTACACGTAATAGGTTCCTAAGGAGGAACGACGATAAATTTGCTGTAGTTCAGTAGTAAAGAGAATCTTTGACTCGTCCTTGCTGAACTCATAAGAAATTACATAATTGATGCCTTTTAAATCTGCACTGTTCAATAAGGTTCGTACTTTCTCACCACTTTTGTAATCATACACATCAACGGTAGATGCTTTGTTTTGTCTGTCATAATTTAAAACAGCATACTCTTTTCCATTGTTCATGGAATGAAGGGCATCAAGACCTTGCGTTCTAAACGCTCCGCCCCAAATTTCTTCAAGACTTATGTTTTTTTGCTGCGCGGTAAGTGTAGTAATAGCTGTTAAAAACAGCAATAAAAAAGGTAGGGAGTGTAATCTTTTCAAAGTGTTAAAATTTTGTAACGCCAAGTTTACTAATTTTTTGTGAAAGAGCGTAAGGTTTTTTTGTTAAATAAGCCCTTGAAGCGTTATTTAACGCGAATAACAATTAGTTACAAACCCTTACAAATTGTACACTATTACAATCCAAAAATGCAAATCCTTAATAATTAGGTTTTGAGTTAATCACGCACCAATGGCATGGTAGTGCAACGCAACAAACCTTCCTGTTTTGATATTTCAGCGTAAGGAACTTCTTCTACAGTAAAACCTTGCTCACGCAGCCACGTATTCAATCGTGTAAAGTTTTTTTCTGAAATGACAACTTCTGGTGAAATAGAGAAAATGTTGCTGTTCATTTCATACATCTCGCGCTTGGTTATGTGGAAACAGTTATCCTTTCCGAAGAAATTAATAAGCCAATTATATTCCTCTTCAATCAAAAAACCTTCTTTATGTATAATGGCCTTTCCCTTACCCAAAGGTTGAAAACAGCAATCCAAATGTAGCGCATTTTCATCAGCCACGGTGTTGCTTTTTCTTAGGTTGAAGGATTTTACTTTTTTATGCGGAAACAATTTCTGAAGATGTTTTACAGCATTCAGATTAGTACGTGCAGTAATATAGCTGGGATAATCATCGCCATAATAGGCACCCACAAATATATAGTCGCCCCAAGGCATAACATCTCCACCTTCAATGTGGGCATTTTCGGGAAATTCAATAATTTTTGAAGGGTCAATTTGGTTTATTACATGCTCTATGGCCTCAATTTCCTTAGAACGGTCCTCAAGAATGTTTGCAATTATGAATTTATCCTCAATCACAAAGGCAATATCACGAGAAAATATCTGGTTATAATCCTTAATGGATTGTGGCCTATACACTTTCACATCATATTTTTTGAAAACTTCGGCCACCGCCTCCATTTCCTTCACCATATCTTCGTCCTTAGGGTAGGTTCCCGCCTTAATATGCTCTGCCGACTTGGGATCGTAAGCATCTTCCAACTTTGGCACAGGACCATTGCTGTCTGCGCGGCCCAGCACCACTACGCGCAGCCTTGAAGTTTCGTTGTTAATATTTAAATTGATCATATAGCAAATATAGAAAAAGCACCTCGATACGGAAGTGCTTTTAAAAGTATTAAAAATAAGTATTTATCTTTTTTCGATAGGTACAAAGGAACGAAGGTTAGCACCCACATAAATTTGTCTTGGACGGCCAATCGGCTCCTTTTGTAGCCTCATTTCTCTCCACTGAGCTATCCAGCCCGGAAGACGCCCAAGGGCAAACATAGGAGTGAACATCTCTACCGGAATACCCAATGCACGATAAATTATTCCTGAATAAAAATCTACGTTAGGATATAATTTTCTTTCCACAAAGTATGGGTCTTCCAGAGCTTCTTTTTCAAGAGCCTTGGCAATATCGAGTACCGGGTCTTCAATTCCTAAGCTGTCCAATACATCGTCAGCTGCCTTTTTGATGATTTTTGCACGGGGATCAAAATTTTTGTATACCCTATGCCCAAAGCCCATAAGGCGGAACGGATCGTCCTTATCTTTTGCTTTTGCCATAAATTTCTTGGTATCGCCACCATCTTCCTTAATAGCTTCCAGCATTTCTATTACTGCTTGGTTGGCGCCTCCATGAAGTGGCCCCCAAAGTGCTGCAATTCCTGCAGAAATAGAAACAAAAAGTCCTGCGTGCGATGATCCTACAATACGTACTGTTGAAGTGGAGCAATTTTGTTCGTGGTCTGCATGTAATATCAATAATTTATTAAGAGCATCAACTATAGTTGGGTTTGATGTGTATTCACCACTTGGCTTTTTGAACATCATTTTAACGAAATTGTCTACATAACGCAAGGAGTCATCACCATAATCAAGTGGTAAGCCCAAACGTTTTCTGTAAGTCCACGCAGTTAATACGGGGAATTTCGCCAATATCTTCACTATGGCTTTATACATATCTTCCTCACTATCTACATTAACCGATGATGGATTGAAAGCAACCAAAGCAGAAGTTAATGATGAAAGCACGCCCATAGGGTGGGCAGATTTTGGAAAGCCATCCAATATTTTTTTCACGTCTTCATCAACATGGGATTGTGCTTTTATATCGTTATGGAATTTTTCAAGTTGTTCCTCTGTGGGCAACTCCCCAAAAATAAGAAGGTAGCAAACTTCCAAAAAGCGTGCTTTTTCAGCAAGTTCTTCAATGGAATACCCTCTATAGCGCAGGATTCCCTTTTCACCATCAAGAAAAGTTATGGCACTCTCACAAGAACCTGTATTTTTATACCCTGGGTCTAAAGTAACAACCCCATTGGTATCGCCACGAAGACTTTTTATATCTATTCCTAATTCATTTTCAGTCCCTTCCACAATGGGGAACTCATATTTTTTACCATCTATCTCGAGGGTCGCCATCTTTGCCATAAAATATTGTGTGTTTTTTATTTATTCAGAAACGCTAAATTACAAAATCTTAAGCTATTTTTTTAACATTTCTAAGTAATCTTAGGTTAAAAAATCCTTAAATCATCGGCTGTTTAACGGATTTATGGAAATAAAAAAACCCCGCCATAAGCGGGGTTTAAAAATAAATTATAAAAAGTTATATTTTGAAGGCATTTTCCTTTGGAAAATAAGCTACTTCGCCCAGTTGCTCTTCAATTCTAAGCAACTGATTGTACTTCGCCATTCTATCACTTCTTGAAACGGAACCAGTTTTAATTTGACCGCAATTTAAGGCTACCGCCAAATCGGCAATCGTATTGTCTTCTGTTTCCCCACTTCGGTGACTCATTACTGATGTATAACCTACATTATGCGCCATATTTACCGCTGCAATGGTTTCAGTCAACGTACCAATTTGATTCACTTTTATCAAAATTGAATTGGCTATTTTTTCTGAAATACCTTTTGAAAGTCTTTCCACGTTTGTCACAAATAAATCATCTCCGACCAATTGAACTTTGTCACCGATTTTCTCAGTTAAATATTTCCAACCTTCCCAGTCGTTTTCGTCCATTCCGTCCTCAATAGAAATGATGGGATATTTTTCGCATAATTCAGCTAAATAATCTGCCTGCTCTTTTGATGTGCGTACTTTTCCTTTTTCCCCTTCAAATTTTGTATAATCGTACTTTTTCTTCACATAAAATTCTGCGGAAGCGCAATCCAAGGCAATCATTACGTCGGCGCCCAATTTATACCCAGCTTTTTTAGTTGCCTTTGCTATAGTATCCAAAGCATCTTCCGTACCGTCCAAAGTAGGAGCAAAACCGCCCTCGTCACCAACTGCCGTACTCAATCCACGGTCATGCAATACTTTTTTAAGGTTGTGAAAAATTTCAGACCCCATTTGCATGGCGTGGGTAAAGTTTTTAGCCTTTACGGGCATCACCATAAATTCCTGAAACGCAATTGGGGCGTCACTGTGCGAGCCTCCATTAATAATATTCATCATAGGCACAGGGAGTGTTTTAGCACTCACTCCGCCCACGTAGCGATAAAGCGGCATGCCCAACTCGGCTGCGGCTGCTTTTGCGCAAGCCAACGAAACGCCTAAAATTGCATTGGCACCCAATTTCGATTTATTTTTGGTACCGTCTAAATCAATCATTGTTTTATCAATCAACTCCTGTTCAAAAACAGAAATTCCCAAAAGCGTACCGGCAATTTTCCCCTGCACATTCTCAACGGCTTTCATAACTCCTTTGCCCATATACGCTTTTCCGCCATCGCGAAGCTCTACAGCTTCGTGCTCGCCCGTTGAGGCTCCCGATGGAACTGCTGCACGGCCCATAAAACCGTTTTCGGTGAATACATCAACTTCAATGGTCGGGTTTCCTCTTGAATCAAATATCTGTCTGGCGATTATGTCAATTATGATGCTCATTGGTAAAAATTAATAGTTATTGTTTAATATTTTTTTAAAAGACCCCAAAAGTTTTAAAACCTTTGGGGTCTGGAAAATTTTATGCCGTTTCAAATTTATGCGTTTCAATACTCTCGATGAATTGATCAAAAAGATACGATGCATCGTGCGGTCCGGGACTTGCCTCAGGGTGATATTGCACTGAGAAAGCAGGTTTATTTTTTAAACGTATTCCCGCCGCCGTATGGTCGTTCAAATGTTCGTGTGTAATTTCAATATTTGGGTTTGCCTCAGCTTCTTCCCTATTGATTGCGAAACCATGGTTTTGAGAAGTAATCTCACCCTTTCCAGTAACGTGATTCATCACTGGATGGTTGATTCCGCGATGGCCATGGTGCATTTTATAGGTTGAAATACCATTGGCCAAGGCTAAAACCTGATGCCCCAAACAAATACCGAACATGGGCAATTTCTTATCCAAAATTGTCTTTACAACTTCTATGGCGCTGTGTAGTGGCTCCGGATCACCTGGCCCATTGGAGATAAAGTAACCATCGGGGTTGAAAGCTTCCATTTCTGAAAAGGATGTATTGTATGGAAACACTTTTATATAGCAATCTCTTTCAGCAAGATTACGAAGTATGTTTTTCTTTATTCCGAGGTCCAATGCAGAAACTTTATATTTTGCATTTTCATTTCCGAAGAAATAAGGCTCCTTTGTAGATACTTTTGAAGCGAGTTCCAAACCGTTCATATCGGGTACTGCCGCCAACTGCTTTTTCAATCCTTCAATATTATCTACCTCGGTTGAAATTACAGCATTCATTGCGCCATTGTCACGAATATAGCTTACCAAAGCACGTGTATCCACATCGCTTATGGCTAGCAAATTATTTCTGTTTATAAACTCTTCCAAAGAATCATCAGCTGCGGGACGGGAATAATGGTAACTGAAATTACGCACCACCAAGCCTGCTATTTTTATTCCTTCAGATTCTACTTCTTCCTTATTTGTGCCGTAGTTCCCGATGTGGGCGTTCGTGGCGACCATAATTTGCCCATAGTAAGATGGATCTGTAAAAATCTCTTGATAACCGGTCATTCCAGTGTTGAAACAAACTTCGCCAAAGGCTGAACCTTCTTTGCCTCCAACTGCTTTTCCGTAGAAAATAGTTCCGTCGGCCAATAAAATGAGTGCTTTTTTTCGTGTTTGGTATTTCATGCTTTGAAGGGTTTCATGTTTCAAGTTGCAGATTTCAAGTTTTTAAAACGCAACCTTTTTAAAAATTCTTTGCAAAAATAGTATAAAAAAAAGGGATAAACGAAAACGCTTATCCCTTTGTGAATACTTTTGAAAACTTCTACTCATAAAACGACTGTATCTTTATTATTGCTTTATAAACCTTTTAGATACCTCTCCAGTTTCGGTTTCTATTTTTATTAAATAAATTCCGTTGGAAAGATTGGAGACATCAACCTTATTTTCAAATAAGGTGACATTTACTTTTTGTCCAAGAGAGTTGTAAATACTATAATTGTAATTGCTTAATTGTGTTTTAATATTTAAATATTCTGTGGTTGGGTTTGGATAAATTTGGAAATCATTTTGTGAAAAATCCTCTACTGACAATGGTTGGCGTAAAAATCGATATATAGTTCCGTTTGGCATCATTCCTTGAAGATATGATAACTCAATTGGATCTGCGGACGTTAAAGTTATTACCGTGGGATTAACAGGATTGCCAGATAGAAAATAAGCATTATCTTCTAACTGTTGTAAATCAATATTAAAAGATGTGATCAAACTTATTTGTGGTCCCGTTTCCCCTTCAAAAGATTCTGATGGATTGTTAATGGAACTTGGGCCATAATGAAACTCGACAGTATTGCTACCTTCATAAAGCCAAAGCTGAAAATTCATAAAATCGCTTTCGGTAGAATCTTCGTAAAAGCCAACATTGTTCCATTCAATTTTTAAAATTCTACTTCCTGATGCTCCTTCGGTTTTATAAGAAATATTGGACTGTGAAACACCACTAGAAAATCCTAAATCTATCAAATCCTGACCCATAGGAACAAAAAGAGGCACAATTCCTCCATCTACAGGGCTAGAAGAAAGTACACCACCAACACTCCATTCCAAGATATAAATGGTGTTAAAAGTATAAGTTCCGAAACTAAAGCTAAAACCAATTGGAATAGTATAGCCCGGATCATCCCAAATAGAACCATCATTTAAGGAAGTACTTCCTGTCAAATTTACATATGTATTATTTTCTGTCTCGAAATTGTAAACGCTCTGCGCATTTGCAACCAATAGAAATAACAGAAATACTGGTAGTAGTAGTTTTATTCTCATAGCCTTAAGATATTGGTTTACAAATTTTTAAAAGTAAATTAAATATAGTTCATAAAGTAATTCAAAAAGTTTTTCACATAGTAAATTTCATTAGAATTTACGCTTTTTCGAGTAGAGGAATGAAAAAAGGGATAAACAACTATGTTTACCCCTTTTTAATATTTGTGTATGTAGTGAAAGATATTTATTCCTCTTCTTTTTTAGCTTCTTTCTCGGCTTTTGCTGGAGCGGCTTTTGCAGCAGGAGCAGCAGCTGAAGAAGAGCCGCTTCCACGACGACTTCTACGAGTAGATTTTTTCTTGGTTGCTTTACCGGCATTGTAAAGTTCGTTGAAATCAACAAGCTCTATCATTGCCATATCAGCGTTATCACCTAGACGGTTACCCAATTTAATGATTCGGGTGTAACCTCCCGGACGATCACCTACTTTTGGCGCAACAGTTCTGAAAAGCTCTGCAACTGCTTCTTTTTGACGCAATTTTGCAAAAACCAAACGACGGTTGTGTGTGGTGTCTTCTTTAGACTTTGTTACCAATGGCTCAACAAACTGCTTCAACGCTTTTGCTTTTGCAACAGTAGTGTTGATACGTTTGTGCTCTACAAGTGAGCAAGCCATATTGGCCAACATTGAATGTCTGTGGGCAGTTTTTCTACCTAAGTGATTTATTTTTTTTCCGTGTCTCATGACATTTTGGTTTTAATCATCATCTTGCTGCGACCCACCTTGGGGAGCAAAATATGACGTATTAACTAATCTTTATCTAATTTATATTTTGCAAGATCCATCCCGAAGTTTAGGCCTTTCACGTTTACAAGCTCCTCAAGCTCTGTAAGCGATTTTTTACCGAAGTTACGGAACTTCATCAAATCATTTTTATTGTAAGATACTAGGTCGCCCAAGGTATCAACTTCAGCAGCTTTCAAACAGTTTAGTGCACGAACCGAAAGATCCATATCTACTAATTTTGTTTTAAGCAACTGACGCATGTGAAGGGATTCTTCATCGTAAGTTTCCGTTTGTGCAATCTCATCAGCCTCCAAGGTAATGCGTTCATCGCTGAACAACATAAAGTGGTGGATCAATGTTTTTGCAGCTTCGGTCAATGCATCTTTTGGGTGGATTGATCCGTCTGTTACGATTTCGAAAACCAATTTTTCGTAATCGGTTTTTTGCTCTACACGGAAGTTTTCAATGCTGTACTTCACATTTTTTATTGGTGTGTAGATAGAATCTGTAAAGATGGTTCCCAAAGGAGCGTTTGCTTTTTTGTTTTCTTCAGCAGGAACGTATCCGCGACCTTTTTCGATAGTAATTTCGAAATTAAGATTCACTTTTTTGTCCATATTGCAAAGAACCAATTCTGGGTTCAATACTTGAAAACCTGAAATGAATTTTTGGAAATCACCAGCCTTCAACTGCTCGTTGCCAGAAACGGAAATAGTAACGGTTTCGTTATCTATTTCGTCAATCTGTCTTTTGAAGCGAACTTGTTTAAGGTTCAAAATAATTTCGGTAACATCTTCTACAACTCCAGCTATGGTTGAAAATTCGTGATCCACGCCTTCGATGCGAACCGAAGTAATGGCGAATCCTTCCAATGACGAAAGTAATACGCGTCTTAATGCATTACCAACGGTAAGTCCGTAACCTGGTTCCAAAGGACGAAATTCAAATTTCCCTTCGAAATCGGTAGAATTTACCATTATAACTTTATCAGGCTTCTGAAAACTAAATACTGCCATTTTTTTTCTTCGTTTTAATTGTTATTTGGTTGCGCGGTTTAAAAGTTTGAAGAACACTATAAACCCTTTGGCCAAATACCAATATGATTATTTTATTATTTAGAATATAATTCGACGATAAACTGCTCGTTAATGTTTTCTGGGATCTGGATACGCTCAGGTACCGAAACGAAAGTTCCTTCCTTTTTGTCGTTATTCCAAGTGATCCATTCGTAAACATGATTAGCATTTGCCAACGAATCGTTGATTGCGCTAAGAGATTTTGATTTCTCTCTAACGGCCACTACATCTCCAGGCTTTAACTGGTAAGATGGAATGTTTACTTTTTCACCATTAACTGTGATGTGACGGTGTGAAACCAATTGTCTTGCACCAGAACGGCTTGGGGAAATCCCCATACGGTAAACCACATTGTCTAAACGTGACTCTGCCAATTGAAGCAATACCTGACCTGTAATTCCAGGAGCTGCAGTTGCTTTTTTGAACATATTTCTGAACTGACGCTCCAAGATACCATAGGTATATTTTGCTTTTTGCTTTTCAGCAAGCTGGATTGCGTATTCAGATTTCTTGCCACGACGACGTGCGTTACCGTGTTGCCCTGGAGGGTAGTTTCTTTTTTCGAAAGACTTGTCGTCTCCGAAGATTGCTTCCCCGAATTTACGGGCGATTTTAGTTTTTGGACCAGTATATCTTGCCATTTCTAATTTAAGGTTATGAAGGGAAAACTAAATTAAGGTCTTACGTTAATCCTTTAGTTTTTGGTTCCTTCAGATTGATATTTGTTATTAATTAAACTCTTCTTCTTTTTGGTGGACGGCATCCATTGTGTGGCATTGGAGTAACATCAATTATTTCGGTTACTTCAATTCCTGCATTGTGGATAGATCGTATTGCAGATTCTCTACCGTTTCCTGGCCCTTTTACGTAAACTTTTACTTTACGCAAACCAGCATCATGTGCAACTTTTGCACAATCTTCTGATGCCAATTGAGCTGCATAGGGAGTATTTTTCTTTGATCCACGGAAGCCCATTTTACCGGCTGAGGACCAAGAGATAACATCTCCATTTTTATTTGTCAACGAAACGATAATGTTGTTGAAGGAAGCATTGATATGCGCCTCTCCAGTTGATTCAACATTAACCTTTCGTTTTTTAACTGTTTTTGTAGTTTTTTGACTTGTCTTTGCCATAACGTTAGGTTTTATTTAGTTGCTTTTTTCTTGTTAGCAACAGTTTTACGTTTTCCTTTTCTGGTACGAGAGTTATTCTTAGTACGTTGTCCTCTTAGTGGAAGACCCGATCTGTGACGAATACCTCTGTAACAACCAATATCCATTAAGCGTTTGATGCTTAATTGAACTTCACTACGTAATTCACCTTCGATTTTGAAAGACCCTACAGCGTCACGAATAGCTCCGATTTCATCATCGTTCCATTCACTTACTTTTTTGTCTTCATCAACTCCGGCTTTGTTCAGAATATCTTGGGCACGGCTTTTACCGATTCCGAAGATATACGTTAACGCGATTACACCCCTTTTGTGCTTCGGGATATCTACACCTGCGATTCTTGCCATAATTTATCCTTGTCTTTGTTTGAACTTTGGGTTCTTTTTGTTAATTACATATAATCTGCCCTTTCTGCGAACAATCTTGCAGTCGGCACTTCTTTTCTTTACGGATGCTCTTACTTTCATCTCTCTTAATTTAATTTATTGTTCAATGAACCGTGAGGTCCGTTGTATTAATATCTGTATGTTATTCTTGCTTTAGTTAAGTCGTATGGGCTCATTTCCAGTTTCACTTTGTCACCTGGCAACAATTTTATATAGTGCATTCGCATTTTACCAGAAATATGTGCGGTTACAATGTGACCGTTTTCCAGTTCCACACGGAACATTGCGTTTGATAGTGCTTCCACTATACTTCCATCTTGTTCTATTGCGCTTTGTTTTGCCATAATTATGCTACTGCTTTTCTGTTTTTACCGCTTTTCATTAAACCATCGTAATGACGGTTCAATAAGTACGAGTTTACTTGTTGCATTGTATCGATAGCCACACCCACCATAATTAAAAGTGAAGTACCACCGTAGAATAATGCCCATCCTTGCTGGATTCCCATCAGTTTAACAACGAAGGCAGGGAAAATTGCAATCAAAGCCAAAAAGATAGAACCTGGTAAGGTTATTTGGGACATAATTCGGTCTAAATATTCAGCGGTTTGTGACCCTGGCTTAATACCCGGAATAAAACCACCACTACGTTTAAGGTCGTCTGCCATTTTATTGGTAGGCACTGTGATAGCAGTATAGAAATATGTGAATATTATAATCAATATTGCAAATACCAAGTTGTACCAGAATCCGAAAATATCACTGAACGTTGCTTGAACTCCTTGCGCAAAATCACTTTCGGAAAGGCTAGCCACTGCTGAAGGGACAAACATTATTGCTTGCGCAAAGATGATAGGCATTACACCAGAAGCGTTCAACTTTAACGGAATAAACTGTCTTGCTCCAAAAATATTTTTTTCAAAACCACCAGTTGCTGTTCTTCTTGCATATTGTACAGGAATCTTTCTTACCGCCATTACCAACATAATGGATAGTAGGATGATTACAAACCAGATAACCAATTCAATAAGAATCATAATCAAACCACCGTTTGACTCCATAACTCTTGAAACAAATTCCTGCGCAAATGATTGAGGCAAACGAGCAATGATTCCAACCATAATAAGTATGGAGATACCATTACCTATACCTTTATCAGTAATCTTTTCACCCAGCCACATTGCAAAAATTGTTCCAGTAACCAAAATTATTACCGAGGAAACGTAGAACATTACACTCTGGCCCATTACGAAAGCTTCAGCAGGAACTCCCATTGCCGGAAGACCCGCAAGGTAGCTTGGTGCCTGTACCAAACAGATACCGATGGTTAACCAGCGTGTAATCTGATTGATCTTTTTACGACCACTCTCTCCTTCTTTCTGTAATTTTTGAAGGTATGGCACAGCAATTTGCATCAACTGTACAACAATAGAAGCAGAAATATATGGCATAATACCCAATGCAAAAACAGAAGCGTTGGCAAAAGCCCCTCCCGTAAATGCGTTTAGCAATCCGCCAATACCGCCTGAATCAAACTTACCTGCAAATTGAGCAAGCATATCTGCATCGATACCTGGTAATACTACTTGCGCCCCAAAACGGTACACTAAGAGCATTCCCAAGGTAAGTAGGATGCGGTTACGCAACTCTTCTATTTTCCAAACATTTTTTAAGGTTTCGATAAATTTCATCCTTAGCTGTTGTTACAATGTTACTACTTCACCTCCGGCAGCTTCAATAGCTTCTTTTGCCGAGGCAGTAAACTTGTGCGCAGATACTTTTAGTTTTGCCTTAATCTCTCCTCTTCCTAAAATCTTAACCATTTCATTCTTTCCGGCAAGACCCAACCCTACTAGGGTTTCAAAGTCAACGGCATCATTAATTTTCTTGTCGTCAACCAATTGTTGTAAAGTATCGATATTGATTCCTTTATACTCTTTACGGTTGATGTTGGTAAAACCAAACTTAGGAACACGACGCTGTAGGGGCATTTGACCACCTTCAAATCCAACTTTCTTGGAATAACCTGAACGTGATTTTGCACCTTTGTGTCCGCGGGTGGCAGTACCACCTTTACCGGAACCTTGTCCGCGACCTACTCGCTTGCCTTTATTTTTCGCCGATCCTGCGGCGGGTTGTAAGTTACTTAAATCCATTTTTTCGTGTTTCCTTATTTGGTTTCAACTGAAACCAAGTGATTAACTTTATTGATCATACCAAGAATGTTTGGCGTATCTTCATGCTCTACCGTTTGGTTCATCTTGTGAAGACCTAACGATTCCATGATTCTCTTTTGGTTTTTTGGGCGCTTTATAACGCTCTTTACCTTTGTTACTTTAATTTTTGCCATCGCTCTGATATTTATCCTTTGAATACTTTTTCAAGTGAAATTCCTCTTTGGTCAGCAACGGTTTGTGCACTTCGCATTTGCAATAGGGCATCAAAAGTTGCTTTTACCACGTTGTGTGGGTTAGAAGAACCTTGTGATTTTGATAATACATCGTGAACTCCTACTGCTTCCAATACGGCACGTACGGCACCACCAGCAATTACTCCGGTACCAGGCGCAGCTGGAAGAAGATTAACACGGGCTCCGCCGTATTTTCCTTTTTGTTCGTGTGGAAGTGTCACTTTATTAAGTGGAATGCGAACCAGGTTTTTCTTGGCATCCTCAATAGCTTTAGCTATTGCACTCGCTACATCTTTGGATTTCCCAAGACCGTGGCCTACCACTCCCTTTTCGTCACCAACAACTACAATAGCTGAAAATCCGAAGGCACGACCTCCTTTGGTCACCTTGGTTACACGTTGTACACCTACCAAACGGTCTTTCAATTCAAGACCTCCTGGTTTTACTAATTCTACGTTTTTATAATCTTGATACATAATATGACTTAGAATTTAAGGCCACCTTCACGTGCACCTTCAGCTAATGATTTTACTCTTCCGTGGTATAGGTAACCGCCTCTGTCAAAAGCGATGGTTTCAACACCAGCTTTAACAGCTTTTTCTGCGATTGCTTTTCCCACCAATTTTGCAGCTTCAACTTTGTTTACTTTTGAAGCGTCAATATCTTTATCTCTTGAAGATGCAGCGGTAATGGTCTTTCCATTTACATCGTCAATAATCTGAGCGTATATTTCTTTGTTGCTGCGAAAAACAGCCAAACGTGGGCGACTTTCAGTCCCCTCAACCGTTTTTCTGATTCGCATGCGCAAGCGCTCTCTTCTTTCGTACTTTGATAATGCCATAACTCTATTTGTTATGCAGATTTACCTGCTTTTCTTCTTAATTGTTCACCCACAAACTTGATACCTTTTCCTTTGTAAGGCTCAGGCTTACGGAAAGCGCGAATTTTTGCCGCTACTTGTCCTACCAATTGTTTGTCGTGAGACGTTAGTTTTACGATTGGGTTTTTACCTTTATCAGATACTGTTTCCACTTTTACTTCTGGAGCAATGTCCAAAATAATATTGTGTGAAAAACCTAAAGCCAAATCCAATTTTTGTCCTTGGTTGCTGGCACGGTAACCTACACCTACCAATTCCAATTCCTTGGTCCATCCTTTACTCACGCCTTCAATCATATTGTTAATTAACGCTCTATAAAGACCGTGCTTTGCAGTATGGTCTTTAGAATCTGAAGGACGCTCAACCAATACGTTTCCGTCTTCTACTTTCACGGTTAGATCAGAATCAAATTCCTGAGTCAACTCGCCTAATTTTCCTTTTACGGTAATTACGTTGTCTTTAATATCAACTGTAACTCCTTGTGGGATTGTTACCGGGTTTTTACCTATTCTTGACATTTCTTTGTCTCTTTTTTAGTAAACGTAACACAATACTTCACCACCAACATTTTGTGCTTTTGCCTGTTTGCCAGTCATAACTCCAGAAGAAGTTGAAACAATGGCAATACCAAGACCATTAAGCACGCGAGGAAGCTCTGATGAACCTGCGTATTTACGTAAACCTGGTTTACTGATTCTTTGAATTTTCTTGATTACCGATTCTTTGGTAAGCTTGTCGTATTTCAACGCAATTTTGATGGTCCCCTGTGCGGTACTGTCATCAAACTTGTAGCTTAGAATGTAACCTTGGTCAAAAAGGATTTTTGTAATCTCCTTTTTAAGATTTGATGCTGGAATCTCTACTACGCGATGTCCAGCTTTTACAGCATTTCTAATCCTTGTTAGATAATCTGAAATTGGATCTGTATTCATTTATTTGAATTTGCGGATGTGGTTTTCGATTTTTTATCGAACCTTCAACCAGTTTATACTTTTTCTTTTGAACAGAAAGCCTGTTCTTACCAAGAAGCTTTTCGCACTCCTGGAATAAGACCTTGATTAGCCATTTCACGGAACAATACACGTGAAATTCCAAAAGTTCTCATATACCCTCTTGGTCTTCCTGTAAGCTTGCAGCGATTGTGCAAACGAACTGGTGAGGCATTTTTAGGCAGTTTCTGTAGACCTTCCCAATCACCAGCTTCTTTCAAAGCTTTGCGCTTGGCGGCATATTTTGCTACCATTTTTTGTCTCTTAACCTCGCGGGCTTTCATTGATTCTTTAGCCATCTCTTAGTTCTTTTTAAAGGGTAATCCCAATTCTTGTAATAATGATTTCGCTTCTTTGTCGGTTTTTGCAGTGGTGATAAACGTTACGTTCATTCCCTCGATTTTCTTCACTTTATCGATATCGATTTCTGGGAAGATAATTTGTTCGGTAATTCCCAAAGAGTAGTTTCCTCTTCCGTCAAAACCGGTTGCTTTAATTCCGTTAAAGTCACGTACCCTAGGCAAAGCCGAGGTTACCAATCTATCCAAAAACTCGTACATACGCTCTCCGCGCAACGTAACTTTCACACCAATAGGCATGCCTTTACGAAGTTTGAAGTTTGCAACGTCTTTTTTGGACATAGTAGCTACTGCTTTTTGCCCGGTTATCTTTGTAAACTCATCAACCGAATAGTCAATAAGTTTCTTGTCAGCTACTGCTGCACCCACTCCGCGGGAAACAACAATACGCTCCAATTTTGGTACCTGCATGACGTTTTTGTAACCAAATTCGTCAGTAAGTGCATTGATCACTCTGCTTTTGTACTCTTTTTTAAGTCTTGGTGAATATGCCATAACTATATTGCTTGATTCGATTGTTTTGAATATCGCACTTTTTTACCATTCTCCATTTTGTAACCTACACGTGTTGCTTTTCCAGATTTTGGGTCAACAAGTGAAAGGTTTGAAATATGGATAGGAGCTTCTTTTTTTGCGATTCCACCTTGAGGATTCTTCGCGCTTGGCTTCTCGTGTTTTGAAACCATGTTCACTCCTTCTACGATTGCTTTGTTTTTGTCAAGGAATATTTTCATTACTTTGCCTTCAGATCCTTTGTGGTCTCCGGCAGTAACTACTACTGTATCGCCTGATTTTATTTTAAGCTTTGTCATCTTAGTTTTCATATTAAAGCACCTCTGGTGCCAATGATACTATTTTCATAAATTGCTTGTCGCGAAGCTCTCTTGCTACCGGTCCGAAAACACGTGTTCCCCTCATTTCCCCTTGTGGGTTTAAAAGTACACAAGCATTATCATCAAAACGGATGTAAGAGCCGTCAGGCCTTCTAATTTCCTTTACGGTACGCACTACAACTGCTGTAGAAACTGCTCCTTTTTTAATGTTTCCATTGGGTGTAGCTTCTTTTACAGAAACTACAATTTTATCACCAATAGAAGCATACCTTCTTTTTGTTCCGCCCAATACACGGATGCAAAGCACTTCTTTGGCTCCGGTATTATCTGCGACTTTGAGTCTTGATTCTTGTTGTAACATAATTACTTCGCTCTTTCAATTATTTCTACTAATCTCCAACACTTAGTTTTACTCAAAGGTCTTGTTTCCATGATCTTTACAGTATCCCCTTCGTTGCAGTTGTTTGTCTCGTCGTGTGCTACGTATTTTTTCGTTTTCAACACGAACTTTCCGTACATAGGGTGCTTTACTTTTTTAACCTCGCTAACTACAATAGACTTGTCCATTTTGTTACTGGTTACTACACCTATACGTTCTTTTCTTAAGTTTCTTTTAATTTCTTCCATCTTTCAGCTGTACAATTATTGCACTTCTCTATTAGTTAGTTCCGTCGCTATTCTTGCTATCGCCCTTCTTTGGGATCTTAGTTGAATTGGATTTTCCAACGGTGAAATGGTATGAGCCATCTTAAGGTCTGAATATGCCTTTCTAGATTCAGCGTATGCTTCCTGAAGTTCTGCCGTTGATGCTTTCTTAATTTCTGATTGTTTCATCTTTCAAAAAATTATGCTTGGAAATCCCGAGACATTACAAATTTAGTTTTAACTGGAAGCTTTTGTGCGGCAAGGCGCAATGCTTCTTTTGCTGTTTCAACTGGAACACCAGATACTTCAAAAAGCATTCTTCCTGGTTTTACCACAGCAGCATAATATTCCACGGCACCTTTACCTTTACCCATACGTACTTCAAGAGGTTTTTTGGTAATTGGCTTATCTGGAAAAATCATAATCCAGATAGAACCTTCCCTTTTCATAAAACGGGTAGCGGCGATACGTGCAGCTTCAATTTGTCTTGCTGTAAGAAATTCTGATTCCAACGATTTTATACCGAAGGTTCCGTATGCTAGCTGGTTGCCGCGTTCGGCATTGCCCTTCATACGGCCTTTCATTTGTTTACGGTACTTTGTTCTTTTAGGTTGTAACATTTTCTTCTATTTAAAAAATTACTTTCTACGGCGTGCTTTGTTGCCACCGCGTCCTGCTGGAGCTCCTTTACCACCACTCTTTTTGCCAGTTGATAAACCAACAAGTGGGGAAAGTTCTCTCTTTCCATATACTTCGCCTTTCATAATCCATACTTTAACACCCAATCTACCGTAGGTAGTGTGTGCCTCAACTAAAGCGTAGTCAATATCGGCTCTAAAAGTTGATAACGGAATACGACCTTCTTTGTAAGACTCTGAACGCGCCATTTCAGCTCCGTTCAAACGTCCTGAGATCTGCACCTTAATACCTTCAGCATTCATTCGCATTGTTGCCGCAATTGCCATTTTTATGGCACGACGGTATGAAATACGACTTTCAATTTGGCGCGCGATACTAGCAGCAACCAAATAAGCATCAAGCTCAGGTCTTTTGATCTCGTGAATGTTGATCTGTACCTCTTTATCTGTAATTTTTTTAAGCTCTTCTTTTAGCTTGTCTACTTCCTGGCCACCTTTACCGATAATAATACCGGGACGGGCAGTGGTTATAGTAACGGTTACAAGCTTAAGCGTACGCTCAATAATTACTCTACTCACACTAGCTTTACTTAAACGTGCGTGAACATATTTTCTAATCTTGTCGTCTTCGGCAAGTTTATCGCCGTAGTCGTTGCCTCCGTACCAGTTGGATTCCCAACCTCTAATGATACCTAAGCGATTCCCGATTGGATTTGTCTTCTGTCCCATTTAATTACTTGCTTTGTGTGTTATCGTTTGCCCCTAAAACCAGTGTTACATGGTTGGAACGTTTTCTAATTCTATGTGCGCGGCCTTGTGGTGCTGGACGAAGTCTCTTCAGCATCGTTCCACCGTCCACTCGGATTTCCTTAACAAAAAGATCTGCATCTTCAATTGAAGCATCTTCGTTCTTCTGTTGCCAGTTATTGATGGCAGACAAAAGTAGTTTCTCCAGTTTGCGTGAAGATTCTTTTGAACTGAACTTCAAAATGTTAAGTGCTTTGTCTATTTTCTCACCACGAACCAAGTCTGCCATTAAACGCATTTTTCTTGGTGAAGTGGGGCAATTGTTCAATTTAGCCATGTAGATAGTCTTCTTGGCTTCCTTGATTGCTTCTGCTCTTTCTCTTTTACGAACTCCCATGGCCTATTATTTTTTTCCTTTGTTTTTAGCACCTGCGTGACCACGGAATGATCTTGTAGGTGAAAATTCTCCTAGTTTATGCCCAACCATGTTTTCTGTTACATACACAGGAACAAATTGGCGCCCGTTGTGCACAGCGATGGTTTGACCAACAAAATCTGGAGTAATCATAGAAGCACGTGACCAAGTTTTGATAACGGTCTTCTTATTATCCTCAACGTTTTGTTGAACTTTCTTGTCTAGTTTATAATGAACGAACGGTCCTTTTTTTAACGATCTTGCCATAACTTATTTCTTTCTTCGTTCTAAGATATATTTATTACTTGCTTTCGTTTTAGTACGGGTTCTGTAACCTTTAGCAGGGATACCTTTTCTAGAACGTGGATGACCTCCTGAAGCGCGGCCCTCACCACCACCCATTGGGTGATCTACTGGGTTCATCACTACTGGTCTTGTACGTGGTCTTCTACCCAACCATCTGCTTCTACCGGCTTTACCAGATACCAATAATTGGTGGTCGCTGTTTGAAACGGCACCAATGGTAGCCATACACTCAACCAAAATCAATCGGGTTTCACCTGAAGGAAGTTTTACGGTAGCATATTTTCCATCACGGGCCATAAGCTGTGCGAAAGCACCAGCACTGCGCGCCATAATGGCTCCTTGACCGGGACGAAGCTCGATGCAGGAAATAATAGTACCTAATGGAATAGCTGAAAGTGGCATTGCGTTTCCAATCTCTGGAGCTACTGCTTCACCAGAAAGGATGTTCTGCCCAACCTGTAGTCCGTTCTGCGCAATTACATATCGCTTTTCGCCATCTTGATAGTTCAAAAGCGCGATAAACGCAGTACGGTTTGGATCGTATTGAATACTGGCAACTGTAGCAGGAATTCCCGTCTTGTCGCGTTTAAAATCGATAATTCGATATTTCTTCTTATGACCACCACCTATGTAGCGCATGGTCATTTTTCCTTGACTGTTTCTACCACCAGATCTTTTGTTCGGAGCAAGTAACGACTTCTCCGGCTTATCGGTTGTAATGGCGTCAAAACCATTAACAACCCTAAAACGCTGACCTGGGGTGATTGGTTTTAATTTTCTTACTGACATTTGTGTCTTTTTAAATCTAAGTCTCCTTAGATGTTACTGTAAAAATCTATTGTATCACCTTCCGCCACCTGTACGATTGCTTTTTTATAAGCATTCGTTTTACCAGTTTGGACACCTGTTTTTGTATAACGGGTCTTCCTATCAGGGCGGACATTCATTGTGCGAACTTTTTCAACAGAAACTCCGTAAGCAGCCTCAACCGCCTTCTTGATTTCTACCTTATTCGCCTTTGGGTTCACTACAAAGCCAAAAACATTTTTGTCCTCGGCATCTTTGGTAGCTTTTTCCGTAATTATAGGTTTAATTAAGATGTTCATCTTGTTTCTATTTACTTAAGTTTGTTTCAATTCCTTCCAAAGAACCTTCAAATAGCACTACACTATTTGCATTCATAATTTTGTAAGTACTTAATTGTGAGTTAGTTATAACTTCAGTACCTTTCAAATTGCGAGACGACAAATATACATTATTATTTAAGTCTCCCAACACAAATAAAGATTTTTTGTCATTAAGCCCTAAGCTGTTCAAAACCGCAGTAAAATTCTTGGTTTTTGGAGCATCAAAATTTAGGTCTTCCATTACAAAAATGGCTTTATCATTTGCCTTCATCGATAGGGCAGATTTACGTGCCAAACGCTTCAGGTTTTTGTTCAATTTGAAGGAGTAGTTACGCGGACGTGGCCCAAACATTCTACCACCACCTTTAAATACACCAGACTTGATGCTACCCGCACGGGCAGTACCTGTTCCTTTTTGTTTCTTTATCTTTCTGGTAGAACCTGCGATCTCAGCGCGCTCTTTTGCTTTGTGAGTTCCTTGCCTTTGATTGGCAAGGTATTGTTTCACATCAAGATAAACCGCGTGATTGTTAGGCTCTATTCCAAACACATCTGCAGAAAGTTCAACTTTCCGGCCTGTGTCTTTTCCGTTTATGTCTAATACAGCTACCTTCATTATTTCTCGATCATTACATAAGAATTTTTATGGCCAGGAACAGCTCCTTTTACCACAAGTAGATTCTTTTCAGGAACTACTTTCAAAACTCTTAAATTTTCTACTTTTACTCTTTCGTTGCCCATTTGGCCTGCCATACGCATTCCCTTGAATACTCTCGCAGGATAGGATGCAGCTCCAATGGAACCTGGCGCACGCAAACGGTTGTGCTGACCGTGTGTGGACTGGCCAACACCGCCAAAACCGTGACGCTTTACAACCCCTTGGAAACCTTTACCTTTAGATGTACCCGCAATATCCACGAATTCACCTTCGATAAAATGCTCCACAGTAATTGTGTCGCCTAATTTGTAACTATCTTCAAATCCCTTGAATTCGGCGACTTTGCGTTTTGCAACGGTTCCTGCTTTTTTGGCGTGCCCTTCGGCAGCTTTTGTAACAGTCTTCTTGTCATCGAAACCAAGTTGAAGAGCTTCGTACCCGTCAACCTCTTTGGTTCTGACTTGGGTAACAACACAGGGGCCACACTCGATAACGGTACACGGAATGTTCTTACCGTTGTCGTCAAAGATGCTGGTCATCCCTATCTTTCTTCCAATTAACCCAGACATATTTAATTATTTATTGATTATTACTTATTTATAATTGCTATTTAAAAAAACAGGGTCAAAATAAATTCAACCCTGAATATTATTTTGTTTCCGTTTTTCCCCAACCATCGTTGAGGACATTTTAAATTCTGAATTTCAGAATTACACTTATACTTTAATCTCTACTTCTACTCCACTTGGAAGCTCCAATTTCATCAGAGCGTCAATCGTTTTTGAAGAAGAACTGTAGATATCCAAAAGTCTTTTGTATGAACTTAATTGGAATTGCTCTCTACTTTTCTTGTTCACGTGTGGAGAACGTAATACTGTAAAGATTTTTTTGTGTGTTGGTAAAGGAATTGGCCCTGTAACTACAGCTCCAGTACTCTTTACGGTCTTAACGATTTTTTCAGCAGATTTGTCCACCAAATTGTGATCGTAAGATTTTAGTTTTATTCTTATTTTTTGACTCATTGCTGAAATTATTATACGTTAGCGGTTCCTCTTGCTGCTGCAATAACACTTTCTGAAATGTTAGAAGGTGTTTCAGCATAATGTGAAAATTCCATAGTTGAAGTTGCACGACCTGAAGATAATGTTCTCAATGTAGTTACATAACCGAACATTTCAGAAAGTGGCACTTCAGCCTTGATAACTTTTGCTCCGGCGCGGTCAGCCATATTATTGATTGTACCACGACGACGGTTAAGGTCACCTACAATATCACCCATATTCTCTTCTGGCGTAAGCACCTCAAGCTTCATTATAGGCTCTAAAATTACTGCACCTGCTTTTTTGGCAACTTCTTTAAAACCAATTTTTGCGGCAAGTTCAAAAGACAGTGCATCGGAATCCACAGGGTGGAAAGACCCGTCTTTTAAAGTAACTTTCATACTATCAACTTCAAAACCTGCAAGGGGTCCATTAGCCATTGCCTGTTTGAAACCTTTTTCAACAGCGGGGATAAATTCTTTAGGAACGTTACCACCTTTTACTTCGTTTACGAATTCAAGACCTATCTTGCCTTCTTCAGCTGGCTCAAGTGTAAATACGATATCAGCAAATTTACCACGACCACCAGATTGTTTTTTGTAAACCTCTCTGTGATCGGCAACTCTTGTTACTGCTTCTTTATACTCAACTTGTGGCTGTCCTTGGTTTACCTCAACTTTGAATTCGCGACGCAAACGGTCTACGATAATATCTAAGTGAAGCTCGCCCATTCCTGAAATGATTGTCTGTCCCGATGCTTCGTCGGTACGCACTTGGAATGTTGGGTCTTCTTCGGCAAGTTTTGACAGTGCCATACCCAATTTATCAACATCTGCCTTCGTTTTTGGCTCAACAGCGATACCAATTACTGGATCTGGGAAATTCATGCTTTCCAAAACAATTGGATGTTTTTCCGCAGAAAGGGTATCACCAGTTTTAATATCCTTAAAACCAACAGCAGCCCCAATATCTCCAGCCTCAATATATTCAATAGCGTTCTGTTTATTGGCGTGCATTTGGTAGATACGCGAAATACGTTCTTTGTTTCCGCTACGGTTGTTAAGAACGTAAGAACCTGCGTCCAAACGACCTGAATAAGCACGGAAGAATGCTAAACGACCCACATAAGGATCTGTAGCAATCTTAAATGCCAATGCAGAAAAAGGCGCACTTACATCTGGCTTACGAATTTCTTCTTTTTCAGTATCTGGATTTATACCAACAATACCTTCTTTATCAGTCGGTGCAGGCAAATAACGGCAAACAGCGTCTAATAAAAACTGAACTCCCTTATTTTTAAAGGAAGAACCACAGATCATTGGAATAATAGACATGTCCATTACAGCGGCGCGAAGTGCAGCGTGCACCTCCTCTTCAGTAATAGAGTCTTCATCCTCCATATATTTTTCAAGCAAGTTTTCGTCATAAGCAGCAACTTCTTCAATAAGTTTACCGCGTAAAACTTTTGCTTCAGCTTTTAATTCTTCAGGAATTTCCACAACATCGAATGTTGATCCGAACGAATCGTCATGCCATATTACAGCACGGTTTTTCACAAGATCCACAATTCCTTTAAAGTCTGCTTCGTCACCAATGTTCAATACAATTGGCACTGCATTAGACTTCAACATATCTTTTACTTGCTGGCATACAGCCATAAAGTTTGCTCCCTGACGGTCCATTTTGTTAACGAAACCGATACGAGGCACTTTATAGTTATCTGCAAGTCTCCAGTTTGTCTCAGATTGCGGCTCAACGCCATCCACAGCACTGAAAAGGAATACCAATCCATCAAGAACGCGCAGCGAGCGGTTTACCTCTACGGTAAAATCCACGTGGCCGGGAGTGTCAATAATGTTGAAATGATAATCTTTTGTTTCAGGTAGCGGTTGGGCGTTTTCCAATGGAAACCTCCAAGTACAAGTAGTAGCAGCCGAAGTAATGGTGATACCACGCTCCTGCTCCTGCTCCATCCAGTCCATGGTTGCAGCTCCATCGTGAACCTCACCAATTTTATGGCTTACCCCTGTATAAAAAAGGATACGCTCTGTAGTTGTGGTTTTACCGGCATCAATATGCGCGGCAATCCCGATATTTCTTGTGTATTTTAAATCTCTTTGTGCCATTTTTTAGAATCTGAAATGTGAGAATGCTTTATTAGCTTCTGCCATTTTGTGAGTATCCATACGTTTCTTAACAGCGGCACCTTCTTCTTTGGCAGCGGCAAGAATCTCACCAGCAAGTTTTGCGGCCATGGATTTCTCGTTTCTTTTTCTTGAATAAGTAATCAACCATTTCATTGCGGTTGCAATTTTACGGTCTGGACGTATTTGCATAGGAATTTGGAAGGTTGCCCCACCAACTCTGCGGCTACGTACCTCTACGTGAGGCATAATATTGGAAAGTGCATCTTTCCAAAGCTCCAACGCAGTTTTTTCGTCGTCTTGTTTCTTTTCGTCTACAATGTCAATAGCATCATAGAAAACTTTGAAAGCCACACTCTTTTTTCCATCCCACATCATGTTGTTCACAAAACGCGTAACCAACTGGTCGTTAAACCTTGGATCTGGTAAAAGTGGTCTTTTTTTGGCCTGTCTTTTTCTCATTTGTTGTTTGTTAATGGCTAAGAATCAATTTTTCAATCTATTCTCGACCCGTTTTCATTTTTACTTCTTTGGGCGTTTTGCTCCGTACTTAGATCTACGCTGCGTGCGGCCTGCAACACCTGCGGTGTCCAATGCTCCACGAACAATGTGATACCTAACTCCTGGCAAATCCTTTACCCTTCCACCTCTAACCAATACTAT
>TARA_R110002012_G_scaffold60307_4_pt1 | contig 36209 bp, 34 predicted proteins | sample TARA_R110002012 | Tara Oceans TARA_R110002012 (sample SAMEA4396515) | marine metagenome | biome: Westerlies Biome; feature: [DCM] deep chlorophyll maximum layer (ENVO:01000326); material: water (ENVO:00002006), including particulate matter (ENVO:01000060) such as... | depth 40 m
CCGCAATAACCGTCGCGCACACGATTCGCTTACTGCTGCGAATCCAAACGAATGCCCGAATTGCGGTGAGCTGAAGCGCCCACACCACATTTGTGCAGCATGCGGTCACTATGACGATAACGAAGTCGTCGCTATGAATGAAGAGATCGACCTCGACGAAGACGCGGCGTAAGCTGGTCCCGTCAACCGCAGTTCATAAGAGGCTTCGCATAAGATGACGGCCACGTCCGATCAGCCTACCGCGAATGCTCAGCGTACCCTCATTTCAATTGATGCGATGGGGGGGGATCAGGGCCCGGCAATAGTTGTTGCCGGGTGCTCTGAATCTGCGAGCAAGAATCCCGACATTACCTTTGTCTTGCACGGCCCGGCTGATACTTTAGAACAGTTGGTCGCCAAGCGCCCGGAATTGCGGGGGCGCTGTATCATTCGTGATGCCCAAGGCGTCGTGACGATGGATGACAAGCCCAGCAATGTGGTCCGCAATGGCAAGGACACTTCAATGTGGTCCGCAATCGAATCGGTGCGTACCGGTGAGGCATCGGTTGCTGTAAGCTGCGGCAATACCGGTGCCCTGATGGCTCTGTCGATGATCCGTCTGAAAAAGCTTCCCGGTGTTAACCGACCGGCTATTGCCGTGCTTTACCCGTCAACGAATCCTCAGGGGTTCAATGTATTGCTTGATGTGGGCGCGGACGTTCGCGCCGATGCCGATGACCTGCTGCGGTTTGCGCTGATGGGCAAGTCATATGCCCGCAACGGAATGGACATCGACCGTCCGCGGATCGGGTTGCTGAATGTAGGCACGGAAGAGCACAAGGGTCGTACCGAGCTTAAAGAGGCCCACGAGCTGATTCGCGACGCCGCCGATGGCGCAGGTTTCGATTTTGTTGGTTTCGTCGAAGGCGGTGATATCGCTGGTAACGTTGCTGATGTGATTGTAACTGACGGGTTTACGGGCAATATCGCGATCAAGACTGGTGAAGGTACCGCAACATTGATCGGCAACGGTCTGCGCGAGGCTTTCAAGAATTCGATTTGGTCACGCATCGCTTCGGTACTGGCCTATACATCGCTACGACGCGTGAGTAAGCGTTTTGACCCACGTCGGGTGAACGGAGGCGTGTTTCTGGGGCTGAATGGTACTGTGGTAAAGTCCCACGGTGCTGCCGACGCAACGGGCGTGTCCTCAGCCATCAAGCTGGCGGTGCGCCTTACTGAAAGTGAATTTACCGATCGGTTGGCTGCCCGCGTCGCCGCAGCTTCCCCGATGAAAGAGGCCACGGAATGACAATCAGAGCTGTTGTAATTGGTGCCGGACATTATTTGCCGAAACGTGTTGTCGAAAATGCCGAATTCGAGGGCAAGATCGACACCGATGATGAGTGGATCAGATCGAGATCCGGCATCGAACGACGCCATTTTGTATCCGACGGTGAAACCACCTCGACCATGGCGACAGCCGCGGCATTGGCGGCTCTCAAGGATGCGGGGAAGACCGCGGCCGATGTTGATGCTATCATTTTAGCGACCTCCACTGCCGATCTTACCTTTCCCTCGGCCGCGACTATGGTCCAGGCACAGCTTGGCATGGAACGCGGTTTTGCCTTTGACATACAGGCGGTCTGCGCCGGTTTTATATTCGCCTTGGCCAATGCCAATGCCTTGATCACTTCGGGCCAGGTCAAACGCGTACTGGTCATCGGAGCTGAAACTTTCAGCAAGATCATCGACTGGACGGACCGCACAACCAGCGTATTATTTGGCGACGGTGCTGGTGCATTACTGCTTGAAGCCCAAGAAGGGGAAGGTACATCTAAAGACCGAGGCATCTTGTCGACTGATTTGAATTCTGATGGCCGCCTGCATGATCTGCTGTTTGCCGATGGGGGCGTAAGCACCGGCACGACGGGTTATGTTCGGATGCAAGGCAATCAGGTGTTTCGCCATGCTGTAGAAAAGCTGGCGGCCACCGCAACCACAGCCATGGAACGTGCCGGTATCGAATCCTCTGACATTGACTGGATCGTACCACACCAGGCCAATATCCGTATAATTCAAGGTACCGCAAAAAAATTGAACCTGCCAATCGAGCAGGTTGTCGTGACAGTTCAAGACCATGGCAATACCTCTGCCGCCTCAATTCCACTGGCTCTGTCGGTGGGCCAAGAACGCGGTCAAATCAAGAAGGGCGACCTTCTGGTTACCGAAGCGATTGGCGGCGGCTTGGCGTGGGGTGCTGTTGTCCTGCGGTGGTAAAGTGGCTTTTCTTCGCGCAAACAGCACCTTACAACCCATTGTTGTTGACACGTGAAAACGCCGCGGCCTATGCTGCCCAAAATACATGGGGGATGGAATGGCAGACACGACGTTGACCCGGATGGATCTGAGCGAAGCAGTGTTTCGTGAGGTTGGCCTTTCACGCAATGAAAGTGCCCAACTTGTTGAAGCTGTGCTTGAATACATGTCCGATGCTTTGGTCCAGGGCGAACAAGTTAAAATTTCATCTTTCGGTACGTTTTCAGTGCGCGATAAAACTGCTCGGGTTGGTAGAAATCCTAAAACCGGTGAAGAAGTACCAATCAACCCGCGTCGGGTCCTGACCTTTCGCCCGTCCCACCTCATGAAGGACCGGGTCGCAAACGGGAACAAGCGATAGCCTGATGCCCAAGTCTCCGGACGCATTTAGAACAATTTCGGAAGTTGCGGAATGGCTTGGTATCCAAGCTCACGTCCTGCGCTTTTGGGAAAGTAAATTCACTCAGGTAAAGCCGGTTAAACGCGCCGGTGGGCGTCGGTATTACCGCCCTGCCGATATGCTGTTGCTTGGCGGCATCAAACGATTATTGCACGATGACGGATTGACGATTAAAGGCGTTCAAAAGGTGCTTCGCGAAGAAGGCATGAGCCACGTTGCAGCGCTTTCCCAGCCCCTCGATGAACTGAACACGGTGAACGGTGACATGTCAGCCGATACCATTGATATGGTTGTCGCTGAACCCATTCCTGCTGAACAAGACAGCGTGGTGCTTTCCTTTGAAGCTGCGCGGGCCGATCTGCCAGCCAAGACCGACCCTGCCCTGCAACAGCCGCCTAAACCTATGGACCCTGCTGCCAAACGGGGTGACCCACCAGTTTCTTCAGTGCCGCACGACGACAGTGCGGCCGCTCACCAAAGCCCTGACACACCGGTGCCTCAAGATCCCGAAGACCAGGCGGTCACCGAATTGCTTGCAGAGTCTAATCAGACGCCACCCACAGCGTCTGATACCGCGACCACACCGCCGGATACTCATGCCGAGGCTCAGTGCTCCGAGATACCCGTGCAAGATAAGCCTGAGCCAGGAGCGACTGATACCCAGCGGGAAGACCTGCCGACTTTCTTGCGGCGACCGATGACCCAGTCCCCGCCTCCGCCTAGTGATAATACGCCTGACAACGGCGAGACCACGCCCGTTGCATCAGACGACAATCACATACCCAGCCAAGCGGCCACGGGTCCTGTCGAACAAGAAGACGAAGCAACAGCCGAGCAAGAACGCGCGGTGCAATCCCCCAAACCACGCGTTATCCCAAACCCGGTAATCCCTGTCGAAGCTGATATAGCCGTCAAACCACACGCGCTTGCCGCTGTGTTGCAATGCCGAACCCTATCGTCAGACAGCGCACGCGAAATCGTCCCGCTGTTAGAGCGATTGACCGCTCTGCGCGATTCAATGTCCGCCGCAGATCGCACCGCAGCGACAGACTGAAACCACCGATGCAATTTGCGGCAATTCCCCCTTGCGCCCCGGCGATTATCAGGTATGAACCGCTGCATGTCGGGCTATGGCGCAGCCTGGTAGCGCGTCCGTCTGGGGGACGGAAGGTCGCAGGTTCGAGTCCTGCTAGCCCGACCAACCGACATAAAACAAACGCCCGCGCCCTTGTGGTTGCGGGTGTTTGCATTTGAAAGGTCCAGCTATGGGCGGCGTGATTCCCAACCAACAAATCAACGATATGATCGGAGCTGGTCAAGTCATCGGCACCCCCGAGGTGGATCCTGCCCAGATACAACCAGCCAGTCTCGACTTGCGGCTTGGCACAGTCGCGTATCGGGTGCGGGCTTCATTTCTGACTGGACATGGTGCAAAGGTCGCTGATCGCCTAACGGAGTTCGAGATGCACCGCGTGGACCTGACCAGCGGAGCCGTTTTGGAAAAAGGGTGCGTCTACGTCGTGCCGTTGATGGAAAGCCTTGCCCTGCCCGATAATATCTCGGCAGTCGCCAATGCCAAAAGCTCGACCGGGAGGCTGGACCTGCTGACCCGCACCATTACGGACGGTGGCGTTGAATTCGACCGTATTGCGCAAGGCTATACCGGGCCACTTTATGCCGAAATCTGTCCGCGTTCGTTTTCCGTGCTGGTGCGCCCGGGTATGCGATTGAACCAGATCCGCTTTTCTACCGGCAACGCGACACTTGATGATACAGCGCTCCGCACATTGCACGCCAAAACGCCGCTGGTTGATGGCGACGCCGTCATTGATGACGGATTGGGCTTTTCGGTCGACTTAAGGCTGCCGGGCACGACTTTGGTTGGATACCGGGCCAAACCCCATACCGGTGTGATCGACCTTGATAATATTGGTCATTACGCGCCCGCTGACTTTTGGGAAGAGGTTCATAGCGACAACGGGCAGATCATCCTGGACCCTGGCGCGTTCTACATCTTGGTAAGTCGCGAAGCCGTAACCATACCCCCCGAGTTCGCTGCTGAGATGGCCCCATATCTCGCTATGGTGGGAGAATTTCGCGTCCATTACGCAGGCTTCTTCGACCCCGGTTTTGGCCATGCCACAGCCGGGGGCGCAGGTTCGCGCGGCGTTCTAGAAGTGCGTTGTCATGAAGCCCCGTTTGTACTTGAACACGGGCAGATTGTAGGACGCCTTATATACGAGAAAATGACTGAAATACCTACGCAGCTTTACGGCGCGGGTATTGCTTCGAACTATCAGGGGCAAGGTCTTAAGCTAAGTAAACATTTCCACGCTCCAGGCTAAACAGCGCCATCTGGTCTGGTCGCGCGAAAAAACGTGACGAAGCCCACCGGTTCAACCGGATCCCCAACGGACCCGCGCAATCGCGATCCCTAAAACTTGTTAAGTCGGCGCATGTTCTTCATCATGTCACGCGCCCGTTTGCCTTGGTCGCGCCCCGTTTTGTCGCGACCTGCGTTTTCCTCGGCACTTACATTGGGGCCAGCAGCGTCCTGATTACCACCGGCTTTCCGCCCCTTACCCAGTTTGGAAGCCTGATCAAAACCTATTGAGACACCTTTGTTGATCAGTCGCCCCATAACTTGACGCATAATCATATTGATAATCTGGTTCATTTTTTTAGCCCCCCGGTTGCCACGTCAAAATTACTGTCTGTATTCAATATAGCACTCAATACGGCGATTTTCAGGCCCCTCGCATTTAATCCTCGAACAATTCGCTTTGACCTTCGGTTGTCTCGGGTTCCTCTTCTTCTTCTATACCCAGTTTGGGCAGTACCCCAAACGCCGGGCGGTTCTCTAGCAAGCCGGCCGACCGCAGTTCTTTCAATCCCGGCAAATCGCGTGGGCTTTCCAACCCAAAATGCGCCAAAAACGCTTGGGTAACCACAAAGGTAACGGGTCGCCCTGGGGTCATCTTCCGGCGTCCGAATCGGATCCAGTCAAGTTCAAGCAACTGATCCAGTGTACCGCGTGACACGGAAACACCACGAATTTCTTCGATCTCGGCACGTGTAGCAGGCTGATGATAGGCAATGATAGCAAGGGTTTCGATGGCCGCGCGCGACAATTTGCGGACCTCGACAGTCTCTTTTTGCATGAGGTACCCTAAGTCGGCCGCCGTGCGCATTGCATAGGCGTCTCCGACTTTCACCACCTCGACACCACGCCCCTCGTACCGTCGGCGCAAATGAGTCATCGCTTCGCCTGCATCGCAGCCGTGGGGCATCCGTTGTTCAATATCGCGCAGGGTCACCGGTTCAGCCGTGGCAAACAAAATGGCTTCCAGCATGCGTTCTTGTTCAGCCATGGGGGGGGGATCAAACAGGCTTTCCTCTTGTTCATCATAGGCTTCAGCCACGCCGCTTCTCCCTTTTGCGCAATTGGATAGGCGCAAACAGCTCGGTTTGCCTGATTTCGATATGCCCTTCTTTGGCCAGCTCCAACGACGCCGCGAAAGTCGAGGCGGTGGCAGAGCGCCATTGCACCGGATCTATTGACCACCCATCAGGAAGATAGCTGGTCAGGTCAGACCAATCGCCCGCATAGCCGATCAAGCCGCGCATTCGTTCCAGGGCTTGCTCCATCGTGAATACCTTTTCACGGTCCATAACAAAGGGCCGAAAGTCGTCCCGGGTGCGGATGCGGGCATATCCTTGCATGAGGTCCAGCAATGTCGCAGTATAGGTTATACGGCGGGTCCGCTGCACTTCGTCGGTCTGACCACGGGCGAAAAAGTCTCGCCCCAGCTGGTCTCGCGCCATCAACCGCGCCGCCGCGTCCCGCATGGCTTGCAATCGTTCAAGCTGAAAGGCCAGGTGTGCTGCCAGTTCTTCGCCCGTCGGGCCCTCTTCGTCCGGGTCAGGTGGGAGCAACAAGCGGGATTTCAAAAACGCCAACCAAGCGGCCATGACCAGATAATCAGCAGCAAGCTCAAGCCGCAATGCCTTAGCTTTTTCGACAAACAGAAGATATTGCCGTGCCAGTTGAAGTACCGATATTTTTCGCAAGTCTACCTTCTGGGTGCGGCTCAGCGTCAGCAACAGATCTAAAGGGCCTTCGAACCCATCCACATCCACAATCAACGCTTCGGCGGCCAGCCTTTCGGCGACAGTGTTTTGATCTTCTTCGAATAGAGTCTCAGCCATGCACATCCTCGCCGACAAGCTTGGTCAGCCTTGCAGTCAGGGCGGGAATGTCAATATCGTCAGGGTCGTTACGTGCAGCCAATGCACGTTCAGCACGTAATTGGGCGGCCTGTGTCATTTCACCTGCGGCATCTGCGGCCACGGCGCGATCTTTCAACGAAGCATTACAATACAAGACCACATCGCAGCCGGCTGCCAAAGCATCATGAGTGATAACGGCTATGCTCCCCTTTAGGGCCTGCATTGATATGTCATCTGTCATGACCAGATTATCAAACCCGATCTCTTTGCGGATAATCTGCATCATCACAGGCGATAAAGTTGCGGGACGTGAATCAAGTGCCTTGTACACAAGATGGGCGGTCATCCCCATTGGGAGATCATTCAAAGCCCTGAACGGCGCGAAATCAGCGGCGATCAGATCTTCGTAACTGGCGCTAATCAGCGGCAAATCAAAATGGCTATCCATCGTTGCACGGCCATGGCCAGGCATGTGCTTGACTACAGGTAATACGCCACCGGCCAGCATACCATCTGCCGCAGCTCTTCCCAGTTTTATGACCTGCCTCGGGTCCGTACCATAACAGCGGTTGCGCAAAAAACCATGGGTTTGAGTACCCGCCACATCGACCATTGGCGCACAGTTACTGTCGATACCCACCTCATGCAGCTCATGTGCGATAAGACGATAACGCAGATACATCGCTTCGACTGCATTCTCACCAGCCGCCTGCACAAAATCCAGTGGCGGCGACCAGTCACGCCAAAAAGGCCGACGCAAACGTTGCACGCGTCCGCCTTCTTGGTCGATTGTAATTACCGCATCATGGCCTGCGGCGTCGCGCAGTTCGGCGCAAAGTGCGCGAACCTGTTCAGGCGTATCAATATTGCGGCCGAACAAGATGAACCCAAAGGGCCTGACTTCGCGAAAAAGCGCTTTTTCCTGCGCCGTCAGTCGCAACCCCGACGCATCAAGTATCGTCGCCCCGAAGTTTGTCACCGGGTGACTACGGGAATGCAATCGGCGTTTTCCGCCACCAAGGCCGAACAAAAACGCCGTGCATCAGCGATATCGGCAAAACCATGTGCCCGCAGGCGATAGAAAGTGCGACCACCGCTGCTTGCTTCTTGGATCACCCGTGATTTGCCATCAAGATATGCCCCGAACCGACCATTCAGCGTATCCCACTGGGCCCGCGCTGTCTGAGGCGTATCAAAGGCACCTAACTGCACCAGCCGCGTCCCCTTAGGCAAACTGTCGGCGGCGAGCTCTGTTACAGATGCGGGAACAGCTATCATCGGCGTGTCAGCCGGTTGGAACGATGCCCGGGTCACGATCTCGGACGTCGCGGGGCGACGTTTAGGCCGCAACGAACTGTGCACGCCGGGCTCTCCCCCCATTGCAACCGCAACCGCTTGTGACACCGCCAGTTCAAGCGGGTCCAATTCCAGTGTTTCGCTTTCAGCAATCGGCTCGATCGTCCCCTCACCTTCGTCGAGAGGGTCAACCGCGTCGATCACAGGCTCAATCCCCACGGGCAAAGATGCCGATACGTCACTGATGTTGCCTGTCTGCAAAGCCGCCACCTTCATAGGTTCCAGCTTTTCCGGTGCTGGTACCTGTGGCTCAGATGACACCATTGCTACGGCGAAGGGCTGGTCCTCGTCCTCAAGATCAAGTGGTTTAGGTGCTAAAATCACTTGTTCCGCAAACTGGCTGGCGGTCCCTTCGGAGGCCACTGCGTTAACCGATAAGCCCTGATTGTCGGCCAGCTGTCCGCCCGGATTCTCAGGCCGTACGCGCATATCACCAGCTGCCGCGCGTACGACGGGTATACCTGTGACGTCGCGCATCAACAGCTTATAACCCCACACTGCGATGCCTATGATCAAGGCAACTGACATGGCAGCGCCAGCTATATTTGCCAACTTAGACAAAGGCTTAGCTTGAACATTAGGGGTGGTGCTTGCGTCGGATTCGAACGAATACCCCCCACCGCGGGAGGGGGACGTATAATATGCCATATCTGCCTCACTGCCCACGACTAGTTTAATTGACGCGGGTCTGGTTTTTAAAGTGCCTGACCAACCGGTGTGCGTTAACGCATCTCTTCCGCTGGTTTGACTCCCAGAATACCAAGACCTGACGCAATTACAATCGCTGTGGCTTGGGCAAGTGCGATTTTTGACTGCGAGGTAGCAGGATCATCTTGCAGGAAACGCACCGAAGGCACATCATTCCCTCGGTTCCACAGCCCATGAAAATCTCCGGCGAGTTCATAGAGATAAAATGCTACCCGGTGCGGTTCATTACTACGTGCTGCGGTTTCCACCAAACGCGGCCATTCGGCCAGCTTGGCGGCCAGCTTAAGCTCGCTTTCGTGATCAAGCTTGTCCAAATCAGCAGCTTTCAAGGTTTCCATATCGACCGATATGCCCATGTCGGCGGCCTTGCGCAGCACAGAATTGACCCGCGCGTGAGCATACTGCACGTAAAACACGGGGTTCTCGCGCGATTGCTCAAGCACTTTGGCAAAGTCGAAATCCAGCATAGCGTCGTTCTTGCGCGTCAGCATGACAAAGCGCGTCACATCCGCGCCGACTTGATCGACAACGTCGCGCAGGGTCACGAATGTCCCTGCCCGTTTAGACATCTTGAATTCCTTGCCATCCTTGAACAGCTTGACCAACTGCGTCAGCTTGATGTCCAGCGGCACCCTACCTCCCGATAGCGCAGAAACGGCAGCTTTCATCCGTTTGACATAGCCACCGTGATCGGCACCGAATACGTCAATCAGCATGTCGAACCCACGCTGCACCTTGTCAAAGTGATAAGCAATGTCCGGAGCGAAATATGTCCATCCTCCGTCGGATTTCATCACAGGCCGGTCCACGTCATCTCCATGAGCGGTGGATCTGAACAACGTCTGCTCGCGCGGCTCCCAATCTTCGGGCTTTTTGCCTTTAGGTGGTTCAAGCACGCCTTCATAGATCAAGCCCTTGGATTTAAGATCCTTGATCGCCGCTTCGATCCGGCCCGTGCCATACAGCGACTTTTCCGAATAAAACACGTCCATCTTAACTCCAAGCGACGCAAGGTCGTCCCGGATCAATTTCATCATCTCGTCGGTGGCAAAATTGCGAATATCCTCAAGCCAAACGGCCTCGTCTTGATCAAGATAGGCGTCGCCAACCTTGTCCTTTAGCGCCACGCCGACATCGATCAAATAATCGCCAGGATATGTTCCATCGGGAAACGCCACCTCCTGTCCGTATGCCTCTAGATAACGCAGGTACACAGACCGAGCGAGCACGTCGACCTGCGCCCCGCCATCGTTGATGTAATATTCGCGTGTCACATCAAAGCCAGCAAAGTCCAGCAAAGACGCCAGTGCATCTCCAAATACGGCACCCCGCGTGTGCCCGACATGCAGCGGCCCGGTGGGATTAGCCGAAACATATTCGACGTTCACCCGCTTGCCCTGCCCCAGGTCGCCACGACCGAAATCGGTGCCCTGTGCCAGAACCGCACCAACGACGCGCTGCCAGACACCAGCGTCCAATCGCAGGTTCAGAAACCCCGGCCCCGCCACATCAGCCGCCGTGACACGCGGATCCTGGGCCAACTTTCCCGCCAGCTTTTCCGCAATATCGCGCGGTTTCATGCCAGCTGGTTTTGCCAGTACCATCGCCGCATTGGTCGCCATATCTCCGTGCGAGGCATCGCGCGGCGGCTCTACCGTAATAGCATCAAAGTCCAGATCTGTCGGCAAAAACCCTTCTGCAACCAATGCATCAAGGGTGGACAGTACTAGCGTGCGAATATCGGCAAATAGGTTCATAACGGAGTTCCTTCGACTTGGCCCCGTGTATCACCTGAATATCTACCCTTAATCAAGGGCCGTTCAGCTATTAACAATCAGCCGTTCGTGCTCTTGCAATGCAAAGCGATCGGTCATTCCCGAAATATAGTCGCTGACAATCCGCGCCATTGCGGTATTGCCGTCCGCCTCTTCTACATCCTTGCGCCATTGTTTGGGCAACTGCTCAGGGTGCGCACAAAAATAGGGAAACAGATCCTCGATCACCTGCGTCACCTGCTGCCTCATAATCACCACAGATTCAGCGCGATACATGCGGTCAAACAGAAACCCACGGATCACCTTAAGATCCTGAAAGACCGGGTCTGAGAATTGGATCAGCGTGCGCCCGGCCATGCGGATGTCCGTTGCTGTCTCAGGTTGCATCTCACCCAGCCGTGTCCGCGCCACATTGATCACATCCTCAACCAGCACACCAAAGAAGCGCCGCAATGCTTCGTGTCGGCGACGATAGTAATTCAAGCCGGGATATAACCGGTCGACCTCTGCAAAGTTGCCTTGCAAAATCGGCAACTCGGCCAGCTCATCCGTTGAAAACAATTCTGCACGTAGACCATCGTGCAAATCGTGATGATTATACGCGACGTCATCCGCGATGGCCGCTACCTGGGCTTCTGCGCTGGCGAAGGTTCCCAGCTCAAGATCATGCTGACGCTCATAGGCAGCCAAGGCCCAAGGCAGTTCGCCGGTCACTGGGCCGTTGTGCTTGGCCAGACCTTCCAATGTTTCCCATGTCAGGTTCAGCCCGTCAAATTCCGCATAGTGACGCTCGAGATGGGTAACGATCCGGATCGCCTGCGCGTTGTGATCAAATCCGCCGTATGGTTCCATCAACACCTGCAATGCATCTTCGCCGGTGTGCCCAAAAGGAGGATGCCCCAAATCATGCGCAAGAGCGACCGCTTCGGTCAACTCGGCATTTAGCCCCAACGCACCTGAAATGGTGCGCGCCACTTGCGCCACCTCTATCGAATGGGTCAACCGGGTGCGGTAATAATCACCTTCATGCTCTATGAAAACCTGGGTCTTGTGCTTAAGCCGCCGAAAGGCGCTCGCATGAATGATTCGATCACGGTCCCGCTGAAAGCAAGACCGAAATGTACTTTCCTCTTCTGGCCGCAACCGTCCCAGGGTCGCGGCCGGATCAGAGGCAAAAGGTGCGCGCATATACGGTGGTCCTTGTAGCCTGTCCTCCGACTTTCTATATTGTACGTAACACCAGATGGAAACCGATAGCACCGGAGCCTGATTATGAAACTGCCCCCCAAAGTAACGTCCCGGGCTTTTGACCGGTTGGCCGAGATCGGCGCCGCTGCCGACGGCAAGGCCCTGCGCGTCGCAGTAGAGGGCGGTGGATGCTCAGGGTTCCAATACGATATCGCGCTTGATGCGCCAAAAGAAGATGACCTTATCCTCGAAGGTTGCGGCCAACAGGTTGTGGTCGACAGCATTTCTTTACCATTTTTAGCCAATGCCACGATCGACTTCTCAGAAGAGCTTATTGGCGCGCGATTTATTATTGAGAACCCTAACGCGACAAGCGCCTGTGGCTGCGGTACTTCGTTCTCAATGTAAGCGCATGCGACCTTTCATTTTGCCCGATAAACTCCCGCCGGATGCTGGCCTCATGTATAAATGAGGCCATTTCCTTTGTCTGCGGCGCGTGAAAACCCCTCAAAGAATGCGTCGAAGCGGTAAGTTGATCGCTCCGCTGCTTCCAAGATCGCCTGCCCGTCTTCGGGCATCGACGCAACCAGACTCGCCCGCATCTTCCCCCAATCAGCGGACCTCCCCTGACCATACTCAAACAATGCCTGTGACAGCCCGCGTAACGCGCCGTTTCCGGTTGCAGGTGCGTGAATGGCAACCTTTCCTGCCGGAATCGCCCCGACAAAGGCCTTACGGCCAGTCATTTGCGCCAACCAACCGGACACCAGATAGGTGTGATAGCCATCCTCTCCTCCCGCCTCTCCGATTTGACCTATGTGACAGTCGGTGTGAGCCTGACACACAAAGCTTTCCCAGACCTTATCGGGGACCTCGCCCGACAGACGCTTTGCTGCACAAATCTCTCCAAGCAGATCGGCATCCTGATCCAGAAATGCCAGTAATCCGGCATTATCCAGACTGATATGCGCCGTGTCATTCAGTTGTGGGTCTCGTTGACCATAGTCGGCCAAGTAAAACACGATATGCGCCAATTCATAGGCCGCTTTCTTGTTTGGAAGGGCAAATGTCGTCGAGCGTGAAATAAATTTCTCAAGCCTGTCATGCAACGATTGGTCACGGCACACAGAAACGCGCCGCGACAATAAACGTTCAGCTTCGGCACGTTGTAGATCCGAAAGCTCTGCCCGAGCAAACTGGTGTCGGTCAATCCAGTGACACAAAATCGCACCCTGATCGCCCTGCAGCCCCAGATCCTCAAGATCGAGACAGAGTGACAGGAAAAATCTGTAATACTGCGGGAAAAATGTAATTTTCGCGGCTAAGTTCTGATAAACCTCCCGGTACGGGGCTACAGCATCTTCAGGTATATCCGCACGCATGCTAGCCAATATGCCTAGCCATTCAGCGTTCTCCTTTAACCAGAAAACATCGTCTTTGGCACGTCGCCCGTGGGCAAACAGGGTGCTTAGGCCCGCAAAATCTATCGTTTGATCCTGCCTGCGTGACTTTAGGTCAATAACATTCGTCATGGGAAACCTTTCAATTGGTCCCCTGCGCCCGAAGGCGCAGAGTAAATTTTATTGGCACCGTTTCAGGGGTTTGCCAGATAGTGCCTTAGCATGACCCTATACGGTGGACAGGGTCGCAGGTTGTGAGCCAGTGGTGAAAAGTTCGGTTCCGCCCCCAGACGCCATCGATGTGTTGCACGCAATCGACCCGGTGGTAAAAAGCTCGGTGCTTTCTCCGCCATGCAGCGCATCAAGAGTCTTTTGAGCCGTTGAAACCGAGGTATCTTCCAAATATGCAAGCTTGTTCATTTCTTATCCTTCGCCAGTTGGGATTACAGAGAGCGATGACAATTTAAAATTGCATCTGCAACAATGTTTGCTCGCTAAAATTGCTTACTCAACTTGATGTTTAATACAATTTTAGACACATAAACTTATCCACATTGAGGTCATCAATTACGAAGTTGATCAGCAACCATGGCTCTTGTTGTACACAGGTAAAAAAATCTTTTTTCCACACACGCGCTGATTGCACCCCCCACTTAGACCGTTGGATTTGGTTAAGAAGGAATCACTGAATCCAATCGCTCCGAGACGAATCTGCAGCGTTGCTCTTGCCCCAAACTTCACTTTGCGCGATAGCTGCACTGCAAACAGGGGGCTGCCATGAAAATCGCTACTTTCAACATCAATGGCATCAAAGCTCGTATTGCTGCTTTGCCCGAATGGCTGGACGAAGCACAGCCCGACGTCGCCATCCTGCAAGAAATCAAGTCGGTCGACGAAGGGTTCCCCCGGGAGTTGTTCGAAGATCGCGGTTACAATGTGGAAACCCACGGACAGAAATCATTTAACGGCGTAGCGATCCTGTCAAAGCTCCCGCTCGAGGATGTGGTGCGTGGCCTTGACGGTGATGAAACGGACGAACAGGCCCGATATATCGAGGCCACCGTCGTGGGTAAAACAGCGTCGGTTCGCCTGTGCGGACTGTACTTGCCCAATGGCAACCCCGCACCCGGACCAAAGTTTGACTATAAATTGGCCTGGATGAAACGTCTGGAAGAACGCGCCCGGGCTTTGCTAGCAGACGAAACTCCGTTCCTTATGACCGGTGATTTCAACATCATCCCGCAGGCAGAAGATGCCGCTTCGCCTGAGGCGTGGCGCGACGACGCGTTGTTTCGCGTTGAAACGCGCGAAGCGTGGCGCAGATTGCTCGCCCTCGGTCTAACCGATGCATTTCGCGCGCGCACCCAAGGCCCAGGCCATTACAGCTTCTGGGATTACCAAGCAGGTGCCTGGAACCGTAACAACGGCATTCGGATTGACCATTTTCTGCTAAGCCCTACGGTTGCCGACATGCTGCAAGACTGTCAGATCGACAAAGATATTCGGGCGCGGGAAAAACCGTCGGATCACGTCCCGGTATGGGTCGATCTAGATTTCTAGTCTACCCGCAACGCCCCCTCCAAAAACTGTTGGTCAGGCTTGAAGCTCGGCGTCCCAGTACAGAAAATCCATCCAACTTTCGTGCAGATGGTTTGGCGGAAATTTGCGCCCCATGTTGCGCAGTTCCTCCGCTTGGGGTTGCCGTGGTGGTTTGCGCAAATGAAACCCGGTTTGATGCAGCGCCTTTGAACCTTTCTTGAGGTTACACGGGCTGCACGCCGCAACAACATTCTGCCAACTTGTGACGCCGCCTGCCGCACGCGGCACCACGTGGTCAAAGGTCAGGTCGCCGCGCGCGCCGCAATATTGACAGCGAAATTCGTCTCGCAGAAATAAATTAAAGCGCGTGAAGGCCACGCGCTTTTGAGGTTTGACATAATCTTTGAGAACAACAACCGATGGGATTCTAATCTGCATCGACGGGCTGTGAACGTAATCGTCGTATTCCGCTACGATATCGACCCGATCAAGCCATTTCGCCTTTATCGCTTCCTGCCAGGGCCAAAGCGACAGCGGATAGTAGGACAAAGGCCTGTAATCCGCATTCAGCACCAGGGCCGGTCTGTGTTTCAGCCCAGCCGGGCTTCGGGTGAATTCAGTTCTAAAATCGCCGTCCATCGTGTTGATAAACCCTTTGCCGTTCCGCGTCCGGTCCGGCGGGACAGCCCCACCGATGGGACTGACTATATCTCGTGGTTTGCGTCTGACAAGTCGCAAATGGATACAAGATGTCGCAGTGTTTGGGGCCGATACTTAACGGAGATGTAAGGTCGAACTTCAAAGGTCAGATTTGCTCGCATTGGGAGCGCAAATTCACGCCCGCGCGCGGCAAACGACGTTGTTACAAGCTTAGTTTGTCACGCATAAACGCCAAAGCAACGCTTAACCCGTCAGGCGCGATACCGTGGCCGGTACCTTTCATGATATGAGCAAAGACATCAGTCCATCCCGCTTCCTGCAAAGCTTCGGCGGCGTCGGGCAAGGACTGGGGCGGCACCACGTCATCTACATCACCGTGAACCAGCAACACCGGAGGCCGCGAGACAGCGTCGTCCTTCAGGCTTTCAGGTGACAACAACCGCCCTGAAAACGCGACAATGCCTGCCACTGCATCTTCACGTCGCGGCGCAACATGCAGCGCCATCATTGTGCCTTGGGAAAAGCCAAACAGGACAACCTGTTCGGGCAATAGATCCTCATCGACCATAAGGGCATCAAGAAACGCGTTCAGGTCCTGCGTGGCCTGTATCATCCCGCGTTCGGCTTCTTCTTCGGATGAATTGTCGATCCACGGGATTGGAAACCACTGAAATCCCATCGGGGCACCTGCGCACGCTTCGGGGGCGTCGGGTGCTACAAACAGCGTATCTGGCAGATGCTCTCCCAACGGGTCGGCCAACCCCAACAGGTCGGCACCGTTGGCTCCGTAACCATGCAGGAAGACCACAGCTGACCGCGTTTCACCCGACACTGGTTCACGGCGTTCTGCGTTTAATATTCGTGTCATGATATGCCTTCCCGTTGCTTTGCAATCCGGTAGTACGAGAACAATGTGCGGGCTGCAACCGATCGCCAAGGCGACCAGCTTTCAGCCATCGCTGCCAACTGTTTCGGCTTGGGGCGCTCTGGCAGATCAAACAGGATTCGGGATGCCTCTTGCAAGGCCAAATCACCTTCGGCGAAAACATCGGCGCGACCCAGAGAAAACATCGCGTAAACCTGTGCTGTCCACAAACCCACGCCCGGCACGGCCGTCAGGGTCTTGATCACTTCTTCGTTTGGGGCATGGCGCAGCGCAACATAGTCGATCCGTGCGTCTGCTAGGGCCAACGCGTAGCGGATTTTCTGGCGACTCAGACCAGCGCTGCGCAACCCCTCCTCGCCCGCCGCCATGATCGCCGCCTCGTCGGTCAAGCCGGCCGCGCCCATCTTGGCGCGCATGGCATTGGCGGATGCCACCGACACCTGTTGGCTGATAATGGCACCGATCAACGCGTCAAATCCGTCATTGCGCAAGCGCAGCGGCAACGGCCCAATCGCCTCGAGGGCTGCGGCAAACTGCATTGAACGCGCGGCCAGCCACGCCGCCCCCTCGGCGACGTCGGCGTCACACGTGATAATACGCCCTGTGGTCATAGGGATTTAAGCCAAGCCAAGGCGGCCTGTCGGCTGGCAAGCTGTTGTGAGCCCTCTGGCGGCGCAGGGCGATCAATCACAATTGCCCGCAGCCCCAATTCCAGCGCTGCGTCCAGTTTCGGCCGGCTTGGTCGGCCGCCTACGTTGCGGCACACCAATGTATCAATATCAAGCTGTCTGAACAACGCCACCTCCTGTGCCTGGGTATACGGGGGCCCGCCATAGACGGCCTCGGCAAATTCGGGCAGTGGGTTGCGGACATGTGCGTTCGCCTGACGCAAAAAGAGCTTGCGGCCGGTGAAGGGTGCATAATCGTCGATCGTCCCTCGCCCGGTGGCAGCAAACACCCGCGCGCCAATAGGGATCATCGCTGCGGCCTGTGCAACCGAAGCGGCGCGTTCCGCAGGCGGTACGATTGACCACGTAGGCCGCACCAAACGTGCATAAGGCAGACCGGATCGCCGCGCCGCTTCGGCTGCGATGAGTGATACATCTGCATCAAAGCCGTGCCCTGCATCGCAGATTGCGGTGATACCATTTGCAGCAAAATAACCCTGCATTTCCGAAGAACAACCGGGGGTCCAAATCTGCGAAGGCACGTTCAGGGGGCCAAAGCTACGCTCAACCCGGCGCAAGATCGCCTGCGCAGACATGGTCGAACGTGACAACGCAGAGGCTATATCATGCGCCTCGGCACTGCCGGCTATCAAAAGAATGTTTGGTCTGTCCGTCATGGAATGATGATCGTTTAGCAGGCTCTCGGGCGCAAGGGGCTTGCAGCCCCCCGAAACGCGGTCTACGCATTCGCAATGACAGTGATAGATGATACCCGCGCCAAGCGAAATGTGACCGTTTTGGTTGCAGCACAGGCTTTTCTCGGCAGCCAAATGCCAATGTATTTCGTTATCGGAGGATTGGCAGGCCAACAACTTTCGCCAAATCCATGCCTTGCGACGTTGCCGATTTCGATGATCGTGTTCGGGTCAATGACCACTGCACCGTGGTTGTCGACAGTGATGCAGCGGCTTGGACGGCGCTCCGGGTTTGTTACCGGCGCGACCGGGGGTATGACAGGGGCTGCGATCTGCGCTTATGCATTGACTGTCCAAAGCTTTGGGTTCTTTTTACTGGGAAGCTACCTCTTGGGCATCTACATGTCTTCACAAGGGTTCTTCCGTTTTGCCGCAACCGATACCGCGTCGGACGAATTTCGCCCCAAGGCAATTTCCTATGTAATGGCAGGTGGGCTGATTTCAGCGATCATCGGCCCCCAACTGGTCGGTATGTTAACCGGGGTCAATGGGGCGGCCAACGTGATGCGGTTCTTTCCGGTCTACGTCGCGGCAATTGCATTGAACGCGGTCGGAATGGTCTTGTTCGCCTTTCTCGACATCCCCAAGCCACCTGTTCCCAGCGTTGATGCGCCCAAGGGCCGGACGCGTATGGAACTATTGACCACCCCGCGCATCGCAGTCGCGGTAATCTGTGGCATGGTGTCCTACGCGTTGATGAACCTCGTGATGACATCAACACCCTTGGCCGTGGTCGGCTCCGGGTTTGACATCGTCGATGCCTCGCATGTGGTTACGGGTCACGTTTTGGCGATGTATGCACCTTCTTTTTTCACCGGGCACCTCATTGCGCGGTTTGGGGTCGAAAAGATCGTGGGCCTCGGCCTCGCCATTCTTGCCTTTGCAGGCGTAGTTGCGCTCCAGGGCGTAGATCTGAACAATTTTTACATCGCGCTGATCTTGCTCGGCATCGGTTGGAATTTCGGTTTTATCGGTGCCACTTCAATGTTGGCTGGGGCACATGCCCCCCATGAACGCGGTCGAATGCAGGGTCTGAACGATCTGTTGGTGTTCGGCGGTGTTACGTTTGCATCACTTGCCAGCGGCGGGCTTATGAACTGCTCAGGCGGTGATCCTATCGAAGGATGGTCCGCCGTTAATATGGCCATGATACCGTTTCTGGTCTTAGCGGGGGGGGCGCTGATCTGGCTCATGATTCGCCGCCCGACACCATCCCACGCGTGATCGCTTTCTACCAGCGCCCGGAAACGGCCCGCCATGACAGCACAAAGCGGTCCAGCGGCGGCAAGACTGCTTCTCTTACACGCGATGGCCGTGCAATGGCAGATTGCAAGACTCTGTCGCTGGCCGCGACGGAAAACATCGCGGGCCTCGAAGCTTTGGAAACCCTGTCGCGATTGCGGCGTGCCCGATGCAGCCGTTTTAGCGCCTGATCGGCCAACTTTGCGACACCTTCTTCGGTGCCATCCAGCAGCGGGACCCGCCCAAGCTCTACCAACCGAGGTATCGCGAGTAGCCAAGCAGCCACGCCCGCACCATAGGCAGCATCGCGTACGGTAGTTTCATCCGCTTCCCCCAAACGCCGCGCGGCAACCCACATCAGATTTCCTGCTGTTTGGTCAATATAGGCGTCGAAATGTGCGGCATCTTCAAACGGATCACGATAAATATCCCAGCGTCGCGCTGCGACCAACCCATCAAGCAGCCTCGCGTCGTCAGCGGTAATTGCCGCAGCAAGCGGAGTAGCAACCTCGTGGCGACGTACCGGTTCACCCTTGGCGATCTCCTCACAGACATCACGCCACCACTGAAGGCGCATTTCGGCGATCATCGCTTCCTGCGTTACCCAAGGGGCACGTGCCATTTCTATGTTGAACGCATAAAGCGGAAACAACACGCGCCGCGCTTCCAACGGTGCCGCCATTGTGGCGCGAAACCGCAAAGTGTCAGCCCGCTCAACAATCCCCGCGCAGGCAATCAGGTCGGCGTCAAATTCCATCAGACCAACTCTCTATCCGTTGCTATCGCGGATCAGTTTCCAGCGGATCGCATCCAGTAGCGCTTCGAACGACGCATCGACTATGTTCGCTGACACGCCCACCGTCGACCAGCGCCGGCCCTGCCCGTCTTCGCTGTCGATGATGACACGGGTCACCGCCTCGGTCCCGCCTTGGGTAATGCGGACCTTGAAATCGACCAGATGCATGTCTTCCAGCATCGCTGAATATTGCCCAAGATCCTTGACCAACGCTTTGGAGAGCGCATTAACAGGTCCGCGATCACAGCCCTCTATGTCCATGCTCTCACTGACTGAAAGACGTTTTTCACCATCTACCTTAACCACTACAACAGCCTCGGACAGGCTCACCATCTGGTTATACTTGTTCTTGCGCCGTTCAACTGTGACGCGGTAGCGTTTGACTTCGAACAAATCGGGCATCTGCCCCAAGACCTTACGCGCCAGCAGCTCAAAGCTCGCCTGTGCAGTGTCATAGCTATAGCCTTGGGCCTCTCGGGCCTTAACCTCGTTCAAAATCTGCGCCAACGCTGGATCGCCTTTGATGATCGTCAACCCGGCACTTTCCAGACGCCTGCGCAGGTTAGATTGGCCGGCTTGGTTCGACATCGGAATGATGCGCGCATTGCCTACCAATGACGGCTCGATATGCTCATAGGTCGATGGATCCTTGAGAATCGCACTCGCGTGCAGCCCCGCTTTATGCGCAAAGGCCGACGACCCGACAAAGGCCGCTTGTTTCATCGGCACACGGTTGAGAATTTCATCCAAGGAGCGGCTGATCTGCGTAAGGCTGACCAACCCGTCCAGCGTGACGCCAGTCTCAAAACAGCTGGCATATGGTTCTTTCAACAGCAGGATCGGTATCAATGTCATCAGATTGGCATTTCCGCACCGCTCACCCAAACCATTCAACGTGCCCTGGACCTGCCGGGCACCGGCATCGATTGCGGCCAATGAGCACGCAACCGCATTTTCGGTGTCATTATGCGTGTGAATGCCCAGATGGGTGCCGGGGATCCCCTCGGTGATAACCTCTGTCGTGATACGCCCGACTTCGGCGGGCATGGTGCCACCGTTGGTGTCGCAAAGGACGATCCAACGCGCACCCGCAGCATAAGCCGCCTTGATAGCAGTCAAAGCGTAATCGGGATTGGCACGGTAACCGTCAAAAAAATGCTCCGCATCAAACAGCGCCTCGCGCCCTTGTGCAACAAGATGCTTGATCGAGCGCGCGATATTGTCAGTATTCTCTTCAAGCGTAATGCCAAGTGCGGCTGACACGTGGAAATCATGGGTTTTACCGACAAGGCAAACGGTATCGGTACCTGCATTCATCACCGCCGCGAGTACATCGTCATTCTCGGCCGACATACCGTTACGCTTGGTCATACCAAAGGCGGTCATTCTGGCCCGCGTCGTCGGTATCGTATCAAAAAACGCTGAATCCGTCGGGTTCGCGCCCGGCCACCCGCCTTCGATATAATCGACACCCAGCGTGTCAAGCGCCGCAGCAATGGTCACCTTCTCGGCCGTAGAGAACTGCACCCCTTGCGTCTGCTGCCCGTCGCGCAACGTGGTGTCGTAGACATAGAGGCGTTCTTTAGTCATGTGTTTGCCCCCAATTTCATTTTGCCAAGTAAACTCCGGGGAGTATGAGGGGCTGGCCCCTCATTCCTGCAATTGCGAAGTTGCGCCACCACAGCATGAGTGCGCATCATTTTAAGGCCTCAAGCTTAGCTGGGTCAAAGTTAGGAGTAAGCTCCCAATCAGAGTTGCCATTCTTTAGGTCTTTAATCCCGACACCAGCCTCTAAAAGCCCGTCTCGGATGCGATCTGCCTCAGAAAAGTTTTTTTCGCTTTTTGCTTTGGCGCGCGCACTTATCAAGTAGTTCACCGTGCTCGCAACAATCACACTATTAAGTTCGTGCATTGCCGAAACACTGCTTTTGTGGAAATATTCAAAACTAGCAGCTGGCAGGCCAAGATATCGTGCTGAAGCAATAAATTGTTTCATTTGCCCTTCCTTGAAAAGCCGGTGCAACACTGAAATCGCTCCCGGTGTATTCAAGTCTTCCGCAAGACAATCTATCATCTCTTTGTTGATATGATTGTGATTGATTTTGCTACCAGCAGGATCACTCTCGAGCAATACCCGGTCGGGATTATTCCATTCGCGCAGCGTCTTCTCCGCCTCTTCGCGCTTCTTCTCCGTCCAGTCCATCGGTTTACGGTAATGCGTACTGAGCATCACGAAACGGATCACCTCGCCCGGCACACCCTGATCTAACAAGTCCCGCACGGTGAAAAAATTACCAAGCGACTTGGACATCTTCTTGCCCTCGACCTGCAACATCTCATTGTGCAGCCAGTAGCGCGCCATTTCGTCGGTGCCGTTGGCGCAGCAGCTTTGGGCAATCTCGTCCTCGTGGTGCGGAAATTGCAGGTCCAGCCCGCCGCCATGAATGTCAAAAACGTGGGGTTGGCTTTTCGCACCTTCAGACAGACGTTCCTGACGCAAGGGTTCTCTCCACAGCAGTTCGTCCGCCATGGCAGAGCATTCGATGTGCCAGCCCGGGCGTCCGCGCCCCCAAGGACTGTCCCAACCCGGCGTCGCGTCGTCCGACGGTTTCCACAGCACGAAATCCATCGGATTGCGCTTGTAGGGGGCCACTTCGACCCGCGCGCCCGCGATCATATCATCGATCGACCGCCCCGATAACGCACCATATTTCTTATAGCTTTCGACAGCGAACAGCGCATGACCTTCGGCAGCATAGGCATGGCCCTTGGCTATCAGCCCTTCGATCATCTCGATCATCTGGGGAATATACGCGGTGGCACGCGGCATGTGGTCGGGCTCGAGCGCTCCGACGGCGGCCATGTCATCCAGAAACCACTGCGTGGTTTCATCTGTGATCTCGCCGATTGTTCGGCCACTTTCGGCTGCACGGGCGTTGATCTTGTCATCGACATCGGTGAAATTGCGCACATAAGTCACATGACCTTTGTCGAACACAAGGCGCAGCAACCGGTAGAGCACGTCAAATACGATGACAGGGCGCGCGTTGCCCAGATGGGCGCGGTCATAGACCGTCGGCCCGCAGACATACATCCTCACATTTCTGCGATCAATGGGCGTGAAAACCTCGCGCTGGCGGGTTTTGGTGTTGTGCAGCTTGATTGTGGTCATGTGGCGCGTCCTTACGCAAGGATGGCGCGGGCATGGCACAGAAATCTCGGGAAGAAAACGTTGTGAACAGGCCCGCCGGTAGGTCTTAGCAGGTTATACAGCAAATAATGAGTGTGTTCGTGTTCATGATGCTTGCGTAGCCCGAGCATGGCACGAGGGTCAAGCCTGATTGACAAATCACCATTGCTCTGCGCCCCTGCGTCTTTCATTTAGGATAACGGAGTCAGGCCATGCAACTTTCATCGCGCATAACAGATCTTCTTGGTGGCGGTTCTGATGGTTGGGGCGTGTTTTTAAAGGCCCGCCAGATGATCGGCGACGGGGTACCGGTTACCGAACTGACCATCGGCGAACATGACATCCGCACGGCTGCGCCGATCCTGCAGGAAATGCACCGTGCGGCGATGGCTGGGCACACGGGCTATGCCGCGGTGCCCGGCACCGACAGCTTGCGCGACGCAGTGGCGGCACGTGTTCAAGAACGCACCGGTGTTCCCACGACGCGTGACAATGTGCTAATCACCCCCGGCGGGCAAGCCGCGCTGTTCGCAGCTCATGCGGCTGTGTGCGATCCAGGTGACACTGCGCTGTATATCGACCCCTACTATGCCACTTATCCCGGCACGATCCGGGGTGTCGGCGCTGTACCACAGCCCGTACAGGCCCGCGCCGAGGATGCATTTCAACCGCGGTCCGAAACCATCGCGGCGGTAGCGTCCGGGGCAAAATCACTGCTGATCAATTCACCCAATAACCCAACGGGTGTGGTCTATTCCCGTGCCACGTTGGACGGCATTGCGCAGCTGTGCATAGATTACGACCTTTGGCTGATATCCGACGAGGTATATGACACGCAAGTATGGACCGGCGAGCACCTGTCCCCGCGAGCGCTACCTGATATGGCGCAGCGTACGCTTGTCGTCGGGTCCATGTCCAAAAGCCATGCGATGACCGGGTCGCGCTGTGGCTGGATAGTCGGCCCTGCTGAGGCAATTGAACACCTTACCAATCTTGCCACGCACACCACTTACGGTGTGCCGGGCTATATCCAGGACGCGGCACTGTTTGCCCTGTCGAAAGGTCCCGCTTTCGAGACAGAAATAGCCGCGCCATTCGAGCGCCGTCGCGGATTGGCCCGAGACATTCTTGCCGGTCAAAACGCGGTCTCACTCGTGCCGGCGGACGGCGCAATGTATCTGATGCTCGATATACGTAGCACCGGAATGACGGGCGAAGCGTTTGCTCATGCGCTGTTGGATCAACATCATATTGCGGTGATGCCGGGCGAAAGCTTTGGTGCCGCCGCCGCTGGTCACATCCGTGTCGCGATGACGATTGAAGACGGCGAATTTGCCAAAGCTCTCAGCACGCTATGTAAATATGCTGATGGGCTCACCGCATAAAAAAGACCAAGGGCGAATAGCCCCCGGCCTTCGCCCTATCGGGCATCACTGCAAGATACCATCACGTATATGTGCTGGGGAACGTCGATGAAGATATTCCCCAGCCTGTGATGATACTATGCGCTTTAGAAGCGGTATGAGCCACGCAGGTTGAACGTTGTTACGTCAAGATCTGCACCGGCTGTGCTGTTGATGTCGGTGAATTTGTTTTCCAGAAGCTCGGCACCAACAGTGTAGCGGTCGGTGACTTTATAAGCCATACCGATACCATAGAACGCGCCATCTTCGTTGCCAAAGGATGTGTCGGCACGAGCGTAGCCACCGGTTGCATAAACCAACGTGTTGCCAAGATCATAGCCGGCTTTCAGCTTAGCGCGTGACATGGAGTCAAGCTGAGCTGCACCGTTGTTCAGGTCCATGTTGGTTTTGTCGTAATCCAGTTCGCCACCAAGAACAAAGCGGCCGAAGTCATAGTCGTAACCAGCGTGGAAACCATACGAACCGTTGTTACCGTCCAAGTTACCAGGACCATCTGCATCAGAATAACCCAACTGCAAACCGGTGTAGAACCCGGTCCAATCGCTGCCCATATCTGGCGCAGGCATTGGTGCCATCATTACGGGCTCAACCACTGGCTGGGAAAGGCTGCCAGCATAGGCACCACCAGCAAATGCGGTGGAGGCCAGAACTGCGGCGGAGGCGAATTTCATAGTGCGTTTCATTATCATAACTCCTCGATAAAGACGTATCCGAGCGGGCGTTTCCCGCTTCATCGACACAACGCTGCAACTAGGATCTGGTTGCGCATTAGCCCAATCACAGGTTGGTGATCGGAACAATGTTGCCGATTTGTGTCAGTGCTTTTCCCGCACCGATAACCCCAGAGACGTACATAGAAGGTCGCTAAAGGCTTTTACGTCGCAAACAGGATAGAAGCGCCAAATTTATTTTCGCAGCATTGGAACCATCACGGAGGGTACCGTATGGAAACAAAGCGTTGCATAGCTATCTGCATTGCCCGAACCATCGGCGCAGAGCGAGGTCGCGCAGCACGGGGTGCACCTCTCCAAGGGGCAGGAATCTAGCTTTTTAACATTCCCAACCTTGGATATTCCCCATGACTATACTTACTCCTCATCGCTCAGGTGGCCGCGCCGCCCGCCGTGCTGCGCGCGCCGCACCATTGGCTGATCATTTGCGCCCGGTGCGCCCCGGCCTGTCAGGCGGCACATTCAATCCGCTGACTCAGGCGGGTATGGACCGCATCCACCAAGCTGCCCTCGATGCACTAGAGCAGATTGGACTGGCCGACGCACCACCATCCGGCATTGCCCACATGACGCGTGCAGGTGCCATACTTGGCGATGATGGCCGTTTGCGCTTTCCTAGGGCGCAGATCGAAGACGCCATTGCCAAGGCCAACCGCTCCATCACCTTGCATGCCCGTGACCCCAGACATGACCTGCATCTTAGCGGCACCAAGGTCCACTATGGTACCGCCGGTGCCGCTGTGCATCTGGTCGATGTGGAAGCGCGAACCTATCGTGAGTGCGGGGTGCAGGATCTTCATGACGCCGCGCGGATTTGCGACCAACTAGACAATCTGCATTTCGTTCAGCGGCCAATGGTATGTCGCGATATTCCCGATAACCTCGAGATGGACCTGAACACGATCTATGCCTGCTGTGCCGGAACGACCAAACACGTAGGTGTATCTTTTACGGAACCGTCATTCGTGCCGCATGGCCTTGAGCTGTTGTATATGATTGCCGGAGGCGAAAACAAATGGCGTGAACGGCCTTTCGTGTCCAATTCGAACTGTTTCGTCGTGCCGCCAATGAAATTCGCCACCGAAAGCTGTCTGGTCATGGAGGCATTGATCGAAGGCGGCATGCCTATTCTTTTGCTTTCAGCAGGTCAGGCCGGTGCTACCGCCCCTGCCCCCATTGCCGGTGCTATCGTGCAAGCCGTGGCGGAATGTCTTGCCGGGCTGGTTTATGTCAATGCGATCAAACCCGGTCACCCCGCGATTTTTGGCACCTGGCCCTTTGTCAGCGACCTGCGCACTGGTGCCATGTCAGGGGGATCGGGCGAACAAGCGCTCTTGACAGCCGGCTGTGCGCAGATGCACCGCTATTATGACCTGCCGGGCGGGGCCGCGGCAGGCATCGCGGATGCAAAGCTCCCGGATATGCAGGCAGGATGGGAACAGGCAATGTCGAACGTCATGGCAGGTATGTCGGGCCTCAACATGGTATACGAGGCAGCAGGTATGCATGCGTCATTGTTGGGCTTCTGCCTCGAATCGCTGATTTTGGGTGACGATCTGATAGGTCAGGCGTTGCGGTGCGTACGTGGCATCGAAGTGACCGAGGACAGCGTCAGCCTAGAGGTAATGCGAGCGACGTGTATCGGCGGCCCAGGTCACTATCTGGGATCGGATCAGACGCTGAGCCTGATGCAGACCGAATACATCTATCCTGCGCTCGGCGATCGCACCTCGCCCAAGGAATGGGCCGAGCTGGGCAAGCCCGACCTGATTGCGAAGGCTAAGGCCCGCAAGGAACAGATTTTGTCAGAGCGTTCAACAGCAAGGTTCGATCCACAAACCGATCAGATGATACGCGATCGTTTTAACATTCACCTGCCTGCATAAATCAATGCACCTCCCTGTGGCCTTCACCTGTTGATGTGCTAAATTCCCAGCCACAGGGGACCTTACCCCGAGCTTGACGCAAGGGTTGCCAGTGATCTCGTTTATAACCACCCATATCGAAGTCGTAGGTCTTATCTTTCTGACTTTGTTCGTGGCATTCATTCTCTTGCAGCAGCGCCGCAGCCCACAATCCACCGTCGCATGGATATTGTTTCTTATCATGCTGCCCTATGTCGCGGCACCGCTGTTTCTGGGTCTCGGGTTTCGCAAGCAGGGCAACCGATACGAGCCGGTATTATTTACCACGAAAGAAGACCCACACACACCCGTTCATGCGCTTGACGCGACCTTTCAGCATTTCTTAATGCCCCCCGCTCTCGAAGCCCAAAGCCTGACGTTGCTCGATAATCCGCAACTGGCGTTTCAAGCTGCCTTGGACACAGTCAACAGTGCTGAACACAGCATTGATGTGCTTTTTTATATCATCGCGAATGACGTCACTGCGAAACACTTTGTCCAAGCTTTAACCGACAAGGCAAAAGCCGGTGTCCATGTTCGATTGCTCATGGACCGGCTGGGCACGCTGCGAGGTCCACATGAGGCGTTGAAAGCGCTAAAGACCGCAGGTGGCGAGGTTTTGTTTTTCTCTCCTTTCCTGCAATTGCCGGGAACAGGTCACCTGAACCTACGCAACCATCGCAAGATGATTATCGCCGATAATGCGCGCGCTTTCTCGGGCGGCATGAACATTGCGGATCATTACATGACCCATGCGCCAAAGCCAGGATACTGGGTGGATCTTGCTTTCACTCTCGAAGGGCTTTCGGTGCAGTCCTTTTGCGATGTGTTTCGGTCGGATTGGGAGGTCGCCTCGGGCATGCCCACGCCACAGGTTACCACGCCTGCCCCCAAAACGGGCGGAAATGCCACCGTGCAACTTGTCCCTTCCGGCCCCGATATTGCAGAGGACCCGCTTCACGACGGGCTCATCCGGGCGATCCACCTCGCAGAATCGCGCATCTGGATCGCGACCCCCTATTTCGTGCCGACCGAAGCGTTGGCCAATGCCCTGCGTATCGCATCACGCCGCGGCGTAGATGTCCGAATTATCGTGCCGCAGAAATCCAATCAGCGGATCGCCGATTTCGCACGCGGGGGGTTTCTGCGTGATGTTCAGGACGCAGGAGCGCAAATTCATTTTTTCAAGCCGTCGATGATTCATGCGAAGGCTGCGTTGATCGACGATGTTGGCATCGTTGGCACCGCTAATTTTGACGTGCGTAGCATGCTTCTCAATTTTGAGGTAATGCTGTTCCTGTATGACGCACCAAGCGTGACTACTCTGACGGAATGGTTTCTGGCGCGTCAGGGCGATTGCCACAACGTCGTACGCAATGTCAGCTTGCTCAGACGCTTGGCCGAAAGCGTCTTTCGCATCGGAGCACCGATCTTGTGACCAAACCACCACTTCGCATCGCCAGCTATAACATGCGTAAGGCCAAGGGGACGGACCGGCAACGCGACCCCTACCGCACCATGCGTATCGTGCGCGAACTGGCCGCCGATATCGTCGTCTTGCAAGAGGCCGACATGCGCTTGGGTGCCCGTCCTTCTGCATTGCCGGTAGAAACACTAACGGCTGAGACCGGGTTGATCGCCGTTCCTGTTCCCAGTCCGGTAAGCATAGGATGGCACGGCAATGCCGTTCTGCTGAATCCCAAGGCAGAGATCGTCGAAGTTCAACACCTGGACCTGCCAGGAGCAGAGCCGCGCGGTGCCATGGTCGTTGATGTGGATATCCTCGGGACGCCCTTGCGTATCATCGCAACCCACCTGGGCCTAATGCGAAGGTCCCGCCGCGCCCAGCTTTCGGCGCTGATCGCCCACCTTGACGAACGATCTGCCCGCCCAACCCTGATCGCAGGGGATATGAACGAATGGTCGTTGAACGTCGGGCTGGGCCGCTTGGCACACCATTTTACGATTCACGCCCCCGGCAAAAGTTTTCACGCTCGCTTGCCGCTTGCTGCATTGGACAGGATCGCCATAGACGACGCACTAAAGCTGGTAGGCGGCGGCGTATTCGATACACCCGAAGCGCAACGCGCCTCGGATCACCTTCCGATATGGTTGGATTTTGCGCACGCTTTAGGCTGAATTTTTATGCCGCCGAACGACACTGTCAGGACGCCCCGGCAGCGTAAGCGTAGCGTCTGACCGCGGCCCGCGAGCGATAACTTTGCCATTGGCGATAACGCATAGACGATTGGCGCGCAGGCGTAACGCTTCGATTGGGTCACCCGCATCCAGCACGACCAGCGACGCCTTGGCCCCAACATGAAGACCGTAATCGTTCAGCCCCATCGTGCGCGCGTTGGCATTGGTGACCATGTCGAAACAGGTACGCATTTCGTCGGGGCTGGTCATCTGCGCCACGTGTAGCCCCATGAACGCCACGTCGAGCATGTCAGCCGTACCCAACGAATACCACGGGTCGAGCACGCAGTCCTGCCCCCAGCCGACGTTGATCCCCATCGCCAGCATTTCCTTGACCCTCGTCAATCCGCGGCGCTTGGGAAACGTATCATGACGCCCCTGTAAAACGATGTTGATCAGAGGGTTGGGAACGACGTTGATCTGGGCTTCGGCGATCAGCGGCAACAACTTGGACACATAATAATTATCCATGGAGTGCATAGATGTCAGATGCGACCCCGTCACCCGGCCGTGCAGCCCCAAACGCGAGGTTTCAGCAGCCAAGGTTTCAATGTGGCGTGACGAAGGGTCATCGCTTTCGTCGCAATGCATATCTACCATAAGGCTACGGGTCGCTGCTATTTCACACAATTCGCGCACCGAAGCAGCCCCCTCAGCCATCGTGCGTTCGAAATGCGGGATGCCACCCACGACATCTACGCCCATATCCAGCGCACGGATGGTGTTTTCGCGTGCCGTCGGATCACGATAAAACCCGTCTTGCGGAAATGCTACCAATTGCAGATCGATATAATCGCTGACCTGTTCGCGAACGTGCAGCAGGGCTTCGACTCCCAAAAGCCGATCATCGCAAGTATCGACATGTGACCGTATCGCCAGCAGTCCCATCGACGCTGCCCAATCGCAATAATCCAACGCTCTTGCGACGACCTCATCTTGGGTCATTACCTGCTTCAGTTCGCCCCAGAGTCCGATCCCTTCCAGCAAAGTGCCCGACGCGTTGATACGCGGCGTGCCATAGGATAAAGTAGCGTCCATATGAAAATGCGGGTCGACGAATGGCGGGCTGACCAGATCGCCGGTCGCGTCGATGACTTCGGCAGCGTCAGCGGTATCAAGCGCAGCAATAGCGCTGATCTTGCCGCCGGTTATACCGATATCCGCCACGCGGCCATCAGCCAACGTGCCCCCCTTGACGATTAGGTCAAACATCAACGCTCTCCTTTATTGAACGGTATCATCAAGGCCGCAGGAACTTGTGCGCGACGCGACACCAAGATCAAAGCGACGATCGACAGAATATAGGGTGTCATCAGAAATATCTGATACGGGATATCAGCGCCAAAGCTGGTTTGCTGCACACGTATTTGCAATGCGTCGAAACCCGCGAATAGCACCGCGCCTAACAGCGCCTTGCCGGGCTTCCATGACCCAAATACCACCAGTGCAATGGCCACCCAACCCCGGCCATTCACCATTTCAAAAAAGAAACTGTCAAACGCCGACATGGTAAGAAATGCCCCTCCCATCGCCATGAAGCCGCTGCCGACAATCACGGCGCCCATACGGATGCCCGTAACGGAAAGCCCTTGTGCGGCGACCGCTGCGGGGCTTTCTCCGGCTGCACGCACCGCCAAACCCAACGGGGTCCGGTACAGCATGACACTGGTCGCTGCGACCAATGCGAACGCCAAATAAGTAAACGGTGTCTGTGAGAACAACGCCTGACCCAGCAAGGGAATATCTGACAAGATCGGAATCTCGTAAGGTTGAAACGCAGTGATCTTGGGCGGGCTGGTCACCTGTGGCAATGCAAGACGGTAAGCATAATAGGTCGATGATGTCGCAAGCAAGGTCACACCCAAGCCCACCACGTGCTGCGAAAGCCCAAACGGCACCGTCAACACGGCGTGCAACACCCCAAACAGCATTCCCACCACCATAGCCACGGCAACGCCAGTCCACAGTCCGGTGCCAGAATAAACCGCCATCCATCCCGCAAATGCCCCGGCGACCATGATCCCTTCGATGCCGAGGTTTAGAACACCGGCGCGTTCGCAGATCAATTCACCCATGGTCGCAAGGATAAGAGGCGTGGCTATGCGGATGACTGCCGCCCAAAAGCTAGCAGAGATGAGAATGTCAACGATGTCCATCATTCTCTCCGCACACGAAACCGGGTCAGCATGATTGCAAGCACCATCAGCAATAGTGCTGTCGCAAGCATCATGTCAGCAAGATAGGTCGGGACTGCCGCAGCGCGGCTCATGCTGTCGGCACCTACGAAAATACCGGCCACGAACATCGCGGTGACAATTACCCCCAAAGGGTTCAACAGTGCCAGCATCGCTACGATAATGCCGGTGTAGCCAAACCCCGGAGACAGATCGAGCGTCAGACTGCCCTTTAATCCGGCCACTTCGCTGAACCCGGCCAACGCCGCAAGCCCGCCCGATAGCAGTGCCGTCTTGACCAGAACCCTATTCACCGGGATCCCCGCAAAAGCCGCCGCCTCTCGGTTGAGCCCCACGGCGCGCATCTCGTAGCCTAATGTGCTGCGGGTCTGGATCACCCACACCGCCACCGCACAGACTATCGCCAGCCCAAATCCCCAGTGCAGTCTCAACCCCTCAAACATACGCGGCAGCCGCGCCTCGGCGATCAGCCGCGCTGATTTCGGCCAACCCATTCCCATCGGGTCTTTCAGCGGGCCTTCCAACAACATCGAGATGAACAGCAGAAAAATGAAATTCAAAAGCAATGTTGTCACGACCTCGTCCACCCCGAAACGGGTTTTCAGGACCGCCGGGACCAATAGCACAAGCGCCCCGGCCAAGACCGCACACAACACCAGCATCGGGATCAAAGCAAAACCGGGCCAAGGTAACGCACCAGTTCCCAGTACGACTGTAACCAACGCGCCCGCGTATAATTGCGCTTCGGCACCGATATTCCAGAACCGGGCGCGAAACGCGACCGCAACGGCAAGTCCGGTAAAAATCAGCGGCGTCGCCCGATTCAGCGTTTCCAGCAAGGCGAATTTCGTTCCGAACGCCCCCTTGATGATCAACCCCAGTACCGCGAAAGGGTCTGCACCCGCGATCATCGCCAGCAACGATGCGATAACGATGGTGGCCGCTATGGCCAGCGCAGGAGGGACGACACTACGAGCAAACGAAGGATTGGCAATCGGTTCAAGACGCATGTGTCACCTGTTCGTCAAACCCTTGGCCTGCCATCCAGACCCCCAGTTCGGAGGGTGATTTGGTACCGCGAAGAAACCCGGGCGACAAGCGCCCACCTGAAATGACATGAATAACGTCTGACAACCGCATGATTTCGTCCAAATCTTCGGATATCAACAGAACGGCCGCACCGCGATCACGTGCGGCGAGAAGTTGGCTGTGGACATAATTTACCGCGCCGATATCGAGCCCTCGCACCGGTTGATTGGCAAGGACAATATCGGGTGCCGCTTCCAACACGCGACCAAGTATCAGTTTTTGCATATTGCCGCCCGACAGCAGCCTGATACGGGTATCGGGACCGGGGCAGCGTACGTCGTATTTTTTAATTATACCAACAGCAAAGGCGCGGGCTTTCTGCCAGTGCATCCATCCTGAGTTACTGAAGTGAGAAGAATTGTAGCATTCGAGAATAGCGTTCTCAGTGAGACTGAAGTCTGCGATCGTGCCTGTCTTGTGCCGGTCTTCTGGTATGCGGGCGATGCCCTTGTTCACGGCATCGCGCGGCGACCATTTTTTCAACGTCTTGCCATGGTGTTCAATCGACCCTTGCGCCGGTGTACACAGCCCCGCCACCAGATCAGCCAAGGCGGCTTGGCCATTGCCCGACACCCCGGCCAAGCCAACAATCTGCCCCGCTTTCAACTTCAGCGACACCTGCTTGAGACCAGGTATGCTTCCGATGTTAGGAGTGCTCACTTTGTTTATTGAAAACAGATCCCTACCGGGTGAAGCGGACGTAATATCCGGCGCTACGGCACCGGTACCCATCATCAACGTAGCAAGCGCTTCCTTATATGTATCCGCCGTGGCGACCTCTGCTACGAGCTTGCCGTGACGCAGCACCGATACACGGTCAGATATGGCCATAACCTCATGGAGTTTATGTGAAATAAACACGATCGATAAACCGTTCGCAATTGCAAGACGAAGCGTTGCGAACAAGTCATCTGTCTCTTGTGGCGTCAATACGGCTGTGGGTTCATCCAAGATCAAAATCTTAACGTCACGGTACAACGCCTTGAGAATTTCAACACGTTGTCGTTCGCCGACAGTCAGGCTGGCGACTTTAGCTTCAAGATCAACTTTAAGATTAAAATCATCCGATAACTGTTTAATCTTTCTACTTATTTCAGCCTTGTTAATCACAAACTTTAACAGAGACTGGGACCCTAAAGAAATGTTCTCTTGTACAGTCATGTTATCGGCAAGGGTGAAATGCTGATGCACCATACCCACACCTGCCTCTAGGGCTGCACGCGAATTTCCCGGTGGCAACGCTTGCCCGAAGACTTCGACGCTACCGCTATCGGCCGTGTATTGACCGAAGAGAATGTTCATGAGGGTCGTCTTGCCCGCGCCATTTTCGCCCAACAGGGCGACGACCTCACCACGGCGCAAGGACAAGCTGATTGCGTCGTTTGCAATCAGCTTGCCAAAGCGTTTGGTAATGGCGTTAAGACGAAGAACAACGTCTGCTGTGTCGTGCATCAGTTTATGACGATGCAGGTTCAGCGTCGTTGATCTCGACCGTATAATCACCTGACATGATTTCGGCCTCGCGTTTTTTGATCAGGTCACTCGCAGCTTCGGGAACTTTCCCCTCAAAGGTACCAAGTGGGGCCAAAACGTTACCGCCTTCGTTCATAAACGAATAAACGCCGTAATCTGCGGCCTTAAAGGTACCAGCTTTGACTTCCGAGATCGCCTTGTCCAGCGTTGGTTCGAAATTCCAGATCGCCGATGCGACGACAGTCTCGGGATATTCGCTTTGCGTGTCGATAACGTTGCCGATTGCCAGCACGCCCTTTTCCTTGGCGGCATCAGACACGCCAAAACGCTCTGCATAGAGCATGTCAGCGCCGTTTTCGACCATCGCGAACGCAGTTTCCTTAGCCTTGGGCGGATCAAACCAAGAGCCAATGAAGCTGACCTGGAATTTGATGTCCGGGTTCATTTCACGGGCACCTGCCATGAACGCATTCATCAGTCGGTTTACTTCCGGGATAGGAAAACCGCCTACCATCCCAATATTGCCGGATTTGCTCATCGACCCTGCGATGATGCCAGACAGGTATGACGCGTCTTGAATATAGTTGTCGAACACTGCGAAATTAGGCAGCGCAGCGTCTTCCTTAAAGCTCGATCCCATAAGGAAAGCTACTTCAGGGTATTCCGCAGCCACTTCGCGAGCTTCTGCTTCTGCACCAAAAACTTCGCCTATAATCAACTTGTTACCTGCTTCGGCATATTCACGCAGCACGCGGGCATAATCGGTATTGCTGACATTTTCAGAATAGGCGTAAGCAATGTCACCGCGTTCTTGGGCTGCCATCGCCGCCTTGTGGATGCGGCTTACCCATTGCTGCTCTACCGGCACGGTATAAACCCCCGCAACCTTGATTGGTTCAGCGGCCAGTACGGCCGAACCGAATGCAGTCGCAATCAGCGCTGTTGTAGCAGTTGTCGCTAGAAAGCGGCGTCTATTAATAGATCCTTGAAGAATTTTCATGTTTTTGACCCCCTTATTGATTGTTATTGACCGTAGCGTGCTTTGATTTGCGGCAACGGGTCAAGCTGTCTTTTACCAAATGGTCAAGATACAGCATTCTTGATTGCCATCTGGCAGTGCGGCTTGGATCGGCGCATAAGTTTTAATCACATTGGCGTTTATTCCTATGTCCCTGATAAATCAACACTAAGACAAGTTCGCTGACAGCGATTGGCTCCGGCACCAGCCGCTGTCGGGTGCCGCGTGTGAAACAGCGCCTCGGCGGGTGGCGATCTCGGCGGTCGCACAAAAAAAGGAGAGCCGAGGCTCTCCTTTGAGGTTTCACTATTCAGGCCAAATATTACTATGTGCTCGATATTGTCATTGCCTGCGGCCTGAACAGCGTCAAAGGGCGAGCGCACCCGCCCCGTGTAAGGTGCCCCGACCCTAAAGCCGGGGCGTATTATTTAGCTACAACCCGAAGTCCCACCGCAGGTGTTGCACTTCATACAAGTACCGTTCCGCACGAGCGTGTAGTTACCGCATTCGCCGCATGCTTCACCTTCATAGCCCTGCATCTTGGCCTTGGTACGGGCGTCAATACCAACGGACCCACTGGCGACCGCCGTAGAAGAACCCATCGCCGCTGCAACCGCTTGCGATGCCATCTGAGGGGCGATTTTCTCAAGGGTGGCGAGGCTGCTATCGCCCTGCCCGCCTTGGAGCAAAACCAGTTCTTGCGGCATGCGATTACGCAGATACCCAGTCGAACTGATCTGTCTCAGCACTTCCAGTGACCTCGTTGCCGCTGTCTCAGATAGTTCGGAGACGTTGCGGACGCCCTCTTCTTCACCCCGCCCGATACTGTCGAACGATGCGCCTTCGGGCTGCACATGCGCCAAATCGGTGCGGTCCAGATAGGACACGGCCAGCTCGCGGAAGATATAGTCAAGGATCGATGTTGCATTCTTGATGCTGTCGTTGCCCTGAACCATGCCAGCCGGTTCGAATTTGGTAAAGGTGAACGCATCGACGAATTCTTCAAGCGGCACGCCGTATTGCAGACCCACGGACACAGCGATGGCAAAGTTGTTCATCATCGCACGGAAGCCCGCGCCTTCCTT
>TARA_R110002012_G_scaffold7936_13_pt1 | contig 36123 bp, 37 predicted proteins | sample TARA_R110002012 | Tara Oceans TARA_R110002012 (sample SAMEA4396515) | marine metagenome | biome: Westerlies Biome; feature: [DCM] deep chlorophyll maximum layer (ENVO:01000326); material: water (ENVO:00002006), including particulate matter (ENVO:01000060) such as... | depth 40 m
CGTAGCGTGTCAGGCTGTCGACGATAAGGAGAACATTTTCACCACCATCCCTGAAGTGCTCGGCAATGGCCATGGCTGTCAGGGGCGCCATCTTGCGCTGCATCGGGCTTTCGTCACTGGTGGCGACCACGGCGACGGTCTTCGCCATGTTGGGGCCAAGCGTGTCCTCGATGAATTCGCGGACTTCGCGGCCACGTTCGCCGACGAGGGCGACGACGGCGCGGTCAAAATCGGCTGCCTTGGCAAACATCGACAACAGCGTCGATTTACCAACACCCGAGCCCGCGAAGACACCAAGGCGCTGTCCCTGGCACATCGGCGTGAAAACATCGACGACGCGGATACCGGTCTTAAGCGGCTTGTCCACCCGCTGTCGCAGCATCGAGGCCGGCGCAGCGCCGGTCACCGACCGTCGTTGCGGCCCCTGCGTGAGGGGGCCGAGCCCGTCGACGGGATTGCCAAGCGCGTTGATGGTGCGGCCGCACCAGCTCTTGTCAGGCGACAACCGGAATGGTCCGCGGCGCCAGACCCTTTCGCCGATATTGGCCTGGGATGCGCCGTCCACCGGACAGGCGATCAATTCATCAGGACCAAGGCTTACCACCTCGGCAAGTTTGGTGGTCTCGCCTTGACGAAAGGTCAGAAAATCACCGATCCGGGCGTATCGGGACAACCCGGCCACCACATAGTGACCAGGCGCGACAGAGGTCACGGTCCCCGAAATGTCATAGGCGCCTACCGGCGTGGAAAAAGTGCGAACCTTGCCGGCAAGCATGGCCAGCCCTTGCCGAGCGCTCATGATGCACCGGTCTCCAGCGTTCCCGACAGGCTATCCAACGGACCCGTGATCAAGATCATCTTCCGCTGCCCAACGTCCGGATGGCTTCCTTGAAGACATCTTCGGTCGACTTGGTCATCGCCGATACGTTTTCAAAGGCGCGTGAAATCATGATCAACCGGCTCATCTCGGCCATGGCGTTGACGTTTGAATTCTCGATATAGCCCTGCACCAAACCGGCGCTGTCAGCATCGACAACGGGTTCGGGCGGGATTGTCGGCACAATGCCGAGAGAAGCCTTGCGGGTGAAACCGTCGCTGAAGTCGGCAGCGAACAAACCGATCGCCCCGCGTCTGAAGCCATCCTGGGTCAATCCGCCATCACGCCCAGCCTTGGGCGGCTCCCCATCGGGGTCGAGCTCGATCGGTGCTTCGCCCGGATCAAGCACCGGATATCCGTCCACATTGACCAACTGGCCAGCGGCAGTGAGCGTGAAGCGGCCGTCCCGGGTCAACATGTTGCCCGAAGGTGTCTCGATCATGAACCAGGCGTCGCCGCGAATGGCAAAATCGAACTGGCTTCCGGTGCTCTTGAGGCCGCCATTCGCCGTTGTCAGGTAATCCTGCCCCTGGTCGACGAAGGAAACATCGGTCGAACCGGTGTTGGCCAGAACCTCATTGAACTTGACTTCGGTTGCCCGGAAACCGGTGGTGTTGGCATTGGCGACATTGTCGGCCAAGGTCGTCAGGCGACGTTCCAGTGCAATCTGCGATGATAGCGAAACGTAGAGCGAACTCTGCATCAGCGGCCCCCAAGTTTGAGATTGTTGATCGAGAGCATCAGTTCCGGCGAGATGCCGAAACCGGTCGAAGACCCCAGCAGCAGGCTCGAACTGGCCGATCCGCCTGACGGGTTCTCGAGCTCCCAGAGAGCGGTGAAGCGCTGCATGAAGAGGTTGAGCTTCTCGGGATCCTTGAAGTCTTCCAGGTCGAGACGCGACTCGAGCATCTCTGCCTGTTTGTCGATGTCGGATGCGGCGACTTCAGCAGGAATGCCGAGTGCTGTCCGCACCACCTCATACAAGGCAGTGTCAGCGAGAATGCCGTAGACAGAATCTACTTCCGGGATGGTGCGTTCGAAATAGAGCGCCAGACGCACGCCGGTATTGTCGACGCCGGCCTCTTCTTCCAGCGACAGGCGGTGGTACTTGTCCACCGTACCCTGCTGCGCCTTGGTGAAGATGGTTGCCGTTTCACCGTGGCGGGCGAAATTGTAGGTCTCGGCAAATTCCTTGTACTTGGAATCGGCGAGCTGGTTGGCGAACGCATCGTCGTTGTCGACGCCTTCGGTCAGCACCTTGCGCATGAAAGCCTTGGCGTAATTCATGTCTTCAAGGCCATGCGCCTTCATGGCGTAGTTGAAGAGGCGCGTGTCGGCCATGAATTCGTCGACGGATTTGATCTCGGAAATCCGCTCGAGATAATACTCGCTTTCCCGGGCAATCTGGGGTTGGCTGGCAATCCGCTCTATAGATCGCGGAAGATTCTGAGCGATAAGATTGTAGCTGGTGTAAGTTGATGTCACCGGATGAACCCCTCATGTGTCCCAGGGCTCATCGCGCAGATCCATAACCGGCGCAGCCCTAGCAAGCATGTCCCGGATTAGGCCACCTTGCTTGTGCGAAGCTGAAGGTTGCAGGGCGCCGTTCATCAAGCCGACAGATTCAGCTTCACACAAGGCTCAACCCGTAGTGATTGTTTTGCATGTCATTTATCGCGGCGGGGCACCATGAACATCATTATTGGTTTTGTTATCACCATCGGCTGTGTGCTCGGCGGCTTCATGGCGATGGGCGGGCACATCGAAGTGCTCAACCAGCCGTTCGAACTCGTCATCATCGGTGGCGCGGCGATCGGCGGTTTTATCATGACCAACCCGGTAAAGACCATCAAGGATACGATTGCCGCCCTGGGTGAAGCCTTCAAGGGCAAGGTTCCCAAGGAGCGCGAGTATCTCGACACGCTGAGCATTCTCTATTCCCTGATGCGCGACCTGCGCACCAAGAGCCGCAACGAGATCGAAAGCCACATCGACAATCCGGAAGAATCCGACCTGTTCCTTTCCGCCCCGACGGTGCTGAAGAACAAGGAACTGACCTCTTTCATCTGCGACTACGTACGGCTGATCATTATCGGCAATGCGCGCCCGCATGAAATCGAAGCGCTGATGGACGAGGAAATCCAGACCATCGCGCAGGACCGGCTGAAAGCCTATCACGCCCTGAGCACCATGTCGGACGCCTGCCCGGCAATCGGCATTATTGCCGCTGTTCTGGGCGTTATCAAAGCGATGGGAGCGATCAATGAATCGCCGGCTGTTCTGGGTGGCCTGATCGGCGCCGCGCTGGTGGGAACCATGCTCGGGATTTTCCTGTCCTACTGCATTTTCAGCCCGATCGCCACGAATGTGAAGATCGTGCGGACCAAGCAGAACCGGCTTTACACCATCGTCAAGCAGACCCTGCTGGCCTACATGAACGGTTCGGTCCCGCAGGTTGCTCTCGAGCACGGCCGCAAGACCATCTCTTCCTATGAGCGTCCTTCCATCGATGCCGTTGAGCAGGAAATGATGAATCCTGGCGGCGGCGGCGAAGCAAAGGCGGCTTGATCCAATGAGTATTGCAACCGAAGCCCTGCAATCTTCGAACCAGCACGGATTTGATCCGGACCTTCTGGACCGGATGATCGGCGTCAAGGGAAACGGCGCCGACATCGAGTCGCGAAGCCAGACCCTGCTTGGCGCACTTGGCCCGGTTCTGTCGGCCACGTTCCTGAGCGCGACGGGCGTGACGATCGACGCCCGCCCGGGCGAGATCAAGCTGGGCCGGCGACGCGAATTGCTTGCCGAGTTGTCCGGCGACACCGTGTATTGCGAAGCGACGATTGCCAACTGGTCAACGGACATCTGCAGCCTGTGCGGGACCAAGCTGATCATCGGCATGGTCGAGTGCCTGCTGGGCGGCTCTGATCCCGACCAGCTCGATATCGCGGCCCGGCCGCTCTCGGGTATCGAACTCGACATGTCGCTGGTGGTGTTCGAACAGCTCAACGACAGCCTTCGGGGCCTGGTCGCGACCAAGCCTGACGCCAAGGCACGGGCAAAGAACCCGCAACCCGAATATCCCGAGGCGGAAGACGATCCGATCGCGGATTTTCACGCAGTGGCAATGACACTGGATATCGAATTCGGTTCGGTTGCCGCACCGCTGACACTGATCCTTCCGCAGTCCGTTCTGCTCAAGACCAAGATCAACCCGGCCAAGCTCGACAAGAAGTCCGACCCCAACAAGGGTGAGTGGACGGAGCGGTTGAGTGATCGCGTTTCCAAGTCGCAGATCAGCCTGCAGGCAGCCGTGGCGTTGCAGCCGCTGGCTCTGGGGGAAATCAGCCGGTTGCAGCCCGGTGATCTGCTGGCTTTCGCCCATAACGGCGATATCGAGGTGACCCTGAGCGCAAACGGACAACCGCTGTACACCTGTGCTCTGGGCCGGGCGGGCTCGCGCTACATGGTCAAGGTTGAAGGCCAGGCGGGACCGGACGAAAACTGGAAGACAGATTTTAAATGAGATGGCGCCCCGCGAGCCGCATGACAGGCTCCGGGCAAGCTTCAGACGGGATAAAGCTATATGGCTAGCGAAAAAGCACTTGATGGCACTGAGGATCTTACGGCGCAGGACGACGGCGCGATAGATGAAGCCGTGGGTGGCCTTCGCGACGTGTTGAAAAAAGATACCGGCATGGAGCCGGATCTCACTGAAGAAAGCGTGGATGGTATGGGTGGCGCAGCAGCCTTTGGTTCCGATTTTGGCGCAGACTTCGAAGATGACACTGCAGCCGACGATCCCTTCAACATCGGTGACGCCACAGCGGACACATCCGATTTTGGCGCCGTTGGCCTCGATGCACCGGGCCTGGGCGACGATTTCGGCGGCGACTTCGGTGGCGCGCCTGATCTGGGCGGACCGGACCTGAGCGCACCGAGCGCCGGCAAGTCACTGGTCCAGGATTTTGGCTCATCGCCAGCCGCCGATCCCAGCGTCAAGATCGGCGCCAGCGGCAGCACAAACCGGGTTGACCTGGTTCTCGGCATTCCGATCGACGTGCAGATCATCCTGGGGTCCAGCCGCATGGCCGTCTCCAGCCTGATGAACCTTTCGGAAGGCGCTACGATCGCGCTGGACCGGAAAATCGGCGAACCTGTGGATATCATGGTCAATGGCAAGCTTATTGGCCGCGGAGAGATTACAGTTCTCGAAACCGACGACACCAAATTTGCTGTCAAGATAATCGAAGTCATCGGCGAACCGCAGAAGAAGTCGAACTGATATGACCAGCTATGATGAGTTCTCCCCCGAAAGCACCGAAGTCGGCACAGTCTTGACGCCGTCGGAGAAGGCTGCAGCCGTGCTGCTCGCCATGGGCAAACCGGTGGCGGGCAAACTGCTGAAATTCTTCGAGCACGAAGAACTGCAGGAAATCATCAAGAACGCCCAGAACCTGAGAACCATCAAGCCGCAGGAACTGGTTGAACTGGTCAATGAATTCGAAGACCTTTTCAGCGAAGGCGCTGGCCTGATGGACAATGCCAAGGCAATGGAAGGCATCCTCGAAGAAGGCCTGACGCCTGACGAGGTCGACGGACTGCTCGGACGCCGGACCCAGTTTGCCAGCTACGAAACATCGATCTGGGACCGGCTTCAGGATTCCGATCCCGACCGCGTCGGCAAGTTCCTGGAGAGCGAACATCCGCAGACGGCAGCCTATATCGTTTCGATGCTGCCGACCGCATTTGCCGGCCGGACCCTGATGAAACTGCCCGAGAAGGTCCGCGTCGACATTGTCCGGCGTGCCGTCGACCTGAAGAACGTGAACCCGAGGGCCGCGGAAATCATCGAAGCCCGGGTTCGGGATCTGGTCGACGCCATCGAGGCGGAAAAGGCCAGCACCGGTTCGGTCAAGGTGGCCGAGATCATGAACGAGCTGTCGAAGCCCGATGTGGAATCGCTTCTGGGCGCACTGGAGACGGTTTCCAAATCCGCCGTCGAAAAGGTGCGGCCGCGGATCTTCCTGTTCGACGACATTCTCATGATGCCGCAGCGCAGCCGCGTTACGCTGTTCAACGACATCTCTGGCGACATCATCACCACGGCACTGCGTGGTGCCGACCCGACCCTGACGGAGGCGGTCCTGTCTGCCATCGGCGCGCGTCAGCGCCGCATGATCGAATCGGATCTGTCCGCTGGCACCGCCGGCGTCAGCACGCGTGAAATCGCTGTCGCACGGCGCAGCATCGCCCAGGAAGCAATCAGGCTCGCCGGGCTGGACCAGCTGACGTTGCGTGAAGACGCACCTGCTGAAGCGGCATGAGCCTGAGCTGACATGGCTGAAGGCGAAGACAAAGACAGCAAAACAGAAGAACCAACAGAGAAAAAGATCAGGGACGCGGTGGACAAGGGCAATGTGCCCTTCAGCCGGGAAGTCCCGATTTTCGCGTCGACGCTTGGAATGCTGGTTTTCCTGGTGTTTTTCCTTCCCAATAATGTTGGTCACTTCACCGAAACATTGCGGGACCTGTTCGAGCAGTCGGACGGGTGGCGGCTGGATAATGGCGGCGATGCAGTTGCCCTGTTCCAGCTCCTGTTCTGGGAAGCCAGCGGTATCCTGCTGCCGGCCTTCGCGCTGCTGATCGGATTTGGCATTTCGGCTTCAGTCTTGCAGAACATGCCAAGCCCGGTTCTGGATCGGATCCAGCCCAAGCTCGAACGTATCTCGATCGCCAAAGGCTTTGGCCGGATCTATGGCGCCAAGGGTTTTGTCGAATTCGGCAAGAACATCTTCAAGATTGCAGCCGTTTCAACGATCGTCGCAGTTGTGATGCAGACGGAATATTTCCGTTCGCTCGACTTCATGTTCATGGACCCGACGCTGGTGGCGCCGGACATGGCGCGGATGGCCGGAAAGGTCATTACCGTTGTCCTGATCTGCACCGCGACGCTTGCCGTCGTCGACCTGTTGTGGACCCGCTACAGCTGGCATCAGGACCTGAAGATGAGCAAGCAGGACATCAAGGACGAGCTGAAGCAGTCCGACGGTGACCCGATCATCAAGGCGCGTCAGCGCTCGCTTGCCCGTGACCGCGCACGCCGCCGGATGATCTCGGAAGTGCCGCGCGCGACACTGGTCATCGCCAATCCGACCCACTTCGCGGTGGCGCTCCGCTATGTCCGCGAAGAAGGCGGCGCACCGATCGTCATTGCGAAAGGCCAGGACCTCATCGCGTTGAAGATACGTGAAGTTGCCGAAGCGAACGGTATTCCGGTTTTTGAAGACCCGCCGTTGGCCCGCTCCATTTTTGCACAAGTCTCGGTGGATAATTTCATTCCGCCAGTGTTCTACAAGGCTGTAGCCGAGTTGGTGCACCGAATTTATTCGACCAAACAAAATTCCAGAACTCCGGACGCGCGATCATGAAGCAGAATCCATTCTCCGCCGAGCAGGAAAAGATCATCGCGGATGCGATCTGCACAGTCGCGAGCGAATTGCGTCTGATCGACGTGGCCGATCTGATTTCGATGCTGCGTTTCGAGCGCCATGGCGACCTTGCCGATCTGGTGGCGTCGGCAGCAGAGATGTATTTTCTGCCCGGCACCATCAAGCTTGGAATCGGCGGCGATTATTACCTGGACTGGGGCGGGCAGCCGCGCGTGGTGCTGGATCTCGAAATCCGCCCACAGAACGTGACGATCTATGCACGGCTGGTGCTGGAGCAGGACTGCGGCGGCATTGAAATCAACCATATCAATTTTGACGAGCCGCTTGATAATCCCGATGACAACACGCAGGTGCTGGCGGAAAGTCTGCGTGCCGCGGCATTCCGTCCGTTCATTCCTGCCAACCACATTGCCCCACCGGCCGCCTGAGCCGGGACTGGAAGCAGCCGAGACCGCGCTGGCCGCTGTCTGAACGGGCTACACGTATCAGCCACCAAACAGCTCAGATGGGACATGCTGCGCCGGCAGCCTTGTCAGCTACTGCGGCGCCCACTCATACGGATGCACCAAGGTGTTGTGAGCCTTTGAAAGCGTGCCGGTGCGTTAGCGTTCGAATGAAGTCATCTGAACGCCAGACACATCAGGCAATCACGCCAAGGCGAATGGCCTTCGCGATTGCCTGAATCCGGTTGACGGCATTCAGCTTCGTGGTCGCGGACCCCAAATAGGCGTTCACCGTATGAACCGACAGATTCAGCTGTTCGCCGATGGCTTCGCTCTTCATGCCGTTGCCGACCAGCTGCAGGCACTCGATTTCGCGATCATTGAGGTTTTCTGATCCCGCAGAGATGCCGAAAGCGAGCCTCATCTTTTCGCGGATGACGGTGAGAGACTTCCTGTGCAGATCAATCAGCAGGTCATTATTGAGCACGGCGCGGACATTGAAAAACAGCACAAAACCATTGCCCATGGTTCCAAGCTGCGCCGGAAATGCAAGATGGATCTCGTCATTGGGTCCGGTGCTTGCCACGAAAACCGGTGAATTTGCGAAGGCCGCCGCGTCCTTCGGGTTGAAAATGACCGGTACGGGCGATGAATAAAGGTGCTTGAGCAGAAATTCGGACTGTCCGAGGATGAACTTGTTGACCAGGGCCTGAGACCCGGAGCTTTGCATTGCGCATTCAATCTGGCCAGGCTTCAGCAAAGTGTGGGCCTGGACCGATAGCAGGGCGAAATCAGTAGCGCCACACAGCCTCTGCATCGTCACAAGTTTGGGAAACAGGTCCGCCGTTGAAGCGGAATTGCCCATCGCAGCACCATTTGAACGTTCCGGGGACCGCTCCTGGGCCTGCTGGGCGTCTTGAGATGCTCCAAAATCCGTCAAAGTGCTTCCTTTGGTCATATGATACGCTGACGAACGGCGAGTGCAACAGCTTCGGAGCGTGTCTTTGCACCAGTCTTGTTCATGATGCTGGTGATGTAGTTGTTCACGGTGTTGCGGGATATGCCGATAATCAGGGCAATCTCGTCGCTGGTCTTGCCTTCGCCAATCCAGGAGAGGCACTCCACCTCGCGGACTGTCAGATCCGAGAGGGCATTGCTGGTGGAGACGATCTCGGGATACTGCGATGTGTAATAGGCAACCGCCAGGGCGACATCACGCAGGCGATCATGGGAAAGCGAGATGTCCTTGTCGAACAGAAGCGCCAGCAACATGCGGGCCTGCCCGGCATTGTAGGGTATCAGGCACATCCTTGGCGCATAGTCGCTGGACAGGTCGTCCGGCGCATCAATTTCCTGGAACATTGGCTCGAAAGCCTGGAGACAGCGCCGGACCTCACTGGTCCGCGCCTCGCAATCAACCAGTGCCGCACCAAATCTGCGTACGAGATTGAAGGGCCAGTTCGATGTCACGATGAAATCGTGGTTGCGATCGGAGTACAGATCCGTTCGAGCCAGAAGATAGGACCGTGCGCCAGCATAGGCGCAAATCAGCTCCATTCCGCCAGTCAGGTGCCCACAGGTCCGCTGCGCTTCCAAATCATGGATAAACGAACCACGCGTGTTCATCAGCCCCCCTTATCTCGTCTCGTGCGCGCGACTGTCAGCGCACAAACGTCACATCAAAACCTGGTCAGGGAAGTCGGTATCCTTACGCTACTCGATACCGATTGCCTCATCAGCGAGACCAAACCGCCATCACTTGTTTCGTCACGGGCAAAATCCACGAATCACTTCCCCGCAGATACAGTGTGCCGAAATTCACCCCGAGAAAACATAGCCATTTTCTGGGACTGGACAGGCAGAACAATCTATGAGGCAGTTTACTTGGATTTTAGCGATTTGCATCCGGTTTCGCCGAATCACGCGAACTAACCTGTGAGTTCCCGATATCGAGAACAGTCACGCGCTGTCGAGGGCCCCGGTGTGGCAGGACTTCGGCAACGCTGCGTGACGATGGATATATGGTCTTGATGCAGGCGGTGCCGGAGCTACCTGAGTTACCCTGTCTGACCCCGAAGCGAGCCTTCTGGGGCCCGAATAGCGGACTCAAGTGGCCTGCTGGAGCGGCTCGGCAATACAGACCCGCCCTGCCCTTCCTTGCCGTTGCGGCGGATAGAGCATCCACGTCTTGTCTGAAGGAGGTATCTGCGGCCAGGCGAAAATTGCCTTGCGCGAGTGTCGCTGGCTCCTGCCGGTGGCGAAACTAGGCCGCTTCGCTCGAGGCCCAGCTTCTGAGGATCTTGGCGGCCCGTTCTTCGTTGATCTCGACCATTCGTGCAAGACGGCGTTCGGGACCTTCCTTGACCCGCCGGTTGAAGGCGCCGGAGTCTTCGAGTTCGAGATCGGATTCGCTTTCCTCGCCAAACCCGAAGTCCGCGCCGAAGCCTTCCATGGCCATCGAGTTGCCAGCGGCACCCATGGCTGCAGGAGAGAAGTCGGGCAGTTCGAGTTCGTCATCCAGGCCCAGTTCATCCTGAGCGGAGGCGCCAACCGTGCTGCGGAGCAACGGGCGGAAGCCGAACATGATCAGCAGGACTGCGACTGTGATGAACGCCAGGGCGTTGATGATCGTGCCAAGCTGGGTTTTCAAGGTATCCATGAAGCCCGGCTGTGCGGCATCTGCAGTCAGGATCTCGCTGGCGAGGAACTCCATGACGGTGACCGTGGCACGGTCGCCGCGTTCGACGTCGATGCCGGAGGCAGAGGCAACAACCTGCTCGAGTTCCGCGAGATAGGCGGCGGTCTCTTCAGGGGTTGGCTCACCGCCAAGCATGGCGTCGATGCGCGCCTTGTTGACCACGACGGCGATCGACAGGCCTTCGACATTGTAGCTGTTGCGCACGGTCGACACGGTCTTCGAGTTGATTTCGAAGTTGGTCTGCTCTTCCTTGCGCTCGGCCAGTTCACTCGACTTGGGACCAGCGGCTCCTGTCGCATCCGGACCCTGGTCAGGAATATTCTGTTCGACAGTGGCCGGGGTGCCGGCGGCAGATTCGCTGGACGTCTGGTTTTCCCGCGTTACCCGGATCGACCGCTCGACGCGGGATTCGGGATCGTAGACGGTTTCCTGGATCTGCTGGCTGTCGGTATTGACCGTCGCGTTGACGCTGGCCCGGAAGTTTTCAATTCCGAGGAACGGCGACAAGGCCTTTTCAATGTTGGTTTCAACCTCGGTCTGGACCATCTGGACGATCGACAGGGAGCGGTTGAGATTCGAATTGGAGAAATCATCTCCGGCAGCGAGCAGCTTGCCGGTCGCGTCGAGCACCGTGACTTCGTCAACATTCAAGCCTGGCACCGATGAGGCGACCAGGTGCCGGATTGAATCGGCAGCGCGGTTGGCAAGATTGCCGCTGCGCACCATGACTGATGCCGACGGTTTCTGGTCGCCGCGGCGGAAGTTGCCGCGGTCCGGCATGACGATGTGGACCCGGGCAGCCGAAATGCCGCTGATGGACTGGATGGTGCGGGCGATTTCGCCTTCAAGGGCGCGAACCCGGGTGACTTCCTGCATGAAGCTGGTCAGCCCGAGGGAGCCGACATTGTCGAACAATTCGTAACCGGCGCTGTTGGAAGACGGCAATCCACGTTCCGCCAGCAGCATCCGGGCACGGCTGGTCATGCCGGCTGGAACAGTGACGGAAGATCCGTCCGTGCCTGTCGCGAAATCGATGTTAGCTTCGGCAAGAACCAAGCTGATCTGGTTTATGTCTTCACCTGAAAGACCGATATAGAGGGTCTCACGCGTTGGCTTGTTGAGGAATATGGCGGACCCTATGATCAAGAAAATCGACAGGGCACCGACTCCGGCAAGAGCCAACAGTTTCGTCTGACCGAGGCCGGCCAGATTCTTGGTGATTTGTGACAGCTGGTTCAACAGACTCATTCTGTATCCGCGCTCAATAAAAGATGCCGGCCACATTGACCGGTAAGTTCACCCTAGACGGTGAAACTTGCGCGAAGATGGTCTGTTGCCGGAGCCCCGGTCAATCAGAAGAAGTCGAGGTCGCCTGAGGCCTTCTGGTAGACATCGGCGGACGGGGGCTCGTGAATGGATGCTTTCAATCGCCTTTTCATGTCCTCCAGGGTGATCAGATTGAGAGCCGTGGTTATGTCAATCAGGTGTTCAGGCTCCAATCGCTGGCCGATGCCATCGAGAAAATTCGCAAGACCGTGCGTCTTCTGGACTGCAAGATCGATCCCCTGCATGACCCGCATGTGATCCGGGGAGGCCAGAAACTCGGTGGAACGCCCGTTCGACAGGAGCGGCTCAAGCCGCTCAATCAGTTGTGCGACGTCGATCAGTTCAGAACTGATGCGGGCCATGACTTCACGCAACGGCTCGTTGCTGTCGCCGCCATGGTCGAAGGGCAATTGCGTCATGATGGCGGTACTCCTTAGAAAAACTCGATCGACGTATCCGCCGGCTTGGGTGCGATGATTTTTGGTGGCGCGGTTTCCAGTGCCACTGTCTTCTGCATTTCGGACCCGGAGAGCGGGTACTGCCGGGCGCGGCCACTGACCGGGAAATATTCGAGCTTGCGCCCGACATCGCCGCCGGTGTTGCTTCCGATCACCCGGATTCCCTCATCCTTGAGGAACTGCTGGGCAAATTCGGCATTCTTCTCGCCAACATTGGAGAAGCCCGCGATCGTCTTGGCTCCGCCGATGATCTTGGCTTCCAGCCGTTCGCGCCGGGCCCCCTTCTTCAGCAGTCCATTGATGAGCAATTCCATCAGGTGGACGCCATAGCGGGTTGCCTCGCCACCGGATCCATTGGCGGATCCGGGCAACAGGAAATGGTTCATTCCGCCGACACCAGCCACCGGATCACGCATGCATGCTGCGACACAGGAGCCGAGAATGGTCGACAAGACGACATCCGGATCGTCTGTAACTTTATACTCGCCCTGGATCACGTGAATCCTGCGAAACTGGCCGTCTTCTGCTGTCACTTGAGAGCTCCAAACACGGCCTCGATCGCCGCTTTCATCTTCTCAATGGTGAAAGGCTTGGCCAGGACATTGTTCGCGCCAAGTGCTGCGGCCTTCTGCACCAACGCCCTGTCACCCTGGGCAGTCAGCATGATGAATGCAGCTTTCTTGGTGGCCGGATTGGACCGGACCGCCTGCAGCAGGCCCAGACCATCCATCTTCGGCATGTTAAAGTCCGAAATAACCAGGTGGTGGGGTTGCTGGGCCATGATCTTGGCACCTTGCTCGCCATCGCCGGCCACAGTGATCTGTGTGAAACCGAGTTGCTGAAGCGCGTCACCCAGCAAGAGCCGGCTGGTCACCTGATCATCAACGATGAGAACCTTGATTTTCTGTGCAATAGACATCATGCGACCCTATCTTTGCGAGAGGTTGTTGTTGTTGACTTGAGGATTTCGTCCCCAATCTGATTGAGTGGAAACTGGTGATCGACAGCACCGATCTCGTGCGCAACGCGCGGCATGCCGTAGACCACACAGGATTTTTCATTCTGGCCGATCGTGCTGGCCCCAGCCTTCTTCATGTCAAGCAGGCCTGCCGCACCATCACGTCCCATCCCGGTCAGGATGACCCCGACAGCCTTGCGCCCGGCGAGCTTGGCGACGGATCTGAACATGACGTCGACGGATGGCCGATGCCCATTGACCGGCGCTCCCTCAATCAGCATGCAGCGAGGCGCTGTCGCATTAGAGATTTCCATATGACGTTCGCCACCCGGTGCGAGATAAATGCGACCGATCTCAAGCCGATCGCCGTCTTCGGCTTCCTTGACCTGCGGTGCGCATAGCCGGTTCAGCCGTTCAGCAAAACTCTTGGTGAAGGTTGCCGGCATGTGCTGGGTGATGACCGTAGGCGGACAATTTGCCGGAAATTTGGTCAAAACCGCGATCAGAGCCTCGACGCCCCCGGTTGATGCTCCGAGCGCGATGATCTTGCGTGCCGGCTGATAATCGCTGGGCGCTGCGTAAACAGGCGCTGCGACAGCCGGCTGGCCGGCGATGACCGGGTCCGGCAGATGCCTTTGCGACCGTGCTGCCGCCTTGACGGTTTCGGCAAGCTCGGCAAACGGGCTCGGATCACCCGGCAATGGCTTGCCGATGCAATCGAATGCGCCGATCTCGAGCGCCGCCAGCGTCGCCTCGGCGCCTCGCTGGGTCAGGGTCGAGACCATGATCACCGGCATGGGCCGGAGTTTCATGATCTTCTCGAGGAACTCGATACCGTTCATGTTGGGCATCTCGACATCGAGTGTGACGACATCGGGATTGAGCCGCTTGATCGCGCTTCGGGCCTCCATGGCGTCGGCGGCTTCGCCGACAACCTCGATGCCCGGATCAGAGCGCAACACAGCCCTGATCAGGCCCCGCATCGTCGGGGAATCGTCTACGATGAGAACACGTGCTCGTGCTGCCATGATGGTCAGACCTTTCCCTTGTGGCGGTAGGTGGTGACGCCGGTGTTGTCAAAACGGTCCTTGCCCTCACCGGACAGACGTTCTGAGTGACCGATATAAAGATGCCCGCCTGGCGGCAGAAGATCCGCGTAACGAACCCAGATCTTGGCTTGGGTGACTTCGTCGAAGTAAATCACCACATTGCGACAGAAGATCACGTCGAATGGACCCCGGAAGGGCCACTGCGCCATCAGGTTGAGCTCCTTGAAGGTGATCAACTGCTTGACCTGGTCGCTGACCTGCCAGCGTTTTTCCGGTGTCTGCGAGAACCACTTGCTGCGCATTCCGGCCTCGACTGTCTCAAGGGCCTGCGCATCATAGACGCCGGCCTTTGCCTGCGCGATGATTTTGGGGTCGATATCCGTGGCGAGAATCTTGAAGTCCAGGTTTGCCACGTTCGGCGCCATCGAGAGCACCGTCAGCGCGATCGAATAGGGTTCCTGCCCATCAGAGCACGCAGAGGACCAGATGCGGACCCGTCCGCCAGCCCGCGCACGGGTGAGAAGGTCCGGAAGCACTTCGTTGCGAAGATGCTCGAAATGGTGGTTCTCGCGGAAGAAGCGGGTGAAGTTCGTGGTCAGGAAACTCAGCATTTCCCGGCGTTCATCCGCACCGGCAGTGGAACTGACAAGGGCGCAATAGTCGCGGAAACTGTTCAGGCCGATCTGGCGCAAGCGTTTGGACAGCCGGGAATAGACCAGCGAAGCCTTGGTCTCGTTGAGAGCGATGCCCGCATCGGAATAGATCATTGCCGCGATCTCTGCGAGATCCTTGCGGGTGAGCGGGTACTCTCCCTTTACCAATGTGTCATCAGGGCGTCCTGACTGGAGTATAGCAGCGGCGCTCATGCGGCTTCACTTTCTATGGCGCCAAAGAGGGCGTTGAGTTGCAGGAAACAGATCATACGGTCATCCATCGGGATCATTCCGCGGATCTGCTCGCGATCCATGGTTTTGCTGACATCCGGCGCCGGGTGAATTTCCTCAGCCGAGATAGTGAAGATGTCCGACACCAGGTCGACGAGCAGCCCGACAATCTGACTGCCGATCTGGGTGACTATAATGACGGACCCCTGGGAAGGTTCTGCAGGCGCCAGCCCCAGCCTCAGGGCCAGATCCATGACAGGCAGAACCGCACCGCGAAGGTTGATCACACCACGAACATGGTCCGGTGAATGAGGCAACATGGTTGCAGGGGTCCAGCTGCGGATTTCACGCACTGACACTACCTCGATGCAGAATTCCTGATCGCCGAGTGTGAAGGCAATCAATTCCAGCATGTCGTTTTCAGAAATCCGCATCCTGTTTTCCCCTTATCCGGTCGCTGCGAGCATCATGTCAGGGCTGAGCGGCTGACCGCGAGAAGCCGTGACAACTGCGTCGACATCAAGGATGAGAGCCACTCGACCGTCGCCCAGAATGGTCGCCGCGGCGATACCAGGCACATTGGTGTAGTTGGCTTCGAGGCTCTTGATGACCACCTGGCGCTGACCCTGGATGGCGTCGACCATGAGTGCGCGCTGACCGCCGCCCTCGGATTCCACCAGCAACGCCACTCCGTCGACCGGGTTGGCAAGATCGGCGCGGAAGTTGAGGATGTTGCCGACATCGACCAGCGGGCAGAAGGTATCGCGGATGGCGATGAGCCGCTGGCTCGGACCGAAGGAGTGAATGTCGCTCTTCTCCGGCTGAAGGGTCTCGACGATCGCCGTGAGCGGCACAACCAGCGTCTGGTCGGCAACGGTCACAACCATTCCGTCAAGCACCGCCAGTGTCAGCGGCAGGCTCATGGTAAAGACCGACCCCTTGCCAGGCTTGGAGGTGATCGAAATCCTCCCTCCCAGCGCCTGAATGGAGCGCTTGACCACATCCATGCCGACGCCACGTCCGGAGATGTCGGAGATCTTGTCGGCAGTCGAGAAGCCGGGATGGAAGATCAGGTTGTCGATATCCTCGTCGCTGAGGTTCGATTCCGGTGTGATCAGGCCATTCTCGATGGCCTTGGCCTTGACCCGCTCGCGATTGATGCCAGCGCCGTCATCGGCAATTTCGATAACAATCCGTCCGGAGCGGTGTTTCGCGCTCAGCTTCAGGATGCCTTCGGGGTTCTTGCCGAGCTCGGTGCGTTTTTCCGGACCCTCGAGGCCGTGATCGACGGCGTTTCGGATCATGTGGGTCAAAGGTTCGGCGATCTTGTCGATCACCGTCTTGTCGACCTCGGTGTTCTCGCCTTCGGTCACCAGCTTGACGCTCTTGCCGGTCATGTCGGCAATTTCGCGGACGATACGGCCCATGCGCTGGAACACCGGCTTGACCGGCTGGGCGCGGATGGCCATCACGCTGTCCTGGATTTCCCGGGTCAGCTGCTGAAGTTCTTCAAGGCCGAGGTTGACGGCGGATGAGCCGCCGCTTTCGTTCTCGACAACGCTCTGCGCCAGCATGGCCTGGTTGATGACCAACTCGCCGACCAGGTTGATGAGGCGGTCGACACGGTCCAGGTCCACGCGGATGGTCTGCGGTGCGGCAGGAACCGCGGGTACCGCAGCTTCCTTCTTCTCGGCTTCCGCGGCGATAGCCTTGGCAGCGAGCGGCATGTTGGCCGGGGCCAGCTGAGCCGGTTCCTGTGCAGCAGGGGCCGCCTCGGGGGCTGCCGTTTCCGTGGCAACAACCGGCTCGTCTTCCAGCAGGGAGAGATCAAACGGCACTGCGGCCATCGGCTGTTCTTCGCCCATGGCGTCGGGCGCGGCGAAGGCCTCTTCGTCGGCGCCAGCCGTGATCTCGACGGTGGAGTCCCATTCGACAAACTCGAACACCTGGCGGATGGCTTCTTCATCGCTTTCGGTTTCAACCCGGATCAGCCAGGAGAAGTAGGCGCCTTCCGGATCAAGCAGATCCAGCGAAGGCAGATCGTCGGTCTCGCAGCGCACCTGAAGATCGCCCAGCTTGGCGAGTTCGCGCAGGATCAGGACCGCTTCATTGCCCTTGGCGTAAAGGTCCGAGCGGGGCTTGAAGCGAACCGTGAAGACCGAAGCTGCAGCATTGATTGCCAGTTCGTCATCGCCGTCGATGCTGTCAAAGCTGAACGGGACCGGCTGGAAGCCGCTGTCGTCGGTCGCAGCCGGCGCCTCTGCAACCGGTGCTTCGGGGACGGCTTCGGGCTTCGGTGCCGGGGCAGCCGGGGCGGAAGCGCTGGGCAAGGGCTGTCCCTTGGCATAGGCTTCAAGTTCCGCCACCAGACCCGAGGTCCGGGAGGCCTCTACCGTGCCACCGTCGCGCGAGGCCGCGGTCAGATCCGCCAGCACGTCGGCGGAGCGAAGCATCACCTTGAGCAGGTCCGGCGAAGCCTCAAGCTTGTTGGATCGAACGCAATCAAGTGTTGTCTCGAACACATGCGCGAAGGAGACGAGATCATCGAGCCCGAAAGCTCCAGCGCCACCCTTGATCGAATGCACGGCGCGAAAAACCGCATTTACCGTTTCCGGATCGGTATCGCCATCATTGAGTCGGAGTAGACCGGATTCCAGTTCTGCGAGTTGCTCCTCGCATTCCTGGAAAAAGATCTCCTTGATTTCATTCATATCCATAGGAAAGATCCTGTCAGGCAGTTACACGCTCGATGGCTGCAATCAGTTTGGATGGGTCAAAAGGCTTGACAATCCAACCGGTTGCTCCGGCTTCACGGGCGCGGTTCTTCTTCTCCGCGTCGCTTTCAGTCGTGAGAACCAGAATCGGGATTGCGCGGAAGCGGTCGTTCTGCCGCACGCCTTCAATGAAGCCGAAGCCGTCAAGCCGCGGCATGTTGATGTCGGTGACGATGACATCGGGATTGGATTCCTCGAGAACTTCCAGTCCCTCGACACCGTCTTCTGCCTGCACAGTTTCGAAGCCGGCATTGTTCAGGGTGACCAGGAGCATGTTGCGGATCGTCCGCGAGTCATCGACCGTGAGAACCTTCTTCTTCATTTCAGTATCTCCTTTGGAAGCAGAGCTTCATCCGAAATTCCTAACAATTGTAGAGTCTTGACGAATACGTCCGAAGCTGGAGCTACCTTGAAGTTCTGTTCCTCGGCACGCCAGCTCTTGGCAGCGGCAAGCAGCACCTGGATACATTGAGCACCAACACGGCTCACTTCAGATGCGTCGAGATCGATGTCCTCACCCTTGTGGGCGAGAACCTGTTCATGCAGGCGGCTGGCTGCGTTGAGGTCGAGAACCTCCGGCAGTTTCAGTACCTTCGGTGATGTACCGTCAGTCGACATGTCGGCTATCCTTACTTGTGAATGGGCGGAAGCTGTTTGCTGCGATCTGTTGCTCAATCAGGCTCATCGCGAGAGCCTCCTTTGGACGGGTTGCTGGGCGGATGGCGCAGAGGCCGGCTCAGCTGACAATTCAACGCTTTGGAATCCGGCATGGCGTTCCTGCCGGTGCAGCCGGATCTGTTCGCCAAGTTCGGTGATGACAAGATGCAGATCGGCCCCGGTTTCAGCAGCACTTGCGAAGCGCGCCCCGCCGGTGTCGATCGATGCCGCGATCCGGCCCAGGGAAGTCGCCGACCCAGCAATATGATCGGCCTCGGTCTGGGCCTGCGTGCCAACACCGGCAACGGATTGGGAAATGTTGCCAACCTGATCGACAAGGCCGGAAATCGCAGACCGGGTCTGGTCGACGAGCGCGACGCCGCGCCCGACATGGGATTTGGCATCCGAGACCAGATCCTTGATTTCATTGGCAGCACCTGCGGAACGCTGCGCAAGGGCGCGGACTTCAGTGGCGACCACGGCAAAGCCGCGTCCGGCATCGCCGGCACGGGCTGCCTCGATGCCGGCATTGAGCGCCAGCAAATTGGTCTGGAAGGCGATTTCCTCTATCACCGAAATGATCTTGCCGATCTGTTCGGCGGAATTTTCGACACCGGCCATGGCATCAATGGCCTCGCCGACAACGCGGTCGCCGGCCTCGGCGCTGGTGCGGGCGTCGGCGATCAGGGTTTCAGCCTTCAATGCGGTCTCGGCCGTCAGGCGTATGCGGCCAGCGATTGCTGCGAGGCCCTCATGCTCTTCACCGACTGATTCACCGTGGCGTTCGATTTCGACGCGGACGGCTTCGAGGTCGTCGCTCAGCTGGATTGCCAGCTGCTGGGCTTTCTGCAGGTTGGCTTCGGAACCGGTGATCAGGTCTTCAAGACGGCTGGCAGCACGATTGAAATCGTCGGCGGCCTGCTGGTGGATCTCGATGGCCTGAGGTTCGATGCGCACCGAGAGGTCGCCGTCGGCCAGTCTTGCCAGGGCTGCACCCAGGGTAGCAGCAACGCGCTCGCGCTCTTCGGTGATCTGGCCCTGGCGCTGGCTTGCCATCGTCTTGGCCTGGGAGTTCAACCGGTGTGACACCTGCATATCAATGTCGATCAGGGTTGCCTTGACGACATCGACCAGGCGGTCGGCGAGAAGGTTGCGGTCGGCCTTGCGCGAGAACGCCTTGAAAAGGCCTGTCCGGCTTTCATCGACCAGGCGGCGGATGACCCGTTCGAGCACCAGCGCATGTCCGCCGATTGACCAACCGGCATCCAGCCCGATGCGCTGGCGAACTTCGCCCAGGATGACCGAGCGGTCGACATAAAGCCCGTCAAAGCGGCCGTCGGCCAGGATCGACCAGTGTGCCACTTCGAGCTCTTCCAGACGGTCGATCTGACGGCTGGAGCTGAACAGGGAGGCAATTTCGGGGGTGTTTTGCAGACGTTCAAAGAAAGCGGAGAGTGCGACGCGGGCTTCGGCTTCGATCATCGGGCGCATGTCGCGCAGCCGATCATTGCTGTCCTGATCAAGCCTGGTCAGGTCGAGGCGCGCACGCAGGCCGTCAGCCGCAGCTGCATCCCTCACCCTTGCTTGAACCTGCCCCACGCGTTTAACCCCAACAACCGGCTACGAGCCGAAAACATCAGCCGGGCCTGCGGTGCAGCATTTGTGGTGGCAAAATATCGGATATACCTGTCGCGTCTGCTGACAGGACACAGCCAGTATCTCATACCGTGCGCCGCTTGGCCCATGAAAGTCTGGAAATCCGGATCGTGCCGGAATCTCGGAGCGGCTTCATGCCTTTGTGGGAGCGGAACGATCGCGCTATTCCACAATCCGGAGATTAGATTGTTTTTTACGTATTAATCCTTGCCCGAAGGTTAACGCCGGTTACCAGTGTTAATCATATAGTCGTCCCAAATCGGGGATCGTCTGATCGAGCCTCATAGAGTTTTGAGCGGTCTTTACTGTCACGCCGCAAGTTTCAGACAAGTTGCAGTGTGTAGCAATTGCGACAACGATGACGATGATGTCAGCTGGGATTGAGCAATGACTGTTCTTGAAATAGGCGCGATTCTGATCGCGATTACCACTCTCGCGAGTTTTTCCCTCCTTCTTCGCAAGAGTGAGTCCCAGCGTCGCTTCAAACGAATCTTCTGAGCAATGGATGGTCTGGACAGCAACTGAATTGATGCTGCCGGAGTACCGTTTTATTTAATTGCTCAAGAGCTAACAGTTTAACCCCTGACTGCAAGATCTTGCAATCGAGTGGTGGTTGGCACCGTCCGGCCAGCTTTGGCCGGCAACAAGATGCTGTCGCAGTGAGCTTCCCCCTTCGCGGAAACCTCACTCAGGTACGCACAATGTGGTTGTCCCAGCTATACGCATGAGTGCCTTCGCCAAAGCGGCCGGTCTCACTGGAACTGACAAAGCCATTCCGCAGAGCCTGAACGCCGCAGGTTCCAGGATAAAACTCCAAATTCACCGCTTTTCCGGTCTTCGTATCAAGCTGGACGATCACCCCACTCCTGGGGGATGAGACCGCAAGGGTACCGCCGGCATTGCCGATCGCCACGGATCCGGCATATTTTCCGAGTGCCGTTGCGGCGCGCTTTTCCAGCTCCACCGCAACGAGGCCCCGATCCTGATCCAGCCGGGCAAGGACAGGGACATCGTCAAGAATATCTCCCTCATACTGGCCACCAATCCAGACCTGATGAGCGGCGTCAACCGCCATGTGACGCAGAGACAAGCGATGCAGATCTGGGGTCAAGGTGTGGGAGGAGAGCAAAGTCCCGCTTTTTGTCTCGATGAGCGCGATGGACGGCGCCATGGTCGGCAGATTGAGCTTCTGGCGCCCCTGATCCGGATGGGTCCGGATTCCGCCATTGGCGACACAAAGCGTCTTGCCATCCGGCATCAGCACGATTTCATGCGGCCCAATGCCGTAAGACGGGAACTCGGAAATCCGCCGGAAACCAGCGCTGGCATCGTAGATGCCGATGATCCCCTCGCCTGTCGCAAAGGCATTTTCTGCCGCGTAGAGCAGTCTGCCATCGGTGGAATAGACCCCGTGACCGTAGAAGTGCCTGTCTTCAGGCGTGTGAAACACAACAGGCTCAGTGGCTTGGCGCCGGTGCATCGCAACTGCGAAATTGCCGGGACGGCGGGCAAAGGCTACCAACCACTGAGCGCGAGGGTTTACAGCAAAGCCATGGCCGCGCGCGGGCAAGATGTGGGTCGAAACAATCGCCGCGGCTTGATCCAGAATGGCGACGCCAAAATTGCCGTGCTGATCCCTGTAGGCGGAGGCAAACAGAACTTCTGACGCCAGAAGCTTTTCGGCTCCGACCGGTGTCAGGCTGTTCAGCCATGCAAGGCCTGCGCCGGCCAGAAATTTGCGCCTTTCAAGGCCAACGCGTTTCAATCCCCATCCCCAAACGAAAAGCCCACCGCGAGACCTCCGGCCTGCGCGAATTCCTGATCCAGCCGGTCGATGATGATCTTGATGGCGTAATCCAGATAGACCAGCTTCTCTCTGGCCTCTGGATTGGCGAGCAGTTCGCTGACCGGCGCGTCGAGGCTCGCGGCGGTTCGAATGGCCTGTCCGAATTCGAAGCGAATGGTGTCTGCGAGCCTTGGCGCCATGGCTGTTGAGACGATCTCGAGGCCGCTTTCGTCAAACAGCGCTTGCAGACCCTCGAGATTGGCCACGACGCTGCGCAGGGTGATGCCCGAACACCAGAACAGCGCCGATTTCGGGCGGTCGCGGGCGGCGTTTTGCTTGTCGAGGAAGGCGCTCAACCGGATGTCTCGAACGGCTTCGAGCCCGTGGATCATCTGGCCGAGCAACAGGTTCAACGCCTCCTGACCGGTTCTGAACAGCAGATTGTCCGGACCGGGAGCGAGAAAAGCCGTGACAAGGGCAGAACCATCCTGCCAACCGGCGATGATTTCACCCGACAGATTGACCAGATTGGTGGCTGCGGCTTTGGCAAAAGCGCAACGGTGAGAAAATCGCGGTCCAATGGCAAGGGCATCACTGCCATTGCCGAACAGCAGGTATTCGAGCGCGCCGAGCCCCTGCATGGCAACGCTTAGCTCTGCGAGAGAATCCACACTGGTGACGGCCTCATTTCCTGAGGCGATCGCTCTCATCACCTGCTTTCTACCGGTGCCCTTCCGGTCAGGAAAAAACAGGATCCGTTCCAACCGGTTGTCCGACATGACCGGGCCAAGCCGCAACCATTCCATCCGCGCCCAGCGACCCGCCAGCGCACGAAAGCTATCACGTGCTGACTTCAGATTGAGGGCTGAGGGGGCGCGGCACAGCGTCCTCGTCGCGGTTTCGAGGTCCGATGCGGCAGCCTCGAACGCTGCATAGCCGGGGCGAATATAGCCCTCAAGCATGTTTTCCAGCACGGGCCCGATGGGGGGACGCGTGGATTGCTCTTCTGCCTTTGCGGCACTCGCGCCGAGCACCAGAGCCAGCAGACAGATGACGAACCGGTTCATCACAGGCTTTCCAGGAACTTGAGGAGATTATCGCGGTCAGTTTTGTCCAGGCCTGCAAACCCGTCGCGCGCATTCTGCGCTTCTCCGCCGTGCCAGAGGATCGCTTCGGTCAGATTGCGCGCACGTCCATCGTGGAGAAAGAAGGTGTGGTCATTGACGATCTCGGTCAGGCCCGTGCCCCAGAGCGGAGGGGTGCGCCACTCGCGCCCACTGGCAGAGCCGACCTGTTGGCCATCGGCCAGTCCCTCTCCCATGTCATGCAGCAGAAAATCCGAATAGGGCCAGATCAGCTGAAACCGGTGCGCCTCGGTGGCGGCCCGACGCGAGGTGACAAATTTGGGGACGTGGCAGCTGGTGCAGCCGAGAGTGTAAAATGTCTGCTTGCCCGCCAGCACCTGGGCATCGTCCACCAGGCGGCGTGCCGGAACCGCCAGGTTCTGCGAGTAGAATGTGACCAGCTCGAGCACCGGATCGGGTGCCTCGGTCTGTCCGAGGTCTGCCTGCTCACCGGTTGGAAGGGTGAGGCACTCGGTTTGATGCGGTGTACAATCGCCATGACCGGCCGGGTTGTCTGGCGTCGCAATTCCGATATCCCCGGCAAAAGCATCTGCTGTTTGCTGCCGCACCGTCGCGTTCTGGGCCTTCCAGCCAAAGCGTCCGATGGCGAGTTTTCCGGTGGCGGGATCGCGGGCCATCGCAACGCGGCCGGACACGCCGTCGCCATCACGATCATCCGGATCGGCGTGGGCGAGCAAATCCGCCGGGTGAATGGCTTCGATCAGCCCCATGCCAATCATCTGCGGCGTCATGCGCGGCGACAGCGTGGTCTCCGTGTCCATCGGCCCGTAGCCCAGATCAGCAACGCTGTAGTCTGGCCTGCGCAAGGACACCACCGTGCCATCGGCCAGCTCGACGGGCTGCTCCTCATAGGCGATCACCATGCGGCCCTCAGCCTTCAGGCCAGGTACCGCGAGATCCTGGAGTTGCCCACCGTAAACCGGGTCAGGCAGCGAGGCTACGACAAAATCCTCAAGCGCCTTGCGCTCTTCATCGGTACGGGCCGGTCGTGCCAGGCGCAGGAACATCGAGGTGGCGTCCGCCGCCCCTTCGGGCGGATGGCCGCGGCCGTCCTTGATGTGGCAACTCTGGCATGCCCGGGCGTTGAAGAGAGGCCCGAGACCATCTGAAGCCAGTGTCGAGGACGGAGATGACACCCAGAGTTTGCGGAACAGGGCGTTGCCGAGCTTGAAGGTTTCCTCCTGTTCGAAGGACAGGTTGGCATTGAATTGAGACAGGGCATCGCGGTTGACGAGCTTTGTCGAGGTGCCGGCACCGCCCTGCATCCTTTCGAAGCGTTCAGGGCTTTGAAAATTGCCTGTGGGCCGGACCACCCGTTGCACGCGGGTGCGGTCCTTGTCAGTCAAATCATCCCGGATTTGTGGCAGGCCGGCGCCATCGGCTGCCCACCCTGGACCGGATAAAGCGAACAAGGCTGCAGCAAACAGCAGGGCTGACAGCACAGACAGAACCCCACCTCCGAGGCGGTGGGGTCTGTGGCCAAACAATGAAAAGCAGGTGAATAGTGAAAAGTTTTTCGTCATACAACGCCGCCGAGCGTTAACATCAGCGAACGTATAAAACCGTTTCTCCGGGACCAAAACCGCCCCCGAAAAAAATTGTGTCGCAGCTTTCATTGCTGTCTCATGACTGATCAGTCGGCATCCGCCGGTGACGCATTCAACTGGCCATATTTCTCTTCACCCAGATTGCCGAGAAGCTCGAGCTGAGTTTCAAGAAAATCGATGTGGCCTTCTTCGTCGGCGATCAGCGCCTCAAACAGGTTCTTGCTGACATAGTCTCCCTCTTGCTCGCAGATGTCGCGTGACTTGGTGTAGGCGTTCCAGGCATCCTGCTCGCCAGCCAGGTCGCTTTCGAGCACTTCGCGGATGTTCTGGCCGATCCTGAGCGGCGCAACTGTCTGAAGGTTCGGGAAACCGTCGAGGAAGATGATCCTTTCGATGATCTTGTCGGCATGCTGCATTTCTTCAATGCTCTCCGCCCGTTCCTTCGCAGCCAGTTTGGTGTAGCCCCAGTCGTCAAGCAGGCGGTAGTGCAGCCAGTACTGGTTGACCGCGCCGAGCTCCAGAAACAGGGCTTCGTTCAGGCATTCGATGACTTTCTTGCTCTTTTTCATAAACCGTCCGTGTCCTTGTGGTGAAAACGCTCTGCATTTTGCACCATCAGGCCACGAGTGGCGACTGTCTTTTGGCCGCAGACCTCTTTTTTGCCGTTTCCATACGCAGCCGCTGGTCTGCGATCCGCTTGAGCAGATCCACCACTTTGGGCTCGGGGCTCTGCATCTGGGCGTGGTAGCGCTGCGTTGTTTCGACGATGATGTCGATCACGCCGGGAAAACAGCCGCAGCATTTTCCGCGCGCGCTCATCGCCTGGTACACCTTCCCCGGCGTAATCAATTGCCACTCGTCAGCATTGAGGAAGTCCATGACGACGTTCTCAATGTCTTTCTTCGATACAATGTTGCAGCTGCAAACGATCATTGGTGTGCTCTCACTGAAAAACTGCGTCAGGGCTGTCGAGACTGTCGGACCCTTCCAAGTCGATGGAGCCAAGCTCGAGTGCAGCGATGGCGCGTTCAATCGACCGGGTCTGCTTGACCAAAGCATCGATCGCCGCCTGAACCGTGGCGTTACCCGCTTCATTGCCGACAGCAATCATCTGGTCATAGGCTTCAACCGTTTCCGCGCGTTCGACCATCGCCTCCATCGCGGCGACGGTGGCGTCGAGGTCGGCCGAAAGCTCGGCTGCAATGGCGGGATCTTTTTCGGCGAGCAGATCGGCGAGCGATGGCCCCGTCATTTCCGTTCCATCCGGCCGGGTGTAGGCGCCGGTATAGGCTGTGCGGATGCCAACGGCGTCATAGCGGTGCGAGTTGTGGGTGTTGTCTGAAAAGCAGTCGTGCTCCTCCTCGGGATCGCCGAGCAGCAGGCCAAGCTTCATGCGTTCGCCAGCCAGCTCGCCATAGGACAGAGATCCCATTCCGGTGAGGATGGTCGACAGGCCGCCGGCCACGCCGCTTTCCTCGAGTGCAGCGCGCGCCGCGCCACCAGCCTTCCAGTTGGCAGCCATCTCTTCAAGATCGGTGACCAGCAGGTCGCTTGCAGCGCTCAGATATTCACGGCGGCGGTCGCAATTCCCGTTGGTGCAATTCTCAAGACTGTAATCCGTGACCGGGCGACTGCCGGCTCCCGGGCCGTTGCCATTGAGATCCTGACCCCAAAGCAGAAATTCGATGGCGTGATAGCCCGAGGCCACATTGGCTTCGATCCCGCCGGCTTCCTGCAGTGTGCCGGAGATGAACTCCGGGGTGATGGCGCCGGCATCGACGGTCTTGCCGTTGATCCTGATGGACGGGTTGGCAATCACATTGGCTGTAAACAGCGAGTTCTCGTCGCTGTCGGAACCATAGCTCGCATCGACATAGTCGATCAGCCCTTCATCCAGCGGCCAGGCATTCACACGCCCTTCCCAGTCATCGACGATGGCATTGCCAAAGCGATAGACCTCGGTCTGCTGATAGGGCACGCGGGCTGAAAGCCAGGCGGACTTTGCAGCCTGCAGCGCTTCGTCTGTCGGACTTGCCAGAAGATCCTCGATCGCCTTGTCCAGCAGCTTTGCTGTCGACAAAGCATCGTCATATTTGGCTTCCGCGATATCGACATAATGGGCAATGACGGCTTCCGGCGTCACTTCGGCAGCGGCAGTGCCGGTCATTGCGGTTGCGGCGGCAAGGCCAAGTCCGAACAGATATGCGAAGCGCTTCATGGGTGGCGATACTCCGGGTCCTGCAATCTCATTCAATGGATCGACCCACTCGCGGGAGATCCGGCCAGAGTGGATCTCATGTCGATATCGGTAATCGCGCTGAGCGGGATCGGTGCAAGCCTGTGGCTATGGCCGAGCAGGATTGCCGCATAGGCGCTGGCGCTCTCGATCACCTCGACACAGGCGTCGGAACAGGTGAGCAGCTTGGCTGACTGGACCAGGAGATCCTCATCGCCATGCTGGGCCCCCGACACCATGCCAAGCACCAGGCACTCGTCGCGGCACAGATGCCCGGCACCGGGCTTGTAGAATCGCAATGGGCAGGTTGCGCAGGCGCCGAGCTGGCGCACGAGGGCTGCCATGGCATCGAGTGCTACCTGGCCATTGATTGCACCCAGCGCCTTGGCGTGAGCTGACCAGGCGGCATCCCAGTAGCGGGAATCTGAGTGAGCCAGGCCGGCTACCCAGTTGCGGTAACCGTTGACGACCAGGTTCTCCGGCTGTTGGCGCAGATAGGCCGCAGCGGGACAATCGGCACAATCATCATGTTCCATTCGCGCCATCATTCCCCATGGATTCAAACATGAGTATTTCGGTAATGTATCAAGAAACTGGAGTCAAACAGTTCAGTTTAGAACGCCTCCAAACTATCGGATTCGGCTTGATGAGAGTGTGCATCACCTCATTGTATTCGTTTAGTTTTTCGCTCGACTGAGCTTGCGAAATCGATGTCGTAATTTCTGCTGATCAGACCGCTCAGGCCGGAGACAACGTTGCAGACGAAGTTATGCGATGACCGGACCGAGATTTCAGCGGCCAGTCGCCCGGCCGAACATGTTTGTGAAATGCCGTATGATGCCCCGGCGCGCGAAATCGAGGCTCCGATCGCTGGGCTTAGAGCCCGCTGAGCGAAAGTCCGCATGGCCGGCTGCAGGTCAGCTGCGGCAACTGATCCAATATCGCCAGCGCCCGGTCGCGAAAAGACGTCTGTCTAGATGGGATCGATATTGGTGAGCATCTGCCGCATCACCCGCAGGAAGACATCAAGATCTTCGGGCGATACGCCTGCGACCAGTTCATTTTCACAGGACAGGGCAACCGACAACAACTCGTCATGCGTTTTCAGGCCTGCTTCTGAGAGTCGCCAAAGCCGTTTGCGGGAATCATTCGAGGGTTGCTCGAAGCTGAGCAAGCCTTTCTGCAGCAGGTGTTTCAGTGCGCGGCTGACGGCGGCCTTGTCCAGGCGAATGACGTCGCAGACCCGGCTTGCGGTGATACCGGGCTCGATGTTGAGCATGGCAATTACCCGCCACTCCACAATTCCAAGGCCGAAATCACTGCGATAAATGGTTGACGTCTTGCGGCCCCAGGCATTGCTGACAGCATTGAGCAGAAACGGCGCGTAATGGGCAATATCGAGGATTTCCACCCCGTCGCGAAGCCGGGTAGGATCCGCAATGCGCGCGTCGGGCTTTCTGTCTTTGAGTGCCTGCGTCAAGCTTTTCACCTCTAGGTCGAGGAGACCTGATACCCTTGGCTTTTCAGTTTGTCACGTGTCGGCGGCGCGCCGGATGCCAAAAGCTTGCGCGCCATCATGTGGGTGCGGGGGTCATTGACCGTTTCAACCGCTGAAAGAACCTCGCCGGCAAACCGCAGCACCGCGCCATCCTCCCGCCTGATCTCGTCATGCTCGGGGATTGCAAAGCCCGCGATCTGGAGTTTGCTGTCGCCCTGATTGGACCAGAACCACGGAACGGCGGCGTAGCTGTCCGGTGTCTTTTTGGCCAGCCTGCGGGCTATCAGCCGGGCATGGTCGGTGGCCGCCTGAACACTCTCGAGCCGGACCAGCAACCCGGTGGCTGGATCCGGAAAGGCTGCACAATCACCGAGCGCCGAGATCATCGGATCGGAGGTCAGCAGTTGCGCATCGGTGCGCACACCGTTTTCGGTCTCAAGCCCCGCCTCTGCCGCCAGTTCGCTGTTGGGTCGCACTCCGGCCGCCAACACGACCAGATCGGCGGATACGGTTTCGCCACTGGCCAGCACGATTCCCGTGTCTGTGACTTCGGTCACCGGCGCGCCGAGCAACACCGTGGTGCCCATGTCGCGGTGCATGGCCAGAAACCGCTCCGACATCGCCTGTGAGACGACACGCGCCATCAGCCGCGGCGCGGCCTCGGCAACAGTCACTTCCAGTCCCAGCCCCCGCGCCACAGCGGCGAATTCAAGCCCGATGAAACCACCGCCGATGATCGCCACGCTTTGCGCCTCGGTCATCGCCTTTCGCAAGGTTCCGGCATCATCCAGCGTGCGTAGGTCAAGCGCCCGGTCGAGGCCGGGTATCGGCGGGCGCAGATTGCGTGTGCCGGTGGCCAGGATCAGGTGATCATAGCCGAGCGTGCCGTTTTCATGCACCACGCGTTGCGCCGCGCGGTCGATCTGCGTGACCTTGCAGCCCAGCAGGAGAGTGATGTTCTGGTCGTCAAAGAAGCTTTGCGGACGCAGGCGCAACGCATCGGCCTCACCTGTCGTGAGATAGTCCTTTGACAGCGGCGGACGCTGGTAGGGCAGATGCTGTTCCGCGCCAATCAGGGTGATCGGCCCGGAATGGCCTTCCTGGCGCAGGCTGACAGCGGCCTGCAATCCGCCCTGCCCGGCTCCGACAATGACGATGTGCGCTGTCGTCACACCTGCTCCTCCGGGACATGCACGCGCAATCCGTCATGGGCCTCGGTCAGGGTGATCTGGCAGGAGAGGCGCGAGGTCTCCTTCATTTCGGAGGCGGCGCAGTCGAGCATGTCCTCTTCGCTCTCGCTGCGTGAGCCGGTCTTGTCGAGCCAGTCCTCCGCCACGTAGACATGGCAGGTGGCGCAGGCCATCGAGCCGCCGCATTCCGCGATGATGCCCGCGATGTTGTTGTTGAGCGCCACTTGCATCACGCTTTCACCTGCGGCGGCGTCTACAGTGGTTTCGCTTCCGTCCGGCTGGATGTAGGTCACCTTCACCATCAGCTCTCTCCTATTTCGCGATCAGTTTCAAAGGCAGCCTGTCGAGCGCCCGGATGGCATTGTTGGGCCGCCAGACGGCCTCGCCGGCCGGTTCGATCCGGGCCACCTTGCGCGCCATGACGCTGAGCAAGGCCTCCAGTTCGCCGCGGGCAATGTTCTGCCCGACGCAGCCGTGGATGCCCGCGCCGAAGGCCATGTGGCCGACCGGCCTGCGGTCGATCCGGAACACCTCCGGGTCACCCCATTTGTCCGGATCCATGTTGGCGGCCCCGAGCACGCAGAGCACCTTGGCGCCTTCGGGCACCGGGTAATCCGCGATCTCCGTGCCCAGATTGGCGGTGCGGGCGAAGGTATGGACCGGAGAGGTGTAGCGCAGAACCTCTTCGAAAGCCGGCCGAGCCAGCTTCGGATCCTCCAACAATGCGTCCCACTGGGACGGGTTCTGCGAAAAGCACCAGAGCGCGTTTCCGATGCCGGTTACCGTGGTGTCGACGCCCGCCGACAGGAAAGACCGCACCAGCATGCCGGCTTCCTCGGACGTGATCTCGCCGGCGTCCGCAGCCGCATAGACCATTGCGCCAAGACCGTCTTCCGTCAGCCGGTCACGGGCGCAGGCCGCGGTGATCCAGCCGCCGACTTCGGACGCACGTTGCATGGCCGCACGGCGCAGCGCGTTGTCCGGACCGACCGCGTTGAAGACGATGGCACCGTAATCAACCAGATGCCTGGTGTTGACATCCTTCATGCCGACTGCGCGAGGAAAGACGGTTGTCGGAAAGGCTTCCGCAAGATCCACGACACCTTCGATCTCCGATTGATCGAGGAGCCTGTCGACGATCGCCTCGGCTGCGGCGGTGAAATCGTCCATCAACGTGCGCACGACTTTTGGCGACAGCGCCTTCGACATCACCTTGCGGGTCTTGGTGTGATCCGGCGGATCGACTTCAAGGATGATGGACGGCGGACGCCAGGGCTTCTCGAGCTTGAAGTCATCCATACCGATGCCGCGCGAGGAGACGAAGTTTTCGTGGTCGGAAAAGGTCTTGCGGGTTTCCTCGTAACGTCCGACCGCGAGAACCGAATAGCGCGGGATGAACACCACCGGCCCGGCCTCGCGCAGCGCGGTGTAGAACGGGCCCGGATCCAGCAGCGTCTCCTCGGAATAGGGATCGACGTCGAAGACGGGAATGGCGCTGTCCGGGGTGAGCGGGCGGTGGCCCTCGATAAGGCGCATGTCGTGTCCTTTCAGGCGTTCAGCGAGACGCCGATATGGCGGTTCAACAGGTCGGCATTGTTCCGGAGTTCGGCGGCAGGGCCGTCATGAACGATGGCGCCATTGGCCATCAGCACCGCGCGGTTGGCAAAGCTCAGCGCCGCCGCGGCCTGCTGTTCGACAAGCACCACGGACCGGCGGCCATCGCTGGCGAGGTCTTCGAACACCTGCATCAGCTGCTCGCAGATCACCGGGGCCAGCCCTTCGAGCGGCTCGTCCAGCAGCACAATGTCCGGCGAGGTCATCAGCGTGCGCGCAATGGCAAGCATCTGCTGCTCGCCGCCCGACAGCTGGGCACCGCCATTCCTGCGCCGCTCCTTGAGCCTGGGGAACAGCGCATAGGCTTCCTCCAGCGTGGCATCCCCGCGCCGGGCGGAAAGCAGATTGTCCTCGACGCTGAGCGAGGCGAAGATGTCGCGGGTCTGCGGCACCAGCCCCAAGCCCAGGGCCGAGCGCTTGTGCGGCGCCAGCTCGTGGATGGGCGCCCCGTTCAGCGTCAGGCTGCCTTGATGCAGTTTCGTCAGGCCCATGATCGTGGCCAGCAACGTGGTCTTGCCCGCGCCGTTGCGCCCGATCACCGCAAGCCGCTCGCCCGGCTCGAGCCGCAAATTGACCCGGTCCAGCACATGGGTCGGCCCGTAGCCGGCGGTGACATTGTCGAGGCGAAGTCCTGCGTCAGTCATGGCTGCCTCCGAGATAGAGTTCCCGCACCTTGGCATCGGCGGCGATTTCCTCCGGCGTGCCTTCGGTCAGGATCCGGCCCTGCACCAGCACGACGATCCGGCGGGCGACGCGGAAGACCAGGTCCATGTCATGCTCGATGATCAGCACCGCCAGATCCGCCGGTAACCGCTCTATCGCGTCATCGATCAGGTGGGTTTCAGACGACGGCACCCCGGCGGCAGGCTCGTCCAGGATCAGCACCCTTGGCTTGAGCGCCAGCGTCAGGGCCAGTTCGACCAGCCGCTGCTGCCCATAAGCCAGGTTGGCCACCTTGCTGTCGGCCAAAGAACCGAGATCGAACTGATCCATAAGGTCACGCACCTCGGCTTCGGTTTGCGCGTTGCCGTCCGCGGCCCGGAAGAAGCGGTAGCCCCGCCTTTCGCGCTCCAGAATCGGCAGTCGCAGATTCTCGCGCACCGTGAGATCCTGGAACAGCGTGGTGATCTGGAACGTCTTGGCGATGCCGAGCCGGACCCGCTGCGCCTCGTTCAGGCCACCGATATCCCGGCCATCGAACCGCACCGATCCGGCGGTGGGTGTCAGGATGCCGGTGACGAGGTTCGAAAAGGTGCTCTTGCCCGCCCCGTTCGGGCCGATCAGCGCCTTGCGGTCGCCCGGCCTGAGATCGAAGTCGATGTCTTCGGCCACCGTGAGGCCGCCGAAGCGCTTGGTCAGCCCCCTGACTTCAAGACCCTGCATGGCGCGCTCCCTTGATCAGACGGGCCAGTCCCGCGGGCGCTGAAATGATCCCCTTGGGCAGGAAGAACACCACGGCAAGAACCATCGCGCCGATCACGAACAGCCAGTTGAACGGGTCGTTCGCCGCCGCCCAGTGATGCACGAACATGAAGATCAGCGTGCCTAGCACCGCGCCGTACAGCCGTCCGGTTCCGCCAAGGATCAGCATGATCAGGGCTTCGGCCGACAGGGTGAAGGAGAAGCTTTCGAGGCTCACCAGCTGGGTAATCTGCGCCGAAAGCGCGCCGGCAACGCCTGCAATCGCCCCGCCCACGGTGTAGGCTGTGACCCGGCGCCAGTAGACCGACACGCCGATGGCCGCCATCCGGTCGGGACTTTCGTGGATCCCGCGCAGGGACAGGCCAAACGGGGCGCGGGTCAGAAGCGCGAGAAACACGAAGATCACGACCACCACCGCCAGCGCGTACCAGAACCCGGTCGTGCCGACGAAATCAAAGGCGAACATGCCCAGTACCGGCTCCATGCGGATGCCGCGCAGGCCATCCGCGCCGCCGGTGATGTCACGTGCCTTGTTGGCGATCTCGTGACAGATCGCGGCCACGGCGATGGTCAGCATGATCAGCGTCAGGCCCTGGGTTCGCATCAGCACAAGGCCCGAAACGAAGGCCAGGATCGACCCGGCCACGGCCCCGACCATGAGGCCGGCCAGCGGATCGGCCCAGACATGGATCGCAAACAGCCCTGCTGCATAGGCGCCCGCGCCGTACATCGCCGCCTGGCCGAGCGTTGCTATGCCAGCATAGCCGAGCACCAGGTCGAGCGAGAGCACCAGCACGACCATGATCAGGATACGGGTCAGGAAGGCCAGATTGAACGGCATCAGGAACGACAGCGCGATGGCGAGCGCCAGCAGCGCCAGCGGCGGCGCCCAGGATTTCATGAGCGGCGTCATGCGTGCGCCCTCCCCAGAAGGCCCTGCGGCCGCATCGCCAGGAGAATGATCACCAGCGCGTAGAAGGCGATGGTGGACACGTCGGGCACGAGGTAACGGGTTGCGGTTTCCAGAAGGCCCAGCCCGAGGGCCGCGATGAAGGATCCGGCGATGGAGCCCATGCCACCAACCGCCACCACGATCAGGAACAGCACCATGTAGCGGACCGGGTAGTAGGCATCGATGGGCAGGATTTCAGCGCCGAGAATGCCGCCCAGCGCGGCAAAGCCCGCACCGAGGCCAAAGGCGGCCATGAAGATCCAGTCGGTGTCGATGCCGAGCGCCGAGGCGGTGCTGCGGTTGTCGACGGCGGCGCGCAGGCGGATGCCGAACAGCGTCTTGTCGAGCAGTAGCCAGAGACCGAGGATGGAGGCAAACCCGACCGCGATCACCACCAGGCGATGCACCGGCAGCGTGCGGAAGCCGAGATCGACACTCTGCTTCAGGCTGTCGGGCAAGGGAATGCTGAGCAGGGACGAGCCCTGCCAGAGATTGACCGAAGCGATCATCAGGAACGTCAGGCCGATGGTGGCCAGCACCTGCTGCAGATCGCCGAAATCATAGATCCGGCGGAAGATGACCCGCTCGAGCGGCAGCGAGACGATGACCGTGACCAGCACTGCAATCACCGCCGCCGGCCAGAACGGCATGCCGTTTTCCTGCGCCAGCCAGTGCGCGAAGGTGCCGCCGAGCAGAGCAAAGCCGCCATGGGCGAGATTGACCACCCGCATCAGTCCCATGGTGATCGAGAGCCCGACGGAGATCATGAAGAGGATCATCCCGTAGGCGATCCCGTCCACGGCAATATTGAGAAAAAGTGTCATTGAACCTGTCCGCGGCGGAGGGATCCGGGCCGGAATAGCTCCGGCCCGGGACTGTGGATGGGAAGGCCGGCCTTACTGGTCCCAGCCCAGATCGCCGACGGTGGCGATCACGCCCTTCTCGCGGTTGACCAGCAGCCCGGAGTCGGCATCGCGCTCGACTTCGCGGATATAGACATTCTGGATCACGGTGCGGGTTTCGGGGTCCATGGTCAGCGGGCCGCGCGGGCTTTCCCACTCGAGGCCGAGTGCCGATTTGACCGCTGCAGGACCGTCGCTGCCGGCGGCCGCCACCATCTGGTAGATCAGATGGGTGCCGTCATAGGCGCCAACGGAGGCCCAGTTGGCGACAGCGTCGGGGAACAGTTCCGCGAGCTTGGCCTTGAAGGCGGCGTTGGTCTCGGCGTCGTGTGCACCGGAATAGTGATAGGCGGTGCTCAGGCCGAGCGCCTCGTCACCAAGCCCCTGCAGATTGACCTCTTCGGTCTCGGCGGTGCCGAGGAACTTGATGCCCTCGGCGGCCAGGCCGTTTTCATTGTAGGTCTTGGTGTAGGTGAAGGTCGGCGGGCCGCCCGGCAGGAAGGTGAACAGCGCATCGGGCGACTGCTCGCGCACACTCTGGATGAAGGGGGTGAAGTCGGTGGTCGACAGCGGCATCCTGATCTGGTCCAGAACCTGACCGCCTTTGGCCTCGAAGGCCGCCTTGAACGCCTTTTCGGCATCGATGCCGGGGCCGTAATCGGTCACCGTGGTCACCGCCGTGCGCATGCCCTGGTCATAGGCCCATTCGGCAAGCGGCGCCGTGACCTGCCACAGCGTGTAGCTGGTGCGCAGGAAGAACTCGCTTCCCGAGTTGATCGACGATGTCGCGGCGTTGAAAATCACGGTCGGTGTCTGGCTCTGCTCAATCAGCGGCGCGACGGCAAAGGCATTCGGCGTGAAGGTGAAGCCGGCGAGATAATCCACCTGGTCGCGGATCAGCAGCTCCTGCGCAAGGCTGCGCGACTGGTCGGGGTTCGGACCGCCTACATCCTTGTAGATGAACTCGATCTCGTGATCGCCTGCAGAAGTGCCGTTCTGCGCCACGTAGGTTTCGATGGCTTGCTGATACTGCTTGCCGTAGATCGCGAAGGGACCCGAAAACGGCGCGATGACACCGACCTTGATGGTGTCCGCCAGCGCCACGCCCGGTACAGCCGACGTGATTGCAGCCACCAGGGCCACAGAGAAAATCTGTTTCATGCTATCCTCCCAGATTGCTCACACCCCCTCCCAGGAATGCGGAGTTGATTTATCAACTGACTGAATATTAGTGGACCGTGTTGACTTGTCAACTCATGACGAGAAGGAAATCCGGCAGTCCCTTACCCGGTGAACAGAAGCCGACCTGGATTCACAGCCTGAACGCAAAAAGCGCCCGTTATGGGCGCTGTTTATCCGTTTGATTGATCATGATTTTGGTTGCGGGGGCAGGATTTGAACCTGCGACCCGCTGATCCGGCAGGTGATTGCGCAGCAAACGCCGGGAGGATTTCAGGTTATGGCGGGATGGTGCGAGAATCTGGCTCGCCAGCCGACGCGAAGCCTTGGCGCCAGGGGCGCTAGTTGAACATATTACCTGGTAATCTGGGGAATTTGGTTGCGGGGGCAGGATTTGAACCTGCGACCTTCAGGTTATGA
>TARA_R110002012_G_scaffold41736_5_pt1 | contig 36087 bp, 32 predicted proteins | sample TARA_R110002012 | Tara Oceans TARA_R110002012 (sample SAMEA4396515) | marine metagenome | biome: Westerlies Biome; feature: [DCM] deep chlorophyll maximum layer (ENVO:01000326); material: water (ENVO:00002006), including particulate matter (ENVO:01000060) such as... | depth 40 m
GGTGAATTTTTTCCGGAGTTCGCTAACCGCCATTTTTTCTTCCGCCAAAAAACTTAAAAATAAAGCTATGCCCACCAAACTATCGCGGCCGTAATGTAATTCCGGATATATAATTCCACCATTGCCCTCGCCTCCTATAACCGCATTGGTTTCTTTCATTTTTTCAACTACATTCACTTCACCCACTGCGCTGGCACTATATGTTCCGCCGTGTTTTTCGGTAACATCGCGCAAAGCTCGGGAAGATGACATGTTTGAAACAGTATTTCCGGGAGTGTTCTGTAAAACATAATCGGCAACCGCAACGAGCGTATATTCCTCGCCAAACATTTCACCTTTTTCATCTACAAAAGCAAGCCTATCCACATCAGGATCGACCACAATTCCGAAGTCGGCGTGGTTTTTTACAACACTTTCCATCAAATCGCCCAAATGCTCTTTTAAAGGTTCGGGATTGTGCGGAAATTGTCCGTTTGGCGTACAATGCAATTTTACTGGTTCTACGCCCAAAGCTTCCAAAAGCAAGGGCACAGCAATTCCTCCTGTTGAATTTACCGCATCAACAACCACTTTAAACTTACAACGTTTTATGGCATCGGCTTTCACTAAAGGAAGATTCAATATTTCGTCAATGTGCAAATCGATGTAAGCATCATTCTTATGTATTTCGCCCAAATTATCCACTTCAGCGAATTCAATGTTGCCATTTTCGGCTATGTCGAGAATTTGCTGTCCGGCTTCGGCATTTAAAAACTCGCCTTTATTATTTAGCAATTTTAGGGCATTCCACTGTTTGGGGTTGTGGCTTGCAGTAAGAATTATTCCGCCATCGGCGTGTTCCAATGCTACTGCCACTTCCACGGTTGGTGTTGTTGAAAGGTTTAAATCTATCACCGTAATGCCCATTCCTACAAGTGTATTCATTACCAATTGCTGGATCATTTCGCCAGAAATACGTGCGTCACGGCCCACGACAACTTTGTAGTTATCTTTGTTTCGTTGCTGTTTTACCCAGCTTCCATAGGCTGCTGAATACTTTACCGCATCAATTGGCGTTAAGTTTTCGCCTTGTGCTCCGCCAATAGTTCCACGGATTCCCGAGATAGATTTAATTAGTGTCATTTTCTGAATTTATTTTTCAATTTTAAAAAATATAGCTCAAAGTAAGTATACGATACATGAGCTATAAAAAGTGTTCCTGCGAAGGTAAGCAGGTGCAATAAAATAATGGTTAAAGTTTCATTAAGGTTTTGAAGGAATTCAAGTTTCAGAAACAAAAATACCACAGCATTTAAAACAATGGCGTGAAACATATAAATTCCGTATGAAATACTTCCAAAATGATGCAATATCCTGTTGTGTATAGCCACTCCCCGATTGTTGAAAGCCAATGAGTGAATGAAAAAACCGAAAAGCAGACAAGTGAACAGAGACCGAAGCCACAAGGGTTCAATCATAAAAAAATCGGTTACAAAATAAAGTAATGTAGCAACACAAATTATAAGAGGGATTGCCGCAAAACCTTTCAAAAATTCAAGCTTTTTCTTTTCTTCCAAAATTGCAATCACTCCGCCGGAGAAAAGGTAGAAAAACACAAAAGTATATTGCCGAAGTACATCAAAAATATCAGACCAATAAAGAATGAAATAGCCAAGCAGCAACAGGCTCAAAACCCGCAATACCCATTTAACATTTATGAAGAATAGCAAAGGCGCAATTACCAAATAAAACTGTTCCTCGATTCCAATAGACCACAAAATTTCAAGTATGCCGCCCGGTTCGTAGATTTTTGCAAAGACATTCGGAAGAAAAAAAACATTATAGAAAAGTGCTTCTTTCCAAGTATAATTTATTTCGAAAGGAATATTCAGTAAAGGCAAAAGCACATTATAAAAAAACAAACCAAACCCTAAAACGAGATAATAGAGTGGAAAAATCCGTAGAACCCTTCTTACATAAAAATCCTTAATGGAAAATACACCTCGAATCTTTGCCCTATAAATAAGTCGAATGATCAAAAAACCGCTTAGTACAAAAAACATATAAACTGCCTCTAAACCCCTATGATATATGGGAAGCCCATCAAAATAAGGCAAACCCTGATTGGCCGAAAGTTGGGGCAAGTGAAAGAGTAACACAAAGGATGCAAGAAAAAACCGCAGTGGGTCCAAATTTGGTAATCGGTTCAATTTTCAGTTTTTACAGTCCAAAAATACATATATTTATTGAATGAATTTTTTAGCCCACATCTATCTTTCCGGCAATGACGAAGACGTTATAATCGGTAATTTTATTGCCGATGGCATCAAAGGAAAACGTTATTTAAAATTTCCGCCTTCCATCGCAAAGGGAATCTTGCTGCACCGTGCCATAGATACCTTTACAGATGCACATCCCACGGTACACCAAAGTACAGCCCGGCTTCACAAAAACTACAGTCACTACAGCGGAGTAATTGTAGATATTCTTTACGACCATTTTTTGGCAAAAAACTGGAGTAAATATTCTAATGAGCCTTTGGATGTATATGTGCAAAATTTTTATGGATTGCTTCGGAAAAACTTCACTATTCTTCCAGCACGTATACAAAAAATGATGCCTTATATGATTGCTGACAATTGGCTTTTAAGTTACGCCACAGTTGAGGGAATCAGTAAAATTTTGGCACAAATGAACGTGCGTACCAAAGGCGTTTCAAAAATGAATCTCGCCGTGGCAGAACTTGAAGAATACTATGAAGAATTTGATGCCGAGTTTACGTCCTTTTTTGATGAATTGATTGTTTTTTCCAAAGAAACACTTGATAGCTTATGAAACCAGCCCATCTTTTATTATTTGCTTTTTTGATTTTCGCCTGCAAGGAAAAACCGAAAGCTCAAGCAAGTATTGAAAAACCAAAAACTGAAAAAGCAGCCGTAATTGCAGACAGCGCCATGGTAGTTTCTGCACGTGCGGAAGCTTCCAAAATTGGAGCCGATATACTTAAAATGGGCGGAAATGCCTTTGATGCAATGATCGCTACACAAATGGCACTAGCCCTTACCTACCCCAACGCGGGTAATCTTGGTGGTGGTGGATTTATGGTTTACAGAAGCCAATACGGTGAAATTGGCTCCCTCGATTTTAGGGAGAAAGCTCCGTTGGCAGCCACTAGAGATATGTATCTGGACAAAAATGGAAATGTAATTGCTGAAAAAAGTACAAATGGAGCCCTTGCCGTAGGCGTTCCGGGAAGTATTGCGGGGATATTTGCAGTACACGAAAAGTTTGGAACCCTTCCGATGGAAATTTTACTAAAACCAGTTATAGACCTTGCAAATAATGGATATGTAATAACTGCAAAGCAAAAAACACGTTTTGAGGAATTTAAAGAAAAATTTAAAAAAACAAACGGTGAATCTTCAATATTTACTGAAATTTACGAACAAGGGGATACTTTAAAAAATATAGCACTCGCAAACACACTTTCACGAATTGCGAAAAATGGTCGCTCAGAGTTTTATGCAGGTGATACTGGGAAAAAAATGATCGATTTTCTGAAGAAAAAAGGAGGCATCATTACACAGGAAGATTTAGACGCATATGAGGCAATTTGGCGGGAACCTATAGTTTTTAAGTACAAAGATGTTAAGCTCATTTCCATGGCACCACCCTCTAGCGGAGGCGTTTGTTTGTCACAAATTTTAAAAATGATTGAGCCGTATCCTGTTTCAGAATATGGGCACAATTCCACAAAATATATACAGCTTTTGGTCGAAGCCGAAAAAAGGGCCTATGCAGACAGAAGTGAATATTTGGGCGACCCTGATTTTATCGATATTTCTGTGGATTCGCTGTTGTCAGAAAATTATCTTTTAAAACGAATGGAAAACTTTTCACTAGAAAAGGCAACTCCTTCCAAAGAAATTAAGCCAGGAAAAATAGGCGGTGCCGAAAGTATGGAAACCACTCACTATTCCATCGTTGATAAATTTGGAAATGCCGTGTCAGTAACTACAACACTTAATGCTTCATACGGTTCAAAACTTTATATTTCGGAACTTGGCTTCTTTTTGAATAACGAAATGGACGATTTTAGCGCCAAGCCGGGTGTTCCAAATATGTTTGGGCTTATAGGCGGAGAAGCTAATGCCATCGCTCCACAAAAAAGAATGTTAAGCTCAATGACCCCAACCATCGTAGAAAAAGACGGAAAATTATTAATGGTTTTGGGCACTCCGGGCGGTTCTACTATTATTACCTCGGTGCTACAAACATTTCTGAATGTTTATGAATTTAATATGAATATGCAGCAAGCTGTAGATGCGCCACGATTTCATCATCAATGGTTGCCAGATGTAATTTTGATGGAAGAAAAAAGTTTTTCAGAATCTATTGTCGTAGATCTTGAATCAAAAGGATATGATATTTCTACCGAAATTCTACCACAGATTGGTTACGTAGATGCAATACGGGTTTTGCCTAACGGAAAACTTGAAAGTGGCGCTGACAGTCGTGGCGACGATACCGCTGTAGGTTATTAATTTAACGTATTATTCACGCTTAATCGAAATGTTGTGCATTATGTCGAAAGGTGTACATTTGGGAAATAAAAAAGGTTAGATTTGAGGGAGTTAACCAAGGATTTTTAAAATTTAGATTGAGACTTTTTGAAAAAACTATTTATTTCTTCTACCGTAGAAACCTATATAATCTTTTTCTTTATCTCTAGTTGCAGGAATTAATTATTTTACATTCCTGAAATAATTCTCTTGTTTTAAAAATCCTCGTTTTATTATCTTTTCGCCGTTTGGCGTTGTGTAGCCTATGAAAAATAAATCTTTTTTAAAGGATTTGTACTCTATTATTGCTTTTGTAATAAGTGGAGCGCTTTGCGCAGGGCTTATTTTTCTACTTTATGACAAATACCAAAACACACTGGGTTTCGAAGAAAATTTAAAAAAACTTACTTCAATTTACATAGGTATCAGTGGTTTTTTATCAGCAATCTTGATGGTTTTTCTGGCGGCTTCTGCCATGAGACAAAAGTCATACAAAACCAAAATCATACATAAAATAAGCAAGACAACACAGAAAATGCACAATTTCCGCAATATTGCTGAAATTTTGTTCAACTCAAATATTTGGCTTCCTGGACTGAAGGAATATATGGATAAAGACTATGCCGATCTCACCTATTTTGACGTTAAGGAATTTTACAAAGGAAAATCAAAACTGGCTATCGAATTTCTTCAGGAAACGCATCATTTTGGCGAGACTGAAAACCTTTATTTGGAATTGAAATCATTGTTAATGACCAATCCAAAAGAAAAACACATTCCCGAAACCATAAACTACCCTATTTTTTATGACAATGATATCATCGAAAAATGGGTGGAACACAAATCCGGTTCAGGGCTGTGGTATGTTTTTGGTTATAAGTTCGGAAATTATAAAGAGGCATTAAACTTAGAAGCTGTTTTTGAACGGCACAGAGAAAAAATTCTAACCCTTGCAAACACAATAAATCACGAAATGTTTGAAGATTCTTCGTTTAATGAAGTTTTCTTTTCAAAACTTTGGGAGCATTTAACGAAGGATGTAATACCCAAACTTTCGCAATTCCAAAACCATATAGATAGAAAGACTCCACGTTTAATATATTATTTATACATAGTCTTTTTGTTGCTAACTGTATTTGGTGTTTTGCTTCCACTTACTTATTTAATGCTCAGTTTTTCAGTATTGGCCATAATAGTTGGGTTTTCCATTGTAATAAGCACGATATTTTACGTTGCCATTACATTTCATATTTTTCTTTCCAAAGAGGTAAACCGTTAATAAACCGTCTATTTATTTATTAAAAATTAACACCTCCGTGATGCCATGCATTCTTTATTTTCCATTCTATTGAGTACCTTTGCAAGCTATGTCGAAAAATGAGGATTTTATTGAAGTTTTGGGTGCCCGCGTCCACAACTTAAAGAACATTGACGTTCGAATTCCAAGGGAAAAATTAGTAGTAATCACAGGGCTTTCCGGCAGCGGAAAATCCTCTTTGGCGTTTGATACCATTTATGCCGAAGGGCAGCGCCGATATATTGAAACTTTTTCGGCTTATGCACGCCAATTTCTCGGCAGTTTGGAACGCCCCGATGTTGATAAAATTGAAGGCCTTTCCCCCGTAATTGCCATAGAGCAAAAAACCACCAGTAAAAGCCCACGTTCCACAGTAGGTACCATTACCGAAATTTATGATTTCCTCCGTCTGTTTTACGCGCGCGCAAGTGATGCATACAGTTACAACACAGGTGAGAAAATGGTAAGCTACAGCGATGAGCAAATAAAACAGCTTATACTCGAAGATTTTTCCGATAAAAAGGTAAGTATCTTGGCTCCAGTAATTCGTTCCCGCAAAGGGCATTACCGCGAGCTTTTTGAGCAAATCGCAAAGCAAGGTTTTCTAAAAGTGCGGGTTGATGGTGAAGTGCGCGATATTGTAAAGGGAATGAAAGTGGACCGTTACAAAACCCACGATATAGAAATAGTCATTGATCGCTTAAAGGTTTCCACAGAAAGCGATAACGACAAACGCCTCTCCGAAACCATAAATACCGCGATGTATCACGGTGATGATGTGCTGATGGTTTTGGATAACGATACAAATGAAGCCCGCTATTTTAGCCGTTCGCTAATGTGTCCATCATCGGGAATCTCGTACCCTAATCCCGAGCCAAACAACTTTTCGTTCAATTCCCCCAAAGGAATGTGCCCCAATTGCAAAGGGCTGGGAAAACTTTATGAAGTTAATTTAAACAAGCTTGTCCCAAACACTAAACTTTCAATAAAACAAGGTGCTCTTGCTGCACATGGTCCGCAGAAAAACAATTGGGTGTTTAAACAACTCGAATTGATTGCTGAACGTTACAAATTTAAATTGAGCGATCCATTTGAAAGCATTCCCCAAGAGGCCAAGGACGTTATCTTTTTCGGCGGAAATGAAAAGTTTGATGTTGCTTCTAAAGAACTTGGTATTACCCGAAGCTACAAAATAGATTTTGAAGGGGTTGCTACATTTATCCAAAACACTTTTGACGCAAATGAAACTACTTCCCTAAAACGATGGGCAAAGGAATATATGGACAAAATTCCCTGCCCTGAGTGCAATGGAACTAGACTTCGAAAAGAATCGCTCTACTTCAAAGTAAACGAAAAAAATATTGCAGAGCTTGCCAACATGGATGTGGTTGAACTTGCGGAATGGTTTGCCGATCTTGAAAAAAATCTTTCGGAAACGCAGCTTAAAATCGCTTCTGAGATTATAAAAGAAGTGCGCTCCAGGCTTCAGTTTTTGGTTGATGTGGGCTTGACCTATTTGGCATTGGACCGCAGTTCAAAATCACTTTCAGGTGGCGAGGCACAACGAATCCGTTTGGCAACACAAATAGGTTCGCAATTGGTAGGCGTTCTTTATATCTTGGATGAACCCAGTATTGGCCTGCACCAGCGGGATAATGAACGTTTAATTTATTCTTTGAAGCAATTAAAGGATATAGGCAATTCCGTTATTGTTGTGGAGCACGACAAAGATATGATTGAAAGCGCCGACTATGTAATTGATATTGGTCCAGCAGCAGGAAGGCACGGCGGCGAAATAGTTTCCGAAGGTACGCCCAAGGAAATTGAAAAGCACAATACCCTAACGGCAGATTATTTAAACGGAAAAAAGGAAATTGAAATCCCTAAAAAACGCCGAAAAGGTAACGGGAAAAAACTAATCCTAAAAGGTGCTACGGGCAACAATCTTAAAAACATTACAGTTGAATTTCCATTGGGAAAAATGATTGGGGTAACGGGCGTTTCCGGTAGCGGAAAAAGTACGCTCATCAACGAAACCCTCTACCCTATTCTAAACGCACATTTTTTTAATGGGGTAAAAAAACCGATGCCCTATAAAAAGATTGAAGGACTTGAACAAATTGATAAAGTAATCGATATAAACCAATCACCCATCGGTAGGACACCGCGAAGCAACCCGGCAACATATACGGGCGTTTTTTCGGAAATACGTAACCTTTTTGCAAAAACACCCGAGGCAATGATTCGGGGTTACAAACCCGGCCGTTTCAGTTTTAATGTTGCAGGTGGGCGTTGTGAAACTTGCAAAGGCGCTGGTTTACGCGTTATTGAAATGAATTTTCTTCCCGACGTTTATGTGGAATGTGAAACTTGCCAAGGCAAACGTTTCAACCGCGAAACGTTGGAAATTCGCTACAAAGGAAAATCCATTTATGATGTTTTGGAAATGACAATTAACGAAGCTGATGGTTTCTTTGAAAATATTCCGAAAATTCATCGAAAAATAAAAACCATAAAGGATGTTGGTTTGGGATATATAACCTTGGGGCAACAATCTACCACACTTTCCGGCGGTGAGGCACAACGTATTAAACTGGCTACAGAACTCTCAAAACGCGATAGCGGAAACACCTTTTATATTCTTGATGAACCCACCACTGGTCTTCATTTTGAAGACATTCGCGTGTTGATGATTGTATTAAATAAATTGGTAGGCAAAGGAAACACCGTATTGATAATTGAGCACAATCTAGATGTAATTAAAACCGTTGATTATATTATCGATATAGGTCCTGAAGGGGGAAAACAAGGTGGAAAGATCATGGCTTTAGGAACTCCGGAAGAAGTAGCAGAAGACAAAAAAAGCTATACCGCCCAATTTCTTAAAAAAGAATTACATTGAGACCCAAAACGTTTTTAAACTTTAAAAGCTCTAAAACAAGAGAATTTAAAAGAAATACTGAATACTAAATACATGAGAGACGAACAAATACCTAAAAATTGGAATCAAGTAAAAACAAATGACTCTTGGGCCATCTTTAAAATCATGGGAGAGTTTGTAAGCGGTTATGAGAAAATGAGCCGTATAGGGCCTTGTGTTTCTATTTTTGGATCTGCCCGAACAAAACCAGACCATAAATATTATAAACTTGCAGAAAACATTGCCAAAAAGATAACCGAAAATGGTTACGGTGTTATTACTGGCGGAGGCCCCGGAATTATGGAGGCTGGAAACAAAGGTGCCCATTTGGCCGGTGGAACCTCGGTGGGACTAAATATTACGCTTCCTTTTGAGCAGCATGACAATCCTTATATTGACAGTGATAAAAGTATCGATTTTGATTACTTTTTTGTGAGAAAGGTTATGTTCGTAAAATATTCACAAGGCTTTGTAGTAATGCCCGGAGGCTTTGGAACTTTGGATGAGTTTTTCGAAGCCTTAACCCTCATACAAACACATAAAATTGATAAATTTCCATTAATACTTGTGGGAACAGAATTTTGGGGAGGTCTTTTTGAATGGATAAAGACCACCCTTCTTGAGGCAAACAATAACGTAAGTGCAGAAGATTTGGATTTGGTACATTTAGTTGATACCGAAGATGAGGTGCTTCAGATTTTAAATGATTTTTACAACGAGTATAACTTAAGTCCGAACTTCTAATTTTTAAAATTTCAGAATGCTTAAAAATATATTGACATTTGTTTTTTTAATTGTTTCACTGGGCGTTAATGCACAAGGAACCATTAAGACAATGTTTTATAATTTACTTGAATTTCCCTCTGCCCAACCCAACAATCGTGAACAAATTTTGATGGAAATCCTTGACGAATATGAACCTGATCTCTTTATGATATGTGAGCTGGAAAGTGAGTTTGGCGCCGATTTAATTTTGGATACTTCACTTAATGATGAAGGCATTAATTTTTTACGAGCTCCTTTTGAACCTAGCCAATCTGGCGATCCAGACCATCAGCAAATTTTATTTTATAGAAAGGGAATGTTCACTTTGGAAGCATCTGAAGTTATCTCTACGCAAGTACGTGATATAAACCATTATACTCTTAAACTCAGTACTGCAGATCAACAAACAGACCCAGTATTTATTGAAGTTTTTGTTACCCATCTTAAATCGAGCCAAGGCAGCAGTAATCAAAATTTACGGTTAGATATGGTGAATCAGTTTACCAATAGACTGGAAACGTTAGACCCAAATTCATTTGTGATTTTTAGTGGTGATTTCAACTTTTATACTGCAAGCGAACCAGGATACCAAGAGCTATTGGACCCAACGAACGCTATCGTGATGGTTGATCCCATTGACCGTCCGGGCTCTTGGAACAATAATATTAATTTTCAGGATATACATTCGCAAAGCACGCGAATAAGCTCTGGCCCATTTGGTGCAGGAGCTGGCGGTGGGCTTGATGATAGGTTTGATTTTATTACCGTTTCGGAAAACATGCTCAGTGACCCAAAATTAAAATACATAACCGATACTTATAAGTCTTTCGGGAATAATGGCAATTGTTTTGACAATAGTATAAATAGTACGGATTGTTCAGGCGGGTTTAGTCAAGAATTGCGGGAGCTTCTTTACAATATGAGCGACCACTTGCCTATTGTAATGGATCTGGAAACAAACAAGGAAATAATTTTAAGTACCGATGACTTTTTAGCACAGGACTCTATTATTATTGAAAACACAATTGTTTCTAAAAATCTCAATATTCAGATGGGCTCAAACTTTTCTAGAAATATTACGTTTGAAGTTTACAATACACTTGGTCAGAAACTGATGAAATTTAATTCAGAAACCTCTGCGCATCTTTCCATTGATGTTAGCCAACTCACCAATGGAGTATATTATTTAAAAACAGACCAACCAGTCTCACGAATGCTAAAATTTATCAAAACTTCTTGATGCCCAAAAAGATATTATACATACTTTTTCTTTGTTTGGCAATCCAAGCATTGGCACAGCATAATGTACATATTGATGCCACACTGGTTCCTTTAAAAAAAACGCTTTCAATAAAGCAGGAAATAACCTATAAAAATACATCGGCAGATACGTTAAGGGAACTCTACCTCTTTGATTGGGCCAACAGTTTTTCAACAAAAACGAGCCCCTTGGGACAGCGGTTTGCCGAAAATTACAACAGCTCCTTCCACTTTGAAAAAAATGAAGACAGAGGAAAAACAACTATCGAAAAAATATATGGAAATACACTAGTGCCATTGCAGTGGCAGCGCGGCGATGAAGTAGATATTATAAAGGTTATTCCCGAAAAGCCTTTACTGCCACACGATAGTTATACTTTTAGTTTAGAGTATGCGGTTAAACTTCCCGATAGTAAATTTACGCGGTATGGAGTAGATAAAAACGGAGATTACAAGCTGAAGTATTGGTACATATCACCTGCGGTTTATAATGGTGAATGGCAGATTTACAGTAACAAAAATACAGACGATTTATTTTTAACACCATCGGAGTTTTCGGTTACACTTCATCTTCCAAAAAATTATACGATTGTTTCAGATTTTAATGTAATCGAAGAAAACACTTCACAAAACACAAAATCAATTTCTCTTTCGGCCGAGAAACGAACCAACCTAACTATTTACCTCGAAAAGAATTCAACATTTGAAACTATCGAGACAGACAAGCTAAAAGTGATTACAAACTTGCAGAATAGTAAGGTAAATCCACCCGTACAAGCCTTAATGATTGATAGGATTGTACATTTTTTGGATGAAAGGCTTGGCCCCTATCCTTTCGAGAAAATGGTAATCAGTGAGACTGATTATAAAACCAACCCTGTATACGGCCTAAACCAACTGCCACGTTTCATTAGTCCTTTTCCCGATGGCTTTGAGTATGATATGGAGCAGTTAAAAACCATAACGAGGCATTATATTGACAACACTCTTATAATGGACTCTCGCGATGATTATTGGCTTCAGGATGCTTTGCAGATTTATTTAATGATGGAATATGTGGATACTTACTATCCTAAAATGAAGATAATAGGTAATCTTAGCAATTGGTGGATCATCCGTTGGGCGCACGCTGCGGATCTTGAATTCAATGACCAATACCCTATTCTGTATTTGAATATGGCGCGTAATAATATTCACCAAGCCCTGAATACGCCCAAGGATTCTTTGTTGAAATTTAATATGAACATTGCCAACGGCTATTACGGCGCAACTGGTTTGCGATATTTAAACGATTATTTGGGTAATGGGATTTTGAATAGCAGTATAAAGGAGTTTTATGCCGAAAATAAATTGAAGCCCATTAAATCTTCTGATTTTGAAAGTTTTCTTTCTGAAAGGACTGAACTTCCCATTAATTGGTTCTTTGATGATTTTGCCGATACCCGTACTACAATTGATTTCAAAATAAAAAGAGTAGAAAAGCAAGGTGACTCCCTAAAGGTCTTCATAAAGAATAATAGAAAAAACCAATTGCCAATATCGCTTTACGGTCTTAACAAAGATGAAATTGTCTATAAAACCTGGACAAAACCTGTAGATAGCATAAGTACGGTAACCATTCCTGCAAAAAACATTCGAAAATTAGCCCTCAACTATGAAGGCAGGATTCCAGAATACAACAGAAGAAACAACTTTAAAACAGTCGATGGTCTTTTGAACAAACCGTTACAATTCAGGCTTTTTCAAGATGTGGAGGATCCAAATTACACCCAGTTTTTCTTTATGCCAATCTTTGAGTATAATCTGTACGACGGTATTTCGGCAGGGTTGCGACTTTACAACAAAACGGTGCTGCCTAAGGCGGTGCACTATAGCTTAGAGCCACAATTTGGGTTCCGATCAAAAACCCTTGTTGGTAGTGCGTCCATAAGCTATACGCAAACTATGGACCAAGGAAATCTCTATGCCATGCGCTATGGTTTTTCGGGTAACTATTATTCCTACGATCGTGGACTTTTTTACAAACGCTTTACACCCTACATCACTTTCGCTTTCAGAAATAAAGATTTAAGAGACAATGAAAAACAGTTCATTAACCTTCGGAATGTGAACGTTTACAGAGATGAAAATCCCAATGATCCAGACCAAGAGCCCAACTACAGCGTTTTCAATATGCAGTATGTATATTCCAATCCCAACCTTATCAACTATTTTAGGGGTGTTGCAGATTACGAAATCTCTTCAAAATTCAGCAAACTTTCCGTTGATTTGGAATATCGTAAGCTCTTCTTGAGCAACCGCCAATTGAACCTTCGCTTCTTTGCTGGTGTATTCCTCTTTAATGACACACGAGAAAATGAAGACTTTTTCAGCTTTGCACTGGATCGACCAAACGATTACCTTTTTGACTATAATTACTACGGAAGAAGTGAGGATTCTGGTCTTTTCAGCCAACAACTTATCATAGCCGAAGGCGGTTTTAAATCGCAATTGGAGCCTGCCTACGCAAATAGTTGGATTACTACGGTAAATGCAAGTACCAATATTTGGAAATGGATATATGCCTATGGCGATGTAGGCCTAGTTGGCAATAAAGACCGTGGGCTTAATGCTGTTTTTGACAGCGGCATACGCGTTAGCTTGGTAGCCGATTACTTTGAGGTGTATTTCCCAATTTATTCCAACTTAGGTTTTGAACCAAATTTGCCACATTATGATGAAAAGGTAAGGTTCATAATTACTTTAAGCCCAAAAACCTTACTGGGTCTTTTTACGCGAAGATGGTATTGATTGAAAATTCACAAATTTACAAACCAAAAATATGCAATTACTAAACAACTGGCGCATCATCATACTGCTCTGTCTAACATTGGGCCTTGCCCCCTTTCTGCCCGAACCACACATTTGGGGAAAATTGAAATGGATTGCAGGGGGCGCCGAAGGGATGAAGGGGGCCGATTGGTTTGATGTATTATTGCACGGCCTTCCTTTTGTATTGTTGCTTAGGTTGTTGATTATTAGCATGCTTCCTTCCAAAAAAGAATAAACTTAATATTCGTCGGTCTCCAAAAACTGGCTGTGGATAACTAAGCGTTGCGAAACACCCTCAATTTCGCTATTTTTGCAAAACTAAAACACATTGAAATGCAGACAGACCCAAAGACCAACGGCGAGATTTCCTTTGACGATTTCAAAGAAACAGTTATAAACGATTACAAAATAGCTGTTACCAGTCGGGAATGTAGTCTGCTTGGGCGCCGTGAAGTACTTACCGGAAAAGCGAAGTTTGGAATCTTTGGTGATGGAAAGGAAGTTCCGCAATTGGCTTGGGCAAAAGCATTTCAAAATGGAGATTGGCGCAGTGGTTATTACCGCGATCAAACTTTTATGATGGCCATCGGTAAACTTACCATCGAACAGTTTTTTGCAGGACTTTATGCCCACACCGATATAAATGCTGACCCAATGAGCGCCGGAAGGCAAATGGGCGGCCATTTTGCAACCCATAGTTTAAACGAGGACGGCAGTTGGAAAAACCTTACCCAACAAAAAAACAGCAGTGCAGACATTTCTCCCACGGCAGGCCAAATGCCACGTTTATTGGGATTGGCGCAGGCTTCCAAAATTTTCAGAAATGTAAAAGGTATTGAAAACAAAACTAATTTCTCCATTAACGGAAATGAAGTTGCCTGGGGAACCATAGGAAATGCCAGTACAAGTGAAGGCCTTTTTTGGGAAACCATTAATGCTGCCGGTGTATTGCAGGTACCGATGGTAATGAGCGTTTGGGACGATGAATACGGAATTTCCGTCCACGCTAAATACCAAACCACCAAAGAAAATATTTCAGAAATTTTAAAAGGATTCCAACGCACTGAAGAAGAGGATGGATATGAAATTATCCGGGTGAAAGGCTGGGATTACCCAGAACTTATTGAGGTTTACCACCGTGCTTCAAAGATTGCGAGAGAAAAACATATTCCTGTATTAATTCACGTACTACAGCTTACACAGCCCCAAGGCCACAGTACCAGCGGCTCGCACGAGCGTTATAAAAGCAAGGAACGCTTAGAGTGGGAAGCTAAATACGATTGTAACGTAAAAATGCGCGAGTGGATGATTGCCAGCGATATTGCCACGGACGAGCAACTTTCAGAAATTGAAAAGGAAATAAAAAAGAAAGTACGCGACGGCAAAAAAGCTGCATGGGAAGCGTTTATTTCACCCCAAAAAAAGGAACAGGAAGAAGCTGTTTTATTATTGGGTAATTTAGCCGAAAACAGTTCCAACAAAAATTTCATTGAAAAGATAAAGAACGAACTGGCCTCCGAAAAAGAGCCATTGCGAAGAAATATCCTCGCTTCAGCGCGCAAAGCATTGCGTTATGTTGTGGGTGAAAATTCTTCAGAAAAGAAACAATTACAAGATTGGATTAACAATTATTATGAAATAATCCAACCAAAATACAGCGCACACCTCTACAGCGAAGCAAAGGAAAATGCCAAGACCGTAAAAGAAGTCCTTCCCTCCTACGCAAATGATGCTGAAGAAGTGGATGGACGGGTAATTATCCGCGATAACTTTGACGCTATTTTCAGCAAATATCCAGAGGTTTTGATATTTGGTGAAGACAGTGGCGAAATTGGCGATGTAAACCAAGGTCTCGAAGGAATGCAGGAAAAATATGGCAAATTACGTGTAGCCGATGCTGGAATACGTGAAGCCACTATCCTCGGACAGGGAATTGGGATGGCGATGCGTGGGCTTCGTCCTATAGCAGAGATTCAGTATTTGGATTACATTCTATATTGCCTTCAAATTATGAGTGACGATTTGGTTACCGTACGTTATAGAACAAACGGCACCCAAAAAGCACCGTTAATTGTCCGTACCCGTGGCCACAGGCTGGAAGGTATTTGGCACAGTGGTTCACAAATGGGCGGATTGATCCATTTACTTCGCGGAATGTATATTCTCGTACCTCGCAATATGACCAAAGCAGCAGGTTTTTACAATACATTATTGGAAACCGACGAACCCGCTTTGGTAATAGAATGCTTAAACGGTTACCGTTTGAAGGAAAAAATGCCTACTAACCTTGGGGAGTTCAAGACCCCAATAGGTGTTGTAGAAACAATTAAGGAAGGAACCGACATTACTTTGGTTTCCTACGGCAGTACATTACGTATTGTAGAAGAAGCCGCAAAAGAGCTTCAACAGGCAGGAATAAATGCTGAAATTATTGACGTTCAATCATTACTTCCCCTAGACATCAACCACGACATTGTGAAAAGTGTAGCAAAAACCAATCGACTTCTTGTTATTGATGAAGATGTACCTGGCGGAGCTTCAGCATACATCTTGAACCAAATAATAGACGTACAGGGCGGATATAAATATATGGACAGCAAGCCACAAACGCTTTCTGCAAAAGACCACCGTCCACCCTATGGCACAGATGGTGATTATTTCAGCAAACCTTCTGCAGAAGATGTTTATGAAAAGGTTTATGAAATCATGCACGAAGCTAATCCCAGCGAGTTTCCCAAGTTAAGATAACGCTAAAGTCCTCTTATTCTTCAGCTAAGCTCCGTATCTTATAGCATATTCTAAAATAATAGCTATGAGAAAAATTACGATACTAGTATTTAGTCTTTTAATATGTTTTATTACGTATTCGCAAGACGTTAACAACAATGTGCATTACGTTGCCCAATCAGAAGTGCCCCAACCCGTCCTGGATAGGCAGGAAGCTTTGTTTCCTACTAATTTTGTTTCAGAATGGCAAGTCCAGGAAATGGATGGTATGCAAAATGCCGAGAACATCCGTTACATCGCCAAATTTGAGGAGGATGGTCGCCCTGGCTTTTCGGCTTCCTATCTTCCCAATGGCATGCTAATTTTCAATTCCGAATTTATGCCCAGTGAAATTATTCCCGCAAAGGTTAGGCTGAAAATAGATAGTGATTATAAAGATTATACTATTCGCCATGCAGACTTTATAACCTTTTACAACCCAAAACGCGAGATTTATATGATAAAACTATTAGATGAGATTAATGTTAATTACGTGTTTTATAACACTGCAGGCAATAAAGTTCCTAAAGATTCCCTTCCAGAGGAAATTTTATTATTGATGAATTAAAGACAGATAATTCAAAATATTTTCCAAAAGAAGGTTTATAATTCAATATTGCATTTTATCGAATATTTAATAGTTTAAACTATTAATTGCATTTTATTCAAAAAATATTTGGAACTCTGAAATTAATTACTTTAAATTAGCAATACAATTGCAAACAAAATCAAGTTTATGTATTCCATCAGTTTAAATAACAATAATAATAACGAGCTGCCGTAACAAAAACTTGTCGCGATATATAGCCCGTCAGGTTTTTTACCTGGCGGGCTTTTTTTTACCTAAAACTAATCATTTAAATTATAGAAATTATGTGTGGAATTGTATGTGCATTCAAACTTAAAGAGCCTGCAGAGGCTCTCAGGCTCCAGGTATTATCAATGGCAAAATGTATCCGTCATCGGGGACCGGACTGGAGCGGAATTTTTAGTAACGACAAAGCTATAATGGCTCACGAGCGCCTTGCTATTGTTGACCCTACTTCTGGAAAGCAACCGCTTTTCAGCAGTGACGGCAATCTTGTTTTGGCCGCCAATGGCGAAATCTATAACCATATGGCGCTCCGCAAGCAATTCAAAGATTACGAGTTTAAAACTAAAAGCGACTGCGAGGTAATTCTTCCTCTATATAAAGAGAAAGGCCCCAGCTTCCTCGATGAAATGAACGGCATCTTTGGCTTTGCGCTCTATGATATTGAAAACGACAACTATTTTATTGCCCGCGACCACATGGGCATCATTCCCCTATATATGGGCTGGGACCAAAATGGAACTTTCTATGTGGCTTCCGAATTAAAAGCTTTGGAAGGCGTTTGTACCAAAATTGAGCTCTTCCCTCCCGGTCATTACTTAGACAGCCGCGAAGGTGAATTAAAGCGCTGGTATTCCCGCGATTGGATGGACTATGAAAACGTAAAGAACAACGCTACCGAAATTGCAGAACTTCGAAAAGCATTGGAGGCCGCCGTGCACCGTCAATTGATGAGCGATGTACCTTACGGAGTTTTACTTTCCGGTGGTTTGGACAGCAGCATTACTTCCGCAATTGCAAAAAAATATGCCGACAAGCGTATTGAAAGCGAAGATACCGAAGGAGCTTGGTATCCACAACTACATAGCTTTGCAATAGGTCTTGAAGGCAGTCCCGATCTTGCTGCAGCACAAAAAGTGGCAGACCATCTAAAAACCGTGCACCACGAAATAAAATTTACAATCCAGGAAGGCCTAGACGCCATTCGCGATGTAATTTATCATCTTGAAACGTATGACATTACAACCATCCGTGCCAGCACGCCCATGTACCTTATGGCGCGCGCAATCAAGGCAATGGGTATAAAAATGGTTTTGAGCGGTGAAGGTTCTGATGAAATTTTTGGCGGATACCTCTATTTTCACAAAGCCCCCAATGCAGAAGAACTACACAAAGAAACAGTCCGCAAACTGGACAAACTACATATGTACGACTGCCTGCGCGCCAACAAAAGTTTAGCAAGTTGGGGCATTGAAGGACGTGTGCCTTTTCTCGATAAGGAATTTATGGACGTCGCCATGCGCATCAATCCACAGGATAAGATGATAAATGGCGAACGCATGGAAAAGTGGGTATTGCGAAAAGCTTTTGAAGACATGCTACCAGAAAGTGTGGCCTGGCGCCAGAAAGAACAGTTTAGCGACGGCGTTGGCTACAGTTGGATAGATACTTTAAAAGAAATGGTAAACGAGCAGGTAACTGATGAACAACTTGCCAACGCCAAGTACAAGTTCCCCATCCAAACTCCCACCAGCAAAGAAGAGTTTTACTACCGAAGCATTTTTGCTGAACATTTCCCTAGTGACACCGCTGCCCTAAGTGTGCCCAGTGTACCCTCAGTAGCGTGTAGCAGCCCCATTGCCTTGGAGTGGGATGCCAGCTTTAAGAATATGAACGACCCAAGTGGCCGGGCGGTTAAGAATGTACATGCGGATGCGTACGCGAATTCGTAAAACATAATCAGCAAGATGTTTTTATTAATGATATTTCACAGTCTAAGTTAAATATTTCAAAATATGTTAACCAAATACGCTTTTAAGTTAATGATGTGTCAAAAACTAGCCTACTTTAGTACTAAAGAAAAATTATTAATTTAAACAAAAAAGCTATGAGTACACAAAATCAGAACAAAAGCAAGAACCAGGATCAGAACAAGAAAAACAATGGTCCTACATCCAAAACAAACGGTCCAAAATCTACCGTAAAAAATGACAAGGATGATGACAAACGCAATCAAGCCAATACCAATAAAGGTCGCTAACCCTGAAAGTATCACCGCTTAATTGCAGACGCCAGTGAAATGAAATCACTGGCGTTTTTTTTTGCGCTTTCCACAACCATTCGTTGATAAATTCCTGAAATCTATGTTTTAACAACTTAGGTTTTAAGTTATATTTGATGGGAAACGATAAAAGAAATAATAAGAATAAACACTATGAGTTTTTATTTATAGGTTTGGTCAATTAAAGACCAAACAAAAAAATGAAAAAGATAGCTACTGTTTTTGGTTATTGTTGTAACAACAGCCGTTTATATATAAATCAGTTAAAAAAAACACATCGCAATACCAAAAATAAAAGGTCCTGAAAAAATGAATATCCCAATCAACCATAAGGCTCCTGTGAAATCACAATCTGAAATTATTATAGAAGCACCTACAGAAAAGGTTTGGCATATATTGACAAACATTAATGATTGGCCTGCATGGCAAGAAGAGGTTACTGAATCTAATTTACAATTTGAACCAAAAGAAGGAGTTGAGTTTAAATGGAAGGCTGGTGGACTATCATTTACATCCCAGATTCATACAGCCGCGCCCCAAACCAAGTTTGGTTGGACAGGAAAAACTTTTGGCGCAAGCGCAATTCATAATTGGTTCTTTAAAGATGGTGGAGAAAAAACAATTGTACGCGTTGAAGAAAGTTTACAAGGAGTTTTCCCAAGCCTATTCAAGAAATATTTCCAAAAAAAATTAGATGAGGGAGTAAATAAAAACCTTATAGATTTAAAAGTTGCATCAGAAAAATAAAAAACAGCTTTATTTATAGAAAATGGACAAAGACATAAACAAACTTTTAACTGCCAAATCTGAGCAAGTAAAAAAACTCCAAGAAATTGTTAAGAAAGCAATTGAGGAAGAAACTTTAATTACCAACAATCTTTTAAATCCACCAAAAGAAATACTCACTAGAGGACAAACAATATCTGATAAGGTTGCAAAATTTGGAGGTAGTTGGGCATTTATCATTTCATTCTTTATCATTCTAGTAGTATGGGTTCTGTTTAATACATTAACCCCCGTAAAAGACAATTTTGACCCATATCCATTTATACTCATGAACCTTATTCTATCCTGTATTGCAGCGTTACAAGCGCCGGTTATTATGATGAGTCAAAATAGACAAGAGGAAAAAGACAGAAAAAGAGCTGAAAACGACTACCTGATTAATTTAAAAGCTGAACTGGAAGTAAAAGCGCTGAATCAGAAAATTGAACTTCTCATCCAAGAACAAATTCAAACTTTATTTGAAAGCCAAGAACTACAATTAAAAATTCTAAAAAAACTTGAACAAAGGTTATGACAAATTCTTTTTTTTCAGACTTTAAAACCGTAATAATCATCGGAATCATAATTGCCTTAACTATTTGTTTTGCCTTGGTCTTTAAATATGTATCCAAGAAGAAAATAAATTCATTAGTACGAACAAAACACATAGACCCAACAAGCTATGTCTTTGCCACAAAACTCATAACAGCCATTATTTTTATCATAGGCATTTCATTTGCCTTAATTCAAATTCCCGAAATGAAAACCTTGGGCCATTCCTTGCTGGCAGGTGCAGGTATCTTATCACTTGTAGCTGGGTTGGCATCGCAGCAGGCCTTAAGTAATATAATGAGTGGGTTTCTCATTGTCATATTCAAACCGTTTAAAATCAATGATAGAATTACGTTTAACCAAACGTATACCGGAACTGTAGAAGAAATCAATTTGAGACAAGTTGTACTTCGGGATTTTGAAAACAATAGAATCGTGGTACCAAACTCGGTAATAAGCTCTAATGTTATAGTCAATACAAACTTAAATGATACAAGAATTTGTAAAATGATTGAAATTGGTATTGGATATAACTCTGATATTGCCCAGGCTTTAAAAATAATGGAAGAAGAGGTTTTAAAGCACCCTTTACATATAGATAATAGAACCGAAGAAGATAAAGAAAACAATGTCCCCGAAGTTATAGCTAGAGTTACTGCATTGGGAAATTCATCCATCACAATAAAAGTTTGGGCCTATTCAGACAATGCATCAAATGGGTTTATAATGTATTGCGATTTACTGCGCTCAATAAAAGAACGTTTTGACAAAGAAAACATAGAAATACCCTATAACTATCAGAACGTTATTATTAAAGAAGCAAAATAAAACAGCACAACATAAAGGTTTACATTCTCAAAAAAATAAATGAACCAATCTGAACTCATAATTTTAAATTTCAAAGAAGTTAGAAGAAGAAGCATAAAACTTTGGAATGGGCTACCTGAGGAATATTATAATTGGAAACCGGACCAAAAAGCAATGAGCGCATCAGAAATGATAAGACACGTTCTAGAGGCTGATTATGGCTGGAATATTATAATCAATCAAGGAGATATAACAAATTATAAAACCCCTTGGAAAAACAGACCATTCCTAAACCTTAAAGATGAACTTGAGTTTGCTGAGCCTTTTAGAAAAACATTTTTAGAAAGCATTCAACGATTTTCGGATAAGGAATTAAACGAAACCGAAATCGTTCATCCAGGAAATGGAGACAAAAAAATCCTTGCAAAATATTTGTTACGGATTGCATATCACGAAGCCGTTCACGCAGGACAATTCCTGTCGTATTTAAGAGCAATGAATATTGAAAGGCCAAAAATATGGGATTGAAAAAAACACTACAGCATATGTCTATAACTGCAATTTGCTTCGCCAGTCGCTTTGCTCTAGTTGGCAGATTCAATTACCCCCTCATGAGCACAAAGTGCTAACTGTCGTTTCTCATCCCACTTTCCACAACCCTTCGTTAATAAGTTCAAATAAACTATGTTTTCACAACTTGGGTTTTGGGTTATATTTGAAGGTAAACCATAAAACGTATAACAAGAATAAAAACAATATTTTTTTTATACGCCTGTTGTGGTGCATATAAAATGACATTGGAAATGATAATACGTCAAGAAACTAGAAGCGACTACAAAGAAGTCTTCAACGTAATTGAAAGTGCTTTTAAAAATGCTGAATTCGCAGACCACACGGAACAGTTTTTAGTCGAACGATTAAGAAAATCAGACGCTTTCATTCCTGAACTATCAATGGTAGCGGAAATTGATGGAAAAATAGTTGGACATATTCTATTGACAAAACTTAAAATCAAAAACAAGTCGAATGAATTCGATTCATTGGCGTTGGCACCTGTTTCTGTCTTACCTCAATTTCAAGGTAAAGGAATTGGTGGGAAACTAATACTTGAATCACACAAAAAGGCGAAAGAATTAGGGTATAAATCAATCGTTCTTTTAGGACACGAAAAATACTATCCAAGATTCGGTTATGAACAAACTGATAAATACAGTATAGAATTGCCATTTGAAGTTCCGAAAGAGAATTGTATGGTAATTGAATTGGTTGAAAATGGACTGAAGGGAGTAAATGGAATGGTTGAATACCCTAAAGAGTTTAATGAATAATTAAATACAGCGCAAAAATTTGTTCCAATTGTTCATTTACCACTACCCCTTCTCTATGCTTAGCGAACGCGTTTAAAAATCCTTACATATCTTGAAAACGCCACTGAAAAATTTCTAGATTTTTCATATAATAACCCCTTATTGTTCTTCCTCCTATCCCCTAGACCAAAAAAATGATGACATTCTCTTGTTTCTCCGATGTAATGTAAACTAAAATATCATTATTATTATGAAACAGACACTACTACGCATGTTATGCTGCATTACCCTAACCTTTTTACTACCCACTGCCCATTTTGGTCAGACGCCCGAAGACATTTCCGCATTGAAAGCAAAATTGAATAGCTATTCCCAAATGGGCATTAGCAAACGGCAAGCTATCAAAACCTATTTTACCGAGGCGGAGAAACAATTGTTTTATCAGTATCAAGAAGCAAACCGTAGCACACCTGCCACTTCACTCCATAGTAGGAGCGGTAACCTTATTTACGCTCTGGATATTTATCTTCAATATGGTGATTTTGGCTACATGTCCACCACGGGCCCTTATGATATTACTTCGGTAAGTACGCAGGAATACGATATTTATGCGGATGATTTTGACGCTAGCGGCACCCTCTATCTTGCCGATGCTTACTGGAACTGGCTATATAGTATGGACTACACCACGGGAACGCTTACAGAAATAGGTCCGTTTTGGGACATCCTTTCTGATCATTGGATAAGTGGCCTCTCCTATGATTTTAACACCAATACATGGTACGCCATCAGCATTGATGGCGATGGCCATACACAATTGTATAGTCTAGACGTTACCACCCAAGAGCTTACCGCTATAGGCAATGGTACAGGCAACCCTTCAGGGATATGGCTAGAGATAGATAACAACGGTATTGCCTATATGGCCGATATAGTTACAGATTCCCTATATACAGTAAATCTAGATACAGGCGTGGCCACAATGGTGGGCCCATTAGATATTGATTTGGAATGGGCACAGGATGTAACCATAGACCCGGCAGATAATACCATGTATATCTCTGGCAATTTGCTGGAAGAAAGTTTTGTATATACGGTAAATTTAAGCACAGGCCATGCCACATTATTGGGCACCTCCAATTTGGCAGAATACGGTGGATTCTCCATACCTGGCAATCCGCTGGGGGTTGCGCAACAAACACAAGAAAGCATTGCTCTATACCCCAACCCTACTACAGGCAATGTGGTGCTTAACACCCCGCAAGGTATGGACATACAAGAAGTAAGGCTCTATGACAGTACCGGAAAGAACATGGACATACACACAGATTTCCCAACCATAGACCTTAGCGCTATGGCCCCTGGCATCTATCTGATGCAAGTGGTTACCGAAAACGGCACCATCACCAAAAAAATAGTAAAACAATAAATATAATTAGCAAGTTCAGTTCAAAGGGAATGGTTTTTTATGCCATTCCCTTCTTTTATAGCGAAACATTACGGGGTTTCGAAACGGTATGTTTAGCCCATACCCATCTTCCCCAACACCCCCTGACCACTCCCCCTTCCCAATCTACTCCATAACACCTCCTCAGTTTAACTCCACTTTCCACAACCATTCGTTAATAAGTTCCAATAAACTATCTTTTAACAACTTGGGTTTTGGGTTATATTTGAAGGTAAACCATAAAACGTATAACAAGAATAAAAACAATATTGTTTTTATACACATGTAGTAAGCAATTTGAGAAGGGAAAAATTATATATACTATCAATTATCATCATATTTATGTATGCTTGTGATTCAAAAGAGTTCAATAAAGATTTTGATAAACAAAAATCAATTGAATTGTTCGACGAAATCTTTAAGCAAGAAGATATGCAAAGGATGACATGTATTTTTGAGAAACCAAATTGGAGGGTTTTCGAAAATAGTGAGTATTTCAGGTCATCAGTTAGGGAAGAATTAAAAATAAAGGACACTTCTTTTTTTAATTTCCAAATCAAATTGCTTGATCAATTTATTATCACTGATGAATTTGATTTCTCAAAAAAAATAATTGATAAAGAAGCATATCAAGATTTTTTAAATACAGGTAATTACCGGATAATTAAAGACACGACCATGTATAACAGATTTGATTGGTTGATAGACAATAATTGCCCACATGGATTTATAAACATTTCCAAACCATTATTTAATGAGGATTATAATAAAGCTATTGTGCATCTAGAATTTGATTGCGGACCACTTTGTGGCTTTGAAAAAAGTATAGTCTTTGTTTTGAAAAATAAGAAGTGGAGCGCAGAAGATGTTATGGAATTTGATTTAGTTATATATTAGAAAAACAAACTGCTTATAGCACTATATAACCGCAATTACGGCGGAGTCGTCTAAGTCCGGCACGAGCACGAAGTGCGAACTGGCAAAGCAATCCACTTAGAATTGCTAACGCCAGTGCTAAACCAAATATAAATGCATATAAACCGCAACGAGCCATACACAAAACCTTTGTAGCACATAAAACCAATAATATGAATAGAATTATAATTCTTAGCATAATTACATTAATATTGATAGGCTGCAACAAACCAGTTAAATACGATGTAGTGGTTGAAAACGTAAGTTTATTTGATGGTTTTGAAGATTTAGGCATTGTCAATGTCGCTATCAATAATGATACAATAGCCGCAATAACTACAAATAAATTAGAAACTGATTCAATTATAGACGGGTCAGGTAAATTCATGATTCCCGGACTAGTCAATGCACATGTACATGCCAATAGCTTGGAAGACTTAAAAGCGGGTTACCCTTTAGGTATTTTGACTCTTTTAAACATGCATACAGGATTCGAAGATAGAGAACTTGGCTGGAAAAAAATGACAAAAGATTCAATTGGTTTTTCCACACTTTATGGCGCAGGTCATGCAGCCACAGTACCAGGTGGCCATCCTACCCAATTCAGCCCAGGTATGGAAACAATTAATGATTCTATTTCTATTGAAGACTGGATAAATCATCGCATTTCGAAAAAGGTGGATTACGTAAAAATTATTCACTCTGAGGGAGGTTTTATGGGAGAACCAGCACCACCAACGTTACCATATGAGAAAATCAATGAACTCATTCAACATGCACATGATAATGGATTTAAAGCTGTAGTACATGCTGGAGAAGTTGAAGAAATGGAAACTATTGCAAAGTATAAACCAGATGGTTTTGTGCATATGTTAAGCATGAAAAAAGATCTTCCAGTCCCAGACAGCTATTATAATGCAATTGTGGCTAGCGGTGCTTTTGTGGTCCCAACTGCAGGCATTACTTTAAAACCGATGGATGGTCTTCCTCCTTTTATGTTGGAATGGATTTCGAAAAATCTATTGGACGCAAAAGAAAGTGCTGAAATAATAAAAAAAATGAATGAAGCTGGAATATTAATTGTTGCAGGTACTGATGCCCAAGAAGGTCAAATGAATTTTGCGGAAGATTATTTCTTGGAATTAGAACTATATAAAATGGCAGGTATGTCCAACCTTGAAATCTTAAGAGCAGCTACTGGAAATGCAGCTAAGGCATTTGATTTACCCATAGGAGAATTAAAGGAAGGAAGAAAGGCAACTTTTGTACTTCTGAGCAAAAATCCATTAGATGACCTTTCAAACCTTAGAAAAGTAGAACAAGTTTGGAAAAATGGTAAGACTAAATAATACACTGTACAACAATAGCTATAAGTAATTGCTTGTTCTACCCTGCTTCCGGCACGAGCACGCAACCAAATCGAAGATTCGACGAAGTCACACCGAAGATTTAGCATAGCTAAACCATAGCCCAAACGTTGTACAGCATATAGAAAACGAAATGAAAAAAACATTAAGCATCCTAGTATTGTTAATTTTTGGAATCTCATTAAACGCCCAGAATGAAAAACCCGAAAGAGAAGCTTTTAAGCTAATAGTTGCAATAGACAGTGTGAACTTTTACCAACAAGACGTGACGAAATCACCTTATTTTGTTAAAGACAAAATTTTACAAATATATCCTTCAGAAAAGATATTTATTGAAACAGAAATTAAATCTGATTCCATTTATTCTATGTCGGTAGTGAAAGAAAATCTGAATCCAGAAAGAACCATAATCGTTGAATTCAATCAAAAAGTGCAAGGAAGAATACACGATGGAATGATGTTATCTGTAAAAAATCCCTTTGATAAAACTCTTAAATATGAAGCTTTGATGTACATCCATGGCGGAACAGAATGGATTCCAACCAGTATTATTCCAATAAGACCGAATTTAGTTAATTTCGAACTATGGAATGACGTGATATTATCACTTGTTTTAGTAGAATGGAAAATAGAATAATACACTGTAAAACAATAGCTATAAGTAATTGCTTGTTCTACCCTACTTCCGGCACGAGCACGCAACCAAATCCAAGATTCGACGAAGTCACATCGAAGAATCAACGAAGCTAAACCATAACCCAAACCCCTTGTAGTCAATATAAACAAGACCTGATGAATAAAATAATATTTAGCCTTTTACTTTGTTTTTTATCCTTCTCCCTATCTGCACAAACGGATAAAGAAATTGCATATTCGAAAGCAATAAAAGCAATCAAAATAATGGATGAAGGAAAATTAGATGAGAGCATAAAGTTACTGGAAGAAAGCCAAAAACTTGATCCTGAAAATTATATGTATCCATATGAAATCGCTTATGCTTATGTTCAAAAGAAAAAGTATGAAAAAGCAATCAAGATTTTAAATAATGTAAAAAAATACAAATCTATAAATAGTCAGGTTTACCAGATGTCAGGCAACTGTTATAGTTATTTAGGCAAACCCGAAAAGGCAATTAAAGAATATGAAGAAGGAATGAAACATTTTCCGAATTCAGGAAATCTGCATTTAGAAAAAGGGAATATATTTTTAGGACAACAAGAATATCAAAAAGCAATTGAAAATTATGAAAAAGGAATTGAAGTGGACCCAACTTTTACTTCAAACTATTTCCGCTTAGCAAAATTATTTTTGAATTCAACCGATAAACTTTCAGGCCTCATTTATGGCGAGATATTTATGAATTTAGAGAGAACTACAGCACGAACTCAAGAAATGAGCGAGCTTCTTCTTAACACATATAAATCTTCAATAACCTTAGGCGAAAATGAATCCAGTATTGATTTTTGTGAAGTCATTATTGACGCTTCAGAAATAAAGCCAAACGAAGATATTAAGTTGCCACTCTGTGCAATTTTTGGCAAAAATTTTATATTAGCAATTATTGATGAAAAAACTATCGATTTAAATTCATTATCACAAATAAGGCAAAAATTTATAGAAAATTATTTCAAGGAAGATTTTAGAAACTATCCCAATGTTCTTTTTGAATATCAAAAAGAATTAGTAGATAATAATCTCTTTAATGCTTACAACCACTATTTATTTCAAATTGGAGCACAAGAAGAATTTAATAATTGGTTAGAATTAAACCAAGTTGAATATGACAAATTTGTAGCCTGGTACACAGAGCAACAAAATATTATTGAAATAACGAATGATAACAAATTTATTAGATAAAGAATACTGCCCACCACAAACATCTAAGCTAAAAAACAAATCTTTTTAGTACCATTTACACGCAACGTCCCCAGCATACCGCAAACCCCTTTTGCACTTTCCACAACCCTTCGTTAATAAGTTCCAATAAACTATGCTTTAACAACTTGGGTTTTGGGTTATATTTGAAGGGAAACTATAAAACCTATACAGGAATAAAAACCATATGGTTTTTATCCGCATGTTAGGTGTCATTTGATGAACTACGAAGAAGAATTAAATAATATAATCTTAAAGTCATACAGGGAAGCTTTTGAGACAAAAGAAAAAGCTAGAAAACTGAATGATGGAAATTTATTTAACAGAGCTGCAGGACTCTATTTACGCCAATCTGAATACTGCAAAGAAATGCTTGAATCTGGAATCAAATTGAGTGATGATGCCAAAAATCACTTTCTTTCTGATTATCATTTTATGGTATATTGGTATTTTCAATGCCTGATAGGGGAATTACATAGCAAAAAAATAGAGGATTATGAATATGAATTAGAGCTCTCAGAAAAATCAAAAAAACATATTCAGAATAGCTTAAAGCATTACAATGTGATTGCTAGTAATAACCAAAATTCAAAAAAGAAAGATGAATTTATACGCTCCGACAAACAAGCAGCTATAGATGTATTACAGGCAAAAGCTAAAAAATCTATCAATAATGGAGATTATATTGAAGCATTTGATTTTAATAAAGAAGCGATTGTTGTTCAGCAGGAATTAGTTGAGTTATGTAAAAAGAAAAAAAACTATACGGATTTAAGAATTCAAAAAGGAAATTTGGCAAATAAATACTTTAATCAATCCCAAATCCTTTATGGTACTATATTAAAAAATACAGATGGAAAATTCAATTTTAACTTGATAAAAAAGCTAATTGACTCATACGATTTTACGATTAGTGCAATGGACGAAAATCCTGAGGCAATAAAAGAATATAAAAAAACTCAAAATCAAATCTTAGTTAAATTGGAGGAACTTTTAGAATCAGAAAATTTTAAAATAAAATGGGCTGAAATTTTAACACATTTTGATGATAAAATTATACGAACTATTATGCAAAAAAATGATTTAGATGCTTTTGTTAAGGCAAAGGCCAAAACCGAACTAGAAAACAATCAAACTAAAATTCTTTTAATAAGAGGTCTATTTTGGATAGGTATGGCAGGTGTTTTATATTTTATGCTACGAGATTTAGCAAGTAATAATGAAATTGACTTAGTCAGATTTTTTGGAGTTCTTTTCGGATTTCCTGTAATATTTATTATTGTCGGCGCTTTTATTCTTAAGTCAACTAATGCTTTAAGCCAAGTGAATTTTATTAAATTATTACGACTCACTCTGAATATAAATTTAAAGGGAATATCTGCTTTAAACCCAAGTAAAAACGACACCTAACAATAGCTATAAGTAATCGCTTGTTCCCGCCTACTTCCGGCACGAGCACGCAACCAAATCGAAGATTCGACGAAGTCACATCGAAGATTCGACGAAGTCACATCGAAGATTCGACGAAGTCACATCGAAGATTCAGCGAAGCTAAACCATAACCCAACCATTGTGTATAATTTTAACAAACAGCAGAAATGACAGAAAAAATAGAAGAGTTAGACAATTATCTAGACAATCATTACATACACAAAAGTAATTGGTTAAGAGCTGCTGTACTTGGAGCTAACGATGGAATTTTATCTACTGCTAGTATTGCTATTGGAGTTGCTACGGCAAGTGATTTACGAGAACCGATTATTTTGGCAACATTGGCAGGACTAGTCGCAGGTGCTTTATCAATGGCTGCTGGAGAATATGTTTCGGTAAGTTCACAAACAGACGTTGAAAAAGCTGATATTGAACGTGAAAAAATTGAATTGAAAGAAATGCCCAAACTTGAATTACAACGACTAGCAGAAATTTATGAAAAAAGAGGCCTAAAAAAAGATACTGCATTAACAGTAGCAAAAGAATTAACAGAACACGATGTATTGAGTGCTCATATTAGAGACGAATTAGGAATTAATGAAATTAGCCAGGCCAAACCTATACAAGCTGCATTTGCTTCTTGTGCATCATTTACAGTTGGAGGATTACTTCCATTTTTAGTAACACTTTTTCTTCCTTTAGAAAGTATGAAATATTCACTTTACGGATTTGCACTGTTTTTCCTAATAATTTTAGGAGCATTAGCAGCAAAAACTGGTGGCTCTAGTATAGCGAAAGCAGTTATCCGAATTACATTTTGGGGAACAGTCGCTATGGGCCTGACTGCTTTGGTAGGTTATTTATTCAATGTGAATGTCGTATAAAATACTGCCCACCACAAACATCTAAGCTAAAAAACTAAATTTTTTAGTACCATTTACACGCAACTTCCCCAGCATACGGCAAACCCCTTTTGCACTTTCCACAACCATTCGTTAATAAGTTCTAATAAACTATGTTTTAACAACTTGGGTTTTGGGTTATATTTGAAGGGAAACTATAAAACCTATACAGGAATAAAAACAATATTGTTTTTATACGCATGTTATCCTCAATTTAAATTTATAATAATGAAAAGTATAGCAAGCAACTTAATATTAATGCTGGGTGCTGCAGGACATTTTATTCTTTGCGGTGCAGCGCTATTTGGGGATATTGTAATAGCCCCAGTGGTACTAAGTGAACCACCGGCATCCTTGAAAATGTTTCAAGCACCATACGCCTATGATTCTACCCCCTTCTGGCAACCCGCGAATATGCTTGTGCTTGGACTAATCGTAATCGCAGTGTTTTTAAACTGGAAAAAGCCTCGTAAAAAATTTGCTGTCGCTTGGTTGGTGGGATTCATCATTATTACAGTTCTATCAATCGGATTTATCTTTCCTGAATATATTGAGATAACTAATACGGCTTTTAATAATAACATTGATCCTGAGTTAGTTGAACGAGGTGCCAATTGGAGAATACTATCATGGGTTCGTGGGGTCATCTTTTTCGCAATTGGATTTTTACCATTAATTGCTCTAACTCGACCTCTACAGACTGTAGACAAAAGCTAAAAGAAAAAATTGAGAATCACTATCAGTAGTAAGCTAAATGTTAAGTTGGATAATGTTGTTTGGAATTTAGAAAAATGAGGCAGAAATCCAGATAAATAAAAGAGGATAACAAAGGCTATAAATCATGTCGCTTGAGCGCCACGCTTCATAGAGCCAAATCGTTCGGCAAAATATTCGAATTACGGATAGAAGATGAACAAATTGACCAAAATAATATTGACAATACCAGCATTAATCGGACTGATTTATATGATTACCTTTTGGAGTATCGATTTCTTCCGATGGATTACAAATAATATTGTCCCCTTTGAATATCAAAATTTAGTCGTAAGTATAATTTTTTATCCAGCGCTCATTTTTCTTATTTATAGACTTTGGTCTTACAAAAAAGTAGATAAAGAAAATAAATGGAAATGGACTTTCATATTAATATTTTTTGGAATTATAGCAATGCCAATCTACGTTTGGAAAACCGATGATGATCTGAGAGAAAAAAACAAAAAAAATACTTTGCACAACAAAGACCTGAATTAAAACAAATCTTTTTACTTCCATTTACACGCAACTTCCCCAGCATACGGCAAACACCTTATGCACTTTCCACAACCATTCGTTAATAAGTTCCAACAAACTATCTTTTAACAACTTGGGTTTTGGGTTATATTTGATGGGAAACTATAAACCTATACAGGTATAAAAACAATATTGTTTTTATACGCATGTTACCTGCAAGCTGAAAAAAGAGCCACCGCACGTTCAAGCACATTTCATTTTGCTCGTACCTCACAAAATAAAAAGAGCTTTCACTTCCCCACCGCCACCTGAAATTAATTTGACCGACTTGATGAAAAAACTGCAAATTATTAATACATTTGCTAAAAATAGGTCAACCCATAATTTGATTAAATTATTAAAATGGCAAGTTTCGGACATTTCATAAAAAGTGAAAGAGAAAAGCGAGAATGGACACAAACTGAATTCGGAGCGAAAATCGGAATCAATACGAGTGCCATCAGTCGAATAGAAAACGGAAGTCAAAAATTCAGCAAATCAAAACTGCAAAAACTGTCCGAGTTATTTGAAATCGAATTACAGCAAATAACAGACTTGTTTTTTGCGGACAAATTTGTGAGGGAGGCTTTAAAATACAAATGTTCTGACTCTGTCTTTTCTATTGCAGAAGATACAGCCAATTATTACCGAAACACCAATGTAAAACAGGGGAAGTTTGAGTTTAACACCTAAAAAATATTATCAAAATGCCAATTACTAAGGAATATAAAAGTACTGCTCAAGAAATTGACCTTTTGGAAGATGGTCAAATAAATATTTACGGAGAAGAAGAGCCAGATGTAGTTGAAAAAAGTGTCTGGGATAAATCTGTTAAGGTTGAAGAGAATGGATATTACTGGCATAAAGAGCCAATATTTAAAAAAGGAACTAATGTAAATTCTGAAAAACCAATAGTAGCGGAGCTATTCTGCGGATGTGGTGGAACTTCATTAGGATTTGAAATGGCAGGTTTTGAAACAGTACTTGGCTGCGATATACACACACCTTCAATTCAAACATTTCAAGCCAATCATCCAAATTGTTCTACCATAACTGGTGACGTAAAAAAAGTTAATCCAGAAGTTGTTAAAGAGCTTCTCAATGGCAGACAATTAGATGTTTTAATTGGAGGTATTCCTTGTCAAGGATTTTCACTTAATAACCGAAAAAGGCACGAAAATGACGATAGAAATTTTATGTATAAGGAATTCGCAAGATTTGTAGAAGTTCTTCAGCCTAAAGTTGTCGTTCTCGAAAATGTTTCAGGTATGAGAAGCACAGGTTCTTTCGTAACTGACATCGAAAAACACTTAAGTGAAATTGGTGGAATGAAGGTTAAAAGTAAATTACTTTATGCCCCAGATTATGGCGTACCTCAAAAACGTTCAAGATTAGTGTTTGTTGGTATCAAAAGAAATGAGTTCAATTTTGAGGATATAATCAAAACTCACGGTCCAGAAACGGACAAACCCTATGTTACGATTAAAGAAGCTATTGGAGATTTAGCATCACTAAAACCAAAAGAATCAAAGAAAAAATATAAGAGTGAACCATTCTCAGACTATCAAAAACTTATGAGAATGAATACCAATGGCTCAGTAACAAATCATACTGCACCGAATCACCCAAAAGCAACTGTTGAGAAGATTAAAAACACCAAACCTGGCGAACCGATGTACGAACGATTTAAGCAAAGAATTCGTCTGGATTGGGACATACTAAGTCCAACACAAGTATCAGGAGGAATTCGCCCTCAATTTCAATTAGGTCATCCTGAAGATGCAAGAGGGCTTACAATTCGTGAACGTTGCAGAATTCAAAGTTTTCCAGATGATTTTATCGTAAAAGGAGGAACAGTTCAAGCAAGAGTACAAACTGGAAATGCCGTACCACCACTATTAGCAAAAGCGGTCGGTTTAGCAATAAAAAAATATCTATGAATAAATACAGAATCTGGCACGATAATGAATCCTTTGCAAATTTCATTATAAATCACACTAATCTAAAAAAAGAGAATTATATTCTTAGTTATTTATATAAGAGCGATGCAAGTGACTCAAAAAATTTTCATTCTGTACCAGACCATATAAAGCAAATACTTTATTTGGATGCACCTGACGTTATTGTTGAAAAGAATAATGAACCCTTATTTTCCATTGAAATATCTACAGAAGCAGGAACTGGACATAATGTTTTTCAAAGATTTGCGAGATTAGCGGCTTCAGTAGAAAATGATGTTCCTACGTTCTATATTTATCCAGAAGCAAAACTAATTAAAAGAAAAGGCAACAAGCTAGGTTGGGATAAGCTAAATCCGCTTATATTTTTTGCATTGGAAAGGATAATGCAGATTTATGAAATTCCAGCATTATTTTATTATTACCCCTCAACATTTCAAAAATTTAAAACCAAACCTGACAAAGCTCCATTTTTACCTTACAAAGGGTTGCTAAATGATTCTAATCCCAAGTTTATGAGTTGCCCAGATTCGACAGATTCAGAAATGATAGGATTATTTTCTGTGATTGATGACTTTCTGAAATGTTATGATAAAAATGGAATTATTGATGGAAGAAAAAAGCTAAAAAATATTCTTTCGGTAAGCAAAAGAAGAATGTTTATGTCTTCTGAATATCACAGAAAAAATGGTTCAATAAATTCATCGCCCAATACGTCAACAATTACAATTCCAACAGAATATTTACTTAATTATCTCAAGAAGTATAATACGAAAAATTATCAAATTGGAGGTCTTTTAAGAAGTCGAAAAGAAACTGTTATTTATTTTACTGACAGTAAATTCAGAGGCGACCCATATCCTGGTGCTTTTTCTGCGATTGATTTTATGCAATGTAGAGTTGATAAGACATTCGAAGATAGAGAAAAGAACCTTGTTCTATTGGTTGGTAAATTAAAGTTGGATCCGAAAAAGAAAACTATCGAGATTGACAGCAAAAAAAGTTCAATTGATTTATTTATTAATGATGTAAAGACCTGTACGAAAAAAGACATCCTAGGTAAAGACTATAACGAATTAAAAAATGCCGAGATTCCCAGATATTATATGCAGGTTAGATATGGCACAACGTTTTCGAAATCGAAACATATTAGGGTTTATTCTTATTTTGCCGATTGTATATTATTTAAAGATGGAGCACTATGGCGAGACGGATAAGCGAAGAACGAGTAACCTTAAATATTATGGAGTGGTTAGTTTTAAATGGTTGGCATATTGTCACGTTTGATTATCCGAAGAGTGGTATAGGACATATGTTGCACCCCAATTCCATCGACAAAACTGAGAAGAACAAAAATGGAATAATTCCAGATATTATTGCAACAAAAGACAACATTGCTGTGTTTTTTGAAAATAAAGATAGATTCTACGAGCTAGATTTCGACAAATTATTCGAAATAAAAACACAGAACAATTTTTCAGATTCTTTAAGTCAACTTTTAAGTGGATATAGCATAAGCAAAATAGTTTACGGAATAGGAATACCAGAAGAAAAGAAACACATTGAAAAATCAATAAAACAATTAGACAAGATAGATTTTCTTATAACAACCGATGACAATAAAAACGTAAAAGTTCATTTTGACATTGAGAATGTATTTTAACCCAACACAATGTTAAAGCACATTGCAATCCTCGTTCCTGCGGTTGCAAAGAGCTTTCACGCCAACGCTGACAAGATCAAAAGAAAAATAAAAACAGGGAACAACAACACCTATACACAATGCCCTTCGGTTGACTGTGCAAAGCCAAGCCCTTTTACTTAATTCAAAAAAATGAAACTGAACTTTTTGATAATATTAATTTCGATCGTATCGACATCTTTCGCTCAAAAGACAAATTGTAGTGAATTGAAAACAGGAGTTTTTACGACTCAAACAGAATCAAATGGAGTAATAACAGTAAAAAGAACTGAGACTCAATCAATCGAAAATATTCCATTTCTAAATAAAAAGATGATCAACTCAATTGAATGGACAGGCGACTGTACTTTCACAATTGAGTATGAATCTGGAGACAAACCACCTACACCCACTGCAGACTTACCGATTGACTGTGAAATAATTGAAATTAGTGAGGAATATCACATTGTTAGAGCTCGAATTAGAGGCACAGAAATTCAATTTGACTATCGAATGGAAAACAAAAAAGATTAAGCATATCAAAACTTTGAGTAGCCCCTAGCCCTCACCCCCTTATA
>TARA_R110002012_G_scaffold46972_1_pt1 | contig 36076 bp, 38 predicted proteins | sample TARA_R110002012 | Tara Oceans TARA_R110002012 (sample SAMEA4396515) | marine metagenome | biome: Westerlies Biome; feature: [DCM] deep chlorophyll maximum layer (ENVO:01000326); material: water (ENVO:00002006), including particulate matter (ENVO:01000060) such as... | depth 40 m
ATCTCCCAATTCCAGCCTCTCCTTGATCAGCAATAATCTCAAATCTCTAATCAGAAATTCCTCCTCGCCCCTTCGAATTGTGCTAAAAAAAATATGACATGTCCATCCGGCTTCCTACCTTTGAGTAGTATTTCTACTCATTATGCCAGCACCCAGTCATTGGTACGTACTATACACCCGATCCAGGGCCGAGAAGAAAGTGGCGGAAACCCTCAAGCAGCATGGTTTTCGGAGCTATTGCCCCACCGTTACCACGATGAAGCAGTGGAGCGACCGAAAAAAGAAAGTACAAGAACCCCTGTTCAGATCCTATGTTTTTATCCAGGCCACTGAAGAGGAAAGGGTGCCCATCCTGCAGACGCCCGGTGTCATTAATTTTGTGTATTGGTTGGGCAAGCCCGCTATTGTCAAACAGAACGAAATTGAAGCGATCGGGATTTTTACGCAGGAGGTGAGCAATCACGAGGTATCAGAACTGAATTTCACTTTTGAAGACGGAGCAAAAGTGAAAGTAGATTGGGGCGCTTTTAAGGGTATGGAAGGCGAATGCATCGCCAGGCAGGGTAACAAAATCATATTGCACATTGAGTCTTTGGGCCAGGTGATCCGGGCCGAAATACCTGCCGTGCATTTACAAAAGCTGCGGTAGAACATTTTTATGCCCGCCAATAAACCGCCGGGCCTGTATAATTTAATTTTTTGAAGTCGCCGCCATGTGACTGAGGAGGCGAAGCTGTGCCGGAGGCTGGACAGTCAGATTGTCCGACATGCGGACACTCAAACTATCCGACACTCAGACGGGTCAGACAGTCAGACACTCGGACAGTCCGATATTCAGACGGATCCGAACATCCGAAAGTCCGAACCATCTGACCTGTCGAACGAAGCTTCAGCGTAGGTTGAACATCCAAATACTCCCCTTGCTCGACACACTCATCACATCCAAAACACGCATCAAACTACTGGTCAGGTTTTTCCTGAGCCCGGGTAGCAGGTCGTATTTGCGGTCGCTGGAGACAGAGTTTGGCGAAAGCACCAACTCCATCCGCCTGGAGCTCAATAGGCTTGAGGGGGCTAACTTGTTGAGAGCAGAACTGGAAGGCAATAAGAAAGTATACTCTGCCAACGAACAGCACCCACTATTCAGCGAGCTCAATAAGCTCGTGCGCAACTACCTGGGGCTCGATGTCCTTGTGGAAAAGGTAGTCGACAAGTTGGGCAACCTGCACAGTGTGTACCTGATCAACGAGCTGGCAGAGGGGAAAAATACGTCCAATATTGACATGGTGATTGTAGGTGATGCTATCGATACACAATACTTATCCCTTTTGGTGGCCAAAGCAGAACAGCTTATTCACAGAAAGATCAACTATAGCATTTTCAGCCTATTAGAAATGGATAACGTAAAATCCGAACTGAACCGCAAGCCTTTGCTACTCCTTTGGTCCGCCGATGAGTAACCCCTCCTTTTGGTGTCTCTCGCAGAGGACACTGAAAGGAGGGGGTACGTGTCGGCACGGCCAATGAACCGTCAGACACTGGTTACACGAGTCGCCTGTCGATCAAAATAGGTGTTACAAAAAGAAAGCCGTTAATGCGCTGTGTCTTCACACACCTTAGACATAATACCGTTAGAGCAGCGTGTCTTCACACACTTTTGACATACAACAGTTTGGGCGATGTGTCTTCACACACCCTAAAAACAATAGTGTTTGGGTGATGCGCCTTCACATACCTTTGAAAAACAGAACCATTACCTTAAATAAGTATTTTCATATCCGCTATCGTTAATCTCATGACCAACTTCCCCTCCAACCCTAAAATAGGTCTCATTGGCCTGGGCTATGTAGGCCTTCCGCTAGCCGTTGAATTTGCCAAACAATTCCCTACTGTTGGTTTTGACATCAACCAGGCTCGGGTAAAAGAACTCAACCAGGGGCACGACCATACGCTGGAGGTAAGCGACGCTGATCTTCAAAAGGTTGTGTCGAAAGAGCTTTCTGCAGGCAAAGGCCTTTTAGTAAGCACTTCCAAAGAAGACCTGGCCAGCTGCAATGTATTCATCATCACGGTACCTACCCCCACCGACAAGCACAACAGGCCAGTGCTCACGCCCCTCATCAGAGCCAGCGAAACGGTTGGGAGCGTGATGAAACCAGGTGCGGTGGTAGTATACGAGTCCACTGTTTATCCTGGCGTCACCGAAGACGAGTGTGTGCCTGTGCTGGAAAAGGCATCTGGACTAACATTCAATAAAGACTTCTTCGCAGGCTACAGCCCTGAGCGGATCAACCCCGGCGACAAGGAGCATACAGTGGCAAAAATTCTTAAGGTAACCTCTGGAAGCACGCCGGAGGCAGCAGAGTTCATCGATGGATTGTACGGCAAGGTGATTACCGCCGGCACGTACAAGGCGTCCTCTATGAAAGTGGCCGAGGCCGCCAAGGTGATAGAAAACTCTCAGCGAGACATCAACATCGCTTTTGTAAATGAGCTGTCCAAGATTTTTAACAAACTGGGCATCGACACACACGAAGTATTGCAGGCAGCAGGCACCAAATGGAATTTCCTGCCCTTCAAGCCAGGGCTGGTGGGCGGCCATTGCATTGGCGTAGACCCTTACTACCTGGCACAAAAAGCACAGGAAGTGGGCTACCATCCAGAAATTATCCTCGCTGGCCGCAGGCTGAACGACAGCATGGGTGGCTACGTGGCTGAAGAAGTAGTGAAGCTCATGGTGCGCAAAGGAAGGTCGGTGCTCAACGCCCGCTGCCTGGTGCTGGGCTTTACGTTCAAAGAGAACTGCCCCGACGTACGCAACACCCGGGTCATCGATATTATCAACGAGTTAAAGTCTTTTCACACGGAGCCCATCATCTTCGACCCACAGGCCAACAGTGCTGAGGTAAAAGCGGAGTATGGCATAGACATATTGAACGAGCTGCCGAAAGGAAAATTTGATGCTGTCATACTGGCCGTAGCCCACAAAGAATTTGCACAGCTCGACATCCGCTCCCTCGTCTCCGACAATGGGGTGGTGTACGATGTGAAAGGAATTTTACCGAAGGAAGTAATCGATGGCCGACTCTGATAAAAGGAATGCATGAATCACCATGAGGACGTCATCGGTATCTGAGTAAAGAGGTCGCTCTATCCGCCAACACAAGAGCGCCCTCTTTACTTCACGCCAGAAAACGTCATCGTCAGGCATTGTCAAAACCCGGCAAGTGCGCTTGAGGTTACCAGATAATATAGCTATTTTCATTACCTCATGAATCTATCAGACGATAAATTGACTACCCTTCAGCTAGAACTTTTGAAAGTCTATTCATTTAACCCTTCTCCAAAGGAGATGGAAGGGTTGAAACTTTTCTTGGGCAAATTTTTTGCCGATAGGTTCACACAGAAAGTAGAGCTAGCTGCCAAAGAAAATGGGATAACCAACAAAGATCTCGACAATTGGCTTGAGGAAGATGGACAGTAGGCCTCGGATTGTGTTGGATACAAATGTCTTTTCAGTAGCGATTTTACCAAAGCACAAATATTGGTGGGTATTTCAAGCATTTATGGATCAAAATTTATTCTTCTGGTCAGCACCGAAATACTAACTGAGTATATTGAAAAATGCATCGACAAGTATGGTAGTAGTTTATCGGAAGAGCGGCTCGAGTTTCTACTAGAATTTCCCAATGTTGAATTGGTTACACCCTTCTATAGATGGAACCTTATTAACGATGATCCTGATGACAATAAATTTGTAGATTGTGCTGTGGCTGGTCAGGGCCGATCACATAGTCAGTCATGACAAACATCTAAATGTGCTAAAGCAAATTCCTTTTCCAAGAGTCAATGTTGTCAGACTACCGGAATGTCAAGAACTACTGAACAGCAATAAAACGACCCGCTGCCTGTCAGACAGACCGAACCTGTCAACCGAAGCTTCAGCGTAGGTTGAACCGTCCTTTAATCTATATCTCTTGAACACCAAATTATACAACACGCCATTTCAGAAAGAGCCTCTTTCCGGTAAAAAATTCCTTATCACCGGAGGCGCTGGCTTCATAGGCTCCAACATTGCGGAGTACTTACTTCGCTACGGAGCAGGCCACGTGCGGGTGCTCGACAACCTGAGCAATGGCTACTTCGAAAACATCGAAGCGTTCATGACTCTTCCTAATTTCGAATTCATTGAAGGAGACATCCGTGACCTGACTACCTGCCAAAAAGCTGTCGACGGAATGGACTACGTGACCCATCAGGCAGCCCTGGGCTCCGTGCCCCGCTCGATAAAAGACCCTGTTACTTCGAATGAAGTAAACATCGCTGGTCACCTCAACATGCTGGTGGCAGTGAAAGACAACAAAGGCGTAAAGCGAATGGTGTACGCCGCCTCTTCATCTACCTATGGCGACAGCCCGAACCTTCCCAAAGTAGAAGGCAACGAAGGCAAGCCCCTTTCTCCCTATGCCGTGACCAAGGCGGTGAACGAAATGTACGGTGACGTGTTCAGTAAAACTTATGGCCTTCACACCATCGGCCTTCGCTACTTCAATATATTTGGCCCCAACCAAAACCCCAATAACCCCTACGCAGCAGTGATTCCCATCTTCTGCCAGGCATTCATGGAAGGCAAGCAGCCCACCATCAATGGAGACGGGCAAACCAGCCGGGACTTTACTTTTGTAGAAAATGCCGTGCAAGCCAATATCAGGGCCATGCTGTTACCCGAACTAAAGCAGCATGAAGTAATGAACACCGCCTGCGGCGATCAGATCAGCCTCAATGAAATGATCACTATGCTACAGCAAATGACAGGGAAAGACCTCAAGCCGGTATATGGCCCCGAACGCCCCGGCGACGTAAAGCATTCCAAAGCCAGCATCGACAAAATCACGAAGCTACTGGGCTACAAACCCACCGTCCGCTTCCGGGAAGGACTTGAACTGGTTTATGAATGGTATCAGTCTAAATATAAATCGTCGAAGTGACGATCATTTTTATTAGAACGTCATTCTGCCTGTCCGCCTTTTGGCGGGAGCGAGTTGAAAGAATGCTATCGATTGCCTGCATTTGATACGAGCGTGAGAATCTCCCTGAAGTGAGCGTGAAACCATATCCAAAGCCAGAATGGAATCCTTCATTGTCCGCAGTAATCTGTCGCAATGAACCGCAATCTCAAGTCTCGAACTATGAAAGAAATGATTCAATGAGGACTCTGAACACCAGGCTGCACGGATGGCTCCTGACTTCGGTCTACGGTCTCCTGTCTTCCGACTCCGAGAATGATTCAATGAGAACTCTGAAAAGAATAAGGACATTCAGACGACCTGACGGTCCGACACTCAGACACTCCGAACCGTCCGAACATCCGAAAGTCCGACTCGTCCGAACCATCCGACCTGCCAGCCGAAGCTTTAGCATAGGTTGATAAGTCTAAAAAACATAATATTATTAGATCGTAACACCGATATATCATAATAAATTGAGATTGAAATCTAAATTTATTGTATTTTAGGGAGGTGATCGAGAGAATCTTAAAACAGCGTATTGAATCCCGCCTGTTCAAAGGAAAGGCAATATTGCTCATGGGGCCGCGACAAGTGGGTAAAACAACGCTGGTCAGACAGATTGTGTCACCCTATAAAGATGACATGATTTGGTTGTCGGGCGATGATGCAAATGACAGGGTGCGCTTGAGTTCAGCGGGCTTATCCTTGCTAAAATCGCTAATCGGTCGAAAAAGGTTGGTGGTGGTAGACGAAGCACAACGCATCGACAATATAGGCCTCACACTTAAACTGATGGTCGACCATTTGAAAGAAGTACAAGTATTGGCCACAGGCTCTTCGTCTTTTGAGTTGGCCAATTCACTCAACGAACCATTGACTGGAAGAAAATATGAGTTTTTAATGTTCCCATTATCTTTTGGTGAAATGGCGGCGCATGCCAACGCATTTGAGGAAACCGGAAACCTGGAAAACCGACTGATTTATGGTAGCTATCCTGAAGTGGTCACTTCGCTTGGTGAAGAAAAGGAAAAACTCTCATTGCTGTCGGATAGCTATCTCTACAAAGACCTATTAACCTACGAGAAGATCAAGAAACCAGTCTTGCTATCCACCTTGCTAAAAGCACTGGCACTACAACTTGGCAATGAAGTCAGCTACAATGAACTTGCTCAGGTAGTGGGAGCAGACAAGCAAACGGTTGAACATTACATTGATTTGCTTGAGAAAACGTATATCGTGTTTCGCTTAGGGGCATTCAGCAGGAACATACGCAATGAATTAAAGAAAAGCCGTAAAGTATATTTTTACGACAATGGTATACGCAACGCCATTATTGGAAACTTTACCCCCCTGGAAAACCGTACAGACAAAGGAGCGCTTTGGGAAAACTATTTGATAAGCGAAAGGTGGAAAAAGATGAGCTACCAGGGGTTTTATGGACATCGATATTTTTGGCGAACCACCCAGCAGCAGGAAATTGATTACCTGGAAGAAGCAGATGGGAATGTTGCTGCTTTTGAATTCAAGTGGGATGCTAAGGCCAGTGCACGCTTTCCGAAAACGTTTTTAAATGCCTATCCTGTTGAAGCCACCAAGGTGATCAATCACGAAAACTATCCGGCATGGCTGCTGGACTGATGCTTAGACGGGAACGACACTCAGACGATCAGACACTCGGGCAGTCAGACAATCCGAACCGTCCGAACATTCGAACCGCAGTCTCGAACTATGAAAGAAATGATTCAATGAGGACGCTGAACACCAGGCTGCACGGATGGCTCCTGACTTCGGTCTACGGTCTCCTGTCTTCCGACTCCGAGAATGATTCAATGAGGACTCTGACCAAAATTGGGACGTTCGGACACTCAGACATTCCGACACTCGGACAGTCTGAACTATCCGAAAGTCCGAACCATCTGAATATCCGACCTGCCAGCCGAAGCTTTAGCGAAGGCTGGACTGTCGACCAAAGCTTTAGCGTAGGTTGACCATTCGAACATCCGAATGTCTGAATCGTCCGAACCATCCTTCCGCCTCGACAAAACCGCCTTCCGAATCCAGTCCTTCGCTGAAGCAGATGATCAACGAGCCTATTGGTTGTCGAAAAGTGACGAAGAAAAGTTGAAAGCAGCCACCTACTTGATCCTTTCGGCCTACGGGTTATTGGAAACTGGCTTTCCTCCAATGGATAAGAATGTGTTCTCGATGAAGAAAAGGAATGGGTAGCATCTTTAACCAGGATTTTGAAGAGTTTATCGGTTGCCTGAATCAACATAAGGTGGACTATATGTTAATAGGGGGATATTCAGTTATTCTCCATGGCTACCACCGAACCACGGGTGACATGGACATATGGGTAAGGCAGGATAAAGAAAATTACGATCGCTTAAAAAGCGCATTTGCCTGTTTCCAATTACCCTTGTTTGACATGACGCTGGACAATTTTCTTAGAACAGACCTGGATGTCTTCAGTTTTGGCCGACCACCAGTTGCTATCGACATTCTGACTGCTGTCAAAGGGTTAATATTTGATGAGGCTTACAGAAATGTCGAATGGAGGGCACTTGATCAATTGGAGGTTTGCGTGCTAGGCATAGAAGATTTAAAAAAGGCTAAGAAGGCAGCCAATCGTGCCAAAGATCAAAACGACTTGGAACATCTTTAGGGCGTCTCGAACTATGAAAAGAATGATTCAATGAAGACGCTGAACACCGGGCTCCACGAATCCCTTCTGACTTCGGTCTACAGTCTCCTGTCTTCCGACTCCAGGAATGATTAAATGAGGATTATGAATACCATCATGTCCGTCATTGCGCCGTGCCCGACCACTGGCGGGAGGGAGCAAAATAAACTTAGTTCTTTAGCACAATCATCAGCGACTGCGGCAATCTGTTCATCACTAACGAAATCGTGTCCGAAAGTCCGAACCATCCGAATGTCTTTTACATCCGAACCGTCCGAACAAATCGTTAAAGAAATTCGTAGATTTATTTTCAGAAGAACACAACAATATGATTTCTATCAAAGGCATTTACGAAAAAGGGAATATACGTCCTGAAGAAGAAATACCATTTAAGGGGAGAAAGAATGTAATCATTACATTTTTGGAAAATGATGAACACTCAGAGGTGAGAGAAATGACATTGAACTCTCCGCACATGGAATTCTGGACAGATCCAAGGGAAGATATCTACAACGACCTTGACCCAAAGAATGAAAACAGGTAGTATTGTCCTGATTCCTTTCCCATTTTCCGACTTAAAGAGCAGAAAATTGCGACCAGCCCTGGTCGTCACCACTACAAAAGACGAGTTTGAAGACATTATTCTATGTGCGTTAAGTTCGGTAGTGCCAGAAAAGAGAAATGATTTCCAGATACCTGTGAATCCTACTAAGAAGAATGGATTAAGAGTGGAATCTATCATACGTGTTGACCGAATAGTGACCATTCAAAGGGGTGACATAGTTTTAGAACTCGGTATACTTGAGAAAGAGATCCTTGATAAGTTTAAAAAATCATTTAAGCGCCTTGCAGAAGGATAACAGCTACAATGAATGCAACGAGGGTATCGTAAAAAGATGAAGGGTTGAAGACAAGGGAAGAATTGCTTAATAAACGACGATCCGACACTCCGAATCGTCTGAACATCCGAATATCCGAACCGTCTGAACATGCCTCAAATACTCAAATACTCAACTCCTCAATGTGCAAAATTCTAGTAACAGGATTGGCGGGGTTTACCCCGTGAAATGAAGGCAAATGGAAGGGTTCTATTTTACATATATATTGCGGAGTGAAAAAGACAATCAAAATTATACAGGGTACACGCATGATTTGCCTTCAAGACTTGGACTTTATTGCCTGCCTCGAGAAATAATTGCGTAAAGATGCCATTTTGAACATGATGCCCATGCAGCCGGGAGATGTTGGAAAGACTTGGGCCAGTACTAAGGCACTTAATCAGGTAGTGGGGTATGAAAGCAAGATTTCACTCGAGGAAGGGGTGAAACAGTTTGTTAATTGGTATAAGCTGTATTATTGATAAAAAGCACATTCAAATTGTATAATAATCTAAATGGAAACAACTAGTTTATATAGAAGACTAAATAGTGAAACTTTTGTCATTGCAGGACCCTGTGTGATGGAAAGCTATGAGCTACTGAGGACGGTGGCAAAGGAAGTAAAACGTCTGGAAGGTAAGTTTAATATTCCTTTTGTATTCAAATCGTCGTTTGATAAAGCCAATAGAACTGCTATATCATCTTTCAGAGGGCCAGGTATTGAGGAAGGAATGCGTTGGATGGCTGAGATAAAAAAGGAATTTGATTTGCCGGTGACAACTGATATTCATGAAAGTTGGCAAGCGAAGCAACTCGGGGCAGTGGTTGACATCATACAAATACCAGCCTTTTTGTGCCGGCAAACTGACCTATTGGTTGAGTCAGCAAAGACGGGTAAAATTGTGAACATAAAGAAAGCACAGTTTCTGGCTGCAACGGATATGAAATATGCAGTTGAGAAGGTTAAAGAATCCGGCAATGATGAGATTTTACTAACAGAAAGAGGTAGCATTTTCGGTTATGGCAATTTGGTGGTTGATTTTAGAAATATTCCGGTTATGAAGTCACTTGGAGTGCCTGTTGTCATGGACTGCACACATGCCGTTCAAAAACCTTCGGGTGGATCTACCACCGGTGGAAACCGGGAGTACATTGAGCCTGTAGCCTTCTCAGCTAAGGCTTTCGGTACCTCTGGGTATTTTTTCGAAGTTCATCCGGATCCTGATAAAGGACTAAGTGATGGCCCTAATATGTATTATTTGGATAAGTTTGAGGGCCTCCTTGAACGCCTGCTAACAAAATGATGACTGATATTCTGAAGACGGCCAAAGAAGCGCTCGAAATTGAAGCGCAGGCTATTTTAGATCAAATTGAAAACCTGGGACCGGACTTTGAGATGGCGGTTCAAACTATCGCTGCATCGCAAGGGAAGGTGTTAGTGACAGGAATGGGTAAGTCAGGCATTATTGGAAAGAAAATTTCTGCCACACTTGCCAGCACTGGCACACGTAGTTTTTTTATGCATCCCGGCGAAGCCTACCATGGTGACTTGGGGATGGTGGCACCGGATGATACCGTGTTAGCGCTGTCTAATTCCGGCGAAACAGATGAAATACTTAAGATTCTTCCGTTTTTTAAGGACAATTCAAACAAAGTTATCTCGATCACAGGCAATGCACAATCAACACTGGCTAGGTTTTCTGATATTCATCTCCTCTTAACCATCAAGCAGGAAGCTTGTCCGCTTTCGTTGGCACCAACTTCCTCCACCACTGCAACCTTGGCAATGGGTGATGCTTTGGCCATTACATTAATGAAAGTGAACGACTTCAAGCCAGAAAATTTCGCTCGTTTTCATCCGGGCGGAAGCTTGGGGCGGAAGTTGCTTTGCAAGGCCAAAGATATCATGAGAACGGAGGAATTGCCAATAGTTTCACCTGAGGACTCCATCACTAAAATTCTTTTTGAAATCACAAGAACAAAGATGGGATTGTCTGTGGTGGTTGAAAACGGCAAAGTGATAGGCTTGGTAACAGATGGAGACATTAGAAGAAACATGGAGAAATATAAAAAGGAAGTGTTTGATTTCTCTGCAGCTGACATTATGACTAAAGCCCCGAAGGCAATTGGCATAGAGGCCAGTATTTCAGAAATTGAGGCCTTAATGAAATTGCATAACCTACATTCCTTGCTTGTAACCAACGAGCTTAAAGAATTGATGGGGATTGTAGAAATAAATGATACCAACCTATAACTAAATATCGGATGAAGGTAGTTGCTTTTGTTCCAATTAGGCTGAACAGCAAGAGGATTAAGGGGAAGAACTTAATACTGCTGGGTGGCAAGCCATTGCTGACCTACATATTTGAAGCCTTGCTAAAGGTAGAACGGATTGACGAAGTATATGCCTACTGTAGTTCGGAAGACATTGTTCCTGAGCTACCGAAAGGGACGATCTTTTTGAAGCGAGATACAAAATTAGATGGTGATCTTACCAAAGGAGGAGAGATTTATGAGGCTTTTTGCAACTCAGTAGAGGCAGATGTTTACATTTTGGCCCATACCACTTCACCTTTTACTAAAACGTCGTCTATAGAATCAGCCGTCGAACATGTGGTTGGTGGAGGATATGACTCAGCCCTTGCTGTGCAGAAAATCCAAACATTTACCTGGTACAAGGGTCAGCCATTAAACTATTCATTGGACGACGTGCCACGGACACAAGACCTGGAGCCTATACTTGTTGAAACCAGTGCTTTCTTTGCATTCAAGAAGGAAGTGTGGAAAGAGGGTAAGCGAAGGGTTGGTGAAAAGCCATTCTTTGTTGAGGTAGACAACATTGAAGGAATTGACATCGATAATCCAGAAGACCTGGAAATAGCGGAGAGACTAATGGCCACCCCAAATAGATGAGTTTCGAGTCAACAGACAATTACGACGACTACCAAACTTACCTCAAGATTAAGGAGTCTTTGAGATATGATTATAAAGGGATTGATCTAGCCAAGCCACTTTCCTACGATTTGATAAATTTAGTGCTATCGAAGCGGACTCAGGGGATAAAGTATGCGTTTTTGTTGTTGTTTCTTCGAATCGATGCTAGAAAGTTCTTAGCAGCATTCAAAATGAACGACATAGTTTTGTCTACCCTATTTGCTGGCAGGAAGGATTACAACGAATTAGTTGACAGCATTTTGGATGCTGTCAAAGGTTCTGTCAAAGTTGAGATCAACCCCCATAAGAAAACCCTAATTCCGAATTTGAAGGCGTTTAGATTTTTCTTTTTGTATATATTTTCGAACCAATACTTAAAACAATTTAGTTGGAGCCAAAAGATTTATTTGGTTTTTAAGGCCATGTACTTTGCCAATCAAGTAGATGAAATGGACAAGGCATTTAGGGGTTATGATGTCGTCAACAAGAAGTACATCCCATTCAATAGTGCTGTTGGGATCGAGGCACTGATGACACTTTTTTTAAGGAAAATGGGGGTGGATACTTACCATATTTTTCACGGGATATTCGGGAGGTATAGAATCCAAATTCCGAATGATATTATAAACGGGGAAGGCATATGTGCAGAACATATTTTGCCGTTTGGTGAGTCCACAAAAGCAGATTTGATCAGAGATTTTAATTGGGACCATAATCATATTTACATCGTGGGAAATCCCAAATATCCGAAGCGATCAATTAATGTTGACACCTCCTTTGAAAGATGCATTGTTTTGGGGGGGTTCAACTTTTATGATGAGCCTTTTTCAAAGCTTTTGGTCTTATTGGATACAATTGCCTCGAAATCATCAGTGAAATTTGATGTGAAGCCACATCCCAATTCTTCCATTCTTGATTTTCCAAGTGTCACCAATTGTAGAAATTTAAAATTTTTGGATCGTGGTATGACTATAAAGGAACTTCTTGAGAGTGGTTTATACGATTTTGCCATAACGTTCAACACAGTGACATACTATGAATGTATGTATTATAACTTGATTAGTTTGAGATATGGAAAGGATGAGAACTTGAATTTTGAAGGATTGGAAGACAGGTTTTACGATGAGGATTCATTTTATAGGATAATAGAGTCGTTGAAAAGTAGGAATATTGATGATTTGAATAAGGAAATGAAAACTCTACTTCGGCGAACAATTGGCATGGGGGTTAACAATTATCAAACTGTTGTTGACCCATCGAATAAATTGGGTTGAAGCTTTTTGTTATCGTAACGAAATAGCTTACATATAAGACCGACTTATGATGCTGTTATCGTCGAATAAATAAAACAACATTTTTGGTTCTTAAATCAATGCAAAAGAACACCAGGGAAGTTCAGGTCTTTGGACATTTGGGGAGATGGGTTTGGCCTTTGTGTGACTGACAGTATATGATAAAAAAAGAAAAAGTGGTGCGAGTTCCGATAATACATATGGCTAGCATGGCAAGGTCTGGTGAGACTTTACTACAAAGAACTTTCCTTGCACATCCCAATATCCATGTTATTGCTAATTTCAATGAGAAAGACACCAAAGACGAAATAGCGAGGGTTGAGTATTTTAAGAAATATCCCGAGACTGAAATAGAAATTGACCATCCCATTATAAAGGACTTAAAACTAGATGGGAAAAGCATACTTTTTGTCAAGCAGGGAGTATGGGAACATAAGTTTCCGTTTCGAGGGTTTGTTTTGGTAAGGAATCCAGTCTCAATTTTTGCAAGTCTTGTCTGCTTTGACAAGATAGATGAGCGGTTTATCACATTGCTTAAGCGTAAAGTGAGGACTTGGCTCAGGCCAACAAAACAGGATAAGATAGACAACGAGTATAATTTTGTCCGATTTATGAAGTGGGCGATTGATGTTGATACTGACCTAATTCAATACTTGGATCTACTAGACTTTTCCTCTTTGTTTTGTGCCTTCTACAATCGTCGAATGGCCCCTCTGCGCGAACTAGGTCTTCCGATTCTTTACTACGAAAGGTTTGTTGCTGATCCAGACACCGAACTAAGAAGACTTTTGCTACAGTTAGATATTGAATTTTATCCAAGTATGCTAGAATCCCATGTTAGCTATCAAAAAGGCACTATTGGGCATGGTAAAATAGATTTATCAAAACCCATATCTGTTGACTCAACAGATAAATACAAGAAAATTGGCAAACCAGTATTTGATAGAATTTGCGCTTTGACTTACAATACTTGGAGTGCCTATGGATATGATATGAGCTGGGCCAAAATTGAGGTTAAGTAGATGATTATTAAAAATAAATCCAAAAATGGATACAACAGAACAAATAGGATTAAAACATAGATTTCTAAAAAATCTATCTAAAGGTTTGGGCCTGATAGCAGAAAAAATTGAGTTTATGGCTGTAGACTCCCAGCCAATACCGAAGTTACCCAAGGCTTACACTGATATATTTGCTGGTCAGGCTTTGTATAAAGTGATAAATGACTTTGAAGTTCAAACAGTTTTAGACGTAGGTTCGGGTGAGGGCTTACATTCCGACGTTTTCCTAAAAGCAGGAAAAGTAGTAACGTCCATTGATTATGGTGACTCTGTGTACTTTAAAAAGAAGCGTGGGGATCAGGAGTGTATTGTGGCCGACTTTAATGAGCATAAGTTTGAAACGCAATTTGATTGCCTCTGGTGTAGCCATGTGCTCGAACACCAAGTGGATGTTCAACGGTTTTTGACCAACGCTCACAATAATTTGAAGGAAGGGGGAGTACTCGCAGTAACAGTTCCACCACTCAAACACGTTATAGTTGGAGGTCATGTGTCGCTCTGGAATGCAGGCCTGCTCCTATATCGGTTAGTGCTTGCAGGGTTTAACTGTAAAGATGCGTCAGTGCTTTGTTATGGTTATAACATCTCTGTCGTTGTTGTCAAAGACTCTGTGGATGTGTCCAATAAGATTGAGTATGATTCCGGTGATATTCGGAAAATAAAAAATTATTTGCCTAATGGAATAAAGTTTCACTCGAATGCGGTAGATGATCTTTTCTATGGTAGAATTCACAAGTTGAATTGGTAGACTTTTATCGACTAGCGTTGCAGGTCTTTGTAAATGTAGCAAAACGACAAGATGCTAACCTTAGTAGATAGGAAACTTGGAATAGCTAATGTCGCTTAAGAAGAAGTCGATTTCAGGGATTGGATGGAATTTGACCGAAAAAATCATTAGTAGTGGGTCAAGTTTTGTGATAGGGATAATATTAGCGAGGATACTATCTCCCGAAGACTTTGGCCTAATCGGGATGACTACAGTAATTTTCGCTTTCGCTAACACATTTGTAGATGGAGGGCTAAGCATTGGTTTAATCAGAAAAACGAAATGCACTGCCCTAGATTATGACACGGTCTTTATCTATAATGTATGCCTTTCCGTTGTAATTTATCTGCTGCTGGCGTTTTTTGCTCCTTACATTGCATTATTTTTCAATGAGGGGATGTTAGTTGACTTGATTAGGGTATTGGCCCTTGTGATTTTAATAAATTCCTTTTCTATAGTTCAAATTGCTATACTTTCTCGAAGAATTGACTTTAAAAAACAAACTATAGCATCGGTAGTCGGGTCGCTGGTTAGTGGTGTCTTCGGGATTTTCTTAGCGTATCAGGGATTTGGCGTTTGGAGTTTAGTATATCAGATACTTTTGCGTCAATTCATCTACGCTATGCTAATTTGGATGTTTGCGGAGTGGCGACCATCTTTTTCTTTCTCAGTTGTTGCCTTCAAAGAACAGTTTAAATTCAGCAATAAAATACTTTTGTCTAATCTAATAGCAACTTTCCAGTATAACATTTACTATTTGGTACTGGGCAAATTTTTTTCGCCTTCCTCATTAGGTTACTTTACAAGGGCAGAGCAGTTTAATGCGATGGTCACAACCAATTTATCCACTGCTTTCTCAAAAGTACTATTTCCGGCGCTAGCTAGCATCAAGTATCAGGAGGATCTTATGTTGCTGAATATTAAGAAGATATCAAGGATGACATTCTTCGTATCTTTCCTTTTACTAACGGGACTTGCTTCAGTGGCGAAACCTTTGATTCACATCCTGCTTGGCGCTAGGTGGGAAACCTCTATCTTGTATTTACAACTACTTTGCATCAGTAGTATTTTTTTGCCATTGAACTTGACAAACCTAAATATCCTGAACATTAAAGGTAGGTCGGATTTGGTTTTGAAGCTTCAGGTGATAAAGATTGTTTTATTGGTGCCAAGCATTTTGGGCGCAATCTATTTTGGAGTAGTAACAATGCTGGTTGTTAGAATTTTTATGGTTATTATAGCAACATACGTTAATAGCTCCTATTCGGGAAGATTAGTGAAATATTCAGTAAAAGAGCAAATGTATGACATAGCTCCATATCTATTGTCATGTTCAGTAGTAGCTGGAAGCACTTTTCTTTGGTCATTGACTAGCTTGACTTATTCCTTGATGCTTGTTGTTCAGGTTTTTACGTTTCTATTAGTTTTTCTTTTAGTCTTTGAATTGCAAAACCTGGATGAATACGTCGAATTGAAGAGAATATCATTGTCGTTTATTAAAGGACATAGAAATAAAGTGTGAAAAATTCTTCTTTCCCGAGGTTAATAGGCATTTTTTTAATTTCGCCAATTATTTCGATGATTTTTGCACTTAGATACAAGGATGTACCTTGGGCTAAAAACATCTTTTGGCTGTATTGCATTTTCTTTGGCTATACAATGGTAATTCCGAGTGATCAAGTCGATGCAAATCGATACGTTCAGTGGATGCTTGAATTGTCCAGTGCCGACATGGGTTTTTGGGACTTTGTAACCCAGCTGGTCAAGTTCGAGCAGTATTCAGATTTTGTGCAGCCGTTGTTAACATATCTGGTTGCAAAAGTATCCACAGATTCCCGAGTGTTGTATGCTGTATTTTCTATTTTTTTTGGTTTCTTTTACTCAAGAAATATTTGGATTATTTTAAGAGATGTCGGAGTTGAAAAGACAGTAATCGGGTGGGGTTTGTTTGTGACCTTTTTTTTAACGGTTCCCATTTGGAACGTAAACGCATTTCGCTTTAATACAGCGATGCACGTTTTTCTCTTTGGAGTACTAAATGTTTTTGTGTATCGAAAATCTTACAAAGGGGTGTTTTTCATGTTTTTTTCGGCACTTATTCACTTCAGCTTGATAGCTCCTTTGTTAATATTCTTGTTTTACAGGCTATTTGGAGATAGAATTCAACTATTTTTCTTACTCTATTTAGTGACTTCTGTTATTTCTACCGTAGACCTGAGTTTCATAAGTGGATTGCGGCCTAATTTGCCCGCAGCAATATCCCAAAAACTGATTTCCTACTCATCGGCCGATTGGATAGCCCAAAGAGAATCGCTTACCATGCGGTTGAACTGGTATGTGTATTATTATAACGACTTCGTAAAGCTTGTTGTTTTTTTGCTGTTTTCTTCTGCCTTTTATTGGCAAAGGAAACTTACGGAGGAGTCAGGTAATTTAAAGTCAGTGTTTTCATTCTCTCTGTTGTTTTATTCAATGGTCAACTTAATGGTTTATTTACCAGAGGGAAGTCGGTTTTTGATGTTAGCGAATTTAGTAGCGTTTTTCTTTTTTATTTACTTTGTTTCAAAGTGTGGCACAGCGATGACCTTTAATTTGGTCAAGGTGCCTGTGATTGTGATTTTGATCATCACTAATGTTGTAATGCTCCGACGAGGGATGGATTTTATTGGGGTTGCGAGTGTTTTTGGCAATCTGGTGACTTTTGGATTTATGTTAGAGGGAGATTTCCCAATAATTGACTTTTTCAAGTGAGATGAAACTGCCGCTACCCTTGGTTAACGTGATAGTTCCCACCTACAATCAGCAGCAATATATAGAGGGGGCCATCGAAAGCGTGTTGTCACAAGTTTGCTCTTTCCCGTTTAACATATTAATCGGAGATGACCGGTCAGAGGATGCAACTTATGAGATTTGCTTTAGATACTCTCAGCTATATCCAGATAAGATTACAGTATTTAGACCTAATGCGAATGCTGGCTTAGTGAAGAATTATCGGGCGCTTTTTAAGGTTTGCAAGGCCAAATACATTGCCATCCTAGAGGGAGACGATTATTGGACCGACCCGCTAAAACTCCAAAGTCAGGTGGATATTTTGGAAGCCAATCCCGAAATAGGTCTTGTTCACACTCGGAGTTGCTCACTTTTTGAAAATGGTACTTTAAAACTTAATACTCATTTGCATCAGTCCGATAAGGAGGGACATGGGTTGTATGAAGAAATCCTCATGGGTAGTTATCCGATTGTGCCGTTGACGGTCTGTTTCCGCAGAGAGTTATTTGAAAAGTTCGTTGACTTTGAGTTTTGCCTGCAAAATAAGCTAACAACTATCGATGCTTTTTTGTGGCCTGAAATGGCAAGGCACACAAAATTTCATTTTTTGGATAAGGTAACCGGTCACTACAGAGTTCTCTCAAATTCATTGTCGAACTCTAGTGATTTTGAAAGGTTTCAGGTGTGGTATGAAAAGGGGATGAAGATACTGAATTATTATCAAATCAAATATCCGCTTTCCCCTCAAGCTGAAAAGAAGATGTTTAGCAATATGGCACGCCTTGCCGTCAAGGTTGGATTGGAAAACAGACAATATGATTTTACGGTTGAAATGTCAAAATCTCTGATGGCCGATGACCTCAAGAGTGTTCTTCTTAGGCTAATCGGGAAGAATAGAATGCTGCACAGATATTATCCGATTTACACGACATTGTTCGGTATGCTCAGCAGAATCAAACAACTATTACACTAACTAATTACAGTAGTAGATTATTCTGCAAATCAATTTTATTCGTTTCGTCATAATTTAATCAGTCGTGAGATTATCCCTTCGCCCGAAAAAGTTACTTAGTTCCATTTCAAACCTACCTGGATGGCGGACCAACAGAAGGATTGTTGTTATCGAATCGGATGACTGGGGAGCTGTCCGAATGTCTTCTAACAAGGCGTTCCATCAATTAGTGAAAAAAGGATACCCAGTTGATAGCTGTCCATATAATCGAAATGACTCGCTTGAGTCCAATGATGATTTGATGTATCTATTTCAGGTGTTAGATCAGGTCAGGGATATAAATGGAAAGCCTCCGGTTATCACTGCCAATAACATAGTTGCAAACCCTGATTTTACGAGGATTAAGGAATCCGGCTATTCGAGTTATTTCCATGAACCATTTACAAAGACTCTGGAACGCTATCCGGCACATGATCAAGTTTTAACATTATATAGACAGGGGATGAAGGCGGGGTTTATTCAGCCCCAATTCCACGGGAGAGAGCACTTAAATGTCGCCAGATGGATGGAAGCGCTGCAACGGAATGATACGCCAGTACGTACAGTTTTCGATTTAGAAATGTACAGCCCCCATGTGTCGGATCACCCTGTATACAAAATGGAGTATATGGACGCATTCAATTTCATACAAGAAAGCGAACTATCTAATTTGGCGGTGATTATTCAACAAGGGCTAGACCTATTCTATGATATTTGGGGATTTAAGTCAAAGTCATTCATTGCGCCTTGTTATATTTGGGGAAAGGAATTGGAAGCTCAGCTATCAAATAATGGCATATCTTACATTCAAGGTATAAGAAATCAATTTCAACCAATACTTGGATCCACCCAAGATACCAGGAACGTATATCATTACCTGGGTGAAAGAAATCGGCACAACCAAAGATATTTGGTTCGAAACGCCTTCTTTGAGCCATCAATCAACCCTGATGTAGACTGGGTCTCAGAATGTCTGAAGAGAATCAGCTCGGCCTTCGCTTGGAAGAAGCCTGCCATTATTGGCTCTCACAGGCTCAATTTCATGGGACAACTGAACCCAAAGAATAGAGAAGAAAACCTTCTTTTATTATCAAAGTTATTGAAAAAAATAAAGGAAAATTGGCCAGATGTTGAGTTTATGTCTTCGGATGAGTTAGGTATTGAAATAGACAAAATAAATTTAGAGAAATGAAAAAATCCACATTTGATGAGGAAATAGAAGACGGTAGGCGATTTTCATTTGGGGAAAATTGGAATAGTTTTTTAAAGGGGTTTTCAGAAGAAAGACTGACTATAGCCACGGAGTCGCTAAAGAAGATGCTGAGGGTTGATAACCTGCATGGCAAGTCATTTTTGGATATCGGATGTGGTAGTGGACTATTTAGTCTTGCTGCACATAGGTTAGGCGCTAGAGTAATGTCTCTGGATTTTGACCCGAATTCTGTGCAGTGTGCTAATATTCTAAAAGATAAGTACGGCGATAGTTCATTGCATTGGGCGATTGCAGAAGGCTCTGTTTTGGATCAAGAATTCATGCTTGGGTTAGGTAAGTATGATTATGTTTATTCATGGGGAGTTTTACATCATACGGGCGATATGATCAAGGCACTTCACAACGCTACGCTGCCCTTAGAAGAAAATGGAACTTTTTTTATTGGGATCTATAACGATCAAGGCCGAAAATCAATTTTTTGGAGAAAGATAAAGGAGTCATACAACTCTAACTTCATTATGAGGGGATTAATCCTGTCTGCATACATTTCATACATGGTGCTACGTATGTCACTTTCCGACGTGTTTCGATTTAAGAATCCGTTTTCACGATACAGCAGATATAAAGAGCTGCGTGGAATGTCAATTTATCATGACTGGGTAGATTGGATCGGTGGATTACCCTTTGAGGTGGCTTCACCTCAATATATTGTTGACTTCTTTTTTGAATTTCATAATCTGAAGTTAATCGGGATCACCACTACTAGTACAAATGGAATAAATGAATATGTTTTTGTCAAATGATCAAATATGGACGGTTTCTTTCAATTTAGATCATGTGCGGAATAGCAGGATTCATAGAATTTAGCACCGATAGGTCAGCCGACACAGTACGTCGTATGGTGGCTTCACTTCATCACAGAGGTCCCGATGACAGCGGCACTTCCATTAGTAGATTTGACGATGCAGTGATTGGCTTGGGACAAGCAAGACTTTCCATCATCGATCTTTCAAATGGCGGGCATCAGCCCATGGTGTACCAGCACTTAAGTATTGTATTCAATGGCGAGATCTATAATTATAAAGAGATACGAGAAGCTTTGGTACAAGCTGGCCATAAGTTTATTTCTGAATCGGATACTGAAGTAATTCTGCACGCCTATGATGAATGGGGCCGGCAATCAGTAACTCGTTTTATTGGGATGTTTGCTTTTGTTATTTTGGACTCGGCACGCAGAGAACTTGTTTGTTGCAGAGACAGGGCAGGGGTGAAGCCGTTTTATTATTATCATAACAATGGAGTTTTTCTCTTCGCATCAGAACTAAAGGCGTTTCACCAACATCCTTTGTTCGAAAAAGAAATTGATAGCCAGTCGGTCAATCTTTATCTAAATTATGGCTATGTCCCTTCCCCTTATAGCATTTTTAGACATACACATAAACTTGACACTGGTCACTGGTTAATTTTTTCACTTAAGGACAGGACCATTCAACTGGAAAAATATTGGGATGTATTTTCTCTTTACAAGAAGCCTAAAGCTTCTTTGAGCTACGATGAAGCAACGACCGAATTAGAGAGCCTGCTACAGTCTGCCTTTGAATACAGGATGGTGGCGGACGTGCCTGTGGGAATCTTTCTTAGTGGTGGATATGACAGCACAGCCGTAGCCGCTTTGTTGTCCAAAGACAGAACAGACAGGCTTAAGACTTTTACCATCGGGTTTGATGAAGGTAACAACGAAGCGCCCTTTGCAGAAGCGACAGCCACTTTTTTGGGTACTGACCACACATCTTATTATTGCAATACCAGGGAGGCACAGGAAATTATCCCGAGCATCCCGTTTTACTGTGACGAACCCTTTGCTGATAGCTCTATAATACCAACAATGCTGGTCAGCAAAATAGCGAGAGAACAAGTTACAGTGGCTTTGTCGGCAGATGCTGGCGATGAAATATTTGCTGGTTATGATGACTATCGGTCTTTGTCAATGAAGCTTCAAATGCTGAATAGCATCCCAGGGTTTGCAAAACCACCTTCAAAAGCGCTGATGTCTTTGGTTAAAAAATATATCCCCTCCAAAAACATTGCGCTACAGCATAAAATAGACGGCCTCAGCAAGGCCCTCAACACAGATAGGCAACAGCAGGCCATAGACCTATTTCGACGAATGCGGAGTTTGCCAGCTCGCTATGAAGCTCAGCTGTTGATTGATACCTCGAACGGATATCATACTGGATATGATTTTAAGGCTGAAGGATTTACCTCCGAAATAGAGATTGCGATGGCGGCTGATTACAATATGTATCTTCAAAACGACATCCTGACAAAAGTAGATCGGGCGACGATGTCAGTTTCTTTAGAGGGAAGAGAACCTTTTTTGGATCATAGAATAGTTGAGTTTGCCGCTAGCCTGCCTCTAGGTTATAAATTTGATGGCGCCATTTCAAAGAGGATACTCAAAGAAATTGTGCATAAACATGTGCCATTTTCAATGATGGATCGACCAAAGGCAGGCTTCAGTTTACCAATCTACCAATGGCTCAGAAAGGATTTGAGTTACCTCATTGAGGAATATTTTAATGAGGAAGAAATAAGGCAACAGGGGATCTTCAAACCGTTATTTGTTAGAACGATTGTTAGGCAATTTATGGAGGGACAGCTCCACTACCAACCTTTGATTTGGAAACTGTTGATGTTCCAGATGTGGCATAAGAAGTGGATGTAATTGAGTGAACATGGTTGTTAGAAGGATTTGTTTAGTTATCCACTCGCTACAAGCTGGTGGCATGGAGAGGGTTATGACTGAATTAGCAAACTATTTTGGTAAGGAAGAATCTGTTTCTGTTGATTTAGTGCTTTATGGGGTTGACAGGGAAGTTTTTTATCCTGTGCCTCCCAATGTCCAATTACATGTTCCTCCTTTTGCCTTTAACAACAAATTCCGAGCTGCTTCTACGATTCGGACGCTCTTTTTCTTGCGGTCGAAAGTTAAGAAATTGGCTCCATGCGCTGTCCTAAGTTTTGGCGAACTTTGGAATTCATTTGTTTTAATTGCGCTGTTCGGATTACCTTTTCACGTATTTGTGTCCGATCGAAGCCAGCCTGACAAGTCATTGGGTAAAATTCATGATCGCTTGAGAAGATGGCTTTATCCTGGTGCTACTGGAGTAATTGCTCAGACTCATATCGCAGCAGAGATTTACTCGAAAATGTATAAACCTAGACACCTCCGGGTGATAGGAAATCCTATTAGAGAGATTCCTTTAGATGAAAGCCTAAGAAAAAAAGATATATTAATGGTTGGTCGGCTCATACAAAGCAAGCATCAGGACCAATTGATTGAAATTTTTGCTACGCTTGAGGCCAAAGAATGGCGATTAATATTAATCGGAGAAGACCACCTTAAGCAAAGTCACATGGCAAGGTTGAAAGAACTAGCTAGTACTTTGGGTGTCGCAGACTGCGTTGAGTTTCTTGGTAAGAGATCAGATGTGGATCAGTTCTATCGGACTTCTTCTATTTTTGCCTTCACTTCTTCTTCCGAGGGATTTCCAAACGTGATAGGAGAGGCGCTTGCCTCCGGGCTTCCTGTGGTTTGTTATGACTGCGTGGCTGGGCCATCTGAAATGATAAGAGATGGATACAATGGTTTTCTGATACCACTTTTTCATAAAGAAGTGTTTGCCGCAAAGCTTCAGGAACTGGTCAATGACTCGAACCTCCGACAACAAATGAGTGAAAATGCTAGGGAGAGTATGGCACCGTATAGCATAGAAACGATTGGAAAAAAATATTACGATTTTTTACTGTCTCCTAACATTGCAAAATTCTGATCTTTGGGGCCGGAATAGAAACTGTTGATATTACTAGGCTGTATATTATAAAATAAAATGATCAGAAATTTCTTCCTGAGTAAGCCGATTGCATTCAAACTATACTTCTATTTGGTTCGAGCTTTCCGCGGAGACAAGGTAAGGTTGCCAGCCAAAGGGGATCAACTTTATTTTGATGGCTATCCAAGATCTGGTAACACCTATGATGTTGGTTTAATTAGCGACTTAGTGCCTGGGCTGGTTTGGGCTCACCACCTGCACAGCGAGGCAGCTTTGAAAATAGCTCTCAAGCTTGGAATAAAAACCGTAGTGATTATCAGAAATCCATTGCAGGCGGTATCGTCCTTTATCTACACAAAGAACAAGGCTGCCACTACAGAAGAAATTGAGGCGTTGGTACAAAGATATACTAAGTATTATTCCTTTGTGAAAGAAAAAATGAATGACTTGACGCTTTTGTCATTCGAAAGTCTCACGAACAATACAGCGGGATTTGTAACTCAAGTTTTTTCTGTTTTGGAACTTGAGTCAGGTCTTTCTCAGCAACAATTGAACAATTCGATTCTTAACTACAGACACCGAATGAAACTTGCCGAGAAAAATAAAACAACAGAATCCTCTAGCCTGCCAAATAAGGAACGAGATATTTTCAAGGGAAAGATTGAAGATGAGGTTTTAAATTCAAAATCCTTTGAAGCTGCTTCTGGTCTTTTTAATGAACTGACAAGCAGAATTATTTGATCATGCTTGTGGGACGGCGTTAACATTTGGGGAAATGCTCCAAATTATTCTCCATTGAAAGCCTGATCAAACTATTTATTACTTTAAATACAAAAGAAAAATGCGTGTATTAGTTACTGGGGGTGCGGGATTCATTGGATCAGCAATTGTCCCTCTTCTTGAGCAAGAAGGACACACAGTACATGTCCTGGATAATTTGTCCTTTGGGAATAGGGAGTTTCTTGATATCCCCGATAGTCAATTTCATTTGGTTGACTTGCGAGATGCTGAGGCTATTAATCAGTTAGTTAGCAGATTGATGCCTGAAATAGTAGTGCATCTGGCAGCTATTCATTTTATTCCCTATTGTAACGCCCACCCATTCGAGTCTTCCGATGTGAATATCAGAGGAACCATGAACCTTTTTAATGCATTAAGGCAAACCAAGAGTGTACAAAGAGTCTTTTTCGCCTCAACGGCTGCAGTGTATCCCATCTACGATCATGCAGTTTCTGAAACTGATGCTACCGGCCCGCTGGATATTTATGGATTAAGTAAATTGACCGGTGAACACCTTTGCAAAGAGTATCATTTGCTCACTGGAGTCGACACTGTGGTCTGTAGATTTTTTAATGCTTTCGGACCGAATGAGACAAACCCTCACCTTATACCGGAAATCGAAGCACAACTAAAACGGGGAGTAAGGACAATCAGGCTGGGCAACCTTGAGCCTAAGAGAGACTTCATTCATACGCATGATATGGCCAATGCAGTCAAAGCATTGCTGGAAATACCAAATCTAGGGTATGATACTTTTAATCTGGGAAGAGGCATAGAGTATGCTGTTACAGAGGTAGTGGAGGAGTTTTCCGGACAAATTGGAGAGGAGATCAGTATTGAAGTTGATCCTGATAAGGTGAGAAAGACTGATAGGATGCATTTGGTCGCCAATGTAAATAAGCTTAAGGAAGTAACTGGATGGGAACCGCAATGGGACCTCGCCAGGGGAGTGAAGGATTTGGTGGAGAACTGGTAAGATGAAAAAAAATAGCAGGAAACGGATAGGAGTTGTCTACAACTTCAGCACGAAATGGATGGGTGGTGTCATTTACATACTCAATGCTATCAAAATTCTGAATTGGCTTGAAGATGATAAGCAACCGGAGGTTGTCTTGTTTTACCGAAAGGATTTAAAAAAGTTTGTAGATGAAATTGAATACCCCCATTTAACGGCTGTTGAGTGGGAGTTCCCGTCTATCTATAAAGGGTATATTACTTCTTGGCTATCTGGAAGTAATAAGTTCATTGAGCCTATTTGCAAGCAGTATGAATTAGACGCCGTTTTCCCAATGCATGACTTCCCTGTCAAATCTGGAAGTAAGGTTCAAGAAGTATGTTGGTATGCCGATTTGCAACACAAGCATTACCCACAGTTTTTCAGCAATCGAAAAATTATGGAACGTGATGCCCGAATTCGTTTAATTCTCAAGAACACCAAACACTTAGTGTTATCCAGTCGATCGGTATTAAACGACTTCAAAAAATTTTTCAAAGTAAAGCCGGATGTCAATGTTCATATTTTTCATTTCGCATCTGTAGTAGATAGGTTTGATTTTTCTGGCTGGGAAGATCTGTTGAGGCAGCATCGCTTGCCACAAAAGTACTTTTTGGTATCCAATCAGTTCCATAAACATAAGAATCATAAGGTTTTATTGGAGTCGTTGGCTTTACTAAAAAAAGAAGGAAAGAAGCCTTTTCTCGCCATGTCAGGAAAGCTCCCGGATGACTCGTCTGCACCACATGTCCTTGAACTCAAGGAGCTGATGGAACAACATGATTTGAAAGATCAAATTTGTTTTTTGGGTGTACTGTCCCGGCAGGAGCAACTGACGCTAATGAGATATGCACAGGCTGTTATCCAACCGAGCCTCTTTGAAGGCTGGAGCACTGTAATCGAAGACGCTATCTCTTTACAGACTCCTGTAATCGCTTCCAATCTTGCCGTTAATATCGAACAGCTAGGTGACTGGGGCGTGTTTTTCGACCCCCACGACTTAAATGCACTTGCCTCGCTGATGAACGACAATTTCGAGAGAACAGACTTCGATAAGGTTATCTATGAGCCCTATGATCAAAGGATAAAGCGGGCAGCCGAAAGTTTTGCGGAAGTTTTTAATGTATAGCCTTAACCAGAATTTTAACGGCAAGTGTTGACGGATATGAGTGAGAAAAAAATTGTATTCATTAACCAAGCGAGTGGTTATTTAACCATCGATATAATTAACGCTTTTGTTAAAACAAATGAGTTTGAGCAAGTCGCACTTATTTCTGGCATTATTCGAGAGCAGGATATAGCGATTGACTCAAGTGTACGATGGTCGAAGATCAATTTGTATGATCGAAGAAGTGCTGCCAGGAAATTTTTCACATGGCTGACGGCGACTTTTCGCATCTACTTCCTGCTACTCACCAAATATAGAAAATTCGAAATCTTCTACATTACGATTCCTCCTTTCGCTTACCTTTTGTCGTTAGTTTTGCCTAATAGATTTTCGGTGCTGATCTTCGACGTTTATCCCGATGTATTGAGTATCTATGGGGTAAAAGAAACTAATTTTCTATATCGGAGGTGGGTGAAGTGGAATAATTTACTATTCTCAAAAGCTTATAGAATATATACGATTGCGGAAGGCATGAAGTGCTTGGTAGCTCAATATGTCAATGCCGAGAGAATCCATGTCATCCACAACTGGTCAGGCTTGACCAATCTGGTGGAGGAAGACAAACAAAAAAATCCCTTTATCAAAGAGAATGAGTTAGAAGGAAAGTTCATTGTACAGTATTCTGGAAATATTGGATACACTCATAATACTGAAATACTGCTCGATATTGCTAACGTACTTGTCGCAGAAAAGGATCTGGTATTTGTAATTATCGGAAGAGGGGAGAAGTTTTATTCGTTACAGGAAAGAATAAAGGATGAAAAGCTCCAAAATTGTTTGATTCTCCCGTTTCAACCTGATCATCTGATCAACTATTCGTTAGGCAGTGCCGATCTTGGTGTTGTTATTCTGGACGAAAAAACGGCACATGTAAGTATTCCAAGTAAAATTTACAATCTTCAGGCGGTTGGCGTGCCCCTTCTGTGCATTGCATCCCTCGACTCCGAAATAGCCAGACATGTCGATAAGTACCAAAATGGCAAGTGCTTTACCATGGACAGTGTATCGGAAATTGCTTCATGGATAATTGAAATGAAAAATAATTCAGGCGCTCTCGAAGTGATAGCGAAAAACTCAAAAAATGCCTCAAAAGAGTTTACGATTAGGAATGCCGACAACTATGCTAAAAAATATATCACAGGTGAGGTATAGTCAAAAAGTAAAGTATTTTCTAAAGAACACTATTGGCTGGAAGACCAAAAGAAAGATTGTGGCTCTCTCAGTTGATGACTATGGAAATGTAAGAGTCGCCTCGAAACAGGCCCGGTTAAACATGGATAGCGATGGGCTGCCCGTGACGAACAGGTTTGACTATTATGATTCTCTCGAAAATAAAGATGACTTGATGGGGTTATATGATGCCTTGTCATCTGTGAAGGACGTTAATGGTAACCATGCCGTGTTTTCAGCCTTTTCGTTACCGGCAAATATTGATTTCGAGGCTATGGAAAGGGAGAATTATCAGGAGTATAGATACGAGCTTCTTCCTGATACATTTTCAAAGTTGAGCGGCTATGCGGGTGTTTTCGATTTGTGGAAACAGGGGATCACTGAAAAGCTTATCGTTCCGGAATTTCATGGAAGGGAGCATTTGAATATCAAATTGCTCATGTTCTTACTAGAGCGTCGAGACAAAGAGGTTTTGTCCTGCTTTAGGAACCGATCGTACACTAGTATTACGTCCACTCCATTTAACGACATCACCTATCCGGCAGCGTTTTCCTTCGATAAATATGAAGAAAATAGCCATCTTGAATCTGTTATTCAAGATGGCTTGAGATGTTTTGAAAATGTATTTGGGGTAAAGTCTCAACACTTTACTTCTCCTACTATGAGCGAGAATGTGGTGCTACACAAAGCGCTCCGAGAAAAAGGGATATCCTACATTGATGCGCCCATGATCAAAACGGAACACCAGGGCGAAGGTTTGTACAAAAAGTCGTTTCATTATACCGGGCAGTCAAATTCTAACAAACAACGCTATGTGGTAAGAAATTGCATTTTTGAGCCTAATAGTAACAAATCTATTGATTGGGTCGCATACTGTTTGGAGCAAATTGGTTATTCTTTTATGCTTAATAGGCCTGCGAATATTAGCTCTCACAGAGTAAATTTTTGTGGCAATATCGACTCGAAAAACAGAGAGGAAGGGTTGGCGCAGTTGAAGCAGCTCTTGAGAGGAATTGTTAAGCTGTGGCCAGATGTGGAGTTTATGAGTACAGCAGAAATGATGTCAAGTTTGTCTCAAATTAGAAATAGTTAGATGCTTTTTGTTGGAGATATAGCATCGCCAAATATTAGATGCAGTAATGATCTAGGGATGATACTCAATCGTTATCCTCAAGTGTTCAAAAACAAAAGTATAGTGGCTAACCTTGAAGGGATGATATCTGAAACGGCAAGGCTGACAACAGACACGCCAATTCTCTTCAATCACCCCAGTGTTTTGGATGTTTTGGCAGAAGGCAATGGCAAGTTGCTTGTGGGGCTGGCGAATAACCATATGCTCGATTTACCTGGGGAATTCGACCGAACTGTTGAGCTATTGACCAGGAAAGGGATTATCTATGGGGGGGCGGGAAGGTCGCCGAAGGAAGCAGCAAGTCCGATTGTCTTCGAGCAAGGGGGAGTGAACACTATGTTGTTTAATGCTTGTTGGGACTTTTTACTGTACCATCAGAAAAACCCCAGTTCGGGAGTCTATCTGTCCGAAATAAATGAAAGGAATCTTCTTGAATCTGTTTCAACAGCTCGCTCGAATGACCCTTCAGCGACAATTGCGATTTTTTTTCATTGGAATTTTGACCTTGAAACTTTACCGTTTCCGGCTCATAGAACCTTCGCCAAAGCGTTAATTGACAACGGGGCCAATGTTGTGGTGGGGGCTCATTCCCATTGTGTGCAGGGAGGGGAGGCCTACGGGGATGGGTATATTATTTATGGACTGGGAAATTTTTTCATCCCTAATTCTACATTTGTCAATGGAAAATTAACATTTCCTGAATGGTCATCTTTACAAATGGCCTTTGAGTATGAGCCAATATCAAATAGGGCATTTTGTCATTGGTTTAAATATCGATACGAAGGTGGTCACCATTATTTAGATTTAGTAGAATCGAGGCCATTTGAAGACTCAGAACTATTAAAGCAACATTCTCCCTACTATAATTTAACTCATAAACCATATATTAAGTTTTTTAAGTCCCAGAGGAGAAAGAAAGCGCTTATTCCGATATACGAAAACCATCAGCATGTTATCAGGAATAAGGTAAAGACAGAATTTTTGAAAAAACGTGCCGGGATAGCGAGGCTTTTTGCGAGACTTGGGCTTGTGAAGTGGCAAAGCTAATTAATTCACTATGAGTACTTTGAGAGAGACATTCTTCTGGCTACTAGACACTTTTCGTGGGGGAAAGGTCAAATCAGAGGTTAAAGACGTTCAAAGACTTCTCACAATCGGAGAAGGTTCGGAAATGTACGGTGTTGGCAATGAGCGATTGCGTCAATTGCTGGATCATGCTTGTGGAACTACTGAATTCTATTCACCTTATGCTAATTCGGACGGCATCGCTGATTTTCCAGTGCTCAACAAGAACATTATTAGAGATAATTTTAAGGCTTTCTTAAGCAAAGAATACAAGTTAAGTGCACTTCAGCAAGTTGTGACGAGTGGTTCGACAGGCACACCATTTAAGGTTCTTCACAGTAGTAGAAAGAAGCTGAGAAATACTGCTGATACGATATACTTCGCTGAACGAGCGGGGTTTAAAGTGGGAGATCGGTTACTATATCTGAAAATATGGGCCAAAGAAAAAATGAAATCACCACTAACCTACTGGCTTCAAAACCTGGAGCCGGTAGACGTGATCCACTTGGATGAAGTGCAAATATCCAAAATAATTTCCAATATGGAGAAAAGCAGGACTTCTTTCGCCATTCTTGGATACGTTTCCGCATTGGAGTTGGTGTGTCGTTTTTTGGAAAAGAATTACAAAGAGAAGGTTAAAACCAGGGTTAGCTCAATCATAACTATGTCTGAATCGCTTAATAGTTATGTGAAGACCACGCTGGAAAAGTATTTTGATGCTGAGGTGTTTTCCCGCTACTCTAATCTTGAAAATGGAATAATAGCTCAACAAGTCCCGGGTTGTGATCAAAAATTTCTTGTAAATACTGCCAGTTATTTTGTTGAAATATTGGCTCCAAACGAAGATAAACCTGTTAGACCCGGGGAATTGGGAAGGATAGTGGTGACTGACTTGTATAATTATGCTATGCCTCTGATTAGATATGATACCGGAGACATAGGTGCCTTTTCGGCTGAAGCTGGTCTAAATCTCTATTTTGATAAGATCGAAGGGAGAAAATTGGATGTTTTGTATGATACCAGAGGGGGCATCGTGTCTTCTTATATTATGTATAAAAACATGTGGAAATATACCGAGATTTTGCAATATCAGTTAATACAAAGGGATTCAAAGCAATATCTTTTGAAAGTTAACCATGATGGGTCATTTGCAAGAGAAGAAAATCTCGTCAAAGAATTTAAGAGCTATTTGGGAGCAGACGCTGATTTTAGCGTAGAATATGTGAGTGAAATTCCATTACTGGCGTCAGGGAAAAGACGAAAGCTGGTGAATGAGATGGTGGAGAGAGGGATACGTGATAAAGCGCACTAGGATAGAAAATGTACAGGCGGATTTTTAAGCGGGTTTTTGATGTGCTATTTTCTGCATTGTTGCTATTAATAGCGAGTCCTTTGATCGTTATTATTGCAGTCATACTGTTTTTCCAGAACAAAAGAAGAATATTTTTTTTCCAGGAAAGGCCGGGTCTTAACGAAAGGGCTTTTGAGATTATCAAATTCAAAACAATGAATGATAAGGTTGACGAACTAGGAGTTCTTTTACCCGATAATCAAAGAATTACAAAGGCTGGAAGAGTGATCAGGAAGTTGAGTTTGGACGAGTTGCCACAGTTAATCAATGTAATAAAAGGGGACATGAGTTTGATCGGCCCACGGCCGTTACTTTTCAAGTATATTCCACTTTATAACGAAGATCAACGACGCAGACATCAGGTCCGACCAGGTATAACCGGATGGGCCCAGGTGAATGGCCGCAATAGTATAAGCTGGCACAAAAGATTCGAGCTGGATATTCACTATCTGGAAAATTTGTCTTTTTATTTAGACATGGAAATACTTTTCATGACGTTCGCAAAAGTAGTCAAACGGGAAGGAGTCAATCAATCCGATTGCAGGCCAATGGAGCCATTTAACGGTAACAATTAATGGACTCCTCAAAGAAATTAGTAATAATAGGCGCAGGTAGTGTTGGTGGGCATTTGGCTATGAACTTAGATGACTACTATCCTGGAGGTGAGTTAATTGGATTTCTTGATGATGATACCTCAAAAATAGGAAACGTTTTTTGTGGGTTTAAGGTGCTTGGGCCTGTATCTGAAATTGGCTCTTTTGGATCAATTGAAGTCGTAATAGGGATCGCTTTCCCGAAGATTAAAAAGCAGATTTTGGATGAGATAGCGCACCTTGGACATTATGAATTCCCGAAGATGATTTCGAAACATGCTTGGGTTTCAAAAGGTGTCTCGGTAGGAGATGGCGCAATTATATACCCTGGCTGCTGTATTAACTATGGTTCCTCAATAGATCGACACGTGGTCATGAATTTGAATTGTTCGATAGGTCATCATTCCACAGTAGGCGGCTTGTCAAGCCTTGCGCCGGGAGTAAATTTGGCCGGGCATACCACCATCGAAGAAGGCGGAGATATCGGCATAGGAGTCTCTACCCGTCAAAGCGTGGTGATTGGGAAATATTCAGTAATAGGTGGAAATAGTATGGTCACCTCTGATATTCCATCCTTTTCACTCGCATACGGTGTCCCCGCTAAATTGAAGAGAAGAAGAGTGAGTTGAGTTATTTTGCTATTTTAAATTTAAATACAGAGTACCCCACACAATAAATGGTATGTTTGGATTTTACAGAACTTTTCTAGCCTTACTTGTAGTTGCGCACCACCTTTTAAACCTTACGATTATTGGGCATTATGCCGTTCATGGATTTTTTATTTTGAGTGGTTATTTAATGACATTTGTGATGCACAATTCTTATGGCTATAGAATTGAGGGCAAAATCTTTTTTGCTATCAATCGGATCCTTAGGTTATTTCCTATTTACTGGTTTGTTTTGTTCCTTTCTATATTGATTATTATGTATTGGGGCGAAGAATCCTCCTCTCAATACAGGCAATTTATATTTCTACCAAATTCTTTTTCAGCAATTTTTCAAAACTTCTCATTAATATATTTGCATTGGTTTCCAGGCAGTGTTTCACCCAGACTATCACCACCAACATGGGCTCTGACTGTTGAACTTATTTTTTACTTCTTGATTGCCCTGGGAGTATCGAAAACGGAAAAGAGAACAGTAATTTGGCTAGTTTTTGGTGTTTTTTATTTCACTTTGACCTATCTTCTGAATTTAGATTACGCTTACAGATATAGCACCGTGTTTGCCGGCAGCCTTCCTTTTTCATTAGGTGCATTGATATATCATAGGCGGAATCAGATCACAAAAATTCTCAAAGAAAACCCCAAACTTTTGAATTTTTATTCGTTGTTTGGAATGCTACTTGTTAATGCAGGAATTGCTATGGTGGCAAAAAACTTTAGTAGTTCCTTGCTCGAAAATTTAAGTTTGTATCTTAACTATATTTTAAACGCATTTATTGTCGCGTATTTGATAAATGAAAGACCTGCGGTTCTGACAAAAAAAATGGATAAAATCATTGGCGATTTCAGCTATCCGATCTATTTGTTTCATTGGCAAGCTGGATTCGCAGTTTCAATGTTGATTTGGGGAAAGCCATTACTTAATAGGGAGGTGGAAGGCATTGTAAACTTTTTTGCAGCCCTAATTTTAACTTTTTTAGTATCGGTATTCGCCATAAAATTTATTGATGGCCCAATAGAAAAAGTTAGAAGAAAAGTAAAAACTCTTAAGAGAGTAAAGTTTCTTCAGAGTTGAAAGTTGTTATGTCCTAGTTAGACTAATTGATCTATATAGTGAATCTTGACCGATGCTTCAAGCCATTTCACGGCACTATTTTTTTGTGCGTGGCTGAAAATGCTCAATTAGTATTCGTCATTGTCCTGAAAGGAGTTTGGGCTTCTATTTGAATCGTATTCGATAAATGCTCCTAACGAAAATAGGATATAATGTTTTTTCTGAAACTGAGCGCTAGGGATGCTTTTTAACTCATTCCACTTCATTTATTTCTTTTTTGCGATTACGATCGTTTACTACCAGCTTCCCCACAAATTCCGTTGGGTCCTTCTTTTAGCTGGAAGCTACTACTTCTACATGAACTGGAAGCCCGTTTATGCTCTTCTCATTCTTTTTTCGACATTTACCACCTATCTATTTGCACTGGGGATAGAAAAGTCAGAAAAGGACAAACAGAGGAAGTTTTACTTGTATCTGAGTGTGCTGATCAACTTTTCCATTCTATTTGTTTTCAAGTATTTCAATTTCATCAACCAATCAGTGTATGATGGTCTAACTGTACTACACATAAGATGGCCGGTACCAAATCTCGACCTTCTTTTGCCGGTGGGTATTTCCTTCTATACCTTTCAGGCGGTGGGTTACAGCATTGACGTGTACAGGGGTGAAATAAAGGCAGAAAAACACTTTGGTATTTACGCCTTGTTCGTTTCATTTTTTCCTCAGCTGGTGGCAGGCCCCATTGAAAGAGCCAAGAATTTATTGCCACAATTTAAGTCGAAAGTGATCTTTGATGTGGACAATATTTCCTCGGGCATGCAAAAAGCACTGTGGGGCTTTTTTATCAAGCTGGTGATCGCCGACAGGGCCGCTATTTATGTCGATGCTATTTACAATCATGTGGAATTCCACACAAGTCTAAGTTTTATACTGGCTACGTTCATATTCGCCATTCAGATCTATTGCGACTTTGCCGGATACTCCCTAATCGCCATCGGCTGTGCCGAAATATTGGGTTTCTCGCTAATGATCAACTTTCGGCGCCCTTACTTTGCTCCCACCATCACAGATTTCTGGAGAAGGTGGCACATCTCTCTTTCTACCTGGTTCAAGGATTATGTCTACATCCCCCTGGGCGGCAACCGGAAGGGCAGTGCCCGCACCTATTTCAATCTTTTTACTACGTTTGTGGTTAGCGGACTATGGCATGGAGCCAACTGGACATTTGTGATATGGGGCGGCCTTCATGGCTTTTATCAGGTAGTAGAAAAGTTTTTCAAAACCAATACGCCTTCAAAACAGCCCCTGCTGCGATTCATATATTATGTGATCACCATGGCACTGGTAATGATCGCTTGGGTGTTTTTCAGAGCCAATAGCATAGGTGATGCTTTGCTTATCTTCCGAAGCTTCTTTCATTTGAAAACCACCGTATTTCTCGACAAAACGACCTTATTTTATTTGTTTGTAGGCGTTTTGGTTTTAGTGGGAGTTGAGGCAATTCAGGAATTTGCTCCCAGGCTAGTGTCCATATGGAAGCAGCATTATCCAGTCAGGTTCTTTGCTTATGTCTGCCTTTCACTTCTGATCCTTCTGATCGGCGTTTTTGACGGAGGTCAATTTATTTACTTTCAATTCTAGCAGTGTGTAAGAGCGTTACATTCATAGCGAAAGCTGTTTTAATTATCGCAGTCCTTTTCTTAGTGGATCAAGGCCTTTCTCCTGTTTTTCAGCGTTACTTTTTTAAAGCGCCTTACGGGGATATTCATGACATTAATTATGTAATGTCAGAATCAAACGAAAAACTCATCGCTATGGGGTCTTCCAAGGCCAGGCATCATTTTGTTTCTTACCTTTTGCAAGACAGTCTAAATATGTCAGCATTTAATGCTGGTATGGATGGTAAGGGAATCTATTACCACTATGTAGTGCTAACCGGTATCTTAGAGAGGTATAAACCAGAAATAATAATTTTAGATCTTTCGGGAAAGGATTTAACGGTTTCAAGCGATTTTGGATTTGATGCCCTCAATCAGCTACTGCCCTATTACGGAAAAGTACATTCACTTGATACTTTAATTACGATGCAAGGGTTTTCAGAGGTGTTGAAAGTCCAATCAAGACTTTTCAGGTACAATTCCAAGTTGGCTCAACTCATAGGGAGTTACACGATTCCTTACAAAATAGACAAGGGCTACAACCCTTTAAATGGAAATTGGAAGGGGGGGCTAGAGGAATTGGAGAGAATAGACTATCAAATTGATTCCACCAAATTAACCTATTTGCAAAGATTCATAGATGTTGCCAGATCAAATAATGTTGAACTGATTGTGACAATTTCGCCAGTATTTCGGATCCAGACGAGTGAACAAGGTGTTTATGAAGAGTTGACAAAAATACTGAAATCAAATCGGATACCGCATCTAATGCTGAATCAGTCTCCCGAGTTTTTAGCACACCCGGAATGGTTTGCCGATCCGGCTCACCTTAATGGCACCGGTGCCAGGGTATTCACAAACAAAGTAGCTCAGTTTATTCTGCACCATCAAACTAAATAGCGGATCAATCCGATCACTACCCCATCTGTGAAAGCCCTCCTTACCTATTTCATCCACCCGGTCTTCATCTCCATCTTACTCCTGCTCCTGGGAGTTTTTTTTCGTTTTAACGGCAGG
>TARA_R110002012_G_scaffold322098_1_pt1 | contig 36051 bp, 29 predicted proteins | sample TARA_R110002012 | Tara Oceans TARA_R110002012 (sample SAMEA4396515) | marine metagenome | biome: Westerlies Biome; feature: [DCM] deep chlorophyll maximum layer (ENVO:01000326); material: water (ENVO:00002006), including particulate matter (ENVO:01000060) such as... | depth 40 m
TAATTTTCATATAAAGTATACGTTATTAGTCACCCTTTTTTCCTCCAAAAAGTCCCTTTAAGTAGTTGCCGAATTCTTTTCGGGTATGTGCATTATTGAAAACAGAGCCCAATGTATTGATGAAGTGGTTGAAAGTCATTTCTTTCATTTGAACTGGGACAATAGCTTTTTCACTTGGTTTTGATCCAATTTCAGGAAGTTCAGAGCTTTCCTCTTTTGACTTTAGACTTGGACCTTCTGCTGGCTTATATCCTACCAAATCATCCGCTTTTTCAAAACTCTTTTTTGATTTAGCCTGATAGCCTAATTTCTCTTCTACCATCCCCTTATTGTTGTGGGAAACAGCATCCTCAGGATCCAATTCAATTGCCTTCTCATAATCGGCTATCGCTCCTTCTAAGTCACCGATTCTGTCCTTAAGATAGGCTCGGCTACTGTACCGATAAGGGTTTTTTGGGTCGAGATTGGCTGCCCGATCAAGTTCAGATAGAGCTTCCTCATTTCTTTTGAGCAGGTGTAAAACCACTGCGCGGTCTGAAATGTAATCCGTATTATAAGGCTCCAAAGAAGTGATTATATCAAATTCTGCCAGTGCTTCTTCAGTTCTTCCCAGTCTAGATAGAATTCTTCCCCGACTCAGATGCAACTGTGGCTGGTTTGGATTAGCTTTTACCAACCCATCAAAAATGGCAAGCGCCTCTTCAAATTTTCCTGATTTATATAATTCTATTCCTTTTTCGAAGCTCATATTCTTTTCATTTTTTACCGCAAAGTGCACGGAGGTTAACGCAGAGGTCGCAAATTTTTTCTTAGGGCTAGTTTTCAGACCTGCTGCAGAAAGACTTGGACTTATCCTAATGCAGTCTCCTGACTGCTCATTGAAAGTTGTTACTCTTACAAAGACAAAGTTAAGCCTGGAATAGTTTACCAAATAATCTTTCTAGGCTTTTTGCAGGCAAATGATTAGGCCTGTTATCTTTAAGGCTTGAGATTACTCCTAATTTATGCCCCAAACACCACAAGCTGTACTTAAAGATCTGAAAGCGAAAAAGTTTGCCCCCATTTACTTTTTAGATGGAGAGGAGCCATTCTTTATTGATCAGATTTCCGACTACATTGAAAAGAATGCCATTGCAGAACATGAGCGTGGATTTAATCAGGTAGTGCTCTATGGAAAAGATGCGAATGTTGGATTGATTATTAATAATGCACGGAAATTTCCGATGATGGCGGATCGCCAAGTGGTGATCGTGAAGGAGGCACAAAGCTTATCGGATCTCACAAAGGAAGATTCTCAAAAATTACTGGTTAATTACGTGCAGAATCCGCTGCCAAGTACCATTTTAGTTTTCGCCCATAAGTACAAAAAGCTTGATGGCAGATCCGCATTATATAAGGAGCTGGATAAGAAAACTGTCTATGTGCGATCGGACAAAGTCAAAGATTATAAGTTGACTGACTGGATTGAAGACTTCATTAAAGAGACAAAACACTCCATTGACAATCGTGCAGCTCAACTTTTGGCGGATTCTATCGGCAACAACCTGGAAGTTCTTTCCAATGAGATAGGGAAGATGTTGATCAATTTCCGTGAACCTACGAAAATAACCAACGAGCACATTTCCAAGTATATAGGTATTAATAAGGACTACAACAATTTTGAATTTCTTAAGGCGATAGGATTTAAGGATGTGGTAAAAGCCAATAAAATCATCCACTATTTCATCCAAAATCCTAAGGCGAATCCCGTGATTCCAATGTTTTCGTTGATGTTCAACTACTTCACCAGAATCGCCTTAATCCACCAAGCAAAGAAAACAGGAGCCAATGAACAGCAGCTTGCCAGTATTCTGGGATTGCCTCCTTTTGTAGTTAAGGAATATTTAGTAGCATCAAGAAACTATAATTTGGGCAAGGTAATTGATGTGTTCGCATACATTAAAGAAGCTGATCTTCGTTACAAGGGAGTTGATTCCGGAAGTTTGAGCGAGGCTGAAAACCTCCGCGAGCTTGTTTACAAGATTTTACACTGATTACCTAAGCCACTGTATGAAATCAAGTATTTCGTAATCCTTACAAGGTGAAATGATTATCACCAATACGAGATTCCATATGGCCTTTACCTAAAAGGACAAATTATAATCATATGAAATATCACCTTGTGCTCCTTGCGACCCTAGGACTTAGTGTTGAGGCGTATTCGCAGTCGAGCCTCTATCAGACAAGTCCTCAACAAAAGTTAGATCATAATCTGGAGCTTTTTGATAAGCAGCTTTTTTCTGCAAGTATTTATGATAACACAAGGCTTCTGGAAAAACCCATCAACTCAGGTCAGGCAAAAGCTGCCGAACTGAACAGAGCTATGGCTTCGCTTCAGATTGAAAGTCCGGATGGGGCAGGCCTAATGAAAAAATACATTTACGATCACGGGAATGACCCTTCGGTTACCACTGCTGGATTGTATTTGGGAGACCACTTTTTCTTCAAAAAGAATTTCGCTGAAGCTATTGATAGCTATAAATTAGTGGAGGTAGAAAAATTACCTGTAGAAAGTCAAGCTGAAGTACTTTTCAAACAGGGCTATTCACATTTTCAGTTGAATCAATATGCTGAAGCCACTCCATATTTTGATCAAGGCAAAGCACTTAATCAGCAAGCAAGTTTTGATTCCTATTATTATAGCGGCTTCATCGCCATGGACCAAGGCAACACTACTAAAGCCATCGCTGATCTTCAGACAGCTTCTCAATCACCTTATTATGCCAACAAGGTGCCATACCTTTTGGCAGCATTATACTACAAGCAAGGAAGCTATGATCAGCTGATTTCTTTTGCTGAGCCAAAATTGACAAATGGTCAAAACCTGGAGAAAAAGGATGTGATTTATTTGTACTTGGCCGAAGCTTATTACGCGAAGAAAAATTTTCCGAAGGCAGCCGAAAATTATGACGCATTTATCAATTCGCGTTCTGGAGAGGAGCTTGGAAGAAATGAAATCTATAAAGCAGGGATTTCTCAGTTTGAAATCAAAAATTACAAACGTGCTACAGATTACCTGAAGGTATCTGCCTCAGCATCCGATGAAATAGGCCAAGCTTCCAGTTATTATTTGGCTCAGGCATATTTAAAATTGGAGAATTATCAGTTTGCCTCTACCAGTTTTCAATCTGCTGCCAAATCTGACTTTAATCCAGCCATTAAGGAAGAGTCTATTTTCAATTATGCTAAAGTGAATCTGCAAAAGGGCAGTTTCCAGGATGCGATCACTGCTTTGGATGAATATGTCGAAGCTTATCCTTCTGGAAAGTACAGGGGAGAAGCTGAGAATTTGCTTTCAGAAGCGTTGGTGAATACGAATGATTACCTTCGGGCAATCGATCAGATGGATAAAATTTCCAATAAATCTCCAAGAATTCAGGAAGCTTATCAAAAGGTGGCATTCTACCAGGCGATGGTTTATTACCGCGACCAAAAATGGAATCCTGCTTTAGCTTACCTAGACAAATCTCTCAAATATCCAGTAGATAAAGCCATGGTTTTGGATTCGTATTTTTGGAAAGGAGAAATAAGTTCAGCCGCGGGTAATTTGCCACAGGCGATCAAATCATACGAACAAGTGCTTAGCAACCGGCCTTCTGGAAGTAATGGTACCGTAGCCAAAACGTATTATGGTCTTGGTTATGCTTTTTTCAACACCCAACAATACTCGAAAGCAGAAGAGCAGTTTAGAAAATTCACTGAAAACCGCCAGATCATAGCAAATAAGCAGCAATACGACGATGCATTGCTGAGATTAGGTGATTGTTATTATGTTCAGAAGAGATTCGGTGAAGCTTCATCCACTTTCCAGCGGGCAATAAATGAGGGCAGTTCAGGAGTAGATTATGCTTATTTTAGATTAGCCGTTGTTCAAAATTTCCAGTCCAGAAACCAGGAAGCTTTGGGGCAACTGGACGCACTAATATCCCGCTATCCTAATAGTTTGTATCTCGAAGATGCGCTTTATCAGCGTGGGCAAATCTATATGGAAGAGACAAGCTACCAAGCTGCTTCCGTTTCATTTTCTGATTTGTTGAGTAGTAAGCCAAACAGCCCTTTCGTCCCATATGCTTTGGAAGGAAGAGCAGTTGCAAATTTCTCGCTGCAGAATTACGATCAGACGGTGAAGGACTACAGCACGATCTTAAATAATCATCCAAATGCCGAAAATGCTGAAACTGCTCTGAAAGGCCTTCAGGAAACATTGGCTCTTCAAGGTAGATCAGGTGAGTTTTCTGATTATTTGACAAAGTATAAAGGAGCTAATCCTAGCAATGGAAGTGTGCAGTCACTGGAATTTGAAGCCGCGAAGGGGACATTTTTCGATAAGAACTACGCCCAAGCTATTCGAGGTTTTGAAAGCTACTTGAAAAATTATCCTCAGTCCGCACAGCGTGCAGATGCATTATATTTCCTTGGAGATAGCTACATGCAGGTAGGTGATATAGATCAAGCATTAGCTCAATTTAAAACTCTTGAAAGAGAACCTGCTTCTCCGCAGAGAATTCGCGCAATGCAGAAGATTGGCGTAATAGAATTGGAAAGAGGGAACTTTGCGCAAGCAATACCATATCTAGAGACTTCCGTCCAAAATGCCCGAAGCAAACCTGAGGAGGCTGAAGCAGTACAGGCTTTGATGATTGCTAACTTTGAGACTAAGAAATATCAGCAGGCAATCACACAAGCCGAGCGTTTGGCTACTTTGGATGGAGTCATTCCTGAATCTTCTCCAAAGGCATTACTAACCAAAGCGAAATCACAGAATGCATTGAATCAGAAATCTCAAGCAGAGTTAACGCTGACTGCTTTGGTAGCTGATTATAAAACGGAGCAAGGAGCAGAAGCACTTTATTTATTAGCTCTTGCTTCACAGGAAAAAGGAGAGATCACACAATCCAATGAATTGATCTTTGACCAATCGGGTCCATTCGTGAATTATGATTATTGGTATGGCAGAATCTTCTTGCTGCTCGCGGATAACTATGTAAAAAGTGGCGAAGACTTTCAGGCAAAAGCTACACTCGAATCTATCGTGGAGAATTCTACCAATCCAGAAATTAAACAAATGGCTCAATCCAAACTTCAAACTCTTAATTAAACCATGATGAAGCTAGCGAAAACTATCCTTTTGACAGGAATAATCGGTTTGACATCCGGATTGGTAATGGCCCAAACACAACAACGTGGAGCTGTGACTGATCAAGAGTTTGTGATCAGAAAAGACCGTGTTTTAACAGTGCCTGTGCAGCCTAGGATGTATGAGAAACTTCCAGTTTTGCCTAAGCCAACTGGTTTGAATGAATATAATTATTTGGTAACAAGCTATCCTTTAAATCTGAAACCCTTGGATTTGAAAGCTGAACCATCCCAAAAAGTCTATACACCTGACCGATTGGATCTATATCAGGGATATATCCGTGCAGGCTATGGAAATTTTGACTCTCCGCTTTTGGAAGCTAGATACATGGGAACTGATATTGCAGATTTCAATTACTCCCTTCAGTTGAATCATCAAAGCTTCGGCAAAGGTCCTGTGCTGGCTGAGGAATCAAAGGAGTCCCATACGAATTTGGGGTTTGATGGAAGTTATTTTACAGATCTGTTCGAAGTCTTCGGCGGGATCAACTGGAATCAGGACAGTTATCAATTCTATGGTTTGGACCCTAACTATCTTCTGGATGAGAATGGAAGCTTTGTGGGCTTTAGCGGAAACGTGTTGCACGCCGTAGAAGTTAAGGCTGGAATTCGTGAACTTGAGAAAGTCGGCCCTTTTTCTTATGAAGGTCAACTGAGCTTTAGAAACTTCACAGATAGCTACATGGTGAAGGAGAACCAGATAGGTATAGAAGCTAGTGGTACTTTCAGACCTACTGAAGACTGGGCTGGAAGGGTAGGCTTGTCTTACTTTACCACCAATCCAGAAGATTTGAATTACTCTTTGAATAGAACATATTTTGCTATTAGACCTACGGTTTCATATAAATATGAGGCATTCAATTTTACAGCTGGTTTGAATCTTATTGCAGAAAACGATTCTTTAGAGAATAAGTCAAGCGATTTTCATGTGTTTCCAGTGTTGAAAGCGAACTATCAGTTTGCTGAGGAATTTGGCTTTTTTGCAGAATTTTCTGGGGATGTTCAGCGCAACACCTACTATAGTTTTGTAAATGAAAACCCATATTTGGGACCAAGTGACCAGTTGCTTAATACGATTCAGAATTACAAGGTAGAAGGCGGGATAGAAGGTCAGTTTGGCGGAGCATTTAGCTATCGTGGCTCTATCAACATGAGTCGTTACAATCAGATGCACTTCTTTGTGAATAATTACACAAATAATTTGGTGACCAGTGATTCGGCAAGGTTTAGCTTAGTATATGATGAGAAAACGACTGTTTTTAACATCAATGCAGAATTAGGGTATAAATTCTCAGATATGTATTCGCTCAATAGTAGATTGGATTTGTATCAATACGACCTTAGCACTCAGGCAGAAGCATGGAACAGACCTATCTGGGAATTGAGAGTAAACAATCAGATAACTCCAATTCAGCGATTAATAGTACAAGCAAATTTAAACTTGATGGGTGGAATAAAAGCTAGAGGTAATGATTTGAGTGATATTTTTGAAGAAACAGGCCCTTATGAAGTAGTGAAACTGAAGACCATCGCTGATCTGCAACTGAAAGCTGATTATGGCATTACAGAAAGAATTTCGGTTTTTGCTGAAGGCAATAACATTCTAAATGGTCAAAATATGCGTTGGTTAAATTATCCGACCAGAGGAATTCAGTTTATTGGAGGTGCATCCTTTAAGTTCTAAGATTGTTAGCGGCTTTATGTTTGGGTTACACTCAATTCAATTAGTTTCGTAACATTCCCTTAAAATAATGATTGGTACAGATACAGATAAAAAGCATTGGACTGATGCAAAAGACTATGGACTTCCGTATGTAGCTGTTGTTCCCTTAGCACAGGCTGAAATCCCTAAGAAAGACGAGGAACCCGATGCACCTATCGATATAGCTGAAGTCAAGAAGAAGACGATTCAAGGTATTAAACCTACCAGTTCTAAAATTGATACTGTTTCTAAATCAGAATTCAAGGTTGAGGATAAGAAATCCAGTAATTCGTGGATTTGGATTGCTGCTTTATTGGCTTTGGCAGTGGTGATTGTGATTATTTGGCAGATGAATAAGTCTGTAGTGTCTGATCAAAGTCCCGAAGTGCTAGTGTCACAGTCCACAGAAGCAGTTGCAAGTGAAGAAAATGATGAAGTTGCAATCAATTCCACCCCAAGTGAAGAAACTCAAATCATTGAAAATCAGTCCTCTATTTCAGATTCTATAAGTTCTGAAGCTCCACCCGTAGAATCGGGCCAAACTGGTACAACTATTGCGTCTGAGGTGTCTGGAACTTTGATTCGGGTTACAGAGAAGGCGGATAGGGCTCAATTCTATATTATTGTTGGCAGCCTTCCTAATGAAGCCATGGCTTTGAAAGAGGCTGAGCAATACAAGGACAGGGCAGAGACTATTTATCTAATTATGCCATACGAAGATGTGACGAATTATCGTTTGGCAATAGGAACTTCGATAGGATGGTCAGCAATCAATGAAGAACTTGCTCGGGTCAAAGACCAATACACAGAGGATTTATGGATTTTGAAATATTAATATGATTCTACTTCAAACGCTCTCTACAGATACTCTTTCTGCAGCAGATAGCCTGGCGATGGGTGCCACCAAAACAGATATTGGTCTTCTTGATCTTTTGATCAAAGGCGGTTACATGATGGTTCCGCTCTACCTTTTGTTCATTCTTGCCATTTTTATTTTTGTAGAACGGTTGATTACATTAAATAAGGCTTCTAAAACTTCTTCTCATTTGATGGATCAAGTCAAAGTGCTGGTGCAAAGTGGTCAGACTGAGAAAGCGAAAATTCTTTGCGCCGGAGAACATACTCCTGTTGCAAATATGATTGCTAAGGGTGTAGAGCGTATTGGCTCCCCATTGAAAAATATCGAGGTGGCTATTGAGAATGTAGGTAAAATCGAGATTTATAAGTTGGAGAAAAATTTGAATCTCTTAGCAACTGTATCTGGTGCAGCCCCTATGATTGGATTCTTGGGAACGGTAGCGGGTATGATTCAGGCATTTATTGCTATAGCTCAGGAAGAAGGAATGGTTTCTCCAAAGCTTCTTTCCGAAGGTATCTATGAGGCGATGATTACTACTGCTGCAGGTTTGGTGGTAGGTATTATAGCCTATTTGGGATATAACTACTTAGTATCAAAAGTATCGAAGCTTGTTCACAACATGGAGTATTCTTCGATAGAATTTATCGATTTGCTTCAAGACTAATCACTATGGGACTTCAAGCTAAAAATAAAGTAGATCCAGCATTCAGCATGTCATCAATGACAGACATTATTTTTCTGTTGTTGATCTTCTTTATGCTTACATCTTCCTTCATCACACCTTCTGGATTACCTGTAAACTTGCCTTCGAGTGAGACTTCAGACATCGTAATGCAGGAAGTTACCGTTACAGTTACGAAGGATTTGAAATACTCCGTAAATGACAAGATTGTTCCAAGGGAACAAATCAAGGGAGAATTGACTTCTTTACTTAAAGATAAGAAAGGTCAGGTCGTGCTGCATATTGACAAAGATGTACCAGTAGAGTATCTAGTGGAGATCGGAGGAATCGCAGCAGGATTAGAAGCAAATGTTTCAATCGCAACAAAACCATTCTAAAGCAATGGAATACTGGAATGCAGATAAAATAGAGAGCGAAAGCAAAAAGAAATCGTGGATAATCACTATTATCTTCAACGTGTTGCTCTTGATTGCGCTCTATTTTATTGTGGTCTGGAAGCAGCCCGTTCCACCTTTACCAACTTTCGGCTTGGAATTGAACCTTGGGTTTACCCCGACTGGCTCAGGTGAAAGAAATAGCCCTGCACCTCCATCAGAAACTCCAACTCCAGTAGTAGAAGATGCTGCTCCTGGCCAAGTCGCTGAAGTGGTAACTCAACCAGCTATACCTCCTCCAAGTCCAAAAACTGAGACTGCTAAACCTGTGGCTCAGCCAAAACCTTCTGTTAATAAGGCTGTGACCACAAAACCTTCTCCGATCAGAGGAGAGGAAAAAGCTACAGAACAGACCAAAAAACCAGAGCCAGTTAAGAAAGAAGTGGCAAAGCCGGTAGAAACTCCAGCAAAAGCTGAGGAGAAAGAAACCGTGCAAAAAGCTCCTGAAAAACCAAAAATTGACCAAAGAGCAATCTTTGGCGCAGGAGGGACTTCAGGAAAAGGAACTACACCAGCATCTGGCGGAGCTCAGGGAACTTCTAACGAAAAAGGAGATGAGGGCGATCCGAAAGGAACTGTTGACGGAAGAGCGATCATGGGTGTTGGGTCTGGAAAAGGAGCTAACTCAGGTGATGGTTACAGCTTAGATCTTGCAGGATGGGATTTCGCACAGCGACCTAATATCAATGATAGAGTATCTACTCGAAATGGTAGAATTGTTTTTAAAATCACCATTGACGATTTGGGAAGGGTTGTCCAGGCAGTTCCCTTGGAATACAATGTATCCAATGATGTACTTGCTTATTACCGTCAGGTAGTGAATCAGATTTCTTTTAAAAAACAAGGTGGAGCTGCTGCTGAATTTTCCACTGGGAAAATCACGTTTGTTATTAAGGTTGATTAAGCAATGAATTACCAGGAGACGCTGGATTACTTGTTTAACTCCCTTCCTATGTTTCAGAGAGTGGGAGCATCTGCTTTCAGAAAGGATCTTAGAAGTACAATTGTACTTTGCAATCACCTAGGAAATCCCGAAAATAAATTCAAATCAATTCACGTAGCCGGTACGAATGGGAAAGGAAGTTCTTCTCATAGTTTAGCTGCTATTTTTCAAAGCGCTGGTTATAAAACTGGACTTTACACTTCACCGCATCTTAAGTCTTTTACAGAGCGAATTAGAATCAATGGACAGGAAATAAGCCCTGAGCTGGTTGTTCAGTTTGTGGAAGAAAACAAGAGCTTTCTAGATGAACTCAAGCCAAGCTTTTTCGAAATGACAGTTGGAATGGCATTCTGGCATTTTGCAGAGCAGGAAGTAGATATTGCAATCATCGAAGTGGGCATGGGCGGCAATTTTGACAGTACGAATATTATCACCCCCGAGCTTTCTCTGATTACCAATATAGGTTTTGATCATATGCAGTTTCTCGGAGATACGTTGCCTTTGATTGCAGGGGAGAAAGCTGGAATCATTAAAAAAGAAGTTCCTGTGGTGATCAGCGAAACACATGAAGAGACGCAAGCTGTTTTCTTGGAAAAAGCCAAGACGATGAACGCACCCATCACTTTTGCAGATCAAAATTGGAAAGCTAATAAAGAATCGGAAGTGGACGGCAAGGCGAATTTTAGTATCCAATCATTCAAGCAATCAGATGGATTAAAGTGGTCTGTGAGGACACAAACCACTGCATACTCCGTGAAGACACAGACCAAGGCACAGGGAAAGGAAACGATTGATCTGATTTTTGGGCTTAATGGGAATTATCAGAAGTACAATCTTCCGGGAATTCTAGAATCCGTAGCTCAAATGAGGCAAATGGGCTGGAATTTGCCAACTGAGGCAGTTTTGGAAGGTATGAAAAATGTGACAGAATTAACTGGCTTGAAGGGAAGATGGCAGACGTTATCCTCCAACCCGACAGTGATTTGTGATACAGGACATAATGAAGCTGGATTTCGAGAAATCCTTTCCCAATTAGAGACATATAGTTTTGAAAAACTATGGCTTGTTTTGGGCATGGTTCAGGATAAAGACATCTCCAAAGTGCTATCCATGCTTCCAAAATCGGCAAACTATGTTTTTTGCGAAGCAAAACTCCCAAGAGCTTTACCTGCAGATCAATTGGCTGAAAAGGCAGTTTCTGCGGGTTTGAAGGGTGAAGTTATTCCTGACATAAATGAAGCTTTAGCATTTGCCAGAAAAAATGCAGCGGAAGATGACTTGATTTTTGTAGGAGGGAGTACTTTTGTGGTTGCAGAAATTGAAGAGCTTTAGATGAGTAGAAAAAAACTGGTTCGCTTCCAAGAAAACGAGGAGAATCCAAATGTAATCCAGGCTGGAAAGCCAATTTTTGAAACAATCAAAGGAAACTGGAATGAAGTACAGTTCCAAAATACTAACCCAATCGTTGTAGAGCTCGCTTGCGGTAGGGGTGAGTTTACAGTAGGGTTAGCCCGTAATTTCCCAAATCAAAACTTTATTGGTGTAGATATCAAAGGAAGTAGAATCTGGAAAGGTAGCTCGACAGCTACCAAAGAGGGAATTCACAATGTGGCATTTCTGAGAACCCAAATTGAACTTCTCGAAAAGTACTTCGCTGCAGATGAGATTTCTGAGCTTTGGATTACTTTCCCAGATCCATTTCCTCGGGATGGAGATGAAAAGCGTAGATTGACATCACCACGTTTTTTGGATATGTATAAGCCTATGGTAAAGAAGGATGGCTTTTTGCACTTCAAAACTGACAACACGGATCTATTTAATTACTCATTGGAGCTTTTCCAAACAAGAGAAGATATAGAGGTAATTGGTTTCACGCATGATTTCTATCAGTCTGAGTGGAAAGATGACCACTTTGGCATTCAGACACGCTACGAAAAGATGTTCTCCGACAAAGGAGAGAAAATTAAATACCTTAAATCAAGGTTTGTTTAAGACTCTCTGAATACATTTCCGTACATATCCGCTGATTGCCTAGATTTTGAAGTATTCACATGTTAAATAAAGTTGAGTATAAAGCCGGATATATAATTTATATGAATGAATCTGCTGGATAAAATCATCACTATATCATGAGCAAAAAGAAGCATTTGGTTGTACTCAGTGGTGCCGGAATTTCTGCAGAAAGTGGAATCAAAACTTTCAGAGATTCGGGTGGACTTTGGGAAGGGCACGATGTGATGGAAGTTGCTTCCCCCGAAGGATGGAGACGTAATCGGCAACTAGTTCAGAATTTTTATAATCTTCGTCGTAAGCAGTTACTTGAATGTGAGCCAAATCAAGCTCATCTGATTTTGGCTAAGCTAGAGAAGGATTTCAAGGTTTCCATAATCACTCAAAACGTCGATGACTTGCATGAGCGGGCAGGTTCTACCACCGTTGTGCACCTACATGGCGAGCTGAAGAAGGCCGAAAGTACCTTGGATTCAAGCTTGGTCTATGATCTAGATCACTGGGAAATCAAAGAAGGAGATAAATGTGAAAAAGGAAGCCAGCTTCGGCCTTATATAGTTTGGTTTGGTGAGCAGGTTCCAAAGATGGAAGAAGCTATAGAAATTGCTACTTCTGCTGATATATTTGTGGTCATAGGAACATCTCTACAAGTATATCCGGCAGCTGGTTTAGTAAATTACGTCCCGGATGCAAGTGAGATTTACCTTATTGATAACAAAAATCCGGAAGTAAGTTTTCGAAGAAAAGTGCATTATATCTTGGATAACGCAACCAAGGGCATGAAGACTCTTGAAAAAATAATAAAGTCAGAAATATAATTTTTGTTCAGGAAGGAAATCCTATAAATTGACAGATAAACTTTTACCTATGGTAGCTAAAAAGAATTCTTGGCCAGTATTTCAGTTTGAAGAGAATAAAGACACTATTTATCTGCTACACCAATGGTCGCAAATAGTAGGAAAAGTACGTCTTAAAAAATCTCCTTGGCAAAACCATTCCTGGCATGTCTCACTTTATGTGGATGCAGAAGGGCTTACCACTGGCTTAATTCCCTACGAGAATGGTGTGTTTGACATCAGATTTGATTTCATTCATCATGAGTTGAAGATAAAAACAAGTAATGGAACTAGGGATAGATTTGCTTTAGGTGGTCAGACAGTTGCAAGCTTTTATGAGCAACTGATGGAAAAACTTAAGTTTTTGGGAGTTGAAGTAAAAATTCATGATAGCCCAAATGAAGTACCAGATCCAATTCCCTTCTTAAAGAATAAGAAGCGCATTATGTACCAGGCAAATGCAGCGCAAAGCCTATGGAAAACTTTGGTACATATTCAGAATGTATTTGGGATTTTCAGAACAAGATTTACTGGAAAAAGTAGCCCAATTCATTTCTTTTGGGGATCTTTTGATTTGGCGTATACCAGGTTTTCGGGAAATGAAGCTCCTGCGTTTTCAGGTCAAGTTCCTAATATTCCAGCCTCAGTGATGCATGAAGCTTATTCCCATGAGGTATTTAGCGTTGGCTTTTGGCCAGGTAGTGAAGCTTTTAAGACTCCGGTTTTCTATGCCTATTGCTATCCTAATTACCCTGATTTTCAGCATGCGGTAATTTCTCCTGATAAAGCATACTGGAATAAAGACATGGGTGAATTTATGCTCAGTTACGATGAGGTAAGGAAATCTTCGGCTCCACAGGAGACGCTTCTTGAATTTTTACAGAGCTGTTATGAAGCGGCTGCAAAATCCGGGGACTGGGATAGAAAAAAACTTGATTGTGATTTATCCTATTTAGAAAAAAAGTAAATCGCTAATTATGAATCAATTTTAAGATTGAAAAAGTCTTGTTATCGATGATTCAATAATGAATTTTAAACCTTTTTAATTTAAATCCAGCTTTTTAATGAGCAAGAAAATCAAAATATTATTTGCTTTTTTGGTTTTCTGGGTGGCTCTGTTTGTCGCGTGGGAGTGGTGGCAAAGTTATCCGAAGGTACGCTTTTCCCCTCCTTTAAATACAACTTCCCAAAATGAAGGACTTGATTCTATATTAAATCAAGCCATGTCGACTTACCTTTTACCGGGTATTTCGCTAGCCATAGTGAAAAATGGAAAAGTTACCTATTTGAATGCTTTTGGGTATGAGAATTTGGACACCAAAGATCCGCTTACTGTAGAAAGCAAAATAGTCGTAGCTTCAGTCTCAAAACTTTTTACTGCATTAGGCTTGGCAATCATCCAAGAACAGAAAGGTCATCTGCCAAATACCCTATTAAATTCAATGGGAATGGGAATTAAAGTCAATTCCTCAAATATTTCCAATCTCCGACCCCTGGACTTCTTATCCCATGAATCGCGCATCCGCGATAAAAATTTCTCAGAGATGATTTTTTCTTTTTCAAATTCACAGGATCTCTATGAATGGGGAGAAGAGTTTTTGGATAAGCCTTCCACCTACGATTCAGATTCTATTGTTTACTCTTATGCGGATGCGAACTTCGATTTATTGGGCTACTTAATTAGCGTGTCTGCAAAAATGGACTTTGATTCACTTATGAAAAGCAAGGTTTTGATTCCTTCCGGCATGTTGAATTCTGAGTTTATTACCAGCTGGCCAATTGAAGACAATAAGATTACAGGGTATCAAAAAACCTTTCTTTGGAAAAGAATAGAGCCAAAAAGAATTAGCTTCCCAATTCTTCCTTCTCCATCTTCAGGGTTGATTACCACTACGAAAGATATGAGCTTGGCTTTGATTCACTTGTTAAGGGGAGAAATGGGTTTTTTTCAAAAATCACTTAACTGGCTCACACCTGAAGGTGAAAGTGCCCCTTTAGGCTTTCAGAAAACTCAGATAAATGGTGATGAGTGGATAGGTCACTTTGGCGGGCAGGCTGGTTATTCTAGCCTATTGTTTTATTCCAAAAAAGCTGATACGGGTATATTTCTATTTGCAAATTCCCGTGATAAGGAAGATTTTAGAATTGAGATCGCTAGGCAGGCAATACTTTACATTTCTCCATAAGAGGTATTTTGCCATTAAATTACTCTTGCCTTATCCATAAACTAATCAGATAATGGACTTTAAGCCTGATAGTGTGGTTTTAAGGTGTTGAGGTATATACAACCTAGGAATAATCTAAATATCATTTGTTGGCTGCTCATGGAAAAGTTGATTACTTCTTATAGGGTTAAATTTGATATGAGTTTTAATCACTCTATTTTGGTTGCCTCAATCTTAATACTCAAACCTTAAATAATGGACATCAACGATCATTCACCACTTTTACCTTATCAGCCGGCAGCTGATCGATACCATCAAATGAAGTATCGCAGGTGCGGGAACAGCGGTTTGGTTCTTCCTGAAATCAGCCTTGGCTTATGGCATAATTTCGGCCACAATGCTGATTTCACTTTAGGCCGATCTATTCTTCGTAGAGCATTTGACTTGGGAATTTGCCACTTTGATTTGGCAAATAACTACGGTCCCCCATTTGGTTCTGCTGAGGAAAATTTTGGTAGAATACTGAAAAAAGATTTCTCAACTTTAAGAGATGAACTGATTATTTCTTCAAAAGCAGGTTGGGATATGTGGCCTGGACCTTATGGTAATTATGGTTCTAAAAAATATTTGGTAGCAAGCTGCGATCAAAGCTTGAAGCGTATGGGGCTTGATTATGTAGATATTTTCTATCATCATAGACCAGATCCAGATACGCCATTAGAGGAAACTATGGGAGCTCTTGATCTTTTGGTACGACAAGGAAAAGCGCTTTATGTGGGTATTTCTCAGTATTCAGCAGAAGATACTGCAAAAGCTTATGGCATTCTTGAGAAACTTGGAACTCCTTTGCTGATTCATCAGCCCAGATATTCTATGATCGACAGATGGGTAGAAAATGGATTGATGGATGTGTTAGGAGAAAAGGGAGTAGGAAGTATTGCATTTTCACCATTGGAGCAAGGGCTTCTTACTGACAAGTATCTTAAAGGAATTCCTGCAGATTCCCGAGCTGCCAAGGATGGGCGATACTTGAAAGCTGAGCAAATTTCTCATGAAAAAATCAATATGATTTCTAAGTTGAATGATATAGCTATTGGTAGGGGACAAACTTTGGCACAAATGGCTATCGCTTGGTTACTAAAGGATGAGCGTATTACTTCTGTTTTGGTAGGGGTTTCCAAGCCTGAGCAATTAGATGATAATGTTGCTTCTGTGAAAAATTCTACTTTCAGTTCTGAGGAAGTAAAAACTATCAGGGAAATTCTGGGAGCTTGAAATCATCATTGACATCTCGGGGTGCCTTGATCTTGATTGTTTTGGCTCAATTTCTTGGCACCTCGCTCTGGTTTGCGGGCAATGCTGTAGCTCCAGAAATCAGCCAGATTCTAACTAGGCCTGGCATTTTAGCTACTGTTACTACTGCAGTACAGTTGGGATTTATTCTAGGAACGTTAGTATTTGCAATTTTTTCAATTCCCGATCGATTTTCTCCCAGTGATGTTTTTTTCTTCAGTTCCGTTTTAGCTGCAAGTTTCAATCTGCTGATCGTAATTCTTCCAATGTCTCTAGCCCAAGTACTTACCTGTCGGTTTATGGTAGGTTTTTTTCTGGCTGGAATATATCCAGTAGGGATGAAGATCGCCGCTGACTATTTTCAGAAGGGGTTGGGATCAGCGCTAGGGTATTTGGTAGGCGCATTAGTTTTGGGAACAGCCTTTCCACATCTTTTAAAAGGATTAGACTTAAACTATTCTTGGAAGTTAGTGCTTTGGTGTACTTCGGGACTTGCCTTGCTAGGAGGATTTATTGTTGGTTTTTTTGTTCCGGATGGCCCATTTCGCACTGTCAACTCAAAATTTGACTTTGGCCTATTACCAAAATTGGCCAAAATAAACGCACTAAAAAGCGCAGCTTCGGGCTATTTTGGACATATGTGGGAAGGATATACTTTTTGGGCATTCGTGCCTATGATTATTGTTTTGTTCAAAGGAAATGAAGTGATGGATTCCAGTGATAGTTTACTTTCATTCTTTGTAATAGCTATTGGTGGAATTTCCTGTGCTTTGGGAGGAATTTTTGCAAATCGAATTGGTAGTAAAAAAGTAGCTCAATTGGCACTAGCTGGCTCAGGAATATGCTGTGTTTCAGTCGTGTTTGCTGCTGGATTACCAGATTGGGTTTGGATAGGATTACTACTACTTTGGGGTATTTTAGTAACAGCAGACTCTCCACAGTTCTCTACCTTAGTAGCGCAAAGTGTGCCTCCAGAGTATCGTGGAACGGCATTGACCCTTGTAAATTGTATTGGATTCGCTATCTCTATTGTCAGTATTCAGTTCGCACAATATCTTTTGAATTGGCTCACAATTGACCAGGTCTTGGGGTTGCTTTTTGCTGGACCACTTTTAGGGATACTGTTTTTTCGTGTATATGATCGTAGGAAAATCATTCAAATTACTTCACAAACCTGACTATGAATTAGGATCTTGTGATTCAAATGTTTTTTATGATTTCATACTACTGTAAAAAAAAGAGGTCTCTTTCAAGACCTCTTCACGTAAGTTGCAACCGGACTATCGAACTACGTTTTCTAATGTTGCCAGATAAACCCATTTTTGATCTCTTGAGTTTAGCCCTTCGTTTACCGCTTCGCGCTGCGCTGCAGTTTGATTCATATCCTCATAGGATTGAGCGTTGAAGAATTGCATATAATCCTTGTAAACATTCATTGTCAGATGAGTGGATTTTGCTTCAGATCCTAGCGGTAGAGCAGTTCTCATCAGGCTCCAATGACCCATCATTCCTTGATCTACAAACTTTTGATGAATAGGTCGGAATACCTCTGATTCAGCTTTTTCATAGACATCGAACTGACCTTCATTTGCTTTCATCAAATCAAAGGATGCCAACACGCCAGGCTTCATCTGAAATTTATCATTGGTCTCTGAGATTTCCTTCATGTATAGCCTCATCGGCATATCCCGCATGTTCAAAGACTCCTGAAATAATTTGCCAATCTGAATACTACTTAGGTGCGGGTAGGCAATCCTGGTATATTCCATCATAGCTTGATCATCCAATCCATTCATCATCTGTACAGGATCGCTGTAATAAGTCACCATGATATACTGGAAGTCGGAGTGATCACCTCCGGATTGCATGGACCAAAAGTCCCATCCTTTGATTCGTTTGTCGTTAAGTGCCTGCCTGTACACCTTCTCCATTAAATCTTTAAACTCGATATAATCGAAAAGTTGGTCATTTTCCACCTTGACGAATTCGAATACCATGTACTGCGGTTGTTGAGCCTTGAGACTACTTACCCAAAGCATCCCACAAATCAAGAAAAGTAATAGCTTTTTCATTAATATTAGGGTTTAGGGTTTATTGCGCTTTGGTATAATTTAAAAAAATATTTTGTTGATATCCTTATTTAAGAGAGAAAATTTTATTTTAAGCGAATTATGTTAGGAAAATCTATTTTTAATAAAGTGTTCATAAAAATGCTGTTTTGGCAAGACAACTGTTGAAAGCTTACCTTTTTGTTAAATAAAGAGAGAAATAGTCTCAGGATTTGTAAGATTTGAAATTTCAAAATTGAAGCTATTTCCAAGGGTTATTTGGAGTTAAATCTTAATTTCGTTTACGTTTTTGTACTACTTGGATGATAGATAAGAAGCTGGTTTTAGAAAATGAAAGAGTAAAGCTTCGGCCGCTGTCGGAGGAAGACTTTCCTAGTTTAATGCCTTTGGCAAATGACCCTAGTCTCTGGACTTATTTCACCTATGACTTGAGCATTCCTGAGGAGTTTAATGAATGGGCCAGGCCAGCACTCAAAGGTGAAAGACTACAATTTTTAGTTTGGGATAAAAATGTAAACCAAGTAGTAGGAAGCACTGCTTTTGGGAATTATTCTGAAAGGGACGAAAGAATAGAGATTGGCTGGACTTGGCTGGGAAGGGAGTTTCATGGTGCCGGAATAAATCAAGCAATGAAGCTTTTAATGCTAAAATATTGCTTTGAAACACTAAAGCTGAAACGTGTAGAAATTAAAACTGATGTGCTTAATATACCCGCCCGAAATGCACTTTTAAAGTTTGGCGCGGTGGAAGAAGGAATTTTGAGAAGTCACACGTTACTTACACTTGGACGACGCAGGGATACCATTTATTACAGTGTGCTGGAGAATGAGTGGAGTAGGATCTCTTCAAAAAGTTTATTGTAATAATAGTAATTCAAATTGAACCTGTCTCTTAAAAGAATATTCTTTTAGGAGTGATCAGATTCCTAGAACAGCAACAATACTTTTTAATCCCAAGATTAAGGTAACTAGCCAGATCACAACAGCTACGATCGTATGTCCTGTTTTATTTCTATAGTTTCCTAAAACACCTTTTTGGGAAGCAATATAGATAATCCATCCACTGATTAAAGGTAAAAGCACACCATTAGCCAGCTGTGCTAAAGTGATTAGTTGCACGGGCTTGATTCCAAGTGACGCGAAAAGCAAACCCAGACCGACGATTATGCCCATGGATATTCTCATAGATAGGGAGTGGATTTCCTGACTCCAGCCTAATATTCCGCATATCACCAATGCCGCAGCAAGAGGAGCCGTAATGCTGGAAGTAAGCCCCGCTGCCATCAATCCAAACCCCATTAGGTATTTTGCGAAGCTTCCAAAAACGCTTTCCAAACCTTTGGAAACGTCTATAGCGCTGGTGATTTCGCTACTAGAATTTGCTGCTCCTACTATCAAAATAGCCATGGAAACCAGTCCTCCCAGAATGATAGAAATACAGATATCTCTTCTCATCCAAGGAATAGCATCTGATCCAGACCACCTTGATTTCGCCAAACTTGCATAGAGAAATAGATTATAAGGAACCACGGTAGTTCCTATCAAAGCTACTAGCGTTGGCAATTCTTCTATATTCCATGTTGGAATAAAGCCAGCAAGTACATTCGACCAATCAGGTTTAGTAAGGATTGCTGTGACTGAAAATGCGATTGACATGAGAATCACCAAACCGACCAAAAGACGCTCAAGAACTTTATAATTGCCAATCCACAACAGAATGAAAGCAAGAACTCCCAAAATCATATTTCCTGTATGAATTTCTAATCTTGCAAAATTGAGTGTAGGAGCTTCCCAGAATATCTGCAACCCCAAATTTGTCCCAGAGATATTCCCGGATTCATAGGCAGCATTTCCTATTCCTATAGCGATTAATACCAATCCCATAGAAAAGTACCGAAAGATTTGATTCCCTTTTTGTCTGCGAATCAATTGGCTTAAATCCAGTCCGGTCACTAACCCAAATCTTCCGGAAATCTCCTGAAGTACAACAGTAGATATAATGGACAATCCTAAAGCCCAAAGTAAGGAAAAGCCAAAATTCACACCAGCAAGTGTGCAAACTGTCACAGTTCCTGGACCAATGAAAGCTGCAGCGATAATGGGCCCAGGCCCTAGATTTTTGAAGATTGATTTAAGACTCAAAGCATAGCTATAAACATTGAAAAAAGGAATTCTCTTTGTGCAATATCAATTTTGAAAGAATTTTGCGCAGACTCAAAAAAGCCAATTTTAAGGATTGTATCAAACCAATTATAAAAGTTTACTTTTCTCAATCAACATGTTGAAATTATACCGACGCTATCTGTCACTAAAAACAAGCCGTTTTTAGTGACAGAATTTTCAAAGAACTACTTTCATGTCTGCAACCCTTAAACTATGCCAACTGACTATTTGACCATTTTAGTACTTATTCTTCAAGTGATTATTCTCTTCGTGTTTTTCCTACGAAAGAGTACTGATCAGGAAAAAGCTTTTTTGCAAACCGAACTTTCCAAAATGAGCAAGGAGCTAGAAGTTGCTCTGGCGCAGTCCAGACGTGAGGCAAGTGAGAATCTAACCAACCAATTTCAATTGGTATTCAATAGTATTCGTGCTAATTCCAAAGATCAAAACGAAGCACTAAAATCCTTTGGAGAAGTTTTTCGTCAGAATGTCCAGGAATTTAACACGCTCCAGCGAGAGAAGTTTACTGAGCTAAATCGCAGGCAGGAAGAGCTGATGAAGACAACTGAAGTGAGATTGGAAAAGATCCGTGAGACAGTAGATGAAAAACTCCAAAAAACATTGGAAACCCGCTTGGGACAGTCATTTGAGATGGTAAGCAATCAGCTACAGGCGGTTCAAAAGGGATTGGGAGAGATGCAAAACCTGGCAACTGGAGTAGGAGATCTAAAACGGGTTCTTACCAATGTGAAAAGCCGTGGAGTCCTGGGTGAATACCAGCTGCAGGCGATTTTGGAAAATTTACTTTCTCCTGATCAATACCTGCTAAATGCCGAGGTAGGAAAGGGTAATCGTGAGCGGGTTGAATTTGCAGTGAAAATGCCGGGCCAAATGGAATCAATTCTACTTCCCATAGATTCCAAATTTCCTCAGGAATCTTATCTGAGACTAGTAGATGCGTATGAATTAGCATCTAAGCCTGAGATAGAAATGAATCGTAATGAACTCTTTAAAGCTGTTAAAAAAGCTGCCCTGGATATACAGAACAAATACATTAACGCACCTTTTACCACGGACTTTGCGATACTTTTTCTTCCGGTAGAAAGCTTATATGCCGAAATACTTCGTGAACCCGGACTAACGCAACAAATCCAACAGGATTATAAGGTGCTTGTGACTGGGCCTACCACACTATCAGCGATCTTAAACAGTTTGCAAATGGGTTTCAGAACTTTGGCCATCCAAAAAAGGAGTTCCGAGGTGTGGCAGATTCTAGGCGCAATCAAGACTGAGTTTGGGAAGTTTGGGCACTTAATTGAGAAAACTCAGAAAAAACTCAGCGAAGCCAATTCCGAATTGGATAAACTGGTAGGAGCCAGGACAAGAGTAATCCAGCGAAAACTTAAAGATATTCAGGAATTACCTGAGGCAGAAAGCAATAAGTTGTTGGATGAATAGTGGTCCAGTTTTTTTGGGTCGTGAAAAAACTTCAATAAAACTGAATTTTTACCTAGGAGCTTTGTTACTTTGGCCTGTAAGGCATAAAAGAAATAGCTTAATAGCTGATTACCATTTAGAAAGCTCTTATTTTTGCCAATTCAAAAATCACCTGATTTACCTCTATGGGTATGAATATAGTGATTGCCGGTGCTGGAGACATGGGATACCACCTCGCTGAGCAATTAAGTTACGACAATAAGGACATTACACTCATCGATACCGACAGAGAAGTCCTGGATTATGTCTCTTCCAAGTTAGACGTGTTGACTGTTCAAGGAGATGCTACATCTTTTGAAGTTCTCAAGCGAGCTAATGCTAACAAAGCAAGTATGGTTTTGTGTGTTACTACTTCGGAAAAAACGAATATTGTAACCGCAGTTCTGGCTAAGCAGCTTGGCGCTAAACGCGTAATGGCACGTGTGAGAAACCACTCTTATATGGAAGCCGAGAATTTATCCTATTTCCAAAACCTTGGGATAGATAATCTTATCTCGCCGACCATGCTATGTAGCAAGCATATCTTCAATATGATCGAGAACTCCAGTTTTACTGAAGTCTTTGACTTTGAAGGTGGTAAGCTGAATATTGTTGGAATTACGCTGGATCAAAGTAACCCTTTGGTAAACCAGCGAATTATGGACACAAAGTCCAACCCGATTTTTGATGACATCAGAATTATTGCAATCCTAAGAGATCAAAAAACCATCATTCCTAGAGGCAGCACCATTATCCGTAATAACGATCACGTGTTTTTCATTTCCAATAAGAAAAATACGCAGACCATCATGGAAGTTCTAGGTCAGGAGAAGCATACGATCAAGAATGTGATGATCATCGGTGGCGATGATATGGCGCTTACTACAGCCCTGAGACTTGAAGACCATTTCCGTGTGACCCTGATCAATAAAGACAAGGAACGATGCAAATGGCTTGCTGAAAACCTCAAAAGCTCACTCGTGATCAATGGAGATTATAAGAATGTAGAGCTGCTTATGGAAGAAGGTTTAGAGCAGATGGATGCATTCCTTGCTTTAACGGAATCTTCCGAAACCAATATTATTGCAAGTTTGACGGCTAAAAATCATGGAGTTTACAAGACCATTGCACACGTTGATACTCGGGAGTACATCCATATTTCACATAGTATAGGGGTAGATTCTTTGATCAATAAGAAGCTTGTAGCTGCAAATGAGATTTCCCGATTCTTGAAAAAGGGTACTGTGGAAGCTGTTTCCGGAATTTATGGTGTGGATGCAGAATTCATCCAGTATTCTGTCTGTAAGAATAACAGATTAATAAAAAAATCATTACGGGAGCTTCATTTTCCAGATGCAGCAATTGTAGCAGGTGTAATAAGAGGAGAAAAAGTATTTATTCCAGATGGTGATTTCCAGTTGGATTTAAATGATAAAGCTATTGTTTTGGCTTTGCCAGAGGCAAAAAGTGCACTGGAAAAACTGTTTCATTAAGTCATGATTCATTTTAAAGAAATAGGGAAGATCATGGGCGCACTCTTGGTGCTAATATCCTTACTGATGCTTCCTGGAGTTATTTTTTCGCTTCATTTTAATGAGGATCCTTGGCCTATATTGAGTTCGGCTGTAATCACCATGATAATTGGAGTGACACTTTTTTTTTCCTTTTCCAAGCAAGATCAGAATATTCGAAAACGGGAAGGTTACCTTATCGTCGCCTTAAGTTGGGTTTTTATGGCTGGTTTTGGAATGCTGCCTTATGTGTTAAGTAACCAAATAAGTGGCTTTTCTGATGCTCTCTTCGAGACGATGTCAGGGCTTACGACTACCGGGGCTTCTATTCTGACAGATATTGAAGCAATGCCAAAGGGTTTGCTTTTCTGGAGAAGTATGACTCAGTGGATTGGTGGATTAGGTATAATTGTTTTGACGGTCGCTATTTTTCCTCTATTGGGAATAGGAGGGATTGAGCTTTTTGTAGCTGAGTCTCCGGGACCTACTTCGGATAAAGTTCACCCAAGAATATCTGAAACTGCAAAAAGACTATGGTATGTCTATGTTGGCCTCACCGTGACAGCTACCCTATTGTATTGGGCTGGAGGAATGACATTCTTTGATGCGATAAACCACGCACTTACTACCTTGGCAACGGGAGGATTCTCCACCAAAAATGCGAGCATGGCTTATTATGACTCAGCTTTCATTCAATATGTCGCCATACTATTTATGTTTTTAGCCGGGACTAACTTCACAGTTATATACTTTGGTTTGATGGGTAAATTCAGACGTGTATTTAATAGTGATGAGTTCAAAACGTATGGCTTGGCACTGCTAGGTATTTCCATAGTTTTATATTATCCTATTTTTGCAAACGGTGGCGTGAGCCATGAATTGGCATTTAGAAAATCACTTTTTCAGGTAGTTTCTATTGTAACAACTACTGGATTTGTCACGGATGATTACACACAATACAGCCAAGGAGTAACTTACATTTGTTTTATGCTATTGTTTTTAGGTGGATGCGCAGGCTCTACTGCAGGCGGAATCAAGTTTGTAAGGCACCTCACTTTCATCAAGAATTCCTGGCTAGAATTTAAACGACTTGTTCATCCAAGGGCAATAGTTCCTCTCATCATCAATGGTGACCGAGTGACAGGTAGAATCATTACTCACATAATGAATTTCCTTCTTATCTATCTACTGACTTTCGTTTTGGGAGCTTTTGCTTTATCCCTGATGGGGTATGATTTGGCAACATCGCTTGGTGCCGTTGCGACCTCATTGGCGAACGTAGGTCCAGGTATAGGAAGCGTTGGCCCAGTGGATAATTTTGCGTTTTTCTCACCGACCGCAAAAATATTTCTTTCGGTTATTATGCTATTGGGACGACTTGAGCTATTTACCCTGTTGATTTTGTTCACTCCATTCTTTTGGAGAGCTAATTAATCAGCTATTTTAAATTGTGCCTGGATTTTGGCAATTCGATCTTCAATTGATTCAGAACTGATCGATGTTCTGCTCAATCTATCTACCATGATGGGGAATGAGAAAGGAGTAAACTGAACCGGATGCTTTACGATGATTTGCTGTTGATTGATTTTTTGTAACGCGTGAATCATTTTGTCTTCTTCCATCTGCTGATCTATAGCTTCTCCATGAGCCTGCTTCAAAAGTAGATTCTCTGGATCATATTGCTCAAATACCTGAAAAAGCAAGCTGGAGTTAGCTTGAATATGTTTGAAAGTAGTTGGCTTGCCTGGATATCCCTGAAAAACTAATCCAGCAATACTTGCGATTTCCCTAAATTTTCGACGGGTCATCTCAGTCTCATTAACACAACGAAGTATATCCTCACGCAGATTTTTAAGTGAAAAAAGATCTTCCTCCAGTATTTCTTCAATATTTACATAGCTGTCGCAAAGCAATTCAAAACCATAATCATTCATTGCCATACTGAAAGTCACCGGATAGCTAACGCTGATTCTGTAAGCGATCAAAGCACTCATCAACTCATGAATCGCTCTGCCTTCAAATGGGTAAAAGAAAATGTGAAATCCCTGGTTTGTCTGATGGGATTCGATCAAAAATGTATCCCGGTTTGGGACAATGGAAAGCTTGTTTTGCAGTTCTAAAATAGGGGAGACTTGAACAATTTCTTCTGAGATATGGATTCCTTGATTGTAGAGTTCAAAGATTTCCCTGATTTTATCCGATAGTCTTGATGAAAGAGACATGCGTGCCCCCATCCAGCTTACCACGTTCCGGGTCTTTTTTTCAGAAACCTTTACAGTGGCTGTCAATCCATTTACCCTAAGCAATTCCAAACTCCTTCCGGTAAAGAAAAAGAGATCTCCAATTTTCATCTTAGCCATGAAAGATTCTTCGACTGTTCCCAAGTAAGCTCCATTTTTGAATTTCACTTTGATCATGGCATCCGAAACGATTGTCCCCATAGACAATCTATGCTTCATAGCAATCCTTTTATTGGTGACTCGGTAAAGACCATCCTCTGTTTGGATCACTTTCAAAAAATCCTCGTAGCTTCCCAATGAAGCTCCACCTTTGGTGATAAAGTCGATAATCCAAGACATCTCCGCCACCGAAAGGTCTTTATATGAATGGCATTTTTTCACCACTTGATAAATAGCCTCCTCATGAAAACCCACGCCAACTGCCAGAGTGACTAAGAATTGAATTAGGACATCGTAAGCAAGGACGGGAGGATACTGTGATTCCATTTCCTCTTTGTCTATGGCATCCCTCAGTGCAGCGGCTTCGATTAATTCCAATGAATTGGTAGGGACAAAGAATATCTCCGAAGGCAATCCAGGCTGATGGGAAGCACGACCTGCCCGCTGCATAAACCGGGAAACTCCCTTTGGGCTTCCTACTTGGATGACACGGTCAACTGGCCTAAAATCAACGCCTAGATCCAGACTCGATGTGCAGACTACCAGTTTTAATTTGCCTTCATGCAAGGCATTTTCAACCCATCCACGGACAGTCATATCCAGTGATCCATGATGCATGGCGATCCAACCTGCCCAGTCAGGTCTCACTTCAATAATTTTTTGATACCAGATTTCTGTTTGTGAACGTGTGTTGGTGAATAGCAACACTGTCTGACCAGCTTCAATAATGGGAAGTACCTGATCGAGCATTCTAATGCCTAAATACCCATGCCATGGATATTTTTCTACTTCTTCCGGAATGACAGAATGTAAAATAATCTGTTTTTTAATTGCTGCTTTTACGATGTGAACAGGCAAATTCTCTCCCAACAATATTTTTGCTGCAACTTCAAGATTACCTATAGTGGCTGAAACAGCCCACCTTCGAAAAGTGCCAGGGCAGATGGATTGTATATATTCCAGTGCTAGCTGAACTTGCACACCACGCTTGTTTCCGACCAGCTCATGCCATTCATCTATTACCACCGCTTGAACTGTCTGGAAAAGGTCAGCATGATCTTTCTGGGAAATCAAAACATGCAACGTCTCCGGAGTGGTAATTAGGCATTCAGGTGGTCTTCTTTTTATCGCTGCTCGGGTTTTTGCATCTGTATCTCCATTTCTAACAACTACTTGCCAAGGGAGTCCTATGGATTCACAAACTTCCTGCATTGCTTTTTGAATATCCTGCGCCAATGCTCTAAGAGGTGTTACCCATATCAGCTGAATTCCGTTCTTTTTGGGTTTTTGCCAAGTGTCAGGATTGTTGTATATATATTCCAAAATAACTGGAAACCAAAGCGCGAAAGTCTTCCCAGATCCTGTGGGAGCATTTAGCAATCCAGACTTTCCATCTAAATAATCATTCCAGGTTTGTTTTTGGAAGGGAAAAAGCGTCCAGCCTTTTTTATTAAAATAATCTAGTCCAATTGCCAGACGCGTATCTTTCATAGGTTGATTTTAGCCAATAGATTTATTTGCAGTTATTAAACTCATCCAGTACAAAAAAGATTTTCAAGCAATTCAAATGAATTTATAATTTTAGGAAAAAGGTAACAGAAATACTTCTTTCCCGTTTGCATAACAAACTTTTATCTATGAGAAAAATAATATTGAGTCTTCTTATTTTAATCTTTATTTCCTCTTGCAATGAAAGCGATCCGGAAATTTATACCGGTCAAAAATTGGAATATCAGCTTTATAAAGCTAGCGATTTTGACTACAGTGGGACGGCAACTGTCAGAGAACTTACTGATGGTAATTTAGAATTGTCGCTGCAATTGTCGGGAGAAAAAAGTGCTTCCTCTACCATGTTTCCTGCACATCTGCATTATGGTGATTATTCAAACCCAGAAGCTCCTATGGCTTATATGCTCAGTCCTATTAGCAGTTCTGATCTTGAAAGCAAAACTGTATTGGGACCACTGATGGATGGAGCGCTTTTAAGCTTTGAGGAAATGAAAACTTTCGATGGACATATCAAAGTTCATTTGGCCAGTGAAGGACCTGATTACTCAGTAATTTTGGTGGCTGGAAATATTGGATCAAATGTCGATGAAACAATGGAATTTGATAGTGCACAAATGACACTTTGCTCACCTGATTTCTAAACAAATATTAGTTAGTATATAAACAGAAAAAGCAGCCATCTAGCTGCTTTTTCTGTTTTATTAAACTTTTGATCAATTCAATACTACAGGGAAAGTGATGTCCAAGTCTGATTCCCCGCCTGCTTGTGCATACTCCTGAAAATTAGGATTTTCAGCTCCTGGATAATTTTTATCAAGCGCATGACGAAGTAAGATCTGAATATTTGCGTTGTTAAATCCTGGACTTTGCTGTACTCTTACTATCCCTTTCAGGCCTATCAACTCTGTTCCATCGTCATTGTATTCGTAGGATAGGAAAGGAGAGCTAGTGAATGCTGACCCTAAGAAATAAAACTGATGTTCGTCTCCTTCTGCTTGGATTTCCTCAGTAATATCTTCTTCTGCAAGTGAATTGTAGACGTCAATTGTCATCTCATATGTTTTGCCTTTTTCTAGCATCACTGTCTCAACAGTAGGAGTGCCTCCAACTTCTATACCTTCAGAGTCGGATGCAGTGAAATCAAAAGAGTCGCCAACGGCATTTCCGCTTTCATCCAATTCCTGGAATGTCAATGTAACATCTGTGATCAGTTCGCCGTCGTTTTCAGGTACTGGATCCTCACTGGAGCAGCTAGAAAAGGCAAATAAAACCAAAGCGATTGCGATGAGGTAAAGTTTGTTTGTTCTGTTCATGAGTTGTTGGTTAGAATTCATAATTAATTTTTAAAAGGATATTTCTTCCCATATCGTAAGTGAAGTATCGGAAGCGGTTCATATAATCTTTGTATTCGGTATTGAAAACGTTTTGCACCTGAAGCCCTAGATTTAGCTTATCATCTCCTATGTTAAGTTGCTTGCTATAGGCAATATTAAAGAGCGCATAGGCAGGAGGAGGTGGTGCAATGTCAAAGTCAGGTTGTCTGGATTGCTTAGCTACCAGCACGTTGCTCAAAGTAATTTTATTGGTTCGGGAATCCGTGTCCTTTGCAAAGTCATAAGAAACTCCCCAATCCATCCTGTTTGTTGGAATAAATGGAAAGTAGTTGTCTTCGTCTGTGTTCTTTGCCTGGACTATGGAGCCTTTTAAGTATCCACTTATTTTGTCGCTGAATTCATAGCTGCCCGCAAAATCAAACCCGTAGAAAAAAGCGTTTGCCTGCAAATACTCATATACATTGAAGGTGCCTCGGAGGCTGACATAGGTTTCGCCAGTAGGGTTTAGATAAATGTAATTGGAGATAGGGTTCAGGTAAGCTGTAAATTCCAGATGGGTTCTTTTACCGTCGTACTGAAGTTCATTGATCCATTTAAGGGATTTTTCAGATTCCAAATTAGGATCCCCGATTTCAACTGCTGCTGCGCCGTGATGAAGACCTTCGCTGAATAGTTCGTTGACGTTGGGAGGTCTCCATGCTGAACCTAGATTTGAGTTGAAAGTTAGTTCAGGAGTAATATGATAAAGACCGCCCAGGAATGCTGAGAAATTTTGATAATTTAGATCTGCAATTCTCAACTGTTGATCCACGTACCTTGCTGTGCTGACGTTTCTGAAGTCATATCTTACACCAGCTTCCACTTCCAGAGGTCCTTTGGAATATTTTTCCATAGCATATAGCCCTACATTAGCCATGTCATAGTTTGGGATTAAAGGCGTAACACCTGTTCCCGGTACATTTGTATTGGCCTGCTGTATAAAATTGATCCCCCAGGTTCCACTAAGTTCATTCTTATGTGTATGATTTACATAGAGATCAACCGTGTTGGTATAAAGCTCAAGGTCCAGGCTTGCTCTTTCATTTAAGCTCCCCCGTCTCTTATCATATTCCTGTCTGTGATTTAGCTGGAATCCATATTGAAAATTTAATTTCCAGCTTTCAGATATATGATAATGGGATTTCAGTTTGGCTAATTGATGTGTTACACGTTGTTTTGGATTGACGATTTCGTAGCTGAATTTCCCATCTGAAAAAGGTCGGCCATTTTCGATAATATTTTCCAGATCGGAAAGATTACCTGTGTGGGAATCATTAAGGATTCCCAATTCTGTATGGAAAAGACTGTAATAGGCTTCCACTCCAAGTTTGGAACTGCTATATCCAATTGAACTACTAAGATTTAGCTCGCTCACTCCGGTGTTTACTTGAAAATAATCTGGTGACTTCACATTTCCTGATCTTTTGGCGGAGCCTTGGATTCGGTAGCCTAATCCTTTGATTTTATCAGAACCACCCACGTGCACCAAATTGATATTACCCATTCTGCCATTTGTACCACCAACCAGATTTAGACTAGTTTTGCTTGTTTTTTTAGTTGGGAGAGGAGCCGGGTTTACCAAAATCACTCCACCCATCGCTTCAGGACCATACCTTACCGTTTCAGCGCCCTTCACCACGGTAATTTCATCAGCTAGGAAAGGATCGATTTCAGGGGCATGTTCAGCTCCCCATTGTTGTCCTTCCAGACGAATGCCATTGTTCATAATCATAATCCGATTACTGTGCATTCCGTGAATAACAGGTTTTGCGATACTATTCCCCGTGGAAAAAGTGGATACTCCCGATATTCTTTTTAAGCTTTCTCCAAGGTTCTCTCCCCTTGATTCCAATAGATTTTCCCCGTACAGGGCAGAAACGGCTGTCGTGGTAGTCACTGCATCCCGGTGTCCATGTACTTCGACTCCCTGCAAACCCACAGCTTCTTCCTCAAGCCTGAAGGTCTTGCTTAATGAGTTATTTTCTACTATTAAAGTATCTGTAACAGTTTTATGCCCTAGGTATTGGATGGTGATTGTGTAGGTGCCACTGCAAAGATTTTTGACTGTAAAATTCCCATTTTGATCACTTACAGCACCTTCTCCGGCCTCTTTCACCCGCACATATGCAGCTTCAATAGGGTCATTGTTTTCCAGGTGGATGATTTTTCCACGTATCGAGAGATTGCAATTCTGGGCTTGGATATCTAGACCGAGCGTCAGAATAAATAATAGAAGTAGTCCTGTTTTCAAATTCACAATGCAAAAATAGATGGCGTTGGAATTATTAACTAGCATTTTTGAAACAAAGTTGCATTTATGGGATAAATGGTGAATTACCGTGCCTGAAAGATTATTTGAAGTAAAGGAAAGTGGTTTAATTTTATCGCTTGCATGATTAATCTCATGCTTTGAAAAGTGGAAGTGACTAAAATAGATCCTCGATTCTTCGTCATTCTATTATTCATCCACTTTTTGGGTTTAAATATTTCAGAAGTGGAACTGATGTTTAGAGTGAGAATCGCTGGTTAATCCGTTTAGAATTTCAAAATTCCCGGTCAATCCATGTCATTCTTTGGCATCTATTCATAACTGAAATTTCAAATTCTTACTTTTAGGTAATGGAATTTGCCATAGTAGATATTGAGACCACGGGCGGCGCTGCTAAGCATGGTGGTATTACAGAGATTGCTGTATTGATTCATGATGGAGAATCAATCATCCGGGAGTATCAGACGCTGATCAATCCTGAACAAGCAATCCCGACTTACATTACAGGACTGACTGGAATTGATAATTTCATGGTCCGTCACAAGCCGACTTTTGAAGCAATTCAGGATGAACTTTGGGATTTGCTCAATAACAGAGTTTTCGTGGCGCATAATGTGAGCTTTGATTATGGCTTTATCCGTGAAGCATTTTTGAAAGTGGGTAGAGAGCTTAAAACCCCGAAACTTTGCACCGTTCGTCTTAGCAGAAAAGTGTATCCTGGCATGAGTTCTTATAGCTTGGGAAGACTTTGTGAAAGTCAAAAAATACAGATCGAGGCGAGGCACCGAGCCATGGGGGATGCGAAAGCGACGGCAATATTGTTTGACCGTATGATCAAGTCTGACTACCAGATCATCAATCAGTCACTAAAGAAGAATACCGGAGAGGCCTACCTTCCTCCTAATTTTCCTCACTTCAAATTCAAAGAAATACCGACCGCTTGTGGCGTTTATTACATGTTAGATGAGCGGGGGAAAGTGATTTATGTGGGTAAAGCAATCAACATTAGAGAACGTTTTAAAAATCACTTTTCAGGTCAATTGCTTCCAAATCTTAAGCAGAAACTAAAGACGGAAGTTTACGATTTGAAATGGGAATTGACAGGAAGTGAATTTATGGCTCTTCTATTTGAGACATTGGAAATCAAGAGATTATGGCCAAAGTATAATTCAGCTTCAAAACTCCCCAAGAGAATGTTTGGCTTGTTTCATTACGAAGATAATTCAGGTTATGGCAGATTTCAAGTGTCAAAGATTACCAAGTTTTTCAAGCCAATTGAATCATTTTTCTCTCTGGAAGAGGCAAATACATTTATCAAAACGGGAATAACTACTTACGGCTTATGCCCGAAGTTATGCGGACTTAGAAAGGTTAACTGCGAACCTGAAGAGGCGCTAAGGTGTGAGGGTGCCTGTGATTGTATCGAAAAACCAAGCGATTATAATCTACGGGTTGCTGAGTTTATGCAAAAGATCAAAGAAAGCCATAAGGAAATTCTCATCAAATTGGAAGGAAGAACCTCCGATGAAACAGCCTACTGCACGTTTGAAAGTGGGATGCTAAGCCGATTTGCTTATTTACAAAACGATCAGATTTTTGAGGATATTCCTTCTATGCTTACTCCTGTAGCCCAAGTTCCGGAAACGTATTATCTGCTAAGACAGTTTATCCATCAGCTTAACCCAGAGCAAATCTCAGTTTTGCAAACGAGTTAACCAAGCTTATAAATCGTTTGTGTTGAATGTATCTCCCTGATTGATATCACCGGTTTCAAAACCCTTCTTAAACCATTTCATTCGTTGTGCGGACGTACCGTGGGTAAACGAATCAGGTGTCACACGGCCTGTGGACTGTTTTTGAAGGCGATCATCACCAATAGCATTTGCAGCATTCAATGCTTCGTCCAAATCTCCTTTTTCCATCCACCCCGCGGATTTTTGACTATGATTTGCCCAGACTCCGGCTAAGAAATCTGCCTGAAGCTCGAGCATTACTGAATACTGATTGTATTCTTTTTCACTAACTGTACCGCGTAACCTATCCATTTCTGATGTAATTCCCGTGATCTTTTGAATATGATGCCCCACTTCATGAGCGATGACATAGGCTTGGGCAAAGTCCCCAGGAGCTTGTAGTTTTAATTCCATTTCTTTGAAGAAGGAAAGATCAATGTAAAGTTTTTCATCACCTGGGCAGTAAAAAGGTCCCGTTGCACTGGAAGCTAATCCACAGGCTGAAGAAACCTGTCCACTAAAAAGCACTAAGGTTGGTTCTCTGTAGTTTTCCAGAAGCTGATTCCAGACATCTTCGGTATCTGCCAGAATAGTTTCGCTGAATGCAGCTAGACGATCTTCCTCTGCGGTAGGAGTATAATTGGTCTCCGTGGTGAATCCCTGCCCACTTCCGCCCATGAAATTACCCAAGAAGGCCAAGGGATTAGTACCAGTGATAACTGATATTACGATTATAATTCCGACGATAATTAATCCTGTTTTGGAAAACAGTATTCTGATCAGTGGCCCGATTAGCATAGGATTGAAGCCACCGCCACCCATTCCACCAGCTCTTTGACCCCTTCTATCCTCTACATTTGAACTTCGTCTTCTTCCTTCCCATTTCATATGATTATAATTGTTTAGTTAGCGGAACTATAAAATTTTGCACTACATATAATTCTGTTTATTGCGAATACAATTGTCATGCTCGATTTGATGTAAAAAAAAGTTTGAATTTGTTTAAAATTAACCAAATTCAACAATTGGACATTGTGCCGCATTTAATATTGAAAAAATAACCTAATCCCAATTCTTATGAATACTAAAATATCTCTACGCGTTTTATTCAGCCTTGCTTTTTGTGGTGCTTTTGCTTTTGCGCAAGCGCAAACTGGAGTAGGGGCAAAACCTGAAAAAGGCGCTAAAATCTACCTAGACGGCTCAAAGAAATCCTTGATTAAAAACTGGGAGTACTGGGAAGGTCCTCGATTCAAAGCAGAAATGCCCATAAAATGGGAAGAAGTGACAGATCCAGTGGATGGTGGAAAAGTGATTAGTAGTAATGATCCTGCAGCAGCTGGAGGACTATATGGAGCAGCTGATATTGTAACCAAAGAGAAATTCGAAGATTTTCGGGCACACGTGGAGTTTTTTATCAAGGACGAAGGCGGCAATTCTGGCGTCTACCTTCAAAACCGATATGAGATTCAGATTCTTGATGGGGACTATGGCGACCATGGCTTGGGTGCTTTGATTAATGAACACGTCCCAACTTCAGAGGAATATTATGGTATAGGAAAGTGGAATGCATATGATATTGAGTTTAAGGCCGCTCGCTTCGAAGATGGTAAACTTGTGGCCAAACCTCGGGCGACAGTTTATCTTAACGGAGTGAAAATACACGAGGACAAAGAAATTCAACAAGTGTGGGGTGGGCCAAACTCAGGTCTCGATGGTGGAAATGACGGGGGGAAAGGCATTACCGATAGACCTGGTGGGCTAAAGCTCCAAGGTGAAGGACATGATGTTTTTTTCAGAAATATCTGGATTAAAAAACTAGATCTTGATGGTAAGGGGACAGATTTCTAAAATTCTTAATTTCATTAAAAAAGCCCTGAAATTTTGATTTTCAGGGCTTTTGCATTTAGTTTTTGCAATGCTTTTTTGCTTTCAAAGCCATTCTAAACCTAGATGCTGGGTGAGTAAAGCAACTTATATTCCTCGCGAATTTTTGAGTCTAATAACGATGAACTTTAATCAGTGCAACTTTAATTTGGGTGTATATATTCTTTAAAGGGTACTCATTTTTAACCATATAATCAGAAATCAAAAATTGTTTCCGAGTCTATGGATTTTTCAGAATACTTTGGGTTTTGTCCGGAGGATAGATTCCTTATAATGAGAAGGTAGATGGGATGATTCTCATAGAATGGAGAAGACTTCAATAATCAGTTTAAAATCTTCCCGCTTTCTGTAAATAGTAGACAAATATACTGTAGAGATGTTTTTATAATCAATGTTATTACAGATATTCTACCTAAAAATTAGAGTAGTGGTTCTTTTTGGTGTTGAATAGTGAAATTGTGATTTATACTTATTGAATTAGTTCTTTCAACGTTCCTGTGCCCAGCCCTATCATTTTCCAGTCAGTAATATGTAGCTCAATGACCGCCATCATCCCAGGTTGTAGTCCTACATAATCTTCATCGCATATTTTGGAAAGAAGGAGGCTTAAAGTAGGGTTGTGTCCTACCAAAAGGCAGGTTTCCACCGAAGGCGGAGTTTTTTCAAGCAACTTGATCAGGTTTCCAAGATCTCCCTGATAAATTGTCTTGGTGAAAATTGACTCATTAATGGATATATACTTACCTATCAAATCTGCTGTCTCCATCGTACGTTCAGAGGAAGAGCAATACATTATATCCGTAGATTTAAGCTCTTGTTTAAGGTTTTCACCCAAGCGGATTAAGTTTTCTCTGCCTTTTTGGGTGAGATGCCGTTGAAAATCTGACCCTTCTGAAAATCCTGCCTCCCCATGTCTTAGTAAAAACAATTGCTTCATGATAAGTGCTTTAAGTACACAAAAGTATTCTTTACTTTATTCAAAAATCCCACCAATTAGAGCTTTCATAATTTTAATTATTTGGACGAGAATACAATGCCGTCTATTTTTAGCTTTTCTTATCGGGTTTGATAACCCGGAAAAACTGCCTTTCTATGTCAAAAAACCTTGTTATCGTCGAGTCACCTGCCAAAGCCAAAACCATTGAGGGATACTTGGGCAAGGACTATAAAGTAGCGTCCAGCTACGGTCACGTTCGGGATCTACCAAAAGGCGATAAAGCAATCGATATTAAAAATAGATTTAGTCCTACTTATGAAGTCACTGCCGATAAAAAGGAAGTGATCAAAAATCTAAAAGCGTTAGTAAAAGATGCCGAGACTGTCTACCTAGCGAGTGATGATGACCGCGAGGGAGAAGCCATTTCCTGGCATCTCAAAGAAGTTCTGAAGCTGAAAGATGAAAATACAAGAAGAATTGTATTTCGGGAAATCACCAAAAATGCCATCACTAAGGCTATAGAAAACCCACGGGGTATAGACATCGATCTGGTTAATGCACAGCAAGCCAGACGTATTTTGGATCGATTGGTAGGTTTTGAATTGTCTCCAATTCTTTGGAAGAAAA
>TARA_R110002012_G_scaffold41648_3_pt1 | contig 36024 bp, 20 predicted proteins | sample TARA_R110002012 | Tara Oceans TARA_R110002012 (sample SAMEA4396515) | marine metagenome | biome: Westerlies Biome; feature: [DCM] deep chlorophyll maximum layer (ENVO:01000326); material: water (ENVO:00002006), including particulate matter (ENVO:01000060) such as... | depth 40 m
TAACCGTGTGGCCGGGAGGGAATGTTCCTGTTGGAGTCAAACTCTTAGCAGAGCCGCCAGTAAAGGCGAATACTTGTGCATCATCAAATTCAAAATTACGACCCGCTGTTAAGGACAAAATACGGTTTGGCCCAAGTAAGTGCGTGTGTCGGTTAGACCCGTCCTTAGCACTGAAATAGAGATTTGGTAGGTTCTCATCTTGATTATATGATAACCACAATACTCCGTTGTTACCAAAATCTCCATGTTGACCAATTCCATGTGCTTGCTCTAACGCTGTATGTGTGTTCAAATGGTCTGTTGAACCAACAACACCACTTGTTACGGGGCTAAGATAGAAAGGAGAAGGTCGAATAAATACTCTTTTATCGTTTATTTCACTTTGCGCTTGAATTGCTAAATCCCCATCAACTGAACCCCCACTATGAGATGCTCTAATAGTTCCTAGAACAATCGCTTGTTTATTATCGGGTAGACCTCCATTATCCATTTTCAAATAAGCATCTGCTATACTTCCCCCTATACTAGGATACGCACCAGCGGCCGTAGTTATGGGAGTAGTCTGAATCCATCTAACACCTTTAGATGTAGCCAATATAACAAAAATACATTCTTTACCATTTGTTAAAGCAGTTGTGCCTGAGCCGTCAAGTTTGTGAGGAGAAGTAGAAATTAAATCAACATTAGCATCAGCCTCTGCATATAATACGCCATCAAGAATAGCGCTGTAAGCCTTTACTATAATTTTAGAATCATCAGCACCAGTGGATATTGCACCGGGTAACGCATTTGGGTCATTTCTATTACCATCACCATACGCTGTATCGCTTGCCAAAAGGATTCCATTACCATGTAACCCCTCATAGATATTAGTCAAAGAAGGAGAGAGTATGTGGTCTCCGTCCCTTAGTCCGTCTTGTGCGCCAGTTGTTCCAGCGGCTGTATGTCCTGCTTTTGGGTTTTGTGCCATTATTTCACCTCGATTAATACTTGTATTCTTATCTCATTTGATAGTGTTTTTTTGATACTTGAGATAGTGTGCCTTGCTATAGGAGTGCTTGCCCCCGTTGTGGGTCTATGTTGAATAAAAACTTCCTTTAATGTATCATTGAAAGCCTCTGTTGCTGGTATAAAACCTTCAACCAAAATGGTATTGTCATCTACAATTTTTACATTGGGATTAATTACATATGCTGGTCTACCAGCGGCACCATCTGAGTTAGTAGAAGGGCTACCATCGTAACCTACTATCATTTCATTGATATTAGATGCTAGTGTGTTCAACATTAATCTGCGTGCGTGATTAGATATTGGCATATTAATCTCCCCTCATTCTAAATGCTATTGTTTTACTTCCGCCTACAGTCTCGGCGCTACTACTACCGCCGATGACTCCTCTACCAATAGCCTTACCGATAATCATACCATCTCCAGCGGCACCATGGCCTTGTTGAGTTAATGTGACGAAAGATATGATTTCAAAATTACCAAACAAGGCAAGGTTATTTTCTGAGATTTGATTTATAGTATCAGGTATCTTACCAGTGCCTGTAGCACCCATTAGAATACCTTGTAAAACACCTTCAATACCAGTATCAATACTCAACATAACTAAGTCTGCTACATCATCTTGAAGTCGATGTCTTACTTCTGTAAGAATATATTTCTTAGAGTCATATTCTATGATAGTCCCCGGTCTTAAATCCCATGATTTTGGATGACCTGCGCTTGATTTATTCCCTTTCATAATAGCATTGGCTTTCAGAATATTACGCCCAACTTCTCTTGCTTGTTTGTTACTCTTTACAGTAAAGTCACCCACAACTTGTGGCTCTTCTGTTACATTCCCATCAGTTTGTTTCTCAGAGTCATTTACTTCTGCATAAGCCATATCGTTAAGAGCCAATGGGTCTCCTTCAACTATGACTCTGTTAGATATATTTTCTACAGGGTTAGTGATTACAGGGCCTGAGCGTGCGTTATGGTCAACAAATCTCCCTCCCTCTGAGAAATTAAAAGGCACATACATTAGATTACCATATCTGTCAAAGTGAATAATCCTCCCGTCATGTCTCCCAACATATCTTAGAGCAGATGATAAATTAATTGCATAGAAATCTTGGGCTAAGAATTGATTACTATGACTACGCCTATTATATTCATTATTTGTAGGTGTTATGGGTAAAGCGATATTAACAGAGGTAAGAGTATCAGCAATATCTCTACTCAAACGCAAAGCCAAATCTGTAGTTCTTAATCCAACATTTAGAGGTTGACCTAAATGAGACTTAGTTGACTCAAATCCTATATCAACTAAACTCTCTCCTTTCATATTACGCAAAGTAAACTTTGTTCCTTCGTGAGGATTAGAGGCAGTGTTAGGTCTAACAGAAGACAGAGTTATTCTATTCTTAGGATTTAATTTAGAATACAATAGAGGTGGTTTATTTATAGCGGCATCAGTAGATACAGATGAACCCAAATAAACAATATTCCCTCTGTAGTTTCTACCATGAGTTTGAGGTTGTAGTAAAGTAACAGCACCTTCTTCTTCAATCATCGAATAAGCCTTTTCACTTGCTATAGCATAATTAACTCGCTTTCTTTGGAATATTGTTACTGCTTTTTTATCGTCAGGTGCTGATGTAATTTCTCCTAGATAAACAGCATTATCAACAAACTTAGGTTTACGAATAGAAACCATTGTAGGGGTCTCAATATCAATATCTCTTTGCTTATTTAGTAACATCAAATATCACCTGTATGACTTGATGTATTGAAAGATACATCTTCCTTATGACCCTTTGAATGTAATGATTGACTAAAGCGTGGTGAGACAGAATAGTTCTTACCCTCTTTATTTCTTCTTGGAGCATCCGAGCGATAATGTTGAAGAGTATTTTCTGAAATAATCATTCTAGTAACAGGACTCTTCAAACTTGCTTTATCGAATCCAGTAGCCTCTGTTCCTAATAATTTAGGTCCCTTAGCAACAGGGACTGTATCACTAGATGACTCGATAAGATATACTGGTTGATAAGGAGCATTAGCATCAGGATTTGTAGCCCTAATATACCCAGTAGAACCGCTATGAGATGTGGCTCTACCGTTACCTACTTCATAAGTAAATAGACCATATTTACCACCAGCAGTAGCAGAGTAATAATTTGCTTGATATTGAGGACTGCCACTATGAAGCATGGTCATTGGTCTAAAGACTGCTACATGTTGATTGTCTAATACTCTTACAGGTTTTAATAAAAATCTAACAACTAAATCGGCATAATTTGTTTGAATATTTGAACCATAAACTTCGTTTTCATATGGGTTACTACTCTTCTGAGTGCCTGTTAATTTAGCACCACGACCCCATCCTTTATCATCAAACGGATTTACATAAGAACGAGTTTCCATAATATAATTCCCTCCATATGATTTCATGTTATTAGTGTGGCTAAATCTGATTACACCCCCATTCGGGTTTGTAGCAAATGAGAGTGTAGTTAAATCATAATCACCTAATGTTTGGCTTGCTGATGTAAAACCACCTTGTAATATAACTCTCTGACCCACTCCCTTATCTGTGTGTAAACTATGTGCCTCTGTATTGATAGCAACCATGTTTCTATCTATACCTGAACCATATGATTCTAAAGATTCTCCATCTATACCTATACGGGGACTACTACGAGATACTGCTTCTTTATGCATACTCGTCCCAGTTATAGTTTCAGTTCTATCACTTACAACTGCTTCGGGTTTTAACAATCCATCTTCGTCAATTTCAAGTCTATTACTAATACCTCTCTTTACTTCATCTGATGAAAGAGGCCCATTAATAGGTCTAAGATACCCATCACCAAAGGCAGGTTCTGCTGTATTAGCAGATAGAACTACACCAGCGTTTTCATATACCGCATCTAATTCTACTAATCTATCTTCATTAAATTGAGTAGGGAATCTGACTCCTCTACCGTTACCCATATCACCCACTCTTAATGCGTTAGTAGGACAGAATACATCTACTAAAATTGTAGTAGAGTTATTGTTTATACTATTGAGTCTACCACCAAAACGAGGGATAGTTGTTCCACTTACTGATACATCTCCTGAGGCATCTAAAACACCCTTTACATTGTATAGAGGTTTAGCATTATTCCAAACTCTTTGATGTGGAGTTCTATTATTCACTCTATCATACTCGTATGCATCTCCAGCATCCCATGCTGGCCTCATTCCAAACCCTCTTACTGGTGCTTTTCTGACATCTTCTCCACGAGTATTACCCCACCAGTCTACAATATAATACGGTAAAATACCTTCAAAGGAGGCAAGCCCCTTTCCGTTATCATCTCCCCACCAATCACGAACAACAGTAGATGGATTTCTAAGAGTTCGTAAAGGACACCCAAACGGCCTAGTCATACGAACTCCTTCACCATATCTTACTTGGTGCTCTGACCTATCATCATTTAACATACCAGCCGCATTGGTTTGTCTTTCTAAAATACCAACATAAGTTGCAGGTAATGTTGAGTTGGCTAAACCGGCTCCTCCAGCGTAATTCCAAGCCTCAGATTCATAGTTAGTTAAGGGACCTGCTTTGTATCCAACCGCTACATTACTTGCACCCGCATGCAGAGTTTTTTCTTCAAAAGCCCTCATACCATAATGACCCCATTGAGGTCTATTCCAAGCCTGTCTCAAACCAAAACGGTATCCAAACGGATATGGTCTTGTAGTGATAGAACTTGCGGCGGCAGTAGATAAGCCACTTGATAGTGTATATTTTGGACTTCCACTCGCATCATCATCAGCATCTACCCAATAAGTTCCTGCGCCACTAGCGTAAAGTCTAGGTCTATGCCAACCAGCAACTGTTGTAGCCCAACCATCTAACCTACTAACCAATGGCCCTCCTCTACTACCGCAAGGCCAAAAGTTAGTCAGCATAGAGTTTGTTCCGCCCTGTGCTTCGTAACCCGTTAAGGCATGAATTTCACCTGCTGTTGATACCTGAGGGTTAATCGTAGTGCGTTTAAAGAAATAGATAGTGTGAGGGGTTGGGGTGCCATCCATGAACTCATTCCAAGGAGGCTCTGTGATTTGGAAAATCTTAGGGTCACCACCAACAGACATAGCGTTTACTTTTCCTATGATAACACCGTTTGCATAGACATAATCACCAATTGCTAACCCTGATGAGGCTGTATCCGCTTTATTAGTTGCTATATTCCATAAAGTTCCTGAACCTGCCGTAACTGACCCTGTTGCTTGACCAACAATTGTTTTGTTAGGAGTAGGTGTCATCATTCCTAAAGCAAGAGGTCCAAAACTTGCCGCATAATTTACATCATGATAATGTATAGTTTCATAATGTTCAGGCATATGATTGAGTGCTTTATTATCTATCGCTCTATCTGACGTAGGAGTGCCCCATGTTCTCGCACTATCAGAGTAGAATGTGTTTGGTCTTCCTAAGTTTGGATGCCATGCACATAAGAAAGCATCTCCTACGAATAGACTGTTAGTATCTCTTGTGCCTGAAATTAATTGAGGAGCAATACGAGTTAAAACACTTGACACTGATTTTGTAAACAAATCACTATTGTAATCACTTGAATAATTTCTACTTAGACGGAGAGTAACTCCTGTTGGCACTGGAGCAGATAATGTAGGGATTGTAATTGCACGATATTGATTCATAGTGCCTGACCCTGCTGATTGACCTGTCCTAATTGTGTAAGGGATTACTACTTCTTCACCTGTAGTGGGGTCTTGATAAAGCAAATTTTGACCGTAATATGGTTTTTCAGGGAAGAATGATGCATCATCCACAACAATCATTGTAGTAGTGCTACCTGATTGAGTGACACAAGTTGGAGTAAGAGAAGCGTTAGCCAATACTGATGAATAAATTTCAGGGTAAATACTTGGATAACCTGCTAATGTTAATTGAGCGGCTATTGAACCATGTGATGCTCTACAAAACTCATAGAAATTATCAATACGATAAATACTCAAATGTTTAAAGCCTGATGCATCAAGGTCATCAGGTCCAGTTTTATGCATAATACTCCACCAAGGGATGTTTAGTGTATATCCGGGTGTAGAGTCAATAAACATACCATGATGGTAAGAGTGTCCCACCCTAGTGAAAGAAGGCGACTCAGACCCTTGAACTCCAAGTGGGTTAAACACAGACAGCGGCGGTATGTTAGCAAATTGTCCCATGTGGTCAGGGTCATGGTCTAACATTACTTCATTAATCAAAACCTCACATCCTCTTACATCAGCCATAGTTGCCTCTGCGAGAATAAGAGTAAGAGCACCGACTGGATTACCCCCTCTTTCTGAATCATATTTTACACCGACTACAAGATTAACTTGTTGATTTGTCAATATAGCGGTATTATTAGCAGGAGTAGCAATATCAGGGAACCCAGTTGCTGATGCATTATTCAAATGATAACCAGCAATTTGTTGGCTATGTAAGTTAGGTTGAATTACAATTTGATATGCTCCTACTTCTGCTGGGTCAGGGAAATGATTGTCTAATGTGTAATTAGCGGCGGCTTCTAAAACAATAGAGTGACCTCCAGTTTTATTCATCGCCCCTGCTTCACCCTTAGATGCTAATACACCGTATCCATCGTGTCTAATTTTACTCTCAAACATTAGAGTAAACGCACCACCGTGAACATCACTTGGGCCTGATGGTGTAGCAGTCAAAGTTCCTACTCTCAAGTAAGGATTGAGTGGGAATAATCTTTCGTAAACTCCTGTATATTCATCTAAAAGGCCATTTACAAGTGATGTGCTACCATCGGTAGGTTGTGATACATGTTCAGCAAAAGTGGCCCAATCTTCATCTCTTACACTTGCTCTATATTCATCTCTGTGTAAATCATACAGTCCTTGATATGCTGGGTGCGCCCAATGACCCGGCATCATAGGCATAGTTGCATTCACGTAATGATGACCCATACGAGGGAAAGGAAGAGGAGTTAATTTTGGTTTTGAATATCGTGTAAGTAAAAACGTATTTGCATCTCCATCAAAGTATTGAGTATGAGCCATATCAGGGCTGTTACCACTTACCTCTGCGTGGTCTCTCAATCTTCTTGCAGAGTAAAGTCTTGCGCTCCCAGCAGGAACATAATATGAAGGAGTCATTAGAATAGTGTTAGTTGTTGGGTTATCCAAAAGGAATTGTGTAAAGTCAATATCTCCTTTTACTCCAGTAAATGTTGCTCCTGATATACCAGTATATGATACGATAACAGGAGCATCTCCTTGTGGAGAATGAAGGCGTAAAAATCTTCTATTATCACTCCTTTCCTTAGTTCCGAAATCAGCATCAAATATTGACGTATTAATTGTAGCACTAGCAGTGATAACACCAGTAGAAGCATTGTATGATGTTAATGTCAAAGTTTGAGTTTCAACACCATTTGCATGAGTGTAAGTTGTAGGCCAACGGTCAGTGTTACTGTTACCCATTTTTGTAATATGGAAATATAGAGTTCTGTCGTGTTGTTCATACGATGATTTTAATGTATTATTCTCTGTAGATTCAACCCAACCATCACGAGTAGAATCAGGGAAATTAACATCCTTTGCTATATGCTCCCATCCTGATTCATTTAATGTAGGTCCATATCTAGGTCCCTTGATTTTATTATCAAATAAATGACCTAAATGAGTCTCTCCCAAATCAGGGTGAATCATTCCACCATCTCCAATGGTCTCATTTTGATATGCTTGTAATCTATCAAAACCACTACGAACAATAATATTACCCGGTATACTATCAGGGTCAGGTAATTGAATTTCTAAATTAGGAGCCATACCTGTGTTTGCTACACTTGGTTGGAGACCCGTAGAATCTCTTTCGTTTACTGGAGCATATCCTCTTATTATAACACCCAAAGGAGAGCCACCTTCTAGTGTGTGAATTTGACCAGTATCATCAACTACAGTAACATCTTGGAATTGTAATTCTTCATTTGGTATATCTAAAACATTTCTCATCTCTATTGGATGCTTATCAGCAAGTTGAGGATGTGATAGTTCTTGAGCCTGTAAGATAGGCATCATGGCTGAGTTAGTTGTCTCAAAAGAGAATCGAACATTTCCATAAAGTTTCTCACCCATGTAAAGTGCAGTCCCACTTGCCCCTCCTACAACCGCATCTTTGACACGAGTAATCCAAGGAATAGCACCTAAACCACGAGCATTAGATGTAGGTAAAGACAGACTCCCTCCATCCATCCTCTTCCATACAATATGTTCTACATTGAAATTTTTAGCAGGAGATTTTCGATTAATATTTTGAGCATGAACATCTCCTAACCAAAATGTATTTGTTTGTTGCTCACTGTTTCCTCCAAATGTATCTGCTTCAGGAGATTCAGTAGTGTGTGAAAGATATTCTTGGCTTGAAGGAACATTTCTCTCCATTAGATTAGCATAATCTTCAAGCAATAAACCTCCTATGTTTTTATCTACATCGAAGAATAAATCACCTGTTGGTGCTCTACAAGGAGTAGCATTTGATAAAGCACTATCAGCCGATATTACTCCGTGGAATGTTATTTCAGCATCAAACGGAGCGGCTTTCAATCTGTTTGTTCCTGAATATACTAAGGTTTCATCAGCGGCTTGTGTCCCATCAGCAATTAATGCTTCAATGTTAGGTCCAGCATGAGCAGTGCAAACAAATCTATCTTGGTTGTGTAATCTTTCATCCCACCTTGTAGTCCCTGCATGTGTATCTGTATGAGTTTGTGATACTTTGAGATAATCTCCTACACAAGTAATACCATCTCTATCTTTCTTAGCAATCAATGACAACTCTCCTTCATATGACACTACTAAGAATGAACGTGAATAAGTTCCTTGTGCGCTTATCAATTCTTTTCTAATTTCAGGTTCACTTCTTGTTATTGGTGGGCTATGGAATTGTCCCCCATCTGCAAAACCAACAACATAACTTCCTCCTCCTGAGCCATCATTAGAAGAGTGCATACCGTATGTTAAGTCAAGATTTTCTTCACTAGGTATATCTGACATAAAATCTGCCAAAGATGAGCCGGGTGCGTCTGTAGGAGGGACGCTTTCAGGGCTTCCAGCCATAGGTGTAATGTGAGCATAATTTCCAAATATATTGGCACAAGATATACTACCACCATAAGGTGAAAATCCTAAAGAGCCATGCCATGCCCCTAAACCAGCGCTAAACTTAGTAACCCCATCTTGAGTGATACTAAGAGAGTTGAGATATGAATATCTTTCTCCGTGCCACCCAGCAACTCCAATTGGTTTTGTTCTGTCAATGGCATCTACTAAACCGTTAAAGTGAACTTGGCACATGTGGTTTCTTAGTGAAGCACCATCTGAGGTTCTTTTATTATTAAATTGATGAATACCTGCTTTACTCCAAATGTAAACCTTGTTTGCTGGTGAGACTGTTGGTATATTCATACTAGCATGTGAGCCTGAATTATGTATACTATCAATGAAAGTTTCTGCACTTTCAAACACAGATTTACCTGATAATCTATTAGGTGATAAATAGAATCTTACAGTTTCTGCTCCGCTAGTTGCATTTTTAAATTTAATTCTAGCATGATAAGGTGCAAAAGCAGGTGCTTTTGTAGTTCCAGCCTCTCTATTTACTTCATGAACTGATTCTGTTCTTAACCAACCCGATGCTGGTATTTTATGTTCATTAGGGTCATTACCGGAAGTTCCTACTCCTGCGCCTGTGCTTGCTACAATTACATCAATATAACAATCCATGGTTTTTGCTGTCGCACCTGACACTGTGGTAGAAGGAGCACTAGCGGCATCTGCTATATTGTTGTAACCTATAGTGGCGGGGCTAGGCATAGCCATGGATTGAGCACTTGTGGCAGAAATTACATTGGTAACTCCAGTTCCATTAGTAAAGGTCCCACCAAAAGCGGCAGTGGCCGTAGCGCTTAAACAACCTAAAAGACCACTTGAGTTGAAATTGGTTACATCCCCCTCTATCCACCCATATCTGTCTTGACGATTAGCATTACCCATAGATGGCATAAATGTCCCACCAAGCGATTTTAAAGCACCTTTACCGGGGAATGTATTTATTGCCGCTCCTAATAGACAGGCTAATTCTTCACCATTTTGACATCGAGTAGCATCAACTACGATGTATTCATTATCTGTATCAGCAGAGTCAATAGCAGTTGCATCATAGGCTGGTCCTGCTTTGCCGTATAGTAATTTGTTAGCCATTAAACCTGCTACTCTAAAAGCAGAAGGATGAAGAGTTTCGTTACCTCCTACACTACCTATATGTTTATGATTTAGAACTCTTGAATCGTCAGTAGGATGAGCGGGATTAAATGTTAATTGATTATCCATCCAAGAGCCACCGGGATGATAACCATCATCCATATGGAATACTGAATCTGCTGTTCTCGTTTGTCCTTTACCCATAAAGAATCCATGCCTATTAGGATGAACTCTTCTGAAAGCCTCTACATCTCCAGCGGTTACATCTCCTATAGCAGGATTCATAATAACAAACGAAGAAGTAAATTGCTCCCCGTAATTATTTCCTGATTCAGGTCTTTGACCGAGAACTGCTACATTTGGTTTTCCTACAGGAGGAGTCCAATTCAAAGTCCTTCTCCAGTGGTATCTATGATTGGCTAACTGATAAGTGCTAGTCATAGGCATATAATGACCCGCATCATTTTCAATATGATTTGGTAAGAACACTAAGTTACCAGTTGATGAAGCCGCTGTAGGAACTTTAGACCATGTATTACCAGTGGTTACAGCATGACCCGGATGCGGCTCAAAGGTGTTGGTAGGAGTTGAGGCTTCTCTTGTAAGAGGGAATGCTTGACCCGGCCCATAAATCAGGTAAGTTGTTTTATTTTCGACATCTGTTTTATGGTCTTGATACCTTGCAGTTGGATGAGCAAATCTTAACACCATAGGCACTGGTTTCTGCATATGAACACCAGCAGTATATTCAGAAGTATAGGGATGATGAGCATTTGCAGTATTAGCACCATTAGATAGATTAGGAGATAGTATATTATTTCTATTAAATACTGGAGGATTGATTGTTCCACGATGTTGGTTTAGGAATGATGTTCCGGGGAAAAACGCTAAGATAGCGTTACAATCAAGTGTAGAGAATGATGAAAGTATTTCGTTTGCATGTTGAATACCCGCACAACCAGTTGGGCCATTTGCATAAGGATGAGTGTTTAATCCAGAATAATTATTTTGAGTTCCATCGTTAATATCAATAACAGCCCCACTAAAACCTCCACCAAAGAATAGAGGAACATAATTATCAGGACTATCCCTTGCTCCCCTGAAATAGACTATTGGTTCAGATGACACACTACCAAAATATCTCATTCCAGCAAACAAGAAGGCTCTATCATCTCCATATCTTTGGAACACACCAGTTGTTAAACCAGTAGTTTCAGAGGAGGTTCTATCGCCCGCTGGGAAATCTTCTGATTTAGAGTTCCTTTCAATTTCCATATACGATGTGATTAGTCCTGTTGGGCTATCGAGAACACCTGACCCACTAGCAATTGCACTTTGCCCTCTCCATGAAATAGGAACTCTATCACCAAATCCGTATATTCTGCTGTAGTCATGGCCGCTATGAGAAGGAGTCTCTCTTTTTCCAGCAGGTTTAGCAAAGTGAGTAAACTTTGCCGAACTAGGATTACTCCCAGTAAAATCACCTACATACAACCCATGATTATCATCGCTGAATTTTTCGTATCTACCTTTGAAAGCAATATTGTTACATGCTGGTAGAATCTTATCTCCCGAAGTAGAAACAAAATCTTCACCAATTAAATTCCTCCTCCATTCAGAGACATCAATAATATTATTTTGAGAATCTACAACGATAGGTGTAGCGGTATTAGCGTTACTTCCTTTACTCTTAGAAGATATTTGTAAAATAGTTTTAGGGATGTATCCACAACTAAGTTGCCTACCTTCGTATAATAGAGAGTCGGACACAGCAGTTGTAGATGACCCTTCATTAATTTGCCATTGATTAGTGCCATGTAAGTAAAGTTCACTTACTTCTCCATATTCAAGATGAGATGATTTTATACCAATATCTCTAAATCTTTTTGAAGTAAAGAAATCTGATAAAGGTAGAATGTTTCTATCAGGGTTATATGCTCTAATTTTAATAGCATCTTCGGCAACACCCCATTCTGCAAATGTTTTACCATCTGATGCATACATGTTTCTACAATCAAATGTATAACCATCTTCGTTATTTACATCAGGTAAATTAATCACAAAGTCTGTCACAGCCGCCATTAGTTCATCTGTAATTAAACAAGTCCAGTTAGCAGTAGAAGAAATTAATGCTAGTATATTTTGACCAGCAGAGCCAAAGTCAGATTTTGAATTTATAACTCCGGTTGAAGGCCCTACTATACTTGTAAAACTAGATGCTTGGTGTCCTGCTTCAAATTCATCACCTTCTACTCCAAAGAATGTATGAATTTGACTACCTGTAAGATGAGAAGAATGAGTTGTTCTATGTTCATAACTATACATAGTTCCTATTTTTCCTTGTATAGAATACTTAAGTGTAAACGCCGCATTTGTTCCGGGTGTTTCTACTTCAAAAGTGTCCCCGTTCTCATATTTTTTATCTCCAAAATCAACAATAGAAATTGCTGTAACACTATTACCAGCAACAGTATAATCTACTTTCATTCCACTCCCTGTGTGAGTTCCTATATGTTTAATGTCTTGATTAAAATATTCACCATTAGTTCCACTATTACCAGCGTTGGTAATTACTAAATCTCCAGCATCATTTAGAGCATCTGTAACTTGAACCAAACCATTAGTTCTAGGGAAGCCCATAAATCCTAAAACATCATTATGCATGGCAGAACCGCTAGTGTTATTATAAGGAGTTTGTAAAGTAAATTTGAGTAATTTATTTGCACTATCATATTCAATTTTAGCATCGTAAGCCGCAGAAGGACTAGGAACACAATTCCATCTATTACCTCTAAAAGGTATTTGTAGAGCATTTATTGGGTCTGATGGAAATCCATGTGATACATCGCCTATTGCTTGTAAATGCCTTCCAATTGTGAAACCTCCTTGAGATACATCTCTATCATTAAAATAAATCATTACTTCATCTTCTATTGTAGGGGGTAACTCAGTATTATCTATAGCAAAGTTTTCTCCATAATCTCTGTAAACAAATCTAATTCCATGAGTTTTATTTCTATGGTCTGTTAACCTAATACCATACATGTCAGAATTTCCTATATTTTGTGAATAAACATCAGCAGGAGGTATATGACCTGTGTAAGAGGTAGGTAAATCAGAATCTTTAATCATTGAATTTACATCTGTTATACTACCATAATAGGAATTAAATCTTACATCTCCTTTTCTTCCAAAGCCCCACTTACCTGTATCGGGAGCAAAACCCGGAATACCAGTGGCTACTAAACCACCAAAATTTATTCTACCTATAGCAGATGTCCCTGTTCTCAATCCTTCTGTATAAGTTGAAATAAAACCTTGTGCTTCTAAAGATTCTGTATTTACAGTATTCATGTTTTGACCTGAACCACTCATCATAGATACTGCCCTTATTTTTGGATTAGAGTCAATATCTCCAGTTGGAGCAAAGTCACCAACAGACCTTACTTCTTGTATTGCTTGAGATGGATGAGTATACTGTCTTAACGAAGTGATAGGTGCAAATGGTCTTCCGTGTTTGTTGAGAGGCATTGGAGCAGGGTGCATATTCTCCCCACTCATTTCATCAGGTTGACACCAAAATGTTCTGAATCTACCACCATGACCAATCATAAACTCAGGTTGATAACTTGATTGACCTTTACTGTTATCAAGCCATACAGCGAAATTACGACCAGTAGCGCCGGGAATTGTGCTGTGAACAATAATAGAGTATCCTTCATTACCCTTAGTATCTTGAACTACTCTACCGATATGTGCTCTAATGTAACCCATATGACTTCCTTTATCATAAGAGTTGAATGACTTATCTTCATCCCACCAAACTGCTGGGTCATGTGTAGAACCAGTAGCGGCAAAATCAGCGTTTATATGAGGTGCTGATGCATCATTACTATCGCTTACTTTAGAGTTACCTATACTGCTTAAATTTAATAATTTAGATTCTCCGGGGTAATCTTGATTCGGCCTTCTTGCATGAGTTCTACCTAACTTTGCCCCTGCTTGATTAATCAGTCTTACAACTTCATGAGCCGCCGCTTCAATATTAGTGATGCCGCCTTTTAATGCAACTTCTCCGGTGTCTATAGTTAACCTACGAGCAAAATCCATATCAGTCCAATGTTTGAGATGTTGAAGTCTAGTCTCATTCATATTAGATAAATCGAGTGAAGATGAGCGAATACCTTTTGATGCTAAGAATGCAGGTATAACACGAGTCCCATCAGGTGTGTCAAAAGTAGTGGATGATTCTGTTGTTGTTGCTCCGTCACGATAAATACATACTGCTTTTTCACTAATACCATTACCTAAATTTCCAACACCTGTAGAACTTACAAAAACACTTCTATCTTCTATGTAAATTTCATCTCCATCTCTGTATCCTTGAGACCTATACCATCTTTGTCTATATCTACCATTTCTATAGAAATCTACTGCTGTAATTGCTCCTGCTACTATTGTGATGTCAGCCAACATACCAGTTCCTGCGCCGTTAGTAGTTGTCCTAACAGCGTGCATTACACCATTAGGTTGTGTTGCCCCTCCTATCTTAGGAACATAACCAGCACCTCCACTAACCAAACTAATTTTAGCATCAGTGTCATCACGGTATCTTTTTAATTTATTTCTAAATATATTTTGATTAGTGAGTGCGTTAATAGTTTGTTGGTGTTTTTCATTAGCCCAAAATGGCAGAACGCAAGAATCTGCAACTCTAGGTAGAATACTATCTCCAACTGCTCTTTCAGATGAAAGAACACCTCCTGTATAATAACCTGTATGAACATAATGTCCGTGACTTTTTCCATATTTTATTGCTTGAGCGTTGGTTTGAAGATTTACCTGTAAATTACTTGCAGTTGTAGACACTTTAAATTGAGCATTGTGACCACTAGAACCTGCGCTACCACCTGACTGATTTATTCTTATTAAATCTCCATCTCTATAACCTGTTCCTTGACTGTTACCTATTGTAGGCACATTGGTTAATCCACCAGCGGCGTTGGTAGTAAAATCTACAGTTAAACCTGAACCACTACCTCCTGAAACTGCAACATTGGTGTGAGAACCAGCAGTATAACCTGAACCGGGTCTTAAACCTCCCAACTTATGTAATGTAGGAAATATGATTGAAGTAACAGCACCCTTGATTGGAGACTGGAGATTAGCGGCAATTTGATTAGAAATATTATGTGCATAAGCACCTTCCATAAAATTAGACCTTGCTGTAGGATTGAGATATTTATTTTGAGTAGGAAAACCATTCGCTACATCTATTTGAGTCATGAATGCATTCTGTTTTCCAGCAGTAAGACCTATTGTATAACTGGCTAATTCTATATTATTAGTGCCATCCATGTAATTCCATGCAGTAAATCTTCTATTCCAACCAACATCAGGTGTTTTATCACTTGATTGAACTTGCATGTATAAATCTTGAAATGCAACAAATTCACGGTCATGGGCTACATCATATAGAAGAACACGAGCGTGCTCTTCATTACATAAATACGGGTCAACATAAGCAACAGTAGGTGGGTTATCTAAACCAAGATTAGCATAATTCAACTCAATTGTTTTATTTACATGTTGAGCATAATTTTGTGCTGTTTCTAAACAAGTGTTACCAATCAAGAAATTTTCTACTGGAATAGAATCACGAGGTAAATCTGTTAAAACTCCTAATCCATCATTGAATCCTTTCCATACCAGTGATTCATTAAACACACCCCTGCTCTTAGCAAACATTCCTTGCATAGCATGAGGATTATTATATGTCATATTAGCCCATATAGTGTCGCCGTGTCTCAAACCACCACTAGCATAAGGATACAACCATTTTCGATTTAAAATAGCATCATCATCATTCTTCATTATATTATGACAACCAATTCGTATGTAACATCTATCATGAGGATTACCCGGATTACCATCACCCGCACCATCATTCCACTCAGTAAACTCATTATTTGATTGTGAAAAAGAGGCATGTAAGTCAGCCCAAAGACTGCTAGTAATATCTAATTGTGTTGCTAACTCAATCATAGATACAGACGATGCGGCTTTAGCCGCATTTTTGCCCTTATCAATCATACCTTCTCCTATTGAGTTAACTACTCCCAAATAATAGACTCGTGAAAGAGTGGCTCCTGCATAATTATTTGGAAAGGTAGTGTGCTCAACATAAAGGTGGTCTCCTACGTTAATTGCTAAACTAAGAGAATCTTCTTGAACAAAACTCGGCTCTACAGAAGTATCTCTACCTTTTCTAATTCCAATATATTTAGGATGTGATACATCTAAAGTTGCCAATTCCCAATGAGCATTACCGCTATGTGATGCTCTACTTGTATTGTTTAGATTAACAGTATACTCTAAATCTCTAAGTGTTTTGTCACCATCAAAAAATTCAACATCATATGACTTTCTATCAAGAACTATTTCTTGACCACCGATAAACCATCCTGTGTTTGACCTATCAAAAATTGCAGGTATGCCTGTGTGAGTGTTATCAGGCATGGCTACTAGAATACCAATTAAACCATCGCTACTTGTTGGAGTTCCTGCAATCCAAGGGAATTGCATATCAGTTGCCTCTCCCAAATATAATAATCTCTGAGAACTACCATTTGGTGAAGTAGTTGTTAATACATAATTAGGGTTGCCACTTCTGAAATGATATGCATATGTAGTGCTTCTTAAATCATTCATAATAGCAGGGAATCTCTCTACTTCTTCGGGAGACATGGCTAAAACTGCTATACCGTAATTACCTTGACCAGTCAGAGGATGTATTGTTTGAATTGTCCCTTTTGCTCTTTTACTCTCTGTTTTTCCAGCATGAGGATTTGATGTAGGACCTGATTTAAATTCAACAGCACTCGCATATTGTCTTAGACCGTAATCTACATTCCCTCCTTGAGTTTTAACGCTCGCAGAGTCATGATAATATTCACTTCTATTTTCAATTTCAGCAGATTTCATCAAAGGATTACCCATTATAGGAACTAAACTTTCTGAATTATAACCACCACCAATGTATATTCCACTCCCAACTTCTAATTGTTGGAAGAAATCCTCAGAGTAAAATGACTTATTATCAGGGATGTATAAATATCGGTCAGTAGTTGGAGAATTAGTATAAACAATATATTCTCCTGAACCCAAAAAAACCTGTCTTAAAATTTCTACACCTTTTACATTGTTTTTATTTAGAATATCTCCAGCGTCAGGGAACATTTTAGGGTTGTTTACAACTATTTTGTAGTATCCTAATTCTACAATTTTAATTGTTGCAGTAGTTACAGCCCCTGATTTAACTACTATAGATTCTCCTACCACATATCCTGAACCTACACTCTCGGCAATAATACCTGTAATTTCTCCACTTCCACCCACAGATGTAATTTGTAAAATCATGCCAGTTCCTTTTGTGCTACCGCTGTTTACCACAGCCATACTATCAGCAGAATAACCACTTCCAGCAGTTGTAATATCAAACTTAGTTGGTATGTAGTCCCATTGAACTACAGATGAATGAGACATATCACTATTGCTTGTTATACTTGAGTGATAAGCAGAAAAAGAGCCACGGTCTGATGGGGGCTGAGATGGGTATCTTCTTCCAACTGGTGAAGGATTCCATGTGTGTGCTGTTAATGTAGTGTCAAAATGTAATTTTAAAGAATTGTCAGGGCTAGGGTAAATATTCTTCACAGTATCTTCAAAGAATAATTCTTTGAAAAGAGGTATTTCAACTAAGGCTCTTGTAGAAGCATATTGAGTGCCTAACTGATAATCGTGAGAAATATTATCCATTGATTGAAACATCTTATCATTGATAGTAGTTCCATCTGAGATAGTATTTTCATTAACAAAATGACCATCACCCATTATGATTTCACTTAAATCAAATGTTGCATTAGATGTCCCTGTAACGGTAGCCGCCTTTGAAGATATTCCAGTTTGAGATACCCACTCTTGGAAAGTAGCAACTGCCACTCCATTAGGTAAAAGAAATTGTTTGTGACTAATACTACCATCTACAAAGAAAAACGCAACACCATTTTTAGAAACATACTCAGCGCTTGCTCCTGTTTTAAGATGGATTCTACCTTTTTGAGGGAATGGATATGTGCCCCAACTTTCTAAATCAGGAGAGTTGTTATTCAGAGGAGAGACCTGTATGTATTGAATAGGAGAGCCGCCTAAATCAACTCTAACACTTGTTCCTATACACCCGAATCCTCTACGAGTAGAGTAAGGTAATCTAGCCAATGGGCTAGGGTCAAATGTAGGTTTTGTATCATAAGCACCTTGCCCTACTCCTCCTAGAGTTACAGAAACAATTGGAGCATTAGGGTCTATTTCTTTTACAACATGTGAGTCAGGACTACCTGAACCAATCTCATTGATACCTCTCGTGTTAGCAACATCAGAAAGACCTACACAGTTTACTGCTGTGTATCTTGCTCCTTCATCTCCTTCTATTTCTTCTATACTACGAAGCCTTGCTCTAGTCATTATATTAAACATAGTGACTACATTTCGTCTATCTCCTCTTTCACTATCAGTTCTAAGATATTGTAATTGATTCACTCTTCTTCTATCAGACGGTTGTATGAAAAATCTATGAGTTGCATCCCCTACAAACAACAAAGCATGGTTATCAATAATATCAAACACTTCATGAATAGGAGAAGCGCCTGAGGTTAATGCTACATCGAATTGCCCGTCACCTGAGCCTGATTGAGTATAAGGGTCTTTACGAGCATTCTTGGCTTGAGACAGTGTTTCTGTTGATGTGACTCTTTCTATCAACATTCTATTAAACACAGAATCGTGCTCTGCTTTTGTGGTATGAGATGCGTTGATATTTTGAGGAGCAATATTCCCTTGAGTTCCTGCTGTTTCAGGAGTGAAGTTTTGAGGAGTGAAAACTTCATCTAATTCTTCATCACTTTCATAACCTTCGCTATTATCTCCTATGAATGAATGTGAGAAATTTTTAGGCTCTAAACCTCCTTCATCTGCTACAGGAACATCAATGTAACCCCCAGCAGAATACAGTGTTTTACCACTACTGATAGATGCTATAATTTTATCAAGAACATAATTTCCTCCCCCTAAATCATAATTACTAGCAGGGACTGTTTTTTCGACCATTAACATAGGAGAGGTTTTACCCATAGAAACCCCAGTCCAATCAATAGCATTGTAATGAATCTCCACATAAGGAGCAAGATTACTTGCTGTTAATTCAGGAACATGTAGTAAAGCAATTCTACTTTCACTAGATGGTCGAAGATGGAACTTGCGAATATTATCATCAACATCATCTATTGATTTAGGAACAGGTCCTTTTAACACAAAGGGAAAAGCATCAAACATTTTTCCATTAGACCCACTTCCTCCAATGGCTAATAATGTTTTATTTGCCCCAGTTAATCCATTATCTACAGCCTCGTATACAAACGAAGAGTGAGTTTTTTTCAATATACCAAACCTTGCTATTTCTCTGTAATAATCTACAATACTATTGATTGAAAACTGAGAGTCTATACCCTTCGCTGTCTCATCATATAAGATAGTCAATACATCTGCATTACCTGCTTGTTGGTCAAGTAATTCTTCATTAGCACGAGGCATAGAACGAAGATAATGATGACCATCAACATGGTTTAGAATGTGGCGACCTGAATGACCGACTTGAAATAATTCATCTAAATCAGTAGGCCAAGTAACTGCAAAAGGATTGTTTGCATCTTTATCTGTTGTAGACATACGACTTGAGTAAACCATCGCATGTTGACCATGAACACCTTCATCAATCAACATCTGCCCTGTTCTGTCTATTAATTGAGTAGCCATATGAGGTGGTTGATAGGGCTGTCCTGTTCCATTGTCAATTAGATAATCACCTGCTATAATAACAAAATAATTAGCACCATTAGCAGATGTATGAGTAGTATGAAGAAGACCTCTAAGACCTTGTGCTGTAGAATTAGGAAAATCTAAGTGAATACTAGATACTAACAGTTCTCCTGTCTCTATATTGATTCGATGTAAACGAACTCTTTCAGGAGGTTTTTGATTAGGTTTTTTTGTATCTTTATTAATTGCACCGGGATTAATTAGAAGATTGTAAGGAACATGAGGAATAGATTGTTTTACCAATGTGCCGGGAGTTGTTTTACTATCATACACATTGTAATTACCAGTTGAATAAGGAGTAGTAGTAAAATCAACATAAGTATCAGCGACAGTTTTACCAGTCAAAGCATTAGCAATACTTTGTGCATTAGTTGTAGATACTGTAATTGTAGATAGGTTAGTAATAGCAGAAGTTAATCCATCATCATTGTAACTACTTGCACCAAAAGCCTCTGTTGCTGTAACGGTGTAAGTATCAGAGAATGGAGAAATAGGCTCTTCAAATCTGAATAAACATAGAGTATCAGCAGATACAAGAGGAGCACTCCTTCCTACCATTTCATCACTAAAAGCAGTGGCTAAGTGTAACCCCTCTATAACACCTCTAAACTCTCCTCCTTTCCCTCCAATGTATACATGGCTATTGTTTTGTGCTAAATCATAATTACGACTCAAAGATTGTTTTGCTACAATTTCACCATTAATGAAAAGTTTAGCAACATTGTCTTGTAGAGTTGCTACAATATGATACAAAGGTCTTTGATTAATATTCAAAGAGGTAGCATCATCTTTACCTGAATCAAAACGATTGTAAGAATCATCCATACCACCGTAAGTTGAAGGAGGGTATACTTGACCATCATACCCATTAGAAATAGGTATAGCACTTCTAAGAATAATTTTGTCTGCTCCTCCATCACCTACGATATTGGCTTCAAAAACTGCTGGACCGGGGGTATCAATAGTTCCTAAAGATAATTCAAATTGACCTTCTTTTTGAACAACGACTCCTCCACAATCAGGAACTACCCACGCTTCTATACACAGTTTAGTGGGTAAAGCGTCAGAGATGAGGCTTTTTCCTCTACTACCATGAGAACTTTCATCAATAATATCGGAAGAACTTCTTGCAGTTTTATCAGAGGGGTCAAACTCTCTACCAAGTTTACTATGCAAACCTTGAGGAATAATAATTCCATCACTCACTCCATCAAAAGCAATAGCGTGATTAGTTTGTAGCATTATTGGCATTTTTGTCACCTCATGCAAGTATCATATCTATTGGAGCAAAGGACATTTGGAAAGTGTATACATTTTCACCAGCAGAATAACCCACATCAAATTTTTGAATTGTGCCCTTAATACCACTTGTATCATCACCTTCATCAAAATCAACTGATGCCGCATTCTCATTTCCATCTGACATTTTTTCTTGAACGGATTTACCCCAACCAGTTTGTTGAATAAAATTTCTAGCCTCATACATTTTTCCATCGGGTGCTTGAATCATTGAATTATAAGGAATTTGAATACCAATTGGATAATCATTTTTTACATTAAACAAACCAGTTGCGGCGGCACCACCAGCGATTCCAGCACCTATTACAGGTGCGGCTAACCCTCCAGTGGCTACTGTAGCGGCGACTGCTACTCCACCTGCTACTACTGCTCCAACTATAGCCATCGAGTTTCTTTGAGTGTTATGTAAAATACCATACAAGTCTTGCACTTTATCACCAGCAGATTTAGGATTACCAGCAGAGCCACCATAACCTCCTGCAAAGGGTCTAAGGAATGGGTCAAACCCAGTTCCTGTAAATGCAATACCTCCTGAATGGGAGCCAGTAGTGCTTGCTGTGAGTGTAATTAAAGTGCTTCCTGCGATAGGAACTAACTCAGAAGTAGTTGCGGTTGCTGTAATAGCACACCCACTCATACTTGAATTAACAGCAGTATTAATGTGTGTAGCCATTTGAACCGCTGTTATAGATACAGGAGAGCCTAAGTTGATTGTGCAAGCATTAGCAGAGGCACCTGTTACTCCAATAGGATTAGCCTTAGCAAAACTAATTGTAGATTTAGTGCCTCCTTTATCTGTTAACTCTAATGTGCGATTTATCAAATCAGAATAATTAGAAACTGGTGTAACTGTTGATAATTTACCAGTCCCAGCCCAATCATCATGGTCTAAAGCAAAATCTAAAAATCCTCTTGCTGATGTAGCCGCTACTTCTCTTGTATCTAATGTATCATCAGTAAATATACCTTCAATAATAATAGCAGAATTAACCATATTCAAATCCATACCAAAACGCATTCCGCCTGTAAATGGCATTGACATACCACCTACTTTTCTTTCTACGCTTAGAGCAATAGAAGTAGCCATAAGTTCCATTGGCGGTAAGATAGTATCACTTGATGCAAACAAACCAAGAATCTTATTTCCTGTATCAAACCAAAGTCTGATTGGAGTTCCGTATCCATCTGCCGCCATATTATCTACCCGCCCTCATTGTAGAGCCGCCTAATGACCTTGCTACTTCTCTTTGTATTTCATTACTTATTTTTCTAGCAAACTCACGCTTGTCTGTGCGGTCAGTCATCCCTCCCGCATTAATTGTGATATTGAATGTTTGACCACCACCGCCGCTCCCCTTCATTTCGACAGGGATAGAGCGCCCACCTGAAAGAGGCACTATTGCTTCTGTTCCGTGTAACATGACTGGGTATCCTGATTCAGGACCAGTTGCTATACCACCTTCTGCAAAACCAAGATAATCCATCGCACCTCCAATTAAATCTCCACCAAACTCTACTATAGACATAACAGCATCAACAATAGGTTCTATGAATCCCCATATTTTATCTAAGACCCATTCAAATGCATCAAAGATAGGGCTAAGGACATTATCCCAAACCCACTTGAATACATCTCCAACTCCTTTGAATAAATCACCAATAAATTCAATGATAGGTGAAATCTTTCCTAAGACCCATTCAAACGCATCAAATACAGGCTTGATGACATTATTCCAAACCTTAGATATACCCCATGACAAAGCATCCCATACAACACCGATAGCCGCCATTCCTACTTCTATTACAGGACCAATCAAACTCCATAAAGGAACAATTACCCAATCCCATATTAATTTCATTCCAGTCATCAATCCATCCCAAAGAACCTTAATTGCACCTATACCTGTTTCTACAACAGGTCCTACATAACTCCACAGAGGAACAATTACATTATCCCAAAGTAATTTCATTCCAGTCATCAATCCATCCCAAAGAACCTTAATGACTCCTATTCCAGTTTCTATGAATGGCCCTACTTTATTCCATAAAGGAACAATAATATTATCCCATAGTAAGCCCATCCCTACCATGAAATTATCCCATAAAACTTTCAATAATTCCATACCAGCACTTATGGCAGGTCCAACTTTATCCCATAAAGGAACAATTACTTCATCCCATAATAGTTGCATTCCTACCATTAGACCGTCCCATAATATTTTGAGACCCTCCCATGCTACGCCTAACGCTCCAGTAAAGAACTCACCAATTTTAGTGATAATAGGCTCTGCTTTTTCCCAAATTGCATCAAAGATAGGCATCATATTTTCATCCCACCAATCTTTAATGACTTGGAACTTCTCCTTGACCCAACTAATCATTGAACCAAAAGCACTTGATATTGCTGAGACAGCACTACCAAAAATAGAACCTAATGATGAGAATATACCTGAGACTGCTCCTGCTCCTGAGGACAGCCCTGATAAGGCTACACTGAGACCTGCTAGTGCTACCACTAGAAGTCCTCCATAGCCCAATTATAATCGAGAGAGACAGTTTCTCTACTACCACTCTTTGAAGATTGATTTTGTCTTTTCTGCTCTTTTTCTTCTTGTTTTTTGCCAACCATACACCATACAAGAGATTGTTCAAATTGTGTTGGACTCATTTCATGCACCTCTTTTATGGAAATAGAGTAGTGTTTGGCTATGGCATAAGCCCACAACTCTAATTGTAGTGTTATATCTTGGGGACTGACGATACGCTTTTGATTGAGGAATTTCTCAATCAACGCTTCTCGTCTTTCGTAAACCCCCCCGACATCATTTGCCCCAATTGTTCAGGATTAGGTAGGACAGCGGCTATCTGCTCTCCAATGTATCCTGTAAGATTCAACAGTTCATCATTAGACAAATTCGGATTGGTTTTTGTTATCCAAGTAGAGAAGGCGTATTTCCAATATCCTTCAAGATTTAAACTCATTTGGCCGTCTTTTGCTACATCGAACATTTCTTGTGCGGCCCTTTGTATATCCAAAAAAGAAATCTCACGAATCCAAACCTCCATTACGAGGTCGGGGTCATCGGGGTCTACCCTTATTTCGTGCTTCTTTTCGGTATTATCTCTCATTAACAGGTTTTTATTTTCCACTATTTTCATTTGTCTCACCATTGGTCATAGCCGCTTCATCAGCGGGGATGTCCGACTCTTCTTCAACAGCCGCTTCATCAGCGGGGGTTTCAGTTTCAGTCGTGGACTCTGATATGCCTTCATCACTACGCTTCAAACGTAGTGCAAGGTCTGCTTTTGTGCCGTAGATAGGTAATCCACGAGACTTACATTCTTCTTTGAGTTCTTTTACAGTCATAGCATCATAAGACAAAGACTCAGGGAAATCGCTACTATTACCAATATCTTCTGAGGTTAAGACTTCGACTGGCGTTTCTCCAACGCTAACTGCCTCAATCTCTTCGCTGACCTCTGTGACTTCCTCTCCAACAGGGACTTCGCTACTTTCTTCACTTTCTTTTTCATCTTGAATACCTTCTTCTGATGTCGCTTTAAATACTTCTTCCGGTATCTGACCTAACACTTGTTCTTCTATGAGACCTTTGTTTTTGGAATAATCTACTTCTAAGTCAATTGTAATGTCTTTTTGTTCTGCATACCATATTGCATATTCTAGTGGAGATTTACGCTGAAAATGATAATTTAATAATTTGTTGTTCATCTTAATCACCTCAACTATGTAGTAGTGTGTCCGTAGCAACTACCCTAATTGCTTTAGGCATAATTTTCAATGGTGCTTTGATTACACCCTTATCCTCAGGTATAGGTAAAGGTGCCTCTGTAATAACATAATCATCAATTAGTATAGTTAACTTTTCACGATTAGCCGCTGTTCCTGATTTTGTAAAAGATAGACTAATTTGATTCGATGTAGTAGCATCGTGACCCACAGCCCTACGCATCTTATGATAGAATACTGGGTCATCTACAATAATTTCCATATCCATAGAATACTCAGTTTTACCTTCTACAGAAATAGCAGGGTTACGAGTTCCTCCAAACGGAACTTGGTCAGTTTCAGCATCAGTTACAGGAGAGCCATTGATAACATAGTGTTGAGCCATACCCGTATTACCTGTCAAAGTAAAGGATACAACTTGACCCACATTAGTTCCTGCTAAGGTGATTTGACCGTTGTAAAACATAAATGGTTTTTGAGTTCCTACAGCAATACCTGACTCTTTTCTCTTTGTAGGTGTATTGGCTGTATCTTCAAACATACGATGAGTATCATAGCGATTACCTGTATTAGAACCAGTTTCTAATCTACCTGTATCTGTATAACAAAGAGCGGCATCATAGTTTACACTCATTCTTAAAGCCGCATCAGTATCAGCAGTGATTGAAAAGTCTTTGACTTTACATCCACGGAAAACTCTTGTAAGTTGTTTAGGGTCAGTATTGGTTCCTATTCCTGCTTCATTTGTATCAATACCATCAGAATCATTACGCCTAATACTCACTTCCATAGCGAATGAAGGCACAGTGCTTCGTGAATACAACATACGTGTTATACCGTTTGTTAAAGCACCAGTAGATGCACGGTCAGGACTTAATAGTGCATCTCCATCTCTAAATCTTACAAAGTGCAAAACGGTGTCATCAACATGAGGGAAGCAAAGAGCATCATCTAACCAAATATTTGATGTTGTAATAGCGACAATTCTTCTCATCTCACTTGTTTCTGTTCTATCAAAGTATTTTGCATCAGGGTTAGCAACAGCACCGAAAGCATCACCATCAGCGGTTGTAGTTTCTTTGTATGTTACGATGTCTTGAATAGAAGCAGTTACTCCTCCTTCTACTATGACTACATAATCTCCTACGGCTACACTGGTAGCACTTCCGCTCGCAAAAGTAGGATGGCCTGTTCCGTTGTATGTAAGAAGAGTTTCTCCGACTTGTGTGGCACCATTTAATTTGTAATCAGTTTGAGTGCAGTTGGCTTGATACTGTGTAGCACCAACATCAACTGTCTCCATACCAAGAGCATAATATAACCAACGAGGGTTATGTAGATTTACTTCAAAAGAGCCACCTTCATTGGTGAACTTACCCGGAACTTGAACCGCTACATCACGACCTAATCCAACAACATGATAACGCTTCAAATCTACCTTGGTTTCAGGTAAACTTACAGTAGCGGCCAAACCAATAAACTGGTCAGTCAAAACCATTTCACTTGAAGCATCTGCATTTTCATTAATAGCACAATTTACATCCATACTTGGTAATTTGTAACCGTGAATAATCATTGTATCTCCAGCCGCACTATCAGCAGGGGTTGAAGCCAAAGCAGGAGTAACTACCATTTGAGTAAAATTGCCGCTTTCTACTGTGTGACTTACAACAGTGAATGTCTTACCAGTTGTCTTATTATCATCATTTGCGAAGTTACCACTTGCTTGAAAAGATAACCTACATCCTACTAACATTCCTACTGGATATTTCAATAAACTAGCAGTGCAAGGAAGAGAAGCACCTCCTCCTGAAAATTTAATTATACTCGTTCCTGCACTTGCGTCTGTAGATACGAGAACGAATTTAAAACTACTTCCAAACCCAGCATGGGTTAACTTCATGGCTGTTTCGTGACCGAAGGTTACTTCGGTTAAATCTCCTTTGTATACTGTTGATGGCATCGGCTTCACCTTATGGGACTAACTCCGCAAATATAACAACCTCGATTTGGAAGGTCATGCGGAATATCATCTTGGAACGGTCAGAAAGGTCGGTTCTTGTTTTGTAAACCATTCGGTCAAAATTAACTCCATCACCCTTTCTGACACTGTGAATGAGTCTGCGTATCTCGTTTTCCATCTTTTGTAGATGTTTTCTACCACGAGCAGTTCGTGCATCTACGGTAATATTTAGACGAGTTGTAACAAAATCATATAGTAATTCAGGGGCCTCTTCATTGTGAGCGGTCTCATAGCAAAGAACATAATCATGGCGAGATAAATCCAGCCTTTTTCCACGCTCAGGAGCAATAGTAGCAATATCAGCAATAACTGGTTTGAAATTATCTGTATTTCCACGATTCCATGCATCAAGAGTTGATACAACCATATCAAGAGATTCAGTGAATGTTGCTACCATAAAATCAACTCTTCGCCTCTTTCTCGTATGCGGCTAGGTCAGGGACTAAATTACCACCTTCAAACTTCAATTTCCTCTCTTGAAGTAAAGGTGACTCCCGTAGCATCCGCTTATCTGCTCTACTTAAGGCGGCATCAATTGAATGTTGTGGTGCGGGTTTACCATTTTGGGTATATCCCTCTTTAGTTTTCATAATACCATCCATACCCAATTCTTGCCCTTCTACTTTTTCTCTGTAAATTTCAGGTTTATTTTTAATTAGAGTTTGAATTTCAGATTGTTCTTTTGCATTGAGCATTTCTTCTTTGAGCATGGTAATAAATTCTCTTAATTCCCTACTCATAACAATCACTCAAATACCACAATCTCCACATATCGTGCTAATACTCTGTCTATATCATGTTGTAACAATTGAATTTTAGATGTTAGGTCTACATTCTGAGTCCCCTCAGGAATTAATACACTTCTATCATCAGAAAGTAATAGGTCTATCGCTACCATTTTTGTAGCGGCTTCTTCTATGGCCTTCTCAAGATAACGCTCTCCATAAATGTAAGAACATTTGATAGCATTCCACTCAAAGAATGGATATGAATTGTTGAAATAAATAATACCGTTTTCATGGTCAAGCCACCAATCTCTAAGACGACCACTATCTCCACTGCTACTACCTCCTTGAAGGTCTACAACAAATGTGTCTTGAGTAATATCCCCAGTAATATCAGAAATAGGGCTACCTATTACTGACACACAACCTGTGAAACTTGTTGCTGTTTTACCTGTATATCTAAAGACAGTATCTCCTTTTACACAAACTCCAGCAGATGCAAAGTCAGAAGTAGAGTTTACATTTATAGTAGTAGAGACAACGCTAGTTACAGTAGCAGTATGGCTGGCTGTCTGTTTTAATTCAATATTACTATCTGTAGTAACAATAGAACAACTTTCTCCAGCCTTTACTTGTCTCATACTAGATATTTTTACTTTACCACTTCCATAATCTGCATTAGCAGTAGCGAGAAATTCATTATGAATGCATATAGGACTTGAACTACCTTCTAAAGTAAAATTAGGAGAGAATGCAAGTTGTGCCTTACTAACTCTATCTTCTTTGTTGATTAAATCAGCAAGATTTTGTGAAGTAGTAGTTGAATCAAAGTCTGCTCTCCATTCTGTAGAAGCAGTTCCAGCGGTAAGTGTAGCCGCTGTCCCATTACCGGGAGATATTACGATAGAGCCTGAGATAGCCCTTACATCTTCGGGGATGTGTATTCGTGCTTCTGCGGCGGCAATCTCACGATAATCATCTCCTTGCCATAATTCTAATCTAAGAACTTGTTGAACATTACGGAAAAGAAGAGGAGCAGTTCCTACATAATCTGTATAATATCGTCTTCGGTATGGCTTGTAAGTATCAAAATTAATGTATTCTGCTTTTACAAGATAAGGTCTCCAAGCATTATGAGTAATGTTATCTATCTTATCTTGAACTTCTTTAATACGAGTTTCTACTATAGCCTTGGTCATTCCTCTTTGACGACCTACAGAACCGTTAGTAAATGATGATTGATTTTGAACGTATGTATTATCTGCCGCTTGATAATCAGCATGAGTAATAGCATCAGTAAATGATAATTTTACACCACTAACATCGGTTGTTATAGTGGTAATTGTGCGTGTCAAACCTAAAGGGTCTGCATCACTATACAGTAGAAATGAGTCTCCTACTTCAAAACCCATATCTCTATAATCAGCACCAGTTACAAAAACGCTATTTGCTAGACTATCAGCACTTACAAGAACAGGGTCTTGAGGACCAATACCTAGATAATCTGCAACTTTTTGAGCAGTAGTATAAACAATAGCAGAAGGGTCTAATGGTCTTGTTTCTCCTTCGCCGGGGCTAAAGACAACAGGCATCACATATCCTCCGTCAATTTATCTAAAGCAGAATCCCAATCTACTGAGTCAACCCATGCTTGAAACATCCTACAACGGCTAAATGGCCTCTTGTAGGTTTGCTTCTTTTCCGCCATGTAATCACCTTAGTAGTTTAAAATTGACCAAGCGTGTTTCATAGCCTGACTTTTCTTTGTGGTAAAATCAAAGAGGCTTGTTTGGCCGGGGTCTCTTTTTTCCTCTTCTTCTTCCTTAGGAGCAAATTCTCCTGATAATCCTCCACCTTTAATACGGGGCATTTCAGGGTCAGTTTCTCCCATTCTATCACCAAAACTTCCTTCTGCTTCCATTTCCCTCCTCCTTAAATCTTCTTCGGGAATATCAGTTGGTTCACGAGGACCACCTGCTGAAAATCCCTCAGGAATATTACCTAGATAACTTACTCCGTGTGTATCAGGGTTTGATTTGATTTCTTCAATAATTTGATTTCTTAGAGATTCCCATTCAGGGCCGCTTGCGGGTTGCCCTTGCGCTCTTGCCATTTCAGCGGCTTTACGATTAGCAAACTTTCTCATTTTCATCTCTTCTTCACCAACCAAAATTTTTGGATTAGGTGGTCTATCTTCTCTTCCCTTAATCAAAATATACATTGTTTTCACTCCATGTTTTCTTTATCTACATAACCAAGGTTATATTCCATTGGTTTTTTACAAGTAGCACATGTTTCTCTCCATAGAAAATGAAGCATACCACAGTGCTGGCATCGTGTGCCTGAACCAATGTTCAGAACATCACTTGCTTTTAGATTACGATTACGTTGTTCAGAAGTAACACCCTTTAGGGGATTTTCTTCGTCAATTACTGATGATAAGTTTAGAGATATATCGGAACGAATAGATTGTTTTTGAAAACGCTCAACATCTGTTAAATCAATTGTCTCCGTTTTCAACCCCATTCATACCCCTCACTCTCAACTGGTTGTAACAAATATGAAAACATTACCTAGAATAACATGTGGGTCACAAGAAACACATGTGTTAGAAGCAATAGCATCGCTAATTGCTGTTTCTATACCAGTCTTATCAGTATTGTTTTGAAATAAACGAGGGTTGAAAGGACCAAGTATTGTTACTGATTTTGCCATTTAAGTCACCGCCTAATCAGCGCTGACCCAATGCAAACCAAGTTCCGCCGCCAGCACCTGCTTCTACTGCATGTCCTGTAGTTCCGTTTATTGATGTCACCAATGCTCTTGCTGTTGCATCTGCCTCATTACATACGAAAAGCATAATTTTAGACATATGTGCTGAAAGGTCTACTGCAATAGTGTCACCATTGGCAAACGTGCCAGTTACTATTACTAAATCTCCAATTACGTGGGGTCGTGGGTCGGTTGTTATTGCCATATTTATTCATCTCCTGTTGTTTCTTCTTCTTCTTGTGAATCTGCTACAAGCGCTTCGGTCTCTTCGACACCATCAGGACTCATAACAGTTTCTACCAATGATAGAAGTGTTGACTTTGTTGCATAGCCTTTTGGCTTAATGTCGTAAGAAGCCAGCCACTTTGCGATGTCTCCACGACTCCATCCCTCATCAGGGATTCCGTCATTTCCACCATCTACTGTTGCTTCATATCCTTCGACAAGATAATCATCACCAAGACGGAAAGCATACTGGTCTAACCATGCTGTAGTTACTTCACGAGGCTGATGCCTAATGAAGTCAGGGTGTGCAGGGTCAATGTTTCCAGTTGACCATGACCGCCCTATGTATGTTACTGTAGGCACTTAGAGCACCTCAGTTGTAGAATACTATTAGTTGTCCGCTAGTTACTGTTCCAGAGGTTTCAAGAGTAATTGTAAGACCGCTGTGATTACCGCCAATGGTTTGAGCCATGTTTGCAGTTCCTGCCGATACAATGTGACTAAGGATAGAAGTTGCTCCTCCACCTAGAATAATTGTTTGTCCGTCAGTTGTTGAACCAAGAGTAATCAAAGCCATCTTAGGTGCTGGGTCATATCCGTTTGCTCCATCGCTGTTAGAAGCGTTGAAAGTTCCGGGTCCACCGCCCGGATAAGCGACATCTGCCGCTCCATCTAGCCATTCTGCTGAGTCTGCTGACCCTGCTCGTAGTTCCCATGCTCCCACTAAAGTTGCATTTCCTGCCGCTGTTCCTGTTATTGTTAGTTGTGTTGCCATATCATTTCATCTCCATTTTTTTTATTTTTTTGGAAGCCTCACTTCAAATCCCTGATGCTTGCTTGAGCACCAAAGAAAGTAGTCCATACTTCTCCCATTGTTCGATAAAGTCCTTCCTGACCTAGACGGTTAATTGCGAATGGGTCACCAGTTTCAATTCCTGACTCAAAGTATTGTGTCGGGATTGCTGTGCTGAAATACATGTAGTCTGTATCCAAGAGATACATACGGCTTAGACCGTCTTTTGTCATATCCTTGGTTGGAATGATTGGGACACCATTGTAAGTTGCTACAATGAATCCTGCTTCAATACCGGGGACACCCTTAACACCGTTGTAGGTTGGAGTGACTCTCTTCTCTTCCATGAATCTTTGTTGTGATTGTAGAAGTTGCTGTAGTCTCATTAGAGTATCATATCCAGTTAGGATAACCTTTGGATTACCACCACGCTCCCATACTTGTTGGAAGATAGTATCCAAGTGGTCTAGTGAAAGAACTCTTTGATTTCCTGCTGTAGCGTCAGCCGCACAGTTAACTTCTGCATTTGACCAAGCGTTAGCACTTCGGTCAATACTGTAAATGTCTAGGTCTGCCGCCGCATCAACGTGTTCGTTACCACCAGTGGTCCTTAGACCAGTTAAACCAGTTCCAGCGCCATCTCCAGCAGTGATTCGGTCAAGTGATTCAAAGTTGTTACCTGCTACTGTAGAAGCGTCTACAAGAAGCATCTTGTTAACCATTTCAGCGTGGTGCTTACCCATTTCTTCCTTTAGAACTGAGCGCATATCACCCATACCGTCATCCTTGTCAGCAAGGAATACAGCGACTTCGCTCACATCGAATGAGTGTGCAATTGTCTTTGGCTTTGCGGCTACATGTTGGAAGGTAGGCTTTACAGTTTCAGGAAGTGTTCCGTTCTCTGCAATACCACCATGAACAACACCTGCGTTAGGCTTGTCTGTGATAACTCTCCATCCACTGCGCTCCCAAGGCTTCTTAGGTAGAATTGAGAATGCGTTAAATTCTTGGTTTAGTTGTGACCACACTTTGCGGCCATAGATTGCTTGGTATGTTCCTGCTGTTGTGCTCAACATTGGTGAGTCGCTCTTTAGTAGTTCACTACCTGTGTAGGTGTAACCCATTGAGTTACCTGCTCCATAGTAGTATCTTTCCATATCTGTTACTGTTCTTACATAATTTCGTGCCATATTTTCATCTCCTTTGTTTATTTATTGTTAGAAGTTAATTACTCCTGAAACAATCCTCCAGCAAGTTCGTGAACTTCATCCCACGACATGTTAGCAAGGTCTGCTGTGCTTGGAACTTCTACATTAGGTGTAGAAGACTTTGCGATTAACTCCCCTGAATTTGTTCCGATGTTGTCAAGACGCTCTGATAGAGCCTCAATTGATTTTTGAATATCTGCAAGTGGGCCACGAGCATCGAATGCATCAGCCTGTGCCTTTGTGATTTCTGATTCTTTCTCTTGTGCAAAGCGAGATTCAAAGTTATTTTCTAGTCCAGCCTTGAATAGTTCTTCTTCCTTAGCGGCCTTGAATACTTCATAAGCGGCTTCAACCTGAGATTGGTCTACAGTTGAACTGTTGATGAAATCTGACTTCTCAACTTTTCCACCACGACTTAATCCAGCACGAGATAGAGCGTTAGTAGATGGATTTCCACCTTCTTGTGCTCGACCCTTTACTTGACCAGCGAAGTAGTCTGCACCATCTCCAATAGATTCAGGAGTTGAGCCAAGGTTTGCCTTTGCTACATCATCAAAGTGAGAGCGAGCCGCACCTGTATCAACGCCAGCAGACTTTAGAGTGTTTTCCATCCAATCAAGGTATTCTGCTGTAATTACATCTGAATACTCTGACTTTTCGGTATCATCCTTTTCGTCTTTCTTTTCGTCTTTCATTTCTTTGTCCTTTCCTGAGTCTTCTTTGCCATCTTTCTTAGCGGCAATAGCCTCTTTGAGAGCAGGTGGCATTTCACCTTTTTCCATAGAGTCTAATCGGCCTTCTAATCGAGCAAGCACATCGCCCATTTGTTCCATTACATCGTCAGTCATTTTTTTCATCTCCTTATTTTCGGTTTTATCTTCTTTTAAAATATTGAATGTTGCTTCGGGATTTATTCCTTTCTCACAGATAGTGATTTCGTGAAGTTCTAGTTTACTGATTTCTTGATAAGAGCCGTGCGTTCCATCACTTTTGTTAACTCTTTTGAATGCCTGTCCTCCGATACTGAATCCTGCTAGATTGCCTTTGCGTATTTCGCTGGCGACTTCTCTTGCTTTTTCAATATCATCCCGGAGTTTTACTACTACAAACATTCCAGCATCATCTACTTCGCTTTTCCACAACCTCCCTTCATTATCTGTATAATTATGTATTACTTCTCCAACTTGTATATTTGAGTGAGCCAATTGCACATTCCTATATTTTGGGTCTGCCATGAACTTTTTGAAAGCATCTTTCAAAGCCGACCTAGTTATCAAATCTCCCTGTTTATCTACGAGTTCCACACTTGCATATCCTGCAACGATGAGGTCCCTTCCTGCTTTAAGAAGTTCAATCCCACTACTGCGGTCCTGTATCCGTAACACACAATCACCTTACCCTATGTTTACCTATATTAACGAAGCGCCATCAATCCTCATAATCAAAATCGTCAGAATCGTTATACTGCTCTGCATTTTTTTGCCTCAATCTCTTATTACGCACATGCTCATACTCTTCTTCCATATCCTCTGTTGGGCGCTCTATCATATCCCAATCAGGAAGACTTTCTTCACTTGTAAGATGAGTTGGACCTCTTGGTGATTCTATTTGACCACCAACATCAATACCCATACCACGAGCACCCGGCCATCCACCTTCTTTCTGTAAAGAGTCAACTCTTTCTATCATATCAGCAATACGAGACAAAGTTTTCACCATTACTTCCATCTTTGGTTTAAGAATATTATTTTCATCCTCTGCTTCTATGATACCAGCAGATTCTTCTTCTGTTCTTTTTCTATCTTTAGGGTCATTCATAGAATGGTCAGTTTCTACTTTACTTGACTCTTTACTTTCCATGTAGACTCCTTTTTGCATTAATGAAAGAGCCTGACTCCATAGAGGTCTAACGCTTTCAGCAAGAATTACAGGATATTCTGAATGACTTAATTCACCCATAACAGATATAGGAGAATGCGCCCAAGTTCCTGATTGATTAGAATCTAACTTGTAAAATACATCATCTATACCCTCAAAACCCACTCTAATACGGTCATCTTGTTGCTCTAAATCAAATGAGACTGCAATTAGAGGGTGAGATTTTGCTAAAAGAGATAGAGTTTCAAGAGAGACTGCCCCTTCTGAATCCCCCTCTCCTTTGATTTTTACAGGAGTTACATCGTAGATTATCTTATCATTTTTCTTTCTACTCTTTACTCCTGATACTGATACCTTTACAATATCTCCTTCATTGAAAGGTTTAGGACTTTTCACTGTTCCTACATCTAAGTAATCTTTCCCTTCATAAGATACAGCACGATTTTCTAATCCTTCTGCATCTAAAGGACCTGCACCTAAACGGTAAATGTAAGGACCTTTACCTCTTACATCTAAAATAATCAAACTAATTTCTTTGTTAGCCCTGAGTAAAAACCACTTAGGATGTCTTTGCTCTCCAAGCATATATGTTGATTTAGCATCTCTTAACAGTAATTGTTTATGTTCCTCTTGTAAACTAGATACTGTATCTTCCAAACCACCTTCTTCTGTTACTCTTGTATTGTGGGGGCCGGGGACTAAAATATGTTCATGACTATCAAACTGACCACGGAGAACTTTTAATCTCTCTCTGATTGTCAAATCTGCTATGTTTGTATTATCATAATCTACAATGTCAATTACATGTATTTCATTTTTAGTTTTTACAACATCTATAGTATAGTTTCTCTTGGTTAGTGCTTTCAATTGTTTTTTATCTTCATCATACAAAGGAATGCTCTCTCCATTTCTATCATAAGCCGTAATGTTATGTCTTTTTCTAGTGACAAACATTCTCTGACCTTCATAGAAAGCAGATACAACCCAGTCTCCACTGAAACCTCTTAAAGATTCAAAATCTTTCAAAGAGAAGATTCTATGCATAGGAAGAATAGGAGGTGGTTTAGCCTTATCATTTTTCAATAAAGCATCAGGATTCATTAGAACAGTTAAAACCTCAGAGGCATCTTTTGCTATAT